>Ga0105248_10010766_pt1 | contig 10097 bp, 5 predicted proteins | sample KBSS34metaG_FD_81524 | JGI IMG/M metagenome (GOLD analysis project Ga0105248, IMG submission 81524) | Switchgrass rhizosphere microbial communities from Kellogg Biological Station, Michigan, USA - KBS S3-4 metaG | ecosystem: Host-associated > Plants > Roots > Rhizosphere > Soil | place... | reverse complement strand
TTGGGGGATCGTCTAATGGTAGGACAACGGACTCTGACTCCGTTTATCTAGGTTCGAATCCTAGTCCCCCAGCCAATACGCTGTATCAGCAGTTCCCAACAAGTCTCACGAAACACCTAACCCCGCGTAATAGCGGGGTTTTTTGTGCCCATTACATCCCAGCCAGCGCATTGAACGTGCGAAAAGCCCGATTTTTTCGGCCTCTCGGACGGCACGGAATACCCCGCATGGCGAATCGGCCTGGACCAAATCTCGCCGGGAGAGTAGGCGTAACATTGAGGCCAGTAGGGGCGCCTAGCCTTCATTCAACGCATTCCTACGCGTCGCCCAACTGAGCCCGGGCGCGATAGGCGGCAATGATGCCTCGCAAGCGACCGATGTGGAGTACGCGATGAAGCGGCCCACCATTGGAACGGACGGAGTGCCGACTCGAAAGAGGCTTGCCAAACTTGCGAAGTGGATAGCCCGCAGAGCCGCTCTGCTCGTGTTTGCTTGTACGACTTCCTGCCAGTTCGTTGGACAAGCACGCATAGCCGAGGCGTCTCACGCGCGCGAAGCGACGCCGCGCCAGGCGCAGGCAACACAACAGCGTTTCCTCGACATGTTTGCCCGGTCCTATTTTCCGGGACGCACCGGCCAGCTCCTGATCGTGCCGCGCGAAGGCGATTTCATCACTCGGCCCGACCAGGATGTCCCGTACATGCACGGCTCGCCCTGGGCGTATGACGTCGCGATTCCGCTGATGTTTGTAGGCCCCGCGGTCAAGGTCGAAACGTATTCCATGCCGGCCGCGCAGCAGGACGTGGCACCCACACTTGCGGCTGCGCTTGGCGTGCACATGCCGCCTGCGTCGACTGGCCGCGTATTGCCAGTCCTGAAGCCGGGTGCGGTTCCGCCGCGCGTGGTTGTGCTGATCGTTCTCGACGGCATGCGTCGCGACTACTTCGATCGGTACGCCTCGCTCATGCCGACGCTCACGACACTGCGGCAGCGTGGGGCCTGGTTCACTCAGGCGCAGCTTAATATTCTTCCGTCGAATACCGCGGTGGGGCACTCGACGATCGCCACCGGGACCGATCCTGCCGTACATGGGATAACCGGTAACAATGTGTACGATCGCATCGGCCGCGTGCGTCACGAGATGTTCGCTGGAGCCGAGCCCGGCGACTTGATGGCGTTGACGTTGGCCGATGTCTGGCAATTCGCAACATCGGGTCGCGCGATCATATTGGCACAGGGCAGTATCGACCGCGCCGCAATCCCACTTGCAGGGCACGGAGCGTGTCAGTTGAACGGAGTTCCGGTCGTGCTTGCCAGTTACGACCAGCGGACCGGCAACTGGAGCGCGAATCCCCACTGCTACCGTCTGCCCGCATACCTAAAAGAAGTAAACGCGAGCGCACTATGGGCAGGCGATGCCGAGTGGATGCATCACAGGATCGACACTCCGGCCGCCGCGCGCTACTCAGGACTCTTTCCGGCTTTCGAAGCCGATGCGATGGTCGCCATGATTGAGCGCGAGCCCGTCGGCGAAGACGACATTGCAGACCTTGTCCTGCTCAACTACAAGGGTGCCGATTTCGTGGGACACAAATACGGGCCGGATTCGCAGGAGCTGCGCATCACCCTCGGCGAGATGGATCGTCACCTGGCTCGGATACTCGGCGCGCTCGAGAAGAAGGTCGGTAACGACTATCTGCTTGCCGTGACTGCGGATCACGGCATGCCGTCCGAACCGTCATCGGCTGACGGCCGGCACTTTGCGCCATCGGTCATCGATCTCCTGAACCATGAGTTCGATCCCGAAGGAAAACAGCTCGTCACCGCCTTCGAACCGGAAAATCTCCAAATCTTCATCGACGAGGACCGCCTATCGAAACTTGGCCTGACGTTGTCCGACCTCGCCAAGTTCCTCAGGTCACAGCCGTTCCTTTTCTGGGCATATACCAATGACGAGGTGCGGCGGGCAGCGGCGAGGCCTTAGTTGTCAGTAGCCCTTTGTCGCGCGTGCAAGCAGTAGCAAATGACAACGCCGTTTATCTAGGTCCAATCCTAGTGCCCCAGCCAATATGTAGTTCGAGCGGTTCCCAGCAAGTCTCATGAAACACCTAACCCGGCTTGATCGCGGTGTTTTTTGTGTCCATCGCATCCTTCGCGTCGGCGACGTTCGAGGTCACCGCCTTCGAGGAATTCCTCGATCGGTCGCAGCGCAGTTCAAAAATTGACGGTTACTACAATATTGTCCACGTAGTGGCCAACACGAACGTTCTGACGCGCGGGGATGCGCCCGTAAACGGTGGTATTGGCCGTGATTCCGGTGCCGACCCCGCTTACCGTTACAGTGCCGCTGGTTCCGTCTCCCCACACGAATATGCGCGCTGGATCCGTAGTCGTTCAGTAAAGGAGTGTGTGCGCCAGCGCACCGACGTGCATCTGTGGTGCGCACACTGTGGCGCGCGCCCGACGAGGATGCCGAGTCAGCGGCGAGTCGGGCCGTAATCCGTACCCGATGGCGCGGTATTGCCTGGAAGGAAGTCGAATCGACGGCGTTCGTACTTGACGGCTGCCGTGGCTGTGGCTGAACCACGTCGCCACGTGCTGGAGGCAAGTATGAAGTTCGCCCAATCGCCGGTCTCGAAAGTACCGGGCAAAGCGCAGACCGGCATCATCGGACTCGACCAAATCACCCGCGGAGGTTTGCCGCGCGGCCGCACTACGCTGCTGGTAGGCGGTCCGGGTTCCGGCAAGACAATTCTCGCCCTTCAATTTCTCGTACGGGGCGCGCGTGATGGCGATGAGCCAGGAATCTTTGTCGCCTTTGAAGAGGCCTCGAAGCGCATCGTGGCCAATGCCGAAGGCTTCGGCTGGCAACTTGCTGAGTTGCGGCGAAAGAAGTTGTTTTTTTTGGATGCCCAGCCGCTGCCGGATCTCATCCAGTCGGGGAGTTTCGATCTTGGCGGGTTGCTTGCGGCGCTTGAAGTCAAGACCGGGGAAATGAAGGCACGGCGCATCGTGTTCGATGCGCTGGATGTCGTCCTGGAGTTGCTGCCTGAGCCTGTACAGAAGAGGCGGGAGATGTACCGGCTGCACGAATGGCTATTGGCTCGCGGGCTGACGGGAGTCGTCACCCTGCGCGCTGGCGGAGATGAGGCAAGCGCCATCGGCAATCAACGGTTCGGCTTCATGCAGTTCATGGTGGACTGCGCCGTGATCCTCAACCACAGCGTGGTGCACGGCATATCGCAGCGCAATCTACGCGTGCAGAAGTATCGCGGTTCCGGTTTCGATGAGGATGAAGCGCCATTCGTCATCGGCAAAAGCGGGCTCGAGGTTGCAGTCGCGCGCACGCCGCTCCGGCTCGACGCGACGGTGACAAACGAGCGCATATCGAGCGGTGTGAAGCGGCTCGACACCATGCTTGGCGGTGGCTACTACCGCGGCGCCAGCGTGCTGATCACGGGTTCGCCGGGCACGGCCAAGACGACCTTGGCCGCTGCGTTCGCAGAAGCGGCTTGCCGACGCGGCGAACGCACGCTGTTCGTCAGCTTCGATTCGGATTGCAGCGAAGTGATCCGCAACCTCGCTTCGGTCGGAATGCAGCTGGCCCGTTACGTCAAGAACGGGTCGTTGCGCATGATCTCGGCACGCACCATTACCGGTAGTGCGGAGGCTTACGTCGTGCGCATCAAGACGCTCGCGCGGGAGCATGGCGCTCGATGCCTGGTGATTGATCCGCTATCCAAATGGCCCAAATCCGGCAATGACATGACCGCACAAAACGTGGCGGAACGTTTGAGCGACTGGTCGAAGGCAAACGGAACAACGCTGGTCTGCACCCGACTGCTCGAGGAAATGAGCAGTCGGTCGGAGGACGGCTCGCCGTTGCAGATTTCGTCGCTCGTGGACACCTGGATCCATCTCAGTTATCTGGTGCAAGCTGGAGAGCGCAACCGGGGCTTGTCGATCATCAAGTCTCGAGGCACGGCGCATTCGAACCAGGTGCGCGAGCTGATTCTGAACAATACGGGTGTGACGCTGACCGATACCTACACAGCGGCCGGCGAGGTTTTGATGGGAACACTGCGCTGGGAAAAGGAAAGTGCCGAGCGTGTCGCGAACGACGCATCCGACGTCGCCGGCAAGCTCAAAGGCGTCAGGCTCGATGCCGACGAGGCCGAGCTGGAGGTGCGATTGAAATCACTGCAGACCGAGCTCGTGGCCAAGCAGGTTGAGAAGGCATTGCTGACCCGCACGACGGAAAGCCGCGAGCGCGAGTTGTCGCGCGGTCGCACGCGCATGAAGGAATTGCGCGGAGCCGACGCGGCGATTTCGCGCCGGAAGTGAATCCATCATGAGCCGACACCCGATATTCAAGTTTCGGCTCTACATCGCCGATCATGCGCAGAACTCTGCCGAGGCAATCGCGAATCTCAACGCGCTCTGCCGGGCACACCTGCCGGATCGTCACGAGATTGAGATCGTCGATGTGCTTCGCGAACCGAAGCGCGCACTGGTCGACGGGATTTTTCTGACGCCGACTCTGGTCAAATTCGCGCCTTCTCCTGCGCGACGAATCATTGGAACACTCAGCCAGTCGCAGCCCGTTTTGCTCGCCTTGGGGCTGGGGCCCACGACTGCATGAACCTGTCAAAGCCAATACTTTTATCGGAAACAACGGACGAAGTTTCCGCATTGATCGAGACCCTGCATCAGGCAGGGCGGCGCCTCGAGGAACTGACTGCAGGTGAAGTTGACGCGGTCGCGGACCGTGATGGTCGGACCTTCTTGTTGCCTAGCGCCCAGGAGCAACTGCGTCATATCGAGGCCGAAAAGCAAGCCGCTCTTCTCAATGCACTCCCCGCGCACATCGCGATGCTGGATCACCAAGGGATCATCGTCTCGGTAAACTCGGCTTGGGGGCAATTCGGTGGCGAGGATGTCCTTCAAGGCTCGGAACATGGAGTCGGCGTCAACTATCTCCATTTTTGTGCAAATGCGCGAGGCGATCATTCGTCTGAGGCTCGCCAGGTCGCCGAAGGCATTCGTTCAGTGCTGGATGGCGGCGCCAAAGGGTTTTCGATCGAATACCCGTGCCATTCACCGGCCGAACAACGCTGGTTCCTGCTGACAGTCACGCCGTTGGCTGGCGATGGTCCGAATGGCGCTGTCGTCATGCATCTGGATGTAACGGCACAACGACAGGCCGAACAGAGTCTGCGCATCAGCGAGTCGCGATTCCGCCAGATGGCGGACAACATCAGTGAGGTGTTCTTTCTTCAAGATCTCGACCGCTCACACATCTACTATGTGAGCCCGGCATACCAGCAAATCTGGGGTCGGACATGCGAAAGCCTGTATGCAGATCCGTCGTCGTGGGCGGATTCAATCCATCCGGACGATCGCGACAATGCATTCGAGAACTTCAGCGAGCGTAGCGAACCTGGATTCGACCGTGAATATCGCATCATCCGACCCGACGGCGAGATCCGCTGGATTCACAGCCGGGGATTTCCGATTCTGGACGACGCCGGTAATCCGTACCGAACAGCGGGTATCGCTTCAGATGTTACCTCGCGCAAGCAGTCGGCCGAAGAACTTCGCCGGGGCGAAAGCCTAAAAGGCGCAATCCTGGAATCTTCGCTAGATAGCCTCGTCGTAGTCGACCACGAGGGAAGGATCGTCGAATTCAACCCCGCTGCGGAGGCAACGTTCGGCTGGACTCGCGAGCAAGCACTCGGCAAAACCATGGTGGAATCGATCGTTCCACCGCGTTTGCGGGAAGCGCATCGGCGGGGTTTCGCCCATTATCTCGCTACGGGCATTGGTCCCATCCTCGGCAAGCGGCTCGAGCTCAGTGCAATTCGCGCCGACGGCACCGAGTTTCCGATCGAACTCACAATTGCCGCGCTCGCAGCGACATCGAGGCCGATGTTTACGGCCTTCATCCGCGACATCACGGAACGCAAACGGGCTTCGGACGAATTGCTGGAGAGCGAGCGGCGATTCAGCGACCTGCTGCGGCACGTGGAGCTGGTCTCCGTGATGCTCGATTGCGAAGGGCGGATTACGTATTGCAACGAGTACATGCTTCGCTTGACCGATTGGCGGCTCGATCAGGTGATTGGACGGGACTGGTTCGAGGTTTTCATGCCGTCGGATCTGACCGGCATCAAATCCGTCTTCCTGGATCTCCTCGTCAACTCGGCTGACGCGTGGCATGTCGAAAACGACATCCTCACAAGATCGGGCGAGCGTCGTCTCATTCGCTGGAATAATTCGGTGCTGCGCTCCGCGAGCGGCGAGGTAATTGGAACAGCGAGTATCGGCGAGGACATCACCGAGCGCAGGCGAGCGGAAGCGAGGGTCGTTTACCTCAATCGCGTGTACGCAATGTTGAGTGGCATCAACACACTCATCGTGCGCGCGCGCGACCGCGACGAGCTGTTCAGTGGCGCGTGCCGGATCGCAGTCGAAAACGGCGGGTTCCGAATGTCGTTGATTGCCCGCGTCAATCTCGGCGCATTGAAAATTGTCCCGGTGGCTTCGGCGGGCAACGATGATGCGCTCCTGACCAGCCTCAAGGACCTTTTATCGTCGACGGAAGCTGGCGCAAAAACGATTGTCGCGCGGGCGATCCTAGACAGGAAGGCCGTCGTGTCGAACGATTTGCAAGACGATCCGTTCGTCGTGCTCGGCGAGGAGTATGCCCAACGTTCGGCCCGCTCGATGGCAATTTTGCCGTTGATCGTTGCTGGGGAAGCAGCGGGCATTATCGCTTTGTACGCAAACGAGAGTCAGTTCTTCCAGCAAGACGAGCTGAATCTCTTAATGGAGCTCGCCGACGACATCGCGCTCGCGATTGATCGTATAGGCAGCCGGGAGCGCCTCGAGTACCTCGCCTATTATGACGTCCTCACCGGACTCGCGAACCGTAGTTTGTTCATCGATCGGGTCGCTCAGCACATGCGCGCCGCGGTCAGCGGCGGCCACCAGCTCGCATTGTTTCTGATCGATCTGGAGCGGTTCAAGAATATCAACGACAGTCTCGGGCGTCCGGCGGGAGACGCGCTGCTGAAGCAGGCGGCGGAGTGGCTGGCGCGCAATGCGGGCGACGCGAGCTTGGTGGCGCGAGTTGATGCAGACCACTTCGCAGCAGTGCTGCCGCGACTCACCCGAGAGGGAGACGTGCCGCGCCTTCTCGACAAAATGATTCACGCCTTCCAGGAGCATCCATTCCTCCTGGAAGATACTGTCCTCCGGCTTGCCGTCAAAGTTGGAGTCGCGATATTCCCGGAGGATGGCGCCACCGCCGACACGCTTTTCAAGAACGCCGAGGCCGCACTCAAGAAGGCCAAGGCCAGTGGCGACCGGTTCTTGTTCTTTACGCAGAAAATGACGGCGATGGTGGCGGGCAAACTCACTCTGGAAACTCAGCTGCGCCACGCGCTCGAAAAAGAGGAATTCGTCATCTACTACCAGCCCAAGGTGAACCTGGCGAGCGGCAGGCTCACCAGCGCCGAGGCGCTCATCCGCTGGAATGATCCGCGAACGGGCATGGTTGCACCGAGCGGGTTCATCCCGATGCTGGAAGAAACCGGATTGATCCACGACGTGGGACGTTGGGTGCTGCGCAAGGCCGTTGAAGACTACTTGCGGTGGCTGAGCGCGGGTCTTGCCGCGGTGCGCATCGCAGTGAACGTGTCACCGCTGCAACTGCGTCATCGCGACTTCATCGCCGAGATCAAGGGAGTCATTGGAATCGATTCGCGCGCGCCGGCGGGTCTCGAACTGGAGATCACAGAAAGCCTGATCATGGAAGACGTCACTCACAACATCGCCAGCCTGCAGGCGATCCGTGCCATGGGCGTCAGGATCGCCGTCGACGACTTCGGCACGGGGTTCTCCTCGCTAAGCTATCTATCGAAATTGCCCCTGGATACGCTAAAGATCGATCGCTCGTTCATCGTCGACATGACTTCCGGGCCGGAAGGGCTGGCGCTGGTCTCGACCGTCATCAATCTTGCGCATTCGCTGAAACTCAATGTGGTTGCCGAGGGCGTGGAAACAGAGGAACAGTCGCGTCTGCTGCGATTGTTGAGCTGCGACGAAATGCAAGGAAATCTATTCAGCAAGCCGATGCCCAGGGAGCTCTTCGAAACAGAATACCTATCAGCTATGCCCGATGCGCAGAGCACCACGCACTAGGCGCCGCTTTGGGAGCAGAACGCGGGCCACTGAGAGGGCGAGAGCGCCAGCGACGCGACGTGCTACCGGCCGAAGTGGGGAGGAGCCGGTCCATGTTTCAACACGCGGCAATCGCCGGTAGCAATCGATCGTATTCCTTCTTCACCACCGCATAACACTCGCACACACGTTGCTCGAGTCGAGCGCGATCGAGCACGGTGATATGACCGCGCTGGTATCGGATCAGCTCCGCCTTGTGCAGGCGTCCCGCCGCCTCGGTGACACCCTCACGACGAACCCCAAGCATGTTCGCGATCAATTCTTGCGTCATGACGAGCTCGTTGGAATGCAGGCGGTCCAGGCTGAGCAACAACCATCGGCACAACTGCTGATCCAGGTTGTGGTGGCGATTGCATACGGCGGTTTGCGCCATCTGCGTAATGAGAGCCTGCGTGTAACGCAGCAGCAGATGCAAGACCGGCCCAGCGCGGTTGAATTCCCGCATGAGCAAATCCGATTTCAGGCGAAATCCGCGGCCGGCGCTTTGCACTACGGCACGGCTCGACGTCGAATTTCCGCCCATGAACATCGAAATGCCGACGATGCCTTCGTGCCCGACCACGGCGATCTCAGCAGACGCGCCGTTTTCCATCACATACAGCAGCGAGACAATGGAGGTCGTCGGAAAGTACAAATGACTCAGTTTGTCGCCTGGCTCGTACAGGACTTTGCCAAGCGGCATATCAACGGCCTCGAGTTGCGGCAGCCATTGGTCGCGCACGACATTGGGCAACGCGGCGAGCAAACCGTTTTCTTGGACGTCGTCCGGGGCCATATATCCCCAACTGCAGCCAGGGAGGCGTTTGAGCGAGCGGATCTCTTTATAAAAACCAGAATACGACCGCCTCCCCGGAGTCGGCGTACGAATTACTCGATACCGCGTGTAGGAATATTCTTACAGGACGCGTGGTCGCATTCGTCGCCATAGATCTGCCCGACTTGTTTGCAGTCGTTGGCGTGGCCTGAGGCGATCGGGAATCGACTCCGCGGGCATCCCAGTAATTCATCGAACCTGAGCCAAACCTGTGGATGTGAGGCTTCGCGCACCGCCAAACGCGGAATGCAAGCTCGCCAGAACGTCAAGGTACGGCACCGAACGGACAATTCGTCCAATTATTGCCATTGTCCGCTTCCAAGAACCGACATGTTTCAGGGAGAGTCAACGTGCGCAGTTCCATATTCGTTCGGCGAGATTCGAGCTTTACCTCCTATTTGATCGGCAATGCCGCATGCAAGGTCTTGTCGTCGATCAATGGAATTTCCGCGCCCGTAGTGGATCGTGAATACATCGATCGTGCCGATCTCAGCTACGAATCGAGCGATCCTGGCCAGAATCTTGACCAAATCGATCGCATGCTGCAGGCAGAGGGGATGCACCGTCTGTGAGGCGAGAGATCGCGGAGCCGTCAGCGAGGAGGCCATGTCCTGGGTGCAGCGATCGCCCAAACCAAGACTCGACCACGAGTCGTGCAATGCGCGCTCTCGGTTTCGGCTCGCTCGCGGTCTGTGTCCCATCGAACAGACCCAACACCCTCGGCTGGCTAGCCTAGAGAATCGTGACGACATAACTCCGGCATGCGAGGTCGCGTCATGCCACAAAGTAAATTGGATAATCTTGAGCGGACCAAGGTGCCGACGTTAAGTGTTCGCGGCTCCGACCCCGTGTCCGGCGCGCAGTCGAGCACAGCGGAGATGCCAGCGATCGGGGCTCCGGAGTCGGTGAGCAGCCTTTCAACCTTGAAGGCTCTGATCTCCAGTTACAGAGCGCTTCTTGCGGACGTCCGGCGCAGCAACCAGCTCATCGAGAACGACAACACGCGCATCGAGCGGGAGCTCGCGGTACGACGAGAGGG
>Ga0105248_10010762_pt1 | contig 10099 bp, 9 predicted proteins | sample KBSS34metaG_FD_81524 | JGI IMG/M metagenome (GOLD analysis project Ga0105248, IMG submission 81524) | Switchgrass rhizosphere microbial communities from Kellogg Biological Station, Michigan, USA - KBS S3-4 metaG | ecosystem: Host-associated > Plants > Roots > Rhizosphere > Soil | place... | reverse complement strand
TATCCGCTCGTCGGCGCCAAGCCCGAGCCGCCATTCTTCCAGGATGACGCCTCGTTCCTTGTCGATCGCGGGAGGATCGAAGGAGACGTTGTGCGCCCAGTCCTCGAGGATGAGCAACGATCGGTCCATGACCGCGGGGTTGTCCGTGGGGACCTGCAGCTCGTACACGGTCTCGTCGAAGCTCGTATGCGCGTTGACGTGCGCCCCGAACCGCATGCCGAGCGACTGCATGAAGCCGGCGACTGTCTGTTGCGGGAAATGCAGCGTGCCATTGAAGCTCATATGCTCGACGAAGTGTGCGAGCCCGCGTTGATCGTCGTCTTCGAGAACGGAGCCCGCATTGACGACGAGCCGAAGTTCGGCGCGGGCCTGCGGCTGCTTGTTCGCCCGGATGTAGTAGCGCAGACCATTCGGGAGCGTGCCGACCGTGATGAGCGGATCGACCGGCACGGTCTGGCTGAGCGCGGCCTCCTGAATGCTCGCCGTGGCGGCGGGCCGCGGCGGCTGCGCGCCGGCGACGCTCACCGCTATCGCGAGCGCCGCGATGCCAACCATCAACCCTGCGCGTGTACGAAACGTCATGCCTCCATTGTCGGCGATTAACCCGCCGGCCGGCCCGATCTTTGGCGTAAGGAGTGTGTGAAAGGCTAGTCGTAATTCACGATGCGCTCGAACAGGCCCAACCGTTGCGTGGCGAAGGCCGGCCGTTCGTCGAAATTCACGGCCAGCCGCTCGCGGCGGTTTTCCCGATCGATCAGCTTGACGACAAGCAGGAGTGCGGCAAGGGCAGCGCCGAGCGCCAGCGTCCGCGCAGTCGTTTGTAACGCCCATCGCTCAACGTCGGCAAATCCGTAGGTGACGAGTAGAACTGTCGACAGCCCCGCGGGCCATAACAGCTTCGGATTCTCGATGGGCACATAGCTGCTGGCAAAGGGGAATTGCCGGTAACCCAGGAACAGACCATCCAGCGTTGCCGTGGCGACCATGAAGCCGAAGATCGAATGCACCACAGCGACGCCGAATCCAAAGAGCGCGACGTGCAACGGCAGGAGCGCGAGCAGCGGCACCGTCACCAGCGCGATGATGGCCGTACGTTTGACGCCGGTGAGATAGCCACGTTCGTCACCGAGCCATGCCATGCGAATCGTCCAGTTCGACGCCAATTCTGGTGGGACCGTCACGGCATACCGGAAGCCCGCGATTAGCGACACCAGCACCATGATGTTGATGCCAAACAACCCGAGTGGCATGGCGGGGAGTTCCAGCCGGTGCACGCCGCTCGCGGCGAGCGCGATCAGGAGATGGGTGACTCCCGCGGCGACGGCAATCGCGACGATCGTGCGGTGCGGTGCGCTTCTCGTCAGCGTCTGCCATGTGAAGAAGAATCCGGCTTGCGTCTCGGGGTTCGCCTCTGTCAGCCACCGGGCCATGCTGCGAATGCTCGCATGGAGGCGCGATCGGGCTCGGCTGCCCGCGGCTTGATCGGGAAGGCGACGATTGGTCCACAGGAACGTGGCGATGGCAAGGCACGCGACCACCGGCACGGAGAGCCACGCGCGTTGTGCGAGTTCGGCGAACTGTGGCGCCAGCGCCCGATATGCGGCCCGGCTCTCCTCATCCTGTCGTTTGGGAAATCCGACGAACGAGAATCGGGGCGGGAGTACAACTGGTGTCTCGGCCACGATGTGTCCGGCGAGGGTTTCGTTCGCGCCCAAGAACCAGAGCGCGGGACGAGCCGGCCATCGGGCAGGGGTCGTGCCGGCGATCCAGTCGTGCACGACGGTCTTTCGGACGGTCGGTGCCAACAGCAGCGCCGTGACCGTACACACCACGAGCGCGCTTTGCACCGTGCTCGAGATCCGCCGGAATCGGCGTTCTCCGACCATCAGGCGCAAGACGCCGCGCGTCGCCAGGAGACTGAAGAAGCCGAAGAGGCCGGCCATCACCACGCTGGTCGCGTGGCCGGCAATCAGATGAACGATGCCGCGGCCATCCATACCCCGCAGATTCATCGTGAGAAACATGGGATAGAGGACGCTTGGGACCGCATTCAGCGCGATGGCGACGACGGTGCCGAACACCAGGGCGGCGGCAAGCTTCGCGCGGGTGATCGTGCGTGCGGGAATCGGCAACGGTCCGAGAATGGCGGCGTCACGCGGTTCGAGCGCCAGGGCGTCCCAGACCATGAGCGTGGCGAGCGCACTCACGGCGATCGACGCCGAAATGAAGAGGAAACGATCCGACAAGGCGCTCAACGCCGTCGGCCCGGGGAGCTGGATGAACGCCGCCAGGTACTCCGACGAGATGAAGAACGTCACGAAGACCGCGAGGGTCACGACCAGTGCCCCGAGCACCGCCAGTGACTCATGACGGTCGGCATGGGGGGAGATCACGTCGTTGTCGATGAGGCGGCGAAGAAATAGACGGAGCACCAAACGACCGACCGGTGCCTCATCAACGCGCTTGAATGCGGTCATGCGTTCAGACCGGAGACGTCGGCGATGTCGCCCGCCGTGCGCGCCGGGTCGATGGTGGTGACCAGCTGCGCGATGACGTCTTCGAGCGATGCATTCCGCTGCGTCATCGCGCGCAGCTGCGACACCGGCCCCTCAGCCACGATGCGACCGTGATGGAGCACCACGACGTCGGCGCACAGACGTTCGACGTGGTCGAGTACATGAGAGCTGTAGAGGATCGTTTTGCCGCGCGCCGCCAGGATGGGAATCAGGTGACGCAGCACGAGCCCCGCCGTGAGATCCAGGCCGGATTCCGGTTCGTCCAGAATCAGAAGATCGGGATCGTGCAGCAGCGCCGCAATGAGCAACACCTTCTGCTTCATGCCCTTGGAGTACCCGCTGATCGGCTGATCGGCGGCGCTGGTGAGGCCAAACAGATCGAGGAGCATCGAGATCTTGTGCGTCAGCAGGTGAGCCGGGAGCCGACGCAGGCGACCGATGAGCTCGAGATGCTCACGCGCGGACAGAAACGTGTAGAGGTGCGCTTCCTCGGGTACGTAGCCGACGCGGGCCTTGTACTCCACGAGGCGGTCGGTAATGTTGCGGCCGTCGAACCAGATCTGGCCGGCCGAGGGTTCGCGGAGCCCGGTCAACAGAGAGACCGTCGTGGATTTTCCGGAGCCATTGGGCCCGAGCAGACCCAGAATGGTGCCCGGCTCCAGCGTGAAGCTGACATCGCGGATCGCCGGGATCGCGGCGTAGTACTTCGTCAGCTCCCGCGCCTCGAGCCTGGCTTGCATCGTCGGTCATTTAGTAGTAAAAGGTGACCATATGTCAAGGGAATCGTTGGGGCATTTCGAGCTGCTGGTCCTGCTCGCGCTCCTCCGCCATGGAGAAGAGGCTTATGGCGTGCCGATTGCGCAGGCGATCGAGCACAGCACCGGGAAGCCGGTGATCCTCGCCAGCGTGTACAACACGCTGGAACGACTTGAAGAGAAGGGCCTGGTTCGTTCGACCATCGGTCAGCCAACGGCGGAGCGCGGCGGCCGTGCCAAGCGCTACTTTTCGATAACGACCGCGGGGCTGCGCGAAGTCAGGGCCGCGAAGAAAGCCCTGACGGTGCTGTGGCGAGGCATACCGGTCCACGAGGGATGAACATGGATTGTTCCCGATTGGCGTTGAGGCTCCTGGATCGCGCTGACGCTTCCGGTACGCGAGAGGCGCTCATCGGCGATTTGCTGGAAGAGATCGCCCGCGGCCGATCCCGATGGTGGCTGTGGCAACAGCTGATCGGATTGTACGGGTTGGCACTCGCGGCGCATGCGCGCCATCACGCGCGCCCGACGCCTTTCGTCGTCGCACTCGCGCTGAGCGTCGTCCTGCTTGGCGGCGTGTCCGTCGCCTCGGTCGGCAGCGTGCTCGAAGCGTGGCTCGGCTTCTACCTTGTCGCGGGCACCCTCAGCTTGTTCGCGCACATGGCAGCCCGGGCGCAAGCCAACGTTCGACTGTGAACCGCTCTATGTCGATCGGTTCGGCACCATCGCGCGTGCCGCCTCGTTCGCATCGGGTCCTCTCGTCCGCCAGCGAAAGCGGCGGGACCACGGATTCGGCGTTGACTCCACCGCATCCGCAATCAGGCCGCCCAGCACCGGCGCAAACTTGAATCCGTGCCCGCTGTCGCCGGCGGCCACGATTAAACCGGCGCGCGCGGGATCGGGCGCGATCCAGAAGTCGCCGTCGAACGTATCGCAGTACAGGCACAGCCGTGTCGCGACGATCGGCGCGCCAGCAAGCGCGGGCAGATGCTCACCGACGAAGGTTCTGAACTGCGCTTCTTCCGCCGGCAGCACGGTGCGCGGATCGTCGGGGTGCACGCGACGGCCGGGACCGTGGTTCGCCATCTTCAACGTGCCATCGTCCAATGCCGGAAAACCGTACCAGCCGCTGCGTCCGATGTCGGCGGCCCAGACGGGAAAGCGCGGCGCTTGCCACGCCGCAGGATCTTCTACGCGGAAATGCACGACGGGCTGACCAATCGCCCACATGACCTCGCGGAGGTCCGGCAATAACGCCGGCGTCCACGCACCCGCCGTTACCAGCACCGCGTCCGCGCGGAGTTCGCGGCCGTCGATCGTCTGAACGCCCACGATTCGGCCACCCTGTTCGAGCAGACGATCGCACCCGACTCGCTCGAGCAGGCGCCCGCCAGCCGCGCGCGCTTCGTCCGCCAATCGTGCGACGACCTTGCCGCTCTCGACCCAGCCGGCGCGGGGATTGAAGTAACCGTCGGGATACTGCTCGAACGACCAGGCCGGAAATCGCGTGGCCCGCTCGTCTGCGCGAAGCCGTTCAAGTCGATGGCCGCGCCGCTCGAGCAACGTGAGACTGTCGCATTCGAACCGGCCTGGCTGCAGTTCGTCGGCCGAGAGCACGAGGAAGCCATCCTGATGGTAGAGCGTTTCGCCCCAGCGAGCGTTCCAGCGATCCCATCCGCTCAGCGCCGTTTCGGCCATCGCGGTGTACAGCTCGTCGCCGCCGTAGTCGGCACGCACCACTTTACTGATGTCGGTGGAGGCGGCGGCCGGACGGGGTATGGGCCCCGGATCGATGACGATGACCTGCCATCCTCGCAGGGACAACTCCCACGCCGCGGTGAGCCCGAACACGCCGGCGCCGACGATGACGATCGAGCGGGCGGCGCTCATGATCGGTTACCGATCATACGAAATGGCGACGGCAGCACGTTTGCGTCTCTCGCTTCCGATCCCGTGTATGCCAGGCTATACGGAATCTCGGCGAAAGACGTCAGCCTACGGGTTCGAGGTCACCGGCGTCAGCAGACAGGCACGGATCGTCACGCCCGCCGGACCATCGAGATAGCAGGTTCCGGCGATCTGTCCGGCGTCGTTGATCGCGCGGGCCATGTAGATATACGGCCAGATACCGCCCGGATCTTTGTCGATTGCGTGGTTGAGATCGATCATCCCGCCGTCTCGATAGAGGAACACGGAGGCATCCGAGATGCCGACCACGTGGCCGAAGCTGTTGAGCGCATGCGCGCCCGACCAATGCCCGAAGCCGTCAAACCTGGGATCCGACAGCGTGCCCAGATCCTTGATCACGCCGTTCTCATACAGAAACGCACGCTCCTCTGAATTCGCGTTGCGCCAGGCATAGCCAACCACTTGCCGTGAGGAATTGATGGCGTTCGGAACGACGACAGAGCTCGCATCGCCGTCGAGCGTCGGGAGCTCGAACATCGCGTGGCCGTCAAAGAGAAACCCATGATTGGCGTTGGGCGTCGGCGCAACCGGCGCCAGCATCCCGACAATGTCTCCAGCGCCGTTGATCCCATACGCCGTGTACGCTGATTGTCGCTTGATGCGCCACATGTCGCCCGTGCTGTCGACGATCCACGCGCCGCCGTTCGAGGCACCCGCAATCGTGCCGCTGTTGTTGATCGCCCAGCCAATCGAATACGGCTCATTCGAGAAGCCCGGCAGCGCGCCGACATCCGTGAACGCACCGTTGAGATAGCGGAACGCGTGGACGTTCGGTTGACCTGGCAGCAGGACAAAGCCGGTCACTTCGCCGGAGTCGTTGATGCCCGTCGCCCAGCCGTAGTTGTCGCTGATGGCCGTCATCGTGCCGTTTTGATAGACGAACGGAATCGTCCGCGACGGATCGGTCGGCGACGACGTATACCCGGCGACGTCGCCGTGCGCGTTGATCGCGAGCGCTTCGCTCGCGTAGACCCACTCGTAGCAGCAGTTGAGGGCGCCGAGATCAGTCACGGTGTACATCGTGCCGCTCGCTCTGAGCGTGACCGGCTTGAACACTGGTGTTGCGACAGTCAAGACAAACGCGGCCGCGCAGGCGACGAGGGCGCGGCGCGTGCAGACGAAATCCGAGGTCATGAAGCCTCCCGACGCTGCGAAACGCAAGACCCGAACCACGTGGTTCATTCGGCGATTCGCGGATCCCGACGGCGGCGCGCGTCGACTTCGACACGCGTCTTACAGAACCGTCCGCTGCAGCGCGATGGCACGCGAAATGGCGCTCGAGGCAAACAGTTCGTCATTTGCCTTCCGCGACCCTGTTTGCGGTCACTCGGCTCGGTGCCTTAATTGAGACGAACAACAAACACTGCGGCGCTTGTCCCGACGAGAGCGAGGGAGCGGTACCGTCGATGTGGCTATCAGGCGGTCGAAGTCTCGATGGTTTCGGTCGACGAGCGGTGTGCGTTTGTGCTCCAGGCGACGGCGACTTGTTGAACGGCCGGCTCGGCGCTGCATCCTCGGGATATAAAGGGCCCGAACGGATTCACCGAAACCTGGTACAGCCCCTCCAGCGATCGGCGCACTTTTGGGAAAAGGTGTGCGAAATGTTGCGGCAACGCCCCGACGTCGCTTCGTTCCTGTTGATGTTGACGCTGTCGGCCGGCCTCGCCGGGCTCACTCATGTTGCGGGGTTTTCGGCCATGGCCGCGACCCTGGTCGGCGCCGCGACCGCGACAGTCGGCTGGTGGGCAGCCGCGTCCGAGCCCTGACCATCCTGCGAGCCGGTTTGAGGTCCTTCATGCCGGCTTGACCTGCCTCGACTCATTACCCTAGAGTTCTATGGTAATGCTGCGCCGCCACAAGAAGAAGGACGCCCTCCAGGGCACGCTCGACCTGCTGGTCCTCAAGATCTTGAGCCGCGGCCCGCACCACGGCTACGGCATCGCCGCCGACATCCAGTCCATCTCCGACGACATCCTGCGTGTCGAGGAGGGCTCGCTCTATCCGGCGCTCCACAGGATGGAACATCTGGGCTGGATCACCGCCACGTGGAAAACCACGACCAACAACCGGCGCGCGCGCCTCTACACGCTGACCCGCGCCGGGCAGAACCATCTCGACGAAGAGCAGGTCACGTGGGATCGGTTGACGAAAGGCGTGGCGAAAGTCCTGCGCTTCGCATAGGGGAGACAGATGGGCTGGGTTCGGCGTCTGCGCGGCACGTTCTCGAACAGCGACAGCGAGAGCGACTTCGACGAGGAGCGCCGATTTCACATCGACGAGCGGACTGAGGAGTACGTCCGAAACGGTATGAGCCGGGACGAGGCTCGTCGCATGGCGAGAGAGCGCTTTGGCAACGCGACGCTGGCGATGGAACGCACGCGGGACGCCGACACCTTCTGCTGGATTCACGACGCCGGCCGCGACGCTCGCTACGCCATCCGGATGCTGCGGCGCAGCCCGGGCTTTTCACTGCTCGCCATCCTCTGCCTCACGCTGGGTATTGGCGCCAACGCCGCGGTGTTCAGCTGGATCGAAGGCATTCTGCTGCGCCCATATCCGCTGGTGGTGGAGCAGGACCGGTTGTTCGCCGTCACCGGTACCGACAAGGGTGCTCCCGGCCATACGGACGTGTCGTGGCCCGACTGGCTGGATCTGCAGCGGAACAGCACGCTGGTCGAGGCGTTTATCGGTGAGAAGATCACGGGAACGACGCTCAGCATCGGCGACCGCGCCGAGCGGACGAACGGCAGCATGGTCTCCGCGAATTACTTCGATGCCGTCGGCGTGCGTCCCACGCTCGGCCGCGGCTTTGAACCCGGGGAGGACTCCGGGCGCAACGCACATCCGGTGACCGTGATCAGCTATCAGATGTGGCAGGACCGCTTTCACGGGGATCCGTCAATCATCGGCAAGACGCAAGTCCTCGGTGGCCTCCGGCACACCATCGTCGGCGTCGCGCCGAAAGGATTCTATGGCACGTTCGTGGGCTACGCGTTTCAATTCTGGGTGCCGGCGTCGATGCAGTCTCAATTCGACGCGGGGGTCGACAAGCTGGAAGATCGCGGTGCCCGGTGGATCGAAGGATACGTGCGGCTCAAGCCCGGAGTGACGATCGATCAGGCACAAGCGGAACTGTCGGCGATCGCCGCGCGTCTGGAGGCCGACCATCCCGACACGAATCGCGGTCGCGGCATCAGACTCTTCCCGTTATGGCAAACCCCTTTCAATAACGCCGGCGCACTGCTGCCGACGCTCGGCATCGCACTGGTCGTCGTCCTCTCGGTTCTCCTCATCGCCTGCGCGAACGTCGGCAATCTGCTGCTGGTCCGGGCCTTCGCGCGCCAGCAGGAAATGACGATTCGGCTCTCGGTTGGCGCCGGTCGCGGTCGCCTGGTGAAGCAGCTGATGACCGAAGGATTGATCCTGTCGACCATCGCCGCTGCCGGCGGACTCGTCGTCGCGACCTGGCTGCGTGACGCGCTCGCGCTGTTGACGCCGCCGCGCGGCGGCGTCCTGTTGCGTCTGCCGGGCGAACTCGATTGGCGCGTAATGACTCTCAGCGCGGGAGTGTGCGTGGTGTCGACGCTGCTGTTCGGGCTGGTGCCGGCGCTGATCACGAGCAACATCGATCTCGCCGCCGCCCTTCGCTCGCAATCGGGCGGGGTCGTCGGCGCCCGCAGCCGAGCCTGGGTACGGTCGACGCTGGTGCTGGTGCAGATGTCATTGAGCTTCGTGCTGCTGGTCGGCGCCGGCCTGTTGATTCAGAGTCTGCAAGCCGTTCGCAGCGCGAGTCCCGGATTCTCGACGCAAGGCGTGCTGACGACGGGAATCGATCTGTTCACGGCCGGCTATGACGTCCGGCGCGCGAAGACGTTTCAGGACGACTTCATCGATCGATTGCAGGCGCTCGGTGGCGTGGAATCAGCCGCCTTTTCGCGCATGACGCCGTTCAGCTATCGCACTTATTCGACCGCGTCGATCGCGGTGGACGGGTACGATGCGCCGCCTGACCAGCAGCCCACGGCGGACTACAACGAAGTCGGCCCAGGGTTCCTCGCGACGATGGGCATTCCATTGACGTCTGGCCGCGAATTCACGCGAGCCGACAACGAAACAGCGCCGCTGGCCGCGGTTGTGGATGAAACCATGGCGGCACAGTTCTGGCGCGGCGTCGATCCCGTCGGCCGGCGTGTTCAGGTCAAGGGCCGGTGGATGCAGGTGGTCGGCGTCGCGCGCAACGCGAGATACCGGAATCTGCTCGAGACCCCGAGGCCGTTTTTCTACGTCGCGCTCCGCCAGAATTTCTCGGCGACGGCCGCCTTGCAGATCAGGACGAAGCAAGGTCCCGCCGCGCTCGCGCCGGCGCTGGTGCGCGAGATCCACGCGCTCGACGCGAACGTTGCGCCGTCCGAGATCATCACCATGCGCGAGCAAGTGGAACGCACAACGGCGGCACAGCGGATCTCGGTCACGATCCTGGTGGTGTTCGGCGGGCTCGCCGTCGTGCTTGCCGCAGTCGGGCTCTACGGCGTCATGGCATCGACAGTGTCGCAGAGCTCGCGCGAGCTGGCGTTGCGAATGGCGCTCGGCGCGGGCGCCCAGGATCTGTTGCGCCTCGTCCTTGCGAAAGGCCTCGCCTTGACAGCGGGTGGCCTCGTGCTGGGAATGGCCGTTGCGCTGCAGGTGACGCGCTTGCTGGGTTACCTCTTGTATCAGGTGAGCCCGCGCGATCCGATCGCGTTCGCGTCGGCGTTCGTGGTGATCATCGCGGCCTCTCTCGTCGCCTGCTTCGTGCCCGCCTGGCGCGCGACGCGGACGGATCCGCTTCACGCGTTGAGGGGCTGATCGGGCGTCCCGCGC
>Ga0105248_10010759_pt1 | contig 10100 bp, 7 predicted proteins | sample KBSS34metaG_FD_81524 | JGI IMG/M metagenome (GOLD analysis project Ga0105248, IMG submission 81524) | Switchgrass rhizosphere microbial communities from Kellogg Biological Station, Michigan, USA - KBS S3-4 metaG | ecosystem: Host-associated > Plants > Roots > Rhizosphere > Soil | place... | reverse complement strand
CGCCGTTCACATACGGGTCGCACTGCACCATCGCGAGTCCCGGGCGGACGAACGGCAGCGCGACATAGGAGGCCGGATCGGACGGCGTCGGCTTCGCCGGGTTCGCGGCGGGCGGCACCGGCCAGCTCCCGGGCGACCCGGACCTCATCGCCCGCCCCGATCCGGCCTCCTATGTCGCGCTGCCGTTCGTCCGCCCGGGACTCGCGATGGTGCAGTGCGACCCGTATGTGAACGGCGAGCCCTGGCCGTCCGCGCCGCGGAACATCCTGCGCCGGTTGTGCGAGCGTCTCGCCGCCGACGGCAGGTCCCTGCGGGTCGGCGCGGAGTGCGAGTACTTCCTCGTCCAGCTGGCCAACTACCTGCGGGCACTGACGATGGAGACCACGATGTTGGCGAGGGCCTGCGGCAAGAGCGACGTGCACCGGCTCGAACCCGAGGACCTCGTCGCGCTCACCGTCGAGGCGGCCGTCTGGGCTCGATCGAGCGCCGCGCCATGGGTGCACATGCCTCGGCATGATCTGGCAGGGACGTGGCAGCAACCGACTACATCGTCCTATCGGTCGTCACGACAAGATCTACTCGGCGAGACGATCGGCCTCACCACGACGAGCGCCTCACCAGACGAGCGGCACCGCCGGACCAGCGGCGCCGCCAGATCAGCGGCACCGCCCGACGAGTGAGGGCTGAGGGCCACGGACGAGCACCCCTGATCCTCGGCCCCACAGACCTCCGCCGTCTGGGCGCCAGCAGCAGTGGACCCTTCCGCGTCCACATGGGCGTCGGGAACGGGCCCGCCGCGCGTCCCGCCGTCCCGTTCCCGCGCCTGGGTAAGCGCCGCGCGGACCCACAGTCGGCGGTAGGGCGGATGATCACGCAGCGGGGCGACACCGGCCAGCAGCCGGCCACCGACGCGCATATGGGTGCACGCTACCCAAGGCTGGCGCGGCAGGCCCTGGGTAGCGCGAACGCCGTGGTCAGAGGCGGCGGTATCGGGCCTCGAAGAAGGAGTAGACGCCGAACAGCGCCAGCCCGACGGCGCAGAGGGTGAGCAGCCACTGGCCGTACGCCTGCCCAGCGAGCGTCTTCAGGGTGCCGTCGAGCCCCTTGGCCTCCTTGGGATCGAACTCGATCGCGGCCTTGGTCACGAAGACACCGGCAAGCCCGAACACGATGCCCCGCACGGCGTACCCGACCATGCCCGCCGGCTTCGCGATCTTCCGGGAGAACGCTCCCATCTCGCCGGTCTTCAGCTTCTCCTCGAACTTCCGCTTCAGCCCGCGGATGATCATCCCGATGCCGATTCCCACGACGACGAGGCCGACCGCGCCGACGAGGAACCGTCCCGCGTCGTTGCGCATGACCCGGGCGGTCCACGGCGCCGGCTCGCCGGAGCCTCCACCGCCGGAGACCAGGAAGTTGATGGTGCTTCCGGCGATCGCCAGGTAGACGACGCCGCGCCCCGCGGAGACGAGCCGCTTGCCCGTCCGCTTGGCCTGGTTCGACTCGCCCTGGCTGCCAACGGCGGCATCGAGCAGGCGCCAGAGCGCGTAGCCGAGGAAACCGACGACGAGGATGGCGAGCACCACCGAGCCGAACGGCTTGTCCCTGATCTCGCCGAGGGCGCCGGACCGATTGGTCCGCGCGTTACTCTGACCGAGGGCGACCTGGACGGCCAGCACCCCGATCAGGACGTAGACCAGACCGCGCCCGGCGAACCCGATCCGGGCGGCGATGTCGAGCAGGCGGCCGTGCCGCGCCTCGTGCGCCGCGCCTCGTGCACCGCCTGCCGCCGACCCGCCCCTGCCGGCCACGGCGTGCCGGAGCCGCCCACCGGTCTGCACCGTCACTGTCATCAACTCCTCGCCACCCAGCGGACCCCGGACCTCGGATGATCCGCCTGGAGCGATGCCCGCGATGGCGGTAGAAAAACCGACACGCGCGGTTCAGCCCACCTCGGGGGCGAGATAGCGCAGCAGCACGACACCGTCGAGCTGGCGCACCTCCGCCAGCCGCATGGGCGCGCGGACCCCCTGGGGGAAGTCCCCGGAGGCCACGAAGGTGGGCGCGTCGGCCTCGCCGACGAAGAACGGCGCGACGACGAGGTGCAGCTCATCGACGACACCGGCAGTGAGGAACGCGGTGTGCACCGCCGTTCCACCCTCGACCAGCAGCCGGCGCACGCCCCGGCGCGCGAGGTCGGCAAGCACGTCCGCCACCGCGAGCAGCGGCTGCCCGGGCAGGGCGACCACCGTCACCGGCGCCTCGCCGGCCGCCCGGGACCGCTGGGACGACTCTCCGCCGCCGCTCCAGGGATGCGGCGCCGGCCCCTCGACGGCGCGACGGTAGACGAGCACCTCACCTGCATCGGCAGTGAACAGGCGCGCGGACGGGTCCAGGGCAGCCGCACCCGAGAGCACCACCCGCAGCGGCGTCGGGGGCAGCCCCGCCGCCACCCGGGCCGCACGGCGATGCTCGGCCCGCACCGCGAGGCGCGGATTGTCGCGGCGCACCGTCGACGCGCCGACGAGGATCGCGTCGCAGCCGGCACGCACCTCGTCAACCCGGTCGAGGTCGGCCGGGCTCGACAGCATCAGCCGCTCGTCGGAGCAGTCGTCGATCCGCCCGTCGAGCGACATGGCACAGCTGCACAGGACGTACGGCCGGTCCGCTCCCACCGGGGTGGACACAGCAGCACCCCGACGTGGATCCACGGATCGCAGCATCGCACGAAGGGCCCTCCGGGAACATCGAGGTACGGCTGATCGCGGGCCGGTCAGCGGGCGGTACTACCGTCTCAGTCGTGCGGATCGCGACCTGGAACATCAACTCCGCGAAGGCCCGGCAGGCCCGGCTGATCGAGTGGCTGGACCGTGCGGCGCCCGATGTGGTGTGCCTGCAGGAGACCAAGCTGTCGAACGACGCGTTCCTCGAGCTGTTCGATGAGGACCTGTTTCGCCGCGGCTACCGGGTGGCGCACCACGGCGACGGCCGCTGGAACGGCGTCGCGATCCTGTCCCGCGGCAGCCTCGACAACGTTGTGCGTGGCCTGCCCGGCGGCCCGGGGTTCCCGGAGCCGGAGCCGCGGGCGATCGCCGCGACCTGCGACGGCATCCGCGTGTGGTCACTGTATGTGCCGAACGGGCGCACGGTGGAGGACCCGCACTACACGTACAAGCTCGCCTGGCTGGCCGCGCTGCGTGACGTCGTCGCCGAGGAGTCGACACAGGGCCCGTTGATGACCCTGGGTGATTTCAACATCGCTCCGACGGACGCCGACGTCTGGGACGTCGCCCAGTTCGAGGGCGCCACCCACGTCACCGAGGCGGAACGGTCCGCCCTCACAGCACTGACCGACGCCGGGCTCACCGACGTCCTGCGGGCCCGCTGGCCCGACGATGTCGTCTACACGTACTGGGACTACCGGCAGCTCTGCTTCCCGAAGAACTACGGGATGCGCATCGACCTCACGCTGGCAACGGCTGACGTGGCCGGCCGCGTCCGCGCCGTATGGGTGGACCGGGCCGCCCGCAAGGGCACCGGCACCAGCGACCACGCCCCGGTCGTCGTCGACCTCGATACAGCGCCGGACGGCGATGTGGGACCCATGGTGCCGCCGCCTTCCAGCCGCGGGTCCTCCAGCCGCTCGACGGCCGGCGGGCCGACACGCCGCCGCTGACCGGGTCCGGGCACCAGACGGCCCGGACCCGACCAGCGGAACGCTGCGCGGAACGCCGGGCGGAGGACGTTCCGCGCAGCACCGACCATCACGCGGACGGTGTGGGCTCGGCCGGGCTTGCGGCACCGCGCTCGACGGCCATCTGCTCCCCCTGCCCAGCCTCGGCGGTCGGCACGGGCGTGATTTCGGGCGCCGCACTGTCACGCGCGGGAGCGATAGCGATCCTGGTGGCCTTCGGCTCCACCGCGGCACCCGCGAGCCGCACGCTCAGCACACCCCGCTCATAGCCGGCCGAGATCCGTGCGGCGTCAACGCGCTCGGGCAGCCGGAACTCCCGACGGAAGCTGCCACTCCAGCGCTCGCGATGCACCCGCCCGCCGCGCTCCTCCTCGTGCTGCCCGCCACGCTGCCCACGGACGACCAGGCGACCCCGGTCGATCTCGACGACGACGTCACGCTCGACGTCAACGCCGGGCAGCTCGAGGTTGATGACTACATCCTCGCCCTCGGCGACGACGTCAGCGGACGGGACAGCGAACTCCGCGCCCTGCGAACGGCTGGTCAGCGCCGGGCGCCGGGTGCCCCACGCGCGGCGCACGATCTCGTCGAACTCGCGGTCCATCCGGCCCAGCGCCGCGAACGGGTCCCACAGGTAGGCAGTCACAGCAATCTCCCTCTCCATGATCAGCGATTCTGGACTCGACAGCGCCCGCCCAGCCGCAGGACCTGCATCGAGCCTCCTGCATCTTTGACTGGCTCCATCGTTCACAGTTCATGAGTCTAAGCGACTCAATCTTCAGAAGGCAAGTCGCATCAGGAGTCCTGTGCATCACGACGGACGCTCCGCCTCGACTGGCCCTCAGCGGCCACGGCGACACCCCGCGCCGCCCGCAATCACCGCCGCACCCGACAGCAAGCGAGCCGAGGGACAGACCGCCCAGGGCGTCCGAAGCCGTGCCTGACCCTCGGCACCCTCGACTCTCACGGGGCGAACGAGCCCGGCGAGTCAGGGCGTATCGGTCACCGGATCGGGAAGTCCGACTGCCCGGCAATGGCGGAGAGGGTGGGACGGCGACGAGCGGAGACGGCAGCGGAGACGGCGGCCCCGCGGGCGGACCGAGGGTCCGCGGTGTCCACCCGATCCGGGTATGCCCACATGGCGTAGACACAGCGCACCCACAGCGAACACGCCGATGCTCGCGACAGGCCAGAACGCACAGAATCCCGCACTCGGGTGCCGACGCGCACCAGCGCCGGATCCGGAAAACACTGCGCTGCCGCAGAATCGGCGGAGCGGATACGACTAAGCCGATTACCGACCGGCAAACCAGGACGGCGGTTGGGTTACCAGGGGCGGCGATATGTAAGCCGCACCATCGTGGTATAAAGTCCCACGCTACACGGGACAGGGCGGTGGGGAGGGCTGTTCCCGTACACCGGACGCGCGGTCACAGCACCGCACCCGCGTCCGGAGCGGGGTCACCTCGCCCGGCCCACTTCCTGTCGGGCGGCGCCCCGCCGACGGTTCTGCCTGCTCGTCGTTTCGCCTGCGGCCACCCACGTGCGCCCGGCCCACCGGAGGCGACCGACCGGGGGCCGGCGCGGCCGCGTGACCAGCGGGTCATCGGTTGCCGCGCCGCTGGCGGCAGCGCCGGTAGCGCCGGCAGTACTCAGGACGCCGGCAGCACAGAGGACGAAGGAGCGGCATTGAACGAAAGCGATCGGCCCGCGGCTCTGGCGGTCGAGATGTCGGGGGGTGGCCCCTCGTTCCCCGCTCTCGACCTCGATGCTCTCCCTGCGTCCGTGGTCAGCAGGTTCCGCGAGGTCGCGGCCTGGCGCCCGGACACCCCCGCCCTGGTGTCCCCGGGGGTGGCGATGACGTTCGCCGAGGCCGACCGGCGCACGGACGCGGTCGCCGTGGCCATTCTGGGTCGCCTCGACGCGAACGAGATCGGCCCCGTGGCGACGCTGCTCCCCCACGGAGTGGCCGGGCTGCTCGGGCTGCTGGCCGTACTGAAGACCGGCCGGCCCGTCGTCCCCCTCGACCCGATGGTGCCCGCGGACCGGATGGCGCAGATCATCCGCCAGGCCGGCTGTGTCGCACTGCTGACCGACCTCGGGGATGCCTCCGTCGCCCGGTCCACCGTGGGTCTGCGCGCCGTCGGCAGCGCGGGGGTGGATGCCTCCGCGGTGGCCGCGATCGACGCCGCGCCGGTCCTGAACGCGCTGGGTGACGACGCCCCGCGGCTGATCCTCGACCTGGCCGCCGCGGCCGGCGACGGAGCCGAGTGGATCGCCGCGAACGGCGCGGACGCCGTCTGGTGGCCGGAGCCGCGTCTCGACGAGCCGGCCTGCATCGTGTTCACCTCGGGGTCCACCGGCACGCCCAAGGGTGTGGTCTGGACGCACGGCACGTTCCTGTCCGAGGCCTTCGCGGGTGCCGAGCGCCTCGGCCTCGCGCCTGGCGACCGGCTGGCGCTGGTACTGCCCTACTCGTTCGCCGCGGGCATCACCGTGGTCGTCTTCGGGCTGCTCAACGGCGCCGGCCTGTACGCGTACGACCCGCGGGCGGCCGGTCTGCGCGGCCTCGGTGACTGGATCATCACCCAGAACCTCACCGTGCTGCAGACCACGCCGTCGCTGCTGCGGGCCCTGCTCGGCGCGCTGGAGCCGGGCGAGATCCTCTCCGATCTGCGGCTCGTCACCACCTGCGGGGAGGCCGCCTACGGCCGCGACATCGCCGCGCTGCGTTCGCACGTGTCCGCGACCTGCACCTACGCCAACTGGTCCGGCGCCTCGGAGATCGCCTCGCTGGGCTTCCACGAGATCCGCCCGGGCGCGCCGGTGCCGGAGGGCACGATTGCCGCCGGGCTCCCCGCCCCCGGCAAGGAGGTGCTGCTGCGCCGGGAGGACGGCTCGGTGGCCGGGCCCGGCGAGTCCGGCGACGTCGAGGTGATCTCGGCCTACCTGTCCGCCGGCTACTGGGGCAACCCCGAGCTCACCGCCGAGCGGTTCGCCCCCCTGCCCGACGGGCGGACCAGCTGCCGCACCGGCGATCTGGGCCGGATCGAGCCCGACGGCACCGTCGTCCTGCTCGGCCGCCGTGACGCCGCGGTGAAGATCCGCGGCTACCTGGTGGAGCCGAGCGAGGTCGAGGCGGCGCTGCTGCGCTCCCCGGAGATCGCCGAGGCGGTCGTCACCGCCGTGGATGGCCAGGGCGCGCAGAACCGGCTGGTCGCCTACGTGGTGCCGGCCGTGCACGGCAACACGCTGTCCCCGGTGCGCATCCGGCGGGCGCTGCGCGAGCGGCTGCCGATCTGGATGGTGCCGACGACGATCGTGGCGCTGGCGGAGATGCCCCGCAACGAGCGCGGCAAGGTCGACCGCGGCGCCCTGCCGCCCCCGCCTAGCGCCCCCGCCACCTCGAAGCGACCGCGTACCCAGTGGGAGATCGTCGTCGCCGACATCTGGACCCGGGTCCTGGACCTGGAGGAGGTCGGTGTCGGCGACGACTTCATGGAGCTCGGCGGCGACTCCCTGGCGGCGAACGAGCTGCTCACGCTCGTGCAGGAGAAGCTCGGCGTCGCGATGCCGTCGTCCGCCCTGGTGGACTCGCCCACCCTGGGTGCGTTCGCGCACGCGGTGTCGGTCGCGCAGCAGTCCGGCCCGCGCCATCCCACCGTGGTGCCGCTGCGGACCACCGGGTCACGCCCGCCGCTGTTCTGCTTCGCCGGCGCCGGGGCGCTTGCCCTCGGCTTTCACTCCCTGGCCCGCCGGCTCGGCGAGGACCAGCCCGTCTACGCCTTCCAGGCGCACGGCCTGGAGCGGCGCGGTTTCCCCGACTGGAGCGTGGAGAAGACCGCCCGCCGCCACCTTGAGGTGATCCGGGTCCTCGCCCCGCACGGGCCGTACCTGCTTGCCGGGCACTCGCTGGGCGGCCTGATCGCCATGGAGATCGCCCAGCAGCTCGCGGCGGTCGGCGAGGAGGTGGGCTTTCTGTCGATCATGGACACGTACATGCCGTCCTCGCTGCGGATCGACCCCGGCGACGAGGGCGGCGGCGAGGCCGGCTCGGCCGCCGGTGCCGGCCAGCACGGTACGGCCACCGACGCCGCTGCCAGTGCTGACGGCAATGGCAGCGGCGCGCTCGTTCTGAGCTCCAGCGCCCAGGAGCACGCGCGTTCCTACCGGCAGCGGCTCGCCCGGTTCACCCAACGGCTGCTCCCCGAACAGCGGGCGAACTTCACCAACATGGCAACACTCAAGAAGATGGTGCAGATACCCCTGACCGGCGTGGTGCAGTTCGGGGGTCTCGAGCAGTTCGACGTCTTCTTCAATCACGGCCGGCTGCTGGAGCGCTTTTACCGGCCGCGCGCCTGGGCCGGGCGCACGATTGTCTACCGCTCGGCCGAGAATCCCGATCCCGAGAATGCCTGGTCGACCTATCTGACCGGTAGCCATGACGTCCACTACGTCCCGTGTGAGCACTTCTATCTGCTTCGCGAGCCGCACGTCCTGAAGATTTCGGAGCATTTCCGGGCCGAGATCGACCGCGTCGTCGGCGAGCAGGCGGCGCGCGGCTGACCACCCCGCCGTCGCCGGCGAGCCGTGTTCGTCCACGGCTCGCCGGCGGGTGGCGGTCGGCTCAGCCCGGTCGGCCAGAGCGGTGGCTGGGCTCAGCGGCGGTCGGCGGCGTAGGTGACCTGGACGTTGGTGAAGCCGAGCGCGCCAAGCAGGCCACGCAGCATCGCGGTGGTGTTCTTCCTGCCCAGGTCGAGGACCTGGCCGTCCGTCTGCGCCGCCTGCGTCATCTTCGTCGAGGCCTTCTGGTAGAGCGCCTTGTCACTGCTGACACCGCCGACCGGACCGCCGACCCGGTCCAGCACCCCACGCTGGCGGGCGACCACGTAGCTGTGGTCGAGGTCGAGCTGCGGCGAGGACAGGGTCGGGTTCGGCAGCTCGATGCTCACCGAGCGCCGGTCCGGCGACACCTTGACGGCACCCGCGTCCAGGTGGCTGAAGTCGACCATCGCGTCGACGGTGCCAACCCCGACGAACAGGGTCCGCTCACCCTTGAGCGCCGACGGCAGCCACTTCGTGTCCTGCTCCAGGTCCACGACGACCTCGAAGTGGGCGCCGGCGGCGTGGTACTGGCTCAGATCCTCCAGCGAGCGCAGCACCGCCGGCGAGCTGCGGTCGATCGTCCGCTCCTTGAACGGGTTGAGACTGGGTCGCCAGCCGGCCACCACCGCGATCAGGCCGACGACGAGCACGGCAAGCAGGATGGTGGCGATCAGCCGCAGCGGGCTGAACCGTGGTACCAGGGTGCGCAGGGACCGCGTGGAGCGCGTGGGCCGGTCCGTGCCGGACTCGTCGTTCATGGTCGGCGATGTACCCGAAAACCCCTGTAACCACGCTTGTCGTCGTCATCACGACGGCCGGTCGGCGATCTCCGCGCTCTGGTCGGTGCGGGCGAGGATGATGGCGGTCCGGTCGTCGCCCTGCTGTCCGGGCGCGTGCTGGCGCACCGCGTCGAAGGCGTCGTCGAGCAGGGTCACCGGGCTGCGGCCCGGGTCGCGGAGAATCTCCGCGATCAGCCGGTGGGCACCGAACTGCCGGCCGGCGGCGTCCCGGGCCTCGACCAGGCCGTCGGTGTAGGCGATGAGCACGTCGCCGGGGTCGAGGCGCAGGGTGCGGCTCTCCCAGGCGCCAGGGGCGGCCAGCAGGCTCGACATCATCGGGCCGGTCGGCGGCAGCCGGACGATCTGGGCAGCGGCGGCTCCGGGCAGCGCGCCAGGCGGGGGGACCCGGCCCGGCCTGGCCCGCACCGAGGCACCCGCACCTGGGCCGACGACGGCCCCCGTCGGCAGCTCCCGCCCGGAAGGCGCGCCACCGTCCGCACCCGCGCCCTCATCCACAACCGCGCCCACAACCGCGCCCACGTCCACAACCGCGCCGCTCGGAGCGGTGTCAGCTGGAGCCACCCTGTCCGGTGTCGCGCCGTTCAGTGCCGCGGAGGACCGATGATCATCCTCGGCCTCGGCGTGTTCTGCCGCGGCGGCGGGGGTGTCGACAGGTTCCGGGGCGACCGCATGAGGGCCCGTGCCCGCCGGGGCCGCGCTCCGGGACAGCCAGCGCCCACCGGCTCTGCGCAGCAGCAGGACGTCGGGGTGACCTGCGTTGACGTAGACGATCTCGCCCGTACCGGGGTCGATGATGGTGATGACGGCGGTGGCGAACATCTCCTCCGTCTCGCCGAGGTTCTCGACGACCCACTCCACCGCCGCGGCGGGCGTGACGCCGGTGGACAGAGCGGCGTCGAGGAGCTGCTTGAGGCGCAGCGCGAACACGCCGGCCCTGGCGCCGTGGCCGGACACGTCGCCGACGATCGCGGCGACCCGGCCGTCCGGCAGGTCCAGCGCGT
>Ga0105248_10010757_pt1 | contig 10100 bp, 10 predicted proteins | sample KBSS34metaG_FD_81524 | JGI IMG/M metagenome (GOLD analysis project Ga0105248, IMG submission 81524) | Switchgrass rhizosphere microbial communities from Kellogg Biological Station, Michigan, USA - KBS S3-4 metaG | ecosystem: Host-associated > Plants > Roots > Rhizosphere > Soil | place... | reverse complement strand
GACCAGCGAGAAGTCCAAGGCGATCATCAGCATGCTGATGGGGCGGGCGCCCAGCCATTCCTATTTCGTCGGCTGCTCGGACGGCGGCCGCGAGGGCTTGCAGGAGGCACAGCGATTCCCGAACGATTTCGACGGGATCATCGTCGGATCGCCCATCAACGATCAGGTGGGCGAGTTCGCGTCCTCTTATCTCTACAACATGCAGGCCACGCTCGGTGGCCCGCAAACCAACGGCGTCCCGGATGCCTACATCCCGTCGAGCAAGCTGGCGCTGCTCAGCAATGCGGCGCTGGCCCAATGCGCGGGCAAGGATGGCGGGTTGGCGAGCGATCTTTTCCTCAGCGACCCGCGTCAATGCCGCTTTGATCCTGAGGTCGTCCAGTGCCGGCGCGGTCAGGATCCGGCCACCTGCCTGACGTCGGCGCAGGTGGATGCGGCGCGCAAGCTCTACGACGGCCCGCACGAGCACGGCATCCTTCTCTTCCCCGGCCTCGAGCCCGGCGGCGAGGCGGCCGCCGGGGGCTGGGTCAACTGGATCACGGGCAGCTCGCCTTCGGCGCCCGGCGCGCAGTACACACTCGGCAAGGGCTTCACCTGCAATCTGATGCAGAACGCGGCGGACTGCGACTACCTGAGCGTCGACGTGGTGCAGCAGGACAAGGAAGCGCGTCTCCGCTTCCAGCCCATCATCAGCTCTATCAATCCGGACCTGCGCCCGTTCAAGGCGCGCGGCGGCAAGATGATCCAGTACGCAGGCTGGGCGGACGCTGCGGTTCCTCCCGAGAACGGCCTCAACTATTACCGCAAGGTGACCCACACGATCGGCGACCCCAGTGACTTCTACCGCGTCTTCATGGTGCCGGGAATGGCGCATTGCAACGGTGGGGCGGGCCCCAACGCGTTCGGCAACGGCACCGTCAACGGGCCCGTGATCGATGCGGAGCACGATCTGGTGAAGGCGCTCGAGCGCTGGGTCGAGCAAGGCATCGCGCCGCAGCGGATCGTCGCGACGCACTATGTGAACAACGTGGCGGCGCAGGGCGTGGCGTTCCAGCGGCCGCTTTGTCCCTATCCCGAGCGCCCCGAGTACGCAGGATCGGGTGATCCGAACGACGCATCGAACTTCCGGTGCATCGCGCATCACGACCCTTACGACCCGCGCAACATGGGGCCGCAGAAAGCCTACAAATAGGGCGGCATTCGAGGGCGCGGCTCATGGGGTCGGCCCTCGTAGGGCAAGTCGATGAAACTCGCCCCGAGTTCATCGCTAAGACCGAGAGCAAAAGGCCCTCACGACTTACCCCGAACCCGATCGCCATCGCAGACCGCTACTCGGCCAGGATGGCGATCGCGCTCAGCCCGGCGGGCGCACGCAGCATCATCGCCAGCGGGCGGATGGCGGTGTTCATCGGTTGCGAGTCGGCCTTCGATCACGAGGGCGACACAAGGCCTCGACGAGGTCCCGCATTTCCACGTTGAGGGAATTGACTTTGCTTCGCCGTTGAACCTTTGCCTCGCTCAGGCGCATTGACGGTCAGCGCCCGCTGCGGACAAGCGCCGTTGGTTCGGCGCGCGCCGACGGCAGACGCCAGAACAAGATGGAGACTCGACGTGAAGCCAATCTTTCGCTCTTCCGGTGCCAGGCACTCATTGGCGGTCGGCCTCGTCGCCGGGCTGTCCGTGACCTCGCTTGGAATCTCGCTGCCCGCAAGCGCTCAATATGCGCAGACGAACCTCGTCTCCAACATCCCCGGCCTCGCTGCCATCACTGATCCCCACCTGGTCAACCCTTGGGGTCTGTCGCGGTCGCCGACGAGTCCGTTCTGGACGTCGAACCAGGGGAACAACTCGAGCACGCTCTACGCAATCACCGGCGCCACCAACGTCAGCCAATTCCTGGGCGTGAACGCGAACGGCTTCGTCGGCATCCCGACCACGGCCGCCGGTCCGCAAGGCCCCACGGGACAAGTCAACAACACGAACACCGCGTCTTTCCAGCTCACTCCCGGAGTGACGAGCACGTCGGCGCGATTCCTGTTCGCCAACCTCAATGGAACGATCTCCGGATGGGCGGGAGGCCTGACCTCGACGATTGAGGTCACCAGTCCCGGTGCGGTCTACACCGGCCTGGCGATCGATACCGCGGGCACTCGTCTCTACGCCGCCGACAGCGCCGGTGGACACGTCAACATGTTCGACAGCGCATTCGCGCCCGTGAACCTCCCCGGAGCATTCAGCGACCCCACCCTTCCGGCCGGATTCGTTCCCTTCAACGTGCAGGACATCGGTGGCCGCGTCTACGTCACCTACGCCCCGGCCGGCCTCGCCGCGCAGCGCACAGCGGCGCCGGGCGCCGGATTCGTCAGCGTCTTCGACGAAAACGGCGCATTCCTGCAACGCCTCATCAGCGGAAGCCAGCTCGCGGCGCCGTGGGGGCTCGCGCTCGCGCCGGCCGGATTCGGTCCGCTCGGTGGCGACCTGCTCGTCGGCAACTTCAGCTTCGCTGCCAGCGTGATCAACGCATTCGATCCCGTGACCGGCGCATTCCGGGGCTCGATCCCGATCGACGTGGGCGCCAATTCACCGGGCGGACTGTGGGGCCTCATGTTCGGCAGCGGCGCCGGCAGCGGAGGCGACGCCAATACCCTCTACTTCCTCGACGGCATCAACGGAGAGACGGCGGGACTGTTCGGAGCCGTCGCTGCGGTTCCCGAACCTGGAACCTTTGCGCTGCTCGGCGTCGGCCTGTCCGTCATTGGTTGGCGCCGCCGTCGCAGGGCTTAGGGCCACTGCCGCCGCGACGGTCAACAGGACGCGAGCTCGACGCGCGCGCCCGCGGGGTCAAAGTTTTCATCGCAGCGGCGGAATAAGCCGCTCGGCCGGTCCTCCACTCCGGAGTGAGCCCCGCGCTCGCGCCTCGGCAAGCTTACCCGTGCCGCTCGACGGCCCCGCCGATCGCTTTCCACGCGGAATGACCGCCTTGCATGAACTTTGCGTCGAAGCCGAGATCCCGCAGCTTGATGGCGGTCTTGCATCCGACGTGGAAGCCGTAGGCACAGAACACGACCACGGGGTCCGACTTCGACAGCTCGCCGGCCCACTCCGGCACACGCTCCGGATCGCGCCAGATGGCACCCTGCATGACTTCCTGCGTCCAAGAAACGCATGCGCGCGGACGGGCGTCGACGACTTGGACCGGCTCGCCGGCATCCAGCATGGCCTTCACTTCCTCGACCCCGACCGACGGCAGGTCGCCGAATTCCGGCTGCTCCAGCGGCCGCAAGCCGCCGACCTTCGCCGCCTCCTCGTAACGCGCGTAGAGCGCCTTCCAGTCGACGTTGCGCATGAAGATGTCGACGTACGCCTTCGCATTCGCGCCATAGTCCAGGTGATAGGCATGCTCGTACATGTCGAGGGCCAGGATCGGGATCCCTCCCGCGATGGCCTGGTTGTGCTCGGTCGCGTACTGGTTGACGAGCCGGCGGTCGCGCGGCAGGTAGACGAGCACGACCCAACCGGAGCCGCCGGCGAGGGCGTTGCCCATCGCGACGAACTCGTCTTTCCAGCGGAGCACTGAACCGAAGTCCCGCGCCAGCACGGCCGACATCGCTTCGGTGGGCTGACCGTCGCCACCCATGCTCGCGAAATAGAGCTCGTGCAGGAGCGTGGAGTTGAGGGCGGCGAGCTCGTCGCGCTTGAGCCCGTTGATCACGTGGGCAGGCGTGTTCGCCCAGTCGAGCTCTTCGAGCTGCTCGGCAATCGCGTTCAGACGGCGAAGCGCGCCGCCGTAGTTGTTCTCGTAGTGGCTTTCGATGAGCTTGTGGGACAAGTAGCCCAAGGTCCAAGGGCGGCAGGGGATGGGTGTGAGGTGGTAGTGCATGTCGGTCTCCATGAAGTCAGTCACTGACTGAAAAGCGCAAGCCCGCGGCTGTCCTAGGGACGGCGCCGCTTCCTTTCGATGCGGTTCAGGGTCGCAAGGACCAGGGGCTCGATGGCCGAATCCGGCAACGGCGCGACGCTGCTGACGTTGATCTCGCAGAGCACGTAGCGCTCGTCGCCCTCGTGCGCCGGCTCGCCGTGCAGGAAATCGCAGTCCCACAGGAGAGGCAGTTCGTCGCGACGGATGCCGAGCGTGCGCTCCAGTTCCGGCACCCACTCGGTCTCGAGCCGCCGCCTGAGACCTTGCAGGTGGGCGAGATCGGGCGGGTGGTAGAGCCGCTGGGTCGGCACAGGCACTTCGTGCGAGCCGTTTCCGGCCGGGGGCAGGTGAAGCGCGTTCACCGCCTGCAATCCGAACCCCGCCACGCGCTCCTGCACGAGGTAGCAACGGACCATCCCTTCGCTCAGGCGCGGCTGCCACGCCTGGTCGACCATGTGGCCGCCATCCTCGAAGTACGGAGCCATGAGGGTGACGAACGCTTCGAAGCTCAGCAGGGCTTCGGCACTGCCGCGCGGCGCGTGTCTCGCAAGCACGGGGCTTCGCGGGCCGAAGGGAGCTTCGCCGGGCACCCTCTGGACGCGCCAGACTCCGATGCCGCTGTGCCCGCGCCACTGCTTCAGAACCCGAATCGGGCCGCCGGCGAGACGCTCGCCGAGCTCTGCTCGCAATTGCTCCTGGGTATCGAGTCGATGGGCGTCGCTGCCCCAGCCCATCTCGCGCGTGTCGACGAGCACGTCCTTCGTGCCCACCTTCATGATCACATCCGGATGCGTGCTGACGAGCACGCCGGCGGCCGCGACTTCACGCAGGACGGCGTCGAGCGGCGCGCGCGAATGTCCGGCATCGATTGGATTGACCCAGACCAGCGCGCCATCGAACCCGAGCAGCTGGTCGCGCAGCTCGTTCGCCTGCGCCACGTTGTAGACCGCCGGCTGCGCGTGGACGCCACGTGCCGCAAAGGCGGCGAACACGGCGGCGAAGCGGTTGTTCTCGCGCGTCGCAAGGCGACGGACCTCGCTGTCGCCCGGATAGACGATGGCGATTTGCAATGGACGAGTAGCAGTCTCGGACATTCCTCACTCGATCGTTTAGGCACGGGTCTGAGCGGCCGCGCCCGTGCGTGCCGGGATGGCGACGAACAAGGTCGAGCGGCGGGGGCGAAGAGCCCCATGTCTTATACTCTACATCAATGTATGATGTCGTACATGGGTGTCGAGATCAGGGCGAACTGGCTGCTTCTCGTCATCTCCCTGCCGACGTCGAGCGCGACCGGGCGCATGCGCATCTGGCGCGCCCTCAAGGCGCTCGGTTGCGAGGCCCTTCGCGACGGCGCCTACCTGCAGCCTGCGGGCCCGGGGCGCGCCGAGGCGTTGCGCGAGCTCGGCGACGAGTGCGAGCGTGAGGGCGGCAGCGCGTGGCTGATGACAGTCACCCCGGACTCGACCGATGACGACGCCGCCTATCGACAGCTGTTCGACCGCTCCGAGCAGTACGCCGAGCTGCGCTCGAGCTGGAGGCGCGAGAACCGGGGCCTTCGATCGCTGTCGATGACCGAGCTCACGCGCCTCAAGAGGCGCTTGGAGAAGGAGTTCGACGCGCTGCGAGCGATCGACTTCTTCCCCTCCGACGCAAGCGCCGAGGCGAAAGTCGCCTGGGTCGACTTCAGCAAGCGCATCGACGCTCTCCTGTCTCCCGACGAGCCGCACGAGACAGCGGGGCAGGTGCCGAGGCTCGACAACAGCAAGTACCGCGGCCGGACCTGGGTGACGCGGCGCCGCCTCTGGGTCGACCGGGTGGCAAGCGCCTGGCTGATCCGGCGCTTCATCGATCCGGAGGCCAAGTTCCGCTGGCTCGCCAAGCCCTCCGACTGCCCGAAGAGCGCGCTTGGCTTCGATTTCGATGGGGCGACCTTCACGCACGTCGGCGACCGGATCACCTTTGAAACGCTATTGGCGAGCTTCGGCCTCGATGACGACCTCGCCCTTGCCCGCCTGGGGACGATCGTTCACGCGCTCGACGTCGGCGGCGAGCCCGTTCCCGAAGCGATTGGCTTCGAGGCGGTCATGGCCGGAGCGCGCGAGCGGATCGCCGACGACGACGTCCTCCTCGCCGAGATGAGCAACGTCCTCGATTCGCTCTACGCCCACTTCGAACGCAACGCGCAGCGCAGCGCGGCGAAGGGCAACAGCTGACGAGCCTAACCTGGTCCGAGCGCGATGCGGCGCCGAAAGCGCTCTCCCATCGACAAACCGGCTGATGGGTCCGTTGTGCATCCCGCTGGCATCGTCCTGTCCGTCATCGGAGCGCTGGTGCTCTTGTGGGCGTGGAGTCACCTCGCGCACTAGGCGACACACATCTAGTCGCACAATGGAGGCGTCCGCCACTCGCAGTGATCCTGTCCACTGAGCGTGATTACGTCTTCTTTGCGCGTTCGGCGACGGTGCGCGTCGCCGGCGGCACGCTCGGCCAGATGCTCGCTTGCTCGAGTGCACCGTCGCGCCGCATCGCCGCCAATCCGGTGTTGCCACTGATCGGCAGCGGCACCACCGGCCGACAGCTGATCAGGAGGTTGCATGGCCCAACGGCTTCGCTCATGGTGCGCCACCGCGCTGATGCTCATTCTCATGGCCGCCTGCGCGACGATGGGCGACCCGATCAAGGTCCAGGTCGTCGGTCTGGAGCCATTGCAAGGCCAAGGCATGGAGCTGCGCTTTGCGGCCAAGTTGCGCGTGCAGAACCCGAACGAAGCGCCGATCGACTATGACGGCATCGCAGTCGAGCTTGAGGTGCGCGGCAACGCCTTCGCGAGCGGTGTCAGCGACGCGCGCGGGACCATCCCGCGCTATGGCGAAACGGTGGTCACCGTCCCCGTGACCGTCTCCGCATTCGCGATGGTGCGCCAAGCGATGGGCTTTGCAAGCGGCGACCGCTCGAAGATCGACTATGTCCTGCGCGGCAAGGTCGGTGGCTCGACCTTCGGCAGCGTGCGCTTTGAGTCCAGAGGCGAGCTCGAGCTGCCGGGAGCGGCAACGACGCCGCCGCAGTGAGCCTCGAACTGACTCTCCACCCGGTGGCGAGTGGTCGTCCCTGAGGATGCCAGCTTCCCGCGGAACCTTCGGCCCTCACGTCAGAAGAGGCGCTTGAGGCGGTTCGTATCGGGTCATGAGCCAGTCGCGAGCCGCCGCCGGCACGCCGCGCCATTGCGGTTAATCTTGGCGAGGCACCGTGTTCGCGTCAAACTTGACAAGGACTATGAAGTACATCTCGCTGGTCGGCGGTGCGGCGATCGCGATCGCCGGATTTCTCTCAGGGTGCGCAGCTCCGCCTCCACCAAGGAGCGTGCTCCCTCTCGGAGTCGCCGCGGGAGACACGGCGCTGTCGCCGTTCTACGCATGGCAAGGCGTCGCGCCAGCAGGACCCGGCCTGATGCTTCGCACCGAGCCGTTGCCTGCTCAGGCGGAGCTGACGGCGGCCTCGACGGCGCAGCGCATTCTGTACAGCTCGACCGATGTGCGCTGGAACTCGGGCGTGCTGCCGGTGAGTGGGACGCTGTATCTGCCGAAGGGAGCGCCACCGAAGGGCGGCTGGCCGCTGGTGGCGTGGGGTCACGGCACGCTCGGCGTTGCGGATAACTGTGCTCCGTCGTGGACCCTGCACCGCCCGCGCGACGCGACTTACCTGAATCGCTGGCTAGAGCAGGGATTCGCGGTCGTCGCGACAGACTACCAAGGTCTCGGCGGTCCGGGCCCGCATCCCTATCTCTTCTGGGAGGCGGAAGGCCGCTCGATCCTGGACAGCGCGCGTGCAGTGATAGCCGCCTACTCCGGGCAAATCGCCAATGAACTCGTGATCACGGGACAGTCGCAGGGCTCAGGCTCCTCCATTGGTGCCAGCCGCATTGTCTCGACCTACGCACCGGAACTGCGGCTGCGGGCGACGATCGCCACGGGCGTGATCCCGTCCTTCCCGCAAGGGCCCTACCGGGTGCCCGAAGCAGCCCCAAGTGCGAGTGGGCCGACGCGCTTCACCATGCTGCGCCTGGTCGGCGGGTCGATCCCAGATGGCGGTCCTTCCGCCGACAACCTCGTCACCGAGAAGGCGCGGCCGCTGCTGCATTTGGCGCGCACCGCGTGCGTCGACGAGATGAGAGGCCACGAGCAACAGCAGTCGCTGAACATGGGCAATGCCTTCACGCTCGAGCCGGGCAAGCTAGAGACGCTGCTCCTTCCCGTCACCGACATGAGCCCGGTCCGTATGCCGGCGCCAGTATTTCTTGGCACCGGGCTGGCAGACCGCACTGTGCCGCCGGCAGCTCGGTGGTATGGAAGACCTACTCGGGCATCACCCACAACGGCATCGTCAACGCCGCGTTCGACGATGAGTTGCGCTTTGTTCGCCGCATCTTTGCCCACGAGAGCGTGGAAACGAACTGCGCCGCCATCGCGGAGCCGGGACTGCCCGGTACGGCGACAGCCGGCATCCGCTTCAACGACTGACCCGTCTGCAGGCGACCCGGGCCTTGTTTGCACAAGTCGATCTCGATGAAATTCAGTTGAACTTCATCACCAAGTACGGAGAGTGAGCTAGCCAGATTGGGCGGGCTTCGACACTCGCTCGCGACTATTCGATGACGAGATTCTCCTCCGGCCCATGGTCGCAAGTCGTGGGAGCCTCGTACCGCGAAATCGGGTTCAATGCGCGAGTCGACAGGAGAACAAGCCATGCCGAGCGCCAAGCCTACCCAGAAACGAGCCCCGGTCGCGCCGAGAAAGCGCCCGCTCGCCAGGCCTAGATCCGCTGCCAAGACGCCGAGCAAACCTGCATCGGGCCTCGTCGGCTCGATGCGAACCATGGCTCAGACGATGCTCGATGCAGGCGCGGCCGGACTCGCGACGGCACGCACGTTGCGCGCGGCGTCGGATGCCGCGCTGGCCTTGGGGCAGGGCAAGCCGATGAGCGCGGCGGGGCGGGCCATGAAGGCGGTGTTGCCCGCTGCAACCCAGAGCCGTGCCTGGAGCAAGGTCGGCGCCACGCTGCGCGGGTGGCGTGAAGCAGCCGGCATGACAATCGACGAGGTCGGCAGCGCGATCAACCTGAAAGACCCGGCCGTCATCGAAGCGGCCGAAAATGGGCGCGTAGCGCTGTCGTTCGAACTCATCCTGCGGCTGGCCGCAGTGCTCGGCCGCAACGACCCGGTCGGCTTCATCATGCAGCTCACCCGCGACTCGAACCCCGAGGTCTGGCGCGGCCTGGACAAGATTGGCATCGGCAAGTTGCTCGTGCACTCGGCCCGCGAGCGCGAGTTCGCCAACATCTATCGTGCCGACGACGAAGCCCGTTCACTGAGCGACGAGGAGTTCGTCGAAGTGCTCGCCTTCACGCAGGCCGCCTTTGCGATGGCGATGCAATTTCGTGCACGAAGCGAGGCGGGCTGAAGCGGCAGCATCTTCCTCGATGAGGTTCCATGTCGTCGCCGATGAAAGCGAAAGGCGTGGCGGAACTCGGGCTTGCGGGGTCAGCGCGGCGATCGCCAATTCGATCCATAACGCGACGGGCGCGCGCATTCGCGAATATCCGCTCACGCTGGACAAGTTGCTCGGGCACCTGCCGGGCGTTCACCCCTGAAAGCGCGAAATGAACGAACTCGAGCGCAACAAGAACACGGTCAAAGACTTCTACGAGTTGATGTTCAACCAGTGCCGCCCACGCGAAGCCATCGACCGCTACGCTGGGGCGAAGTACATCCAGCACAACCCGCATGTTTCGGACGGCAAAGATGCCTTCGTCGAGTACTTCGAGCGCATGGCACGCGAATACCCGGGCAAGAGCGTCGAATTCAAGCGCGTCTTCGCCGAAGGCGACCATGTCGTCCTGCATTGCCACCAGCGCTGGCCCGGTGACCGCGACTACGCGGGCATCGATATCTTTCGGTTGGACGCCGACGGGAGGATCGTCGAACACTGGGACGTCCTGCAGGCGATTCCCGCGGAATCCCGCAACCAGAACGGAATGTTCTAGGTCGGACCGGCCTGGCATGCTCGTCGCATGAGTCGACGGCGGCAACACTGCCGCCATGCTTCATTCATAGTCGACAGATGCAGGAACTCGAACAGATCCTCGGCCTGTTCGTGGCCGCCGTGCTGCTCGCCGCGGCGGCGCG
>Ga0105248_10010754_pt1 | contig 10102 bp, 13 predicted proteins | sample KBSS34metaG_FD_81524 | JGI IMG/M metagenome (GOLD analysis project Ga0105248, IMG submission 81524) | Switchgrass rhizosphere microbial communities from Kellogg Biological Station, Michigan, USA - KBS S3-4 metaG | ecosystem: Host-associated > Plants > Roots > Rhizosphere > Soil | place... | reverse complement strand
TCCATGACCCGCAGAGAAAGGTCCATCAGGATGATGTCCGGCGTGTTCTCAATGGCGCGCTGCAGAGCTTCGACTCCGTTGGACGCCTCGACCACGTCGAACCCGGAGAACATGACGTACTCGCTGTACATTTCGCGGGCATCCGGATAGTCGTCCACGAGCAGCACGCGGGGTCTTTCTCCGTTGATCCTGGTCATCTCCGTCCTTGCGAGGGAAGCCTGCTCGGAACCCCGGTGGGGGAAGCTGTTTCCCATTGCCATTGATGTGTAGGTGGGGGTACTGAGCAATGGCGATGCCATCAGAAGGCCGGTTACACACACGTAATTTGGATCAGTTCCGACGTGCAATACGTCAGCGTCCGTTTTAGTCGTATGGAAAGCCTACAGATGGCCTAAGAGGTCCGCGGGAGCGTCGATGAAGGCGTCCCTTTCGGTTGCCTCATCGACCGGAAACCCGTCGAACCCGAACCCATACCGAACCGTGCAGCTTCGGACTGACGCCGCGTGGGCGGTGCGCCAGTCGACGGCCGAATCGCCAACCATCAGGACGGTCGAAAATTCGACACCCGCCTTGGCGATCAGATGCCGCAACCCGGCCGGGTCGGGCTTACGCGGAAAGGGGCCATCCCCCCCAATCACGCGCTCGCCGAAATGAGGCGCGAGGCCGAGGCCCTCGAGAATCGTCCGGGTCGGTCCCAGGGGTTTGTTGGTCAGGACCGCGAGCGTCGCGCGCCCGTCCAGCGCCGTCAGCAACTCGGGAATCCCCCGATACGCGCGCGTGCACTCGAGCAAGCGGTTGTTGTAGATCGCCAGAAACCGTTCGAGCGCCGCCGGCGGCTGCGGGCACCGGGCTTCCGCGAAGGCGCGCGCGACGAGGGTCGCGGCGCCGTCGCCGACCATCCGCCCAATTGCCGCCTCGTCGTGCGGCGGGCACCCGCACTCGCGAAGTACCTGGTTGGCCGACTCCGCGAGATCGCGCTGCGAATCGACGAGCGTCCCGTCCAGATCGAAAACGATCAGGCGGGTCACGCCTGATATTCGGCGTAGGAGGTCGGCGTTTCCCACACCTTGACGCGCACGACCGGCAGCCCCTCGCCGACGGCGTAGTCGAAAATCAACCGCGCGATGCGTTCCACGGTGGGATTGCTGTCCACGAGAAAGATCGGCTCACCCAGATCCTGCAGCGGCTTGACGAGCGGATCGTCCTGCCGGAGCACCATCTTGTGATCGAGCTCGCGGTCGATCCACCCCTTGACGATGCGCTTGATGTCGCTGAAGTCGCACACCATGTTGCGGTTGTCGAGCGTGCCGGTGCGCACTTCGATTTCGGCGATCGCGTTGTGCCCGTGGGGATGCTTGCAGATGCCGTCGTAGTCGAGCAGGCGGTGGCCGTAGCAGAAGTCGATGCGCTTGGTGACGGAATACATGCGGTAATCTTATCAACTCACGTGGCCACCGCCGTCCTTCTCTCGGGCGGGCTCGACAGCGCGGTGCTTCTCGCCGAAGAAGCCGCGCGCGACGAGGTCCAGCCGATTTACATCAGCGTCGGGTTGACCTGGGAACATGCCGAGCGCGACATGACGCGCCGGCTGCTGGAGAGTCCGGTGTTCAACGGGCGCGTCCGGCCGCTCGTCTCGCTGAGCGTGGACATGACCGACGTCTACCCGGCCGCGCACTGGTCACGGAGCGGCCAGGTGCCCGACTATCGGGCGCCCGACAAAGACATGTACCTGCCGGGGCGCAACATCATCCTGCTCGGGAAGGCCGGCGTCTTCTGCGCGGCCGCCGGCATCGGACGCATCGCGATCGGCACACTCGATCACAATCCGTTTCCGGACGCGACCCCGGCGTTTCGCGACGCGCTCACCACCGCGCTCTCGCTGGGCCTCGATCATCGACTCGAGATCGCCGCGCCCTACGCGCGAGTCGAGAAATCCGAAGTCATCCGCCGCGGCACGGCCGCCGGAGTCCCGCTCGCGCTCACGCTGTCCTGCGTCAACCCCACGCCGGACTCGCCGCCCCGCCACTGCGGCGCCTGCAACAAATGCCGCGAACGCCACGACGCGTTCCGAGAAGCCGGCATCGCGGATCCCACGGATTATGTGGACCGACGGTTCACCGGACGGGAACTTTAGAAAGTAAGGAAGTGGGGAAGTAAGGAAGTTAGGAAGTGGGAAGTGAGGAAGTGAGGAAGTGAGGAAGTGAGGAAGTTGGAGAGGTTACTTCCCTACTTCCCCACTTCCATACTTCCCTACTTGCAAGTGACTGCTAGAACCGCCTCAGCGTGATCGATCCATCCCCGGTGTGGATGCCGATGTGCGCTCCGCCGGCGCCGAGGCGGCCGTGCACGCGACGGTTCGAGCGGTCGCCTTCCGAGGTTCGTTCGAGGTCGAGATCGCGCACGGAAATTCCACCGTCGCCGGTGCGGGCATCGAGCTCGGCGGCGAAGTTGTCCGGCAACTCCAGCACCACCGGTCCGTCGCCGGTATTGATCGACCAGTCGTCCCGCGCAGTACTGCCGGCGCTCGCGCGCACCGTCACGGACCCGTCGCCGGACATCGCATGAACGCTCGTCAGCACGCCGGTGATCAGGATGCTGCCGTCCCCTGACCGCGCGTCAACCGGCCCGCTCACCCCGTCCAGTCGAATCGACCCGTCGCCGGTGTGGGTCACGAGCTCACCGCCGACGTCGCGGATGTCGATCGCGCCGTCGCCGCTTCTCGCCTCGACGCGGGCGTTTCGGGGAAGCGTCACCAGCAGCGATGCGCTGCGCTGACGATGGAACCCGAGGTCGTTGGTGCGCTCGTCCTTGACCGTCATCGAAACGCGATCGCCGTGCTGCTCGCTCTCGACGCGAATCGCTTCAGCCTCGTGCTGATCGCTGCCGCGCCGCTCGACGATGATTTGCACTTCGGGGTGGTCCCAGACGCGGACCTCGATCGCCCCGTTGAACGTCGCCAGCGAGACGTCCGGGTGGTCGGACACGGTGAAGTGCTTCTCTTCGCGCTGGAGGTAGCGAAGGTCGCCGGCCTGGATGTCCACGCACGCGGAGGCTGCGACGGCGATGCCGAGCGGAGCCATCAGCAACAGGCGGCGAGCGGCTGGGAGCAGAAACATGGATTGCCCTCCGGCTGCCTTAGACGGTTGAGGGCGGTAAACCGTTCGACCGGCGTGCGTAGACGAGCCGGCCCCCGACATACGTCTGGACGACCGAGAACTGCGAGTCGAGGACGACCAGGTCGGCAACGGCGTCAACCGCAATCACGCCGTGACCCACCAGGCCGAGCTCCCGCGCGGGCGTCGTCGCGCACATGGTGGCCGCGTCCACCGGCGACAGGCCAACGCGCCGGACCAGCAGCTCGAAGGCACGGTCCATCGTCAGCACGCTGCCCGCCAAGGTGCCGTCGTCGAGGTAGGCGGCGTCGCCGACGGTGATGGTGTGGTCGCCGAGCCTGGCGCGCGCGCCCGCGGGAAGGCCGGTGGCAGCAGTGCCGTCCGTAATCGCCATGATCCGGGACGGTCGCTTGGCCGCAACGGTCGTGCGAATCACCGCAGGATGGACGTGCAGGCCGTCGCAAATCAGTTCGGCCGCGACATCGTCGGCCTGGAGAACGGCACCGGCGAGGCCAGGTGCGCGATGGTCGGCCGGCGACATGCGGTTGTAAAGATGCGTCGCGTGCGTGGCGCCAGCGGCAATCGCGGCCATCGCCACCTCGAAGGTCGCGCCCGAGTGGCCGAGCGAGACGCGCACGCCGCGCGACACGAGCCACGCCACCAGATCGAGCCCGCCATCGATCTCCGGTGCGACCGTGACGATGCCAACATCCGGCACGGCGCGATCGATTTCGCGCAGGATTTCCGCGCCATCGAATTCCCCGCCCGCCCCACCTGCCCCACGCGCCCTTCCTGCCCTTCCTGCCCCTCCTGCCCCTCCTGCCCCTCCTGCCCAAATATCGAGAGCCCCTCTCGCACTGCGCAAGCAATGTGTCGGCTGCGCGCCTGCGAATGCAGGGCTGATGAAATTGCTTTCGAGGTGCGCGGGCAAGACCCGGGCGGCGCGGTCCGCCGGTGATTCGCGAGCGCGGCGCACCTCCTCGAGCATGCGACGAAGCGCGTCGGGGGCGCACGCCACCGTCGTCGGACAGAACGCCGTGACACCGAATGGCGGAAGGCGTGCGGCCATGACCGCCACCGAGCCAGCTTCGAGGGCGTCCACGCCTTCGATGCCATGGACGTGGACATCGATGAACCCGGGAACGATGTAATGTCCGTAAAACGGCAGCGTGGGCGACGGCGATGCACCCTGGCGGATGTCGGCGATGCGCCCTTCGTCGATCACGAGGGTGCCCGGACTCAGGATCCGGTCAGGCAGCACCAGCTCGGCGCCCGACAGGACGATCACTCGCCGTCCCGGCCCCAGTCGGAGTGAATCTGCAGCTTGCGCCCGTCGAGCGGGAGCGATGCGCGGGACACCTCGCCGGCGGGAAAGAGCCGGCGGTCGACGCGGGTCACCAGCGCGAAGAGCTCGTGTTCATCCGGCGCCTGAATGACGAGCACGCCGCTGCCATCGCCGGGCGGAAATCGCCGGTCGTCGAGGTAATCGCGATCCATCGTGATCAGGGTGCGGCGCAGCTGCCGCGCCAGCCGGAAATGTTTCAGGTCGGGCGCGCGCCGCAGTTCGTCGTCTTCGATGACGAAGAGAACGTCCCAGTCGAGTGCGGTCCGCATGTGCGCGACGAGGCCGGCCGGCACATTGGCGTCTGCGTAGATGCGGGGACGGGCTGACAGGCGGTCGGCGTGCGAGGCGAGCTCGGTCGAAAGAGACCCCACACCCCTGATTCTGCCAGACGTCAGGCCTGGACGTTCTTTTTCTCGCGCGCCGCCTTCGCTTCCGCGGTCAGCTCGGCCACCAGCCGCTCGCGCTGGTGGTACAGCTCCTTGCGCGTCCGTCGGCCGTTGGGCGACCCGATGACGTACTCGCAGAAAATCGGGAACGCGATCGTCGAGTCGCAGTACGCGACGACGGTGTCGGGCAGCACGCCCGGATTCACTTTCCCCCAGCTGACGGCCTCGGCGGGTGTCGCGCCGGACAGGCCGCCCCAGACGACCTGGTCGGTCGTGATCTGGATGAAATAGTCGTTGCCGCCCTTGGGAATGCCGTAGACCTCCCAGAGCGTCGGCTGCGCCTGCAGATAGAAGTTCTTGGGAGAGCCGCCGCCGAGGATGACGCAGCCGTTCTGGTGGCCGGCGCGAACGATAGCGCACACCTCGTTCACGTCCTTGTTCGGATCGATCATGAAGCGGCTGTCGTTCATCAGCTCGTGGTAGGCGATGTTCATGCCGATCGAACTGTCGCCCGGCGACGAGGTGTAGATCGGCACACCCGCCAGGGCCGCATGCGCGACCACCGAGTGCTCCTCGCAACCGGGAAAGCGTTCGAGGAGATCTCGACCGAGCAGGTAGTGGAACTCGGCGGTGGCAACCGGCCGATCGAGGCCCGAGCGCTCGATGAAATCGCGGATGTAGGCGTCGGTCTCGAGCAGCACGGTGGCCGGAAACAGCACGTCGTAGATCCGGATGACGCCTTCTTCGTACAGCTCGACGTCGTTCAAGAACGGCGATCCTCGCCGCAGTGTGAAGTTCAGCGCATAGTGGAGATCGTGATAGAGATTCGCGCCGGTGGAGATGACGAAATCCACCAGGCCGCGGTCCATCATCTCGATGACGCACCCGCCGAGACCGGCGGGCGTCAACGCGCCGGCGACCGTCAGCCCGATCGTCGTGTCGCTCTCGGGCGCCAGCATCTTCTCCGAGAAAATCTCGCACGCTTCGGAGATCCGTGCGGCATTGAATGCCTGGAACCCTTCGTCGACCAGGCGCTTCACCTCGGCGCTGCCTTTCGGCCGGTAGTAACGAATCGGCTTGCCGCTGAGAAAAGCCTGACGGGATTTCCGGGGCGAACCCGGCGCGCGGTGCGGCAAGAGCAGCTCTCCTTCTGAAAGGGAAAATAGCTTAACATCGAGCCTCGTGAACACCGAACCGGCGTGGATGTGGTGGGCGATCGCCGTCGCCGTGGTTCTGGCGGCGCTGTGGCTGCTGATCGTGTGGCAGAAAGGGCGCCCGTTCGCATCGGGCGACGTGTTCCGCGCCAGCCGTCTCAGTCGCGGCAACCGGCTCTTCCCCACCCAGGTGCTGATCACGCCCACCACCGTCGTGCAGTACACGCCGCAGTGGATCGGCCGCCAGGAAGAATCGATTCACATGGCGCACATCGCGTCGGTCAAGATCGTTACCGGGATGTTACTGTCCGACGTCCTGATCGAGACGAGCGGCGGCGTCAGTCCGATCAAGTGCCACGGTCACCGCAAGGGTGACGCGCGCAAGATGAAGGCACTCATCGAGGCTCACCAGAACGATTATTTCAAGGCCGGCGGGACGTCAGCCGCCGGGCCTGTCCCCGCCGCAAACACCGACCGATAAATCGAACGCCAAAATGGACGACCTGCTGTTCAGCGCGCGGCGCGCCAGCGTGGCGGCATCGCTGCGTTCGCCGGAAGTGGCGGAGCTCGATGCACGCTTCCGCACGCTCGTGCAATCGCCGCTGCGCGCCGGCATCCTCCGCTACCTGAATTCCCGGCCCGACGAAGCGTTCGACGTCGAGTCGCTCATGCAGACGTTCGGCCGGCTGCGGCTCGACGTGGAAAACTGCGTGCGCGAATTGACCGACTTTGGCGTGGTCCGGATGCTGCCCGGTCCGCCCGCGCAATATCTGGCCGAGCGTCCCGAGACAGGACCGCTGACCGAGCTGATGGACGCGTTTCTCGAGCGCCGGGCCACGGTCTCGACCGAAGACCAGTCGCCGTCGGTGCAGCGATTCCGCGAAATGATCGGCCGCGACGAGAAGATGCTGATCGTCTTCGAGTGGATCCGCACCGCCGCCAAGTCCGACATCTCGGTCCTGATCCTCGGACCGACCGGCTCGGGCAAGGAAGTGGTCGCGCGCATGATCCATGAGTTGAGCCGGCGGCAGGAAGCCAAGTTCCAGGCAGTCAACTGCGCCGCGCTGCCCGACACGCTGTTCGAGTCGGAAATCTTCGGTTACGAAAAGGGCGCGTTCACCGGCGCCCACGATCGCAAACCGGGGCGCCTCGAGCTGGCCAACGACGGCACGCTGTTTCTCGACGAAATCGGCGACATGTCACTGATTGCCCAGGCCAAGCTGCTGCGGGTGCTCGAGGAGCGGCGCTTCGAGCGGCTCGGCGGCCACAAATCGATCTCGGTCGACTTCCGGCTGATCTCGGCGACCAACCGTCCGCTCGAGCAGTTCGTGCGCGATGGCCGCTTCCGCGAGGATTTGTACTACCGCGTGAACGCCTTCGCGATCAGGCTGCCGTCGCTGCGCGAGCGGCAGGTGGACATTCCGGTGCTGGCCGAACGATTCCTGGCGCGCTACTGCGCGGCGCAGGGACTGCCGCTCGAGAGCAAGGCGTTTTCGCGCGAGGCGCTGGATCTGCTCGTCCAGTATCCGTGGCCGGGCAATATCCGCGAGCTCGAAAGCACCGTGTCGCGCGCGGCGTTGTCGGCACCGGGCCGCGCGATTCGAGCGCAGGATGTCGAGTTCCTGCATGCCATTCGTCCAACTACCGCGACCTCGGGCGATCGCATGCCGTCGCTTGCCGAATGCGAGCGCGCGCACATCGTGCGCGTCCTCGAGGCGGTGCAGTGGAACAAGAAGGAAGCGGCGCGGGTGCTCGACATCAGCCGCGGGACGCTCTACCGCAAGATCGAGGAATACGGCCTGCAGCCGGAGTCGAAGCCGGGCCTGGCCAAACGCGCCGCTGATCATCAGCCGTAGACGCTACTCGACCCAATCCGGGCTCGGTCCGGTCAGACCGGTCCAGAACAGCGCCAGACCGGTGGCGCCGACGACGAGCGCCAGCCCCTGGAGCCACCAGGCGGCATCGTTCGCCACGAACTCGATCCAGGCCGACGGCACGATCAGCGCCGCGCCCAGCGCCATCGCCGGCAGCCGTCTCTTCACCAGCCGCAGCAGCACCCCGCGCACGCGTCGCATGACTGCCATTCGGCTAGCATAATGCGTCGTGGTGATCACGAAGCCGATCGGCGCGGTGTGGCCGGCCACGCCGCGCGCGCGCTCGATGCGCATCGATCTCGAAGGCGTCACGTTCCCGTATCTCGCCGGCCAGGCGGTCTACGTCGGGTTGCACGGGCAGGATCGCCGGCGTCCCTACTCGATTGCGGCCGCGCCGGAAGAATCGGCGCGTGACAGTTCGCTGGAGCTGCTGATCGGCGTCGACGCGGACGGCCGCGCCGGCCCGCATCTCGATCTCGAGCCGGGATCACTCCTGGACATCGATGGACCGATCGGCCGCTTCACGTTTCCACCGGCGCCCGAAGAGCGGCGGTTCCTGTTCATTGCCGGCGGCACGGGCATTTCGCCGCTGCGCGCGATGCTGCACCACGCGCTCACGGTGCCGCACGACGAGATCGGGCTCCTCTACAGCGCACGAACCCCATCGGAATTTGCCTACGAGAAGGAACTGAGAAGCCTGGCCGCCAGCCGCCAGATTGAGCTCGAGCTGCGCGTGACGCGCGAGGTGGACGAGTGGAGCGGCACGCGCGGGCGAATCGGCCGAACCGATCTCGAACCGCTGGTCCACGGGCAGGCGACGCTCTGTTTCGTGTGCGGCCCGCCGGCGCTGGTCCAGGAGATACCGCAGATTCTGGGAGACCTCGGCGTGCCGCGCGAGCGCGTCAAGACCGAGGAGTGGGGATAAGCCTAGAGACCGACGGCGTGATAGCCGGAGTCGACCATCATCACTTCACCGGTGATCGCGCGCGAACCGTTGCCGAGCAGGAACATCGCGGCATCGGCGATCTCGCCCAGCTCCACGTTGCGCCTGAGCGGCGCGCGTTCGCGGTACACGCCGAGGATGCTCGAGAACCCCGAAATGCCGGTGGCCGCCAGCGTCTTGATCGGACCGGCCGACACGGCGTTGACGCGAATATTCTGCTGACCGAGATCGGCCGCGAGATAGCGGACGGTCGATTCCAGCGCCGCCTTGGCAACGCCCATCACGTTGTAGTTCGGGAACACACGATCGCTGCCGAGAAACGTCAGCGTCAACACGCTGCCGCCGCCGCGCTTCTCGAAAAGCGGCAGGCAGGCGCGGGTCAGCCCGATGAGCGAATAGGCGCTGATATCGAGCGCAATCCGGAAACCCTCGCGCGTGGTCTGGACAAACGGCGCGGACAGCTCGTGCGCCGGCGCGAAGGACGCGCCGTGGACCAGGAAGTCCAGTCCGCCGAACTCGCGATCGATGGACGCGACCAGCTCGGCGATCTGATCGTCGCTCGACACGTCACACGGCATCACCAGCGGGTTGTCGAGCTTTTCGGCCAGCTCGCGGACGTTGTCCTCGAGGCGGACGGTCGGATACGTCAGCGCCAGGCGCGCGCCCGCAGCATGCATCGCCTGCGCAATTCCCCACGAAATCGACCGCCTGTTGGCGACGCCGACGATGAGACCGTGCTTACCGGAAAAATCAGGCATAGGTTGACTCGAAGCGCTCTCGTGGCCGGCTATTTCGAACGCTTTCGCCCGCCGGGACCCTGGGGACCATGGCGCTTCGCGAAACGCGGCGGCCCGACCGGCGGCCGCCCACCGTGCTGACGCGGCGGACCGCCCCGGGTATTGCCGTTCATGTTGCCGTCCGAGCGATTCGCCTGGAAGCCCTGCCCGCCGCCGCTGCCGCCACCTGCACGCGGATGACGCGGACGGAAGCGATTCTGACGGCCTGCCGGCTGGCGGATCGTGAAGTCGGGCGCCTGACGCGGCGCTGGCGGCTGTCCTTCAGTGCGCGGGAGCTGGGCGCGAATGAGCGGCCGGTGGACGGGGCCTTCCTCTTTCTCCGGCGCTTCGGCTTCCCCGTCCTCGAGTAACCGATCTTCGTCGGGCAAGCTGACGGCATCGGGCCCTGGAACAACTGCAGCAACCGCAACCGCAATGGGCTCGGCAGACGCTGCCGCGGGCATTGGAACAGGTTCGTCGGCGCTCTCGGGCCGCGCCTCGTGCACGACCT
>Ga0105248_10010751_pt1 | contig 10102 bp, 9 predicted proteins | sample KBSS34metaG_FD_81524 | JGI IMG/M metagenome (GOLD analysis project Ga0105248, IMG submission 81524) | Switchgrass rhizosphere microbial communities from Kellogg Biological Station, Michigan, USA - KBS S3-4 metaG | ecosystem: Host-associated > Plants > Roots > Rhizosphere > Soil | place... | reverse complement strand
GCTGGCCAGCGTTGTACCGCAGCCCGGCGACTCATCGTCGAGGATGAAAAGTCCCAGCCGCTGATCGAGGCAATCATCAAGCTCATCGGCCGAATCATCGTCGGCCAGCCCTTCGCCGATCCGCAACCGTTCATGGGACCGCTGATCGACCTTGCGGCCGCCGATCATGTTCAGGAGCAATGGCTGAACCTGATGATGAAGGGCGGCAAACCATTGTGCCGCCTGGACCGGCCGCGAAAGGATCAGCCATTCCTGACGCCCGCTCTGATCGATGTCACGGATCTGCGCGACCGTCCTGACGAAGAGATTTTCGGGCCCGTCCTGCAACTCATTCGGGTGAAAGACTTCGACGCCGCCATTGCGGAAGCGAACAACACCCGGTTCGGTCTGGCAGCGAGCCTCGTCGGGGGAACTCCGGAACTCTATGACAAATTCTGGGCCAATGTTCGCGCCGGCGTCATCAACTGGAACAAGCCGACCAACGGCGCGCCCTCGAATGCGCCTTTCGGCGGCGTCGGTCTTTCGGGCAACCACCGCCCGAGTGCTTTCTATGCGGCGGATTATTGCGCCTATCCGGTGACGAGCAGCGAAGCCGACCGCGCTCGCGCGGCGATCGGTCAGGGACTGCGCGACCCGAACGCTTCGGAAGATTAGCAAGGTCGCTGAAACAACATTGGATCGCTTTCGCGATCCGCGGCGTTCAAGCCCCTAATGAGTAAAAGAAAATGGACCGGCGTGGCCCTTGGCCTCGCCCTGTGCAGCACCGCCCTCATCTCCTGCTCGGTCAAGGAAAATGGCTCTGGACAATCCGCCTCGCCGGAAGCCAGTGGCCTCAACCTCGAGTGGAGGAGCGAGACTGAAAAACAACTGATCGAGGCAATCCAGCAGGCGCCAGCGAATGGCCTGAAGCCGGACCTGTTCCTCAAGGGCGGCGAGAAAGGCGCTGCCCTGACCGACGCCGCTCTTAAATATGCTTCAGCGCTGGCGAACGGCTATTCCGATCCAACCCAACTCCACGAAGTCTATACGATACCGCATCCCAAGGTAGATGTGCGACCCGGGCTTCAACAGGCGATCCAGAAAGGCGACATCAAAGGCTGGCTCGACTCGCTCGTTCCGCAAACCGACGAATATCGAGCTCTAAGCCAGGCGCATCTCCATTACCTGCAGCTCGCGTCGCAAGGGCAATTCCAGCCCGTCCAGAGCGGCAAGCCAATCAAGCCGGGCAGCCGGGATCCGCGCGTCGCGCAGGTTGCTGCGGCGCTTCGCTCGGTTGGCTATCTCGACCAACCGAAAGCGCAACAGTCGAACAGCCCTCAGCCAGCTCCATCTTCGGCAAGCCAGCCGACTGTATATTCGGGTGAGCTCGTCTCGGCGGTGAAACGGCTGCAGGGCGAGTTCGGGTTCAAGCAGGACGGAATCATCGGCGGGAACACGCTGAACGCCCTTAATGCCGGTCCGGCCTGGCGCGCGCGGCAGCTCGCCATTGCCATGGAGCGGCAACGCTGGCTCCCGCGCAATCCCCAGGGAACCCGCATCGACGTCAACACCGCCGCATCGGTTCTCGATTATTATCGCGACGGGCAGCAGGTCGATCATCGCAACGTGGTTGAAGGCGAAGCGGACAAGCCGACGCCGCAGCTGCAAGCGCCCATCGTAAGGCTCGTGGCGAAACCGACGTGGACGGTGCCCAAGGGCATTGGAGTCAAAGAACTGGCCGACAAGGATCCGTCATGGCTGCAGGAAAACGGCTATGTCCTGAAGGATGACCAGTGGATCCAGCAATCCGGTCCGAAGAACTCGCTGGGCCTCGTCAAGTTCGACATGCAGGACAAGGAAGCGATTTACCTTCACGACACGCCTGCAAAGGCGGTGTTCGGCATGGACGACCGGCATCGCAGCCACGGCTGTGTAAGGGTCGAGAACGCGATCGAGTTCGCAAACGCGATCGCGCAGCAGGAAGGCGTGCTGGATCAGTTCCAGCAGGCGATGCAAGGGGTAGACGAGACGATCATCAGGCTGCCCCATGAAATTCCGGTTCGGCTGCTCTACCAGACGGCCTTCTGGGATGGTTCAGCCGTTCGCTTCAGGCAGGACATTTACGGCTGGGACGACAATGTCGCCAAGGCGCTCGGCCTGGCGCCTGGAACCCCGGTCAAGATCGAGCAGCCCGAGAGCAGCGACGACATCGGGCCATAGGTCCCACAAGAGCCGAGGGCGCCGGACCCGGCCGGCGCCCTCACCCCCTCCCCATAACGGCTCAGCCCGGTCGGCGGACGGGCGAGCACGTCATCTCATCCGCCGCGCATCTCCGGCAAACGGTCCTCTTCCGCGAGGTCGCTGAACTTGGTGAAGCGGCCCTCAAACCGCAGCCGCTCCTTGCCCGTCCCGCCGTGACGGTTCTTGGCGATGATCACTTCGGCAATACCGGCCACCTGACGATGCTTGGCCTCCCACTCCTCAAAGGCCGAAAAGACCTCGACCGGATCGCCGGGAATCGGATGCTTCGGCTCGTGAGCCTTCAGGTAGTAATCGTCGCGGTAGATGAAGAGCACGATGTCGGCGTCCTGCTCGATCGACCCCGATTCACGAAGGTCCGATAGCTGCGGCCTCTTGTCCTCGCGCTGCTCGACCGCGCGGCTAAGCTGCGACAACCCAATCACGGGCACATCGAGCTCCTTGGCGAGTTGCTTAAGTCCGCGACTGATTTCTGAGATCTCCTGGACGCGATTATCTCCAGCGCTCCCCTTCCCCGTTCCCTGGAGCAGCTGGAGATAATCGACGATGACCATGCCGATACCCTTCTGCCGCTTGAGGCGGCGGGCGCGGGCACGGAGTGCGGCGATGGTGAGTCCAGGTGTGTCGTCAATATAAAGCGGCAGGCTATGCAGCCGTTCAGCGGTCCGCGCGAACTGGGCGAACTCCTGGCGCTGAAGATTGCCGGTTCGAATCTGTTCGGCCGTGACCTGCGACTGTTCCGACAGGATGCGGGTCGCGAGCTGCTCTGACGACATTTCAAGGCTGAACAGGGCCACCGGCGCACCGGCAGCCTTGCCGACCTCTATTCCGTCGGATTGATCTTGCAGGAAACGCTCTGCCGCTGCGAACCCCATGTTCGTTGCAAGCGCGCTCTTTCCCATGCCCGGACGGCCGGCGACGATGATCAGGTCGGAACGCTGCAGGCCGCCGATACGTGAGTTCAATGCCGTGAAACCGGTCGTCAGGCCGGTTAGGCCCCCACCCCGGTTGAGCGCGGCTTCGGCGTTGCGAATCGAGGCCATCGCCGCTTCGCCAAAGCTCTTCGCTTTTCCTTCGGCTCCGCCTTCCTCGGCGACCTTGTACAATTCGGTCTCGGCGCGCTCGATCTGAGCAAGGGGGGCAACGTCCTCACTCGTATCGAGCGCGCCTTCCACGAGGTCGCGGCCCACGCCGACAAGGGCGCGAAGCAATGCGAGATCGTAGATCTGTCCGGCAAAGTCGCGTGCGCCAATCACCGCGGCTCCCGAGCCCGTCAATTGCGCAAGATAGGCCGGTCCGCCAACTTCCTTGATCGACTCGTCTGCTTCGAACAGCGGCTTCAGGGTCACCGGATTGGCGATTCGATTGCTGTCGGTGAGGCGCAGGATCGCTTCATAGATCCGGCCGTGCAACGGCTCGAAGAAATGGTGCGGCCGAAGCTTCAGCTGGACGTCCTCGACCAGCCGGTTGTCGATCATCAGCGCCCCCAACAGCGCCGCCTCCGCTTCGACATTTTGAGGGAGAACCGGAGCAGCTTCTGACGCAGACTCGGCGATGCGGATAATTTCGGCCATGACGAGGCTCCTACGCTCGTGCGGCCCCACATCAAGCGCAGCAAAAATAGCACAGTTGTGGATAGCTTGTGTACGAATCAGACAGGTGTTCGCAGGAAGTCCCAAAAACGCGAAACAACCGTCATCCACAGAAATAATCGACGCCAATTGATGCGTCCGGACTGCCCCGTTACGCACTCGCCATGGCGATTTTGTCCGACCGCTGGATTCGAGAGCAGGCGCAAACGCACAGCATGATCGAGCCGTTCGTTGAGGCGCAGCGACGCGAAGGCTGCATCAGTTACGGCCTTTCATCCTACGGCTATGACGCGCGCGTCGCCGACGAATTCAAGATCTTCACCAACGTCGACAATGCGCTGGTCGATCCCAAGGACTTCGCGGTGAACAGCTTCGTCGACCGCAAGACCGACGTCTGCATCATCCCGCCGAACAGCTTCGCCCTTGCGCGCACCGTCGAATATTTCCGGGTCCCTCGCGACGTGCTTGTCATCTGCCTGGGCAAGTCGACCTATGCGCGCTGCGGGATCATCGTGAACGTGACCCCGCTGGAACCTGGCTGGGAAGGCCATGTGACGCTGGAATTTTCGAACACCACGCCGCTTCCGGCGAAGGTCTATGCCAACGAAGGCGCCTGCCAGTTCCTGTTCCTGCAGGGCAATGAGCCGTGCGAGGTGAGCTACGCCGATCGCGCCGGCAAATATATGGGGCAGAAGGGCGTCACCCTTCCCAAATTGTGACCCTCGACGACGCACGGCAACTCGATGAATCGGACCCGCTGGCCTTTGCACGGGCGCGGTTCCGGCTGCCGGAAGGCGTCGTCTATCTCGACGGAAATTCGCTTGGCGCCATGCCCGCCGGCGCGCCAGCCGCGTTGGCCGAGACTGCGGAGCGGCAGTGGGGCGACGACCTCATCGCCAGCTGGAACAAGCATGAATGGATCGACTGGCCGACGAAGATCGCAGCAAAATTGTCGCCTGTCGTGGGGGCCAGTCCCAGCGAGCTTCTGATCGCCGATTCGACCAGCGTCTGCCTGTTCAAGCTGCTGGCCGCAGCCGCGAGGGCACGACCCGGCCGCAGGACAATCATCTCCCAGAAGCGCAATTTCCCGACCGACCTTTACGTCGCGCAAGGACTTGCCGAGATGCTCGGCCTCGAGCTCAAGGCCCTCGATCCGGATGAAATCATTCCCGCGATCGATTCGGACACTGCCGTCGTCACACTCACCCACGTCGATTACCGTTCCGCCGCTTTCTACGACATGCGTGCAGTCAATGAGGCCGCGCGAACAGCTGGCGCGCTGGTGATCTGGGACTTGTCCCACAGCGCGGGAGCGATTGAGCTCGATCTCCACTCGGCAGGGTCCGAACTCGCAATTGGTTGCGGCTACAAATATCTGAATGGAGGGCCAGGCGCCCCCGCCTTCCTGTACGTCGCCCAGAGCATGCAGGAGGAGCTTCAAAATCCCCTGCAGGGCTGGATGGGCCATGCCGACCCCTTCGCCTTCGTCGACGACTACCGGCCTGTCGCCGGGATCGGCCGCTTTCTCACCGGCACGCCATCCGTCCTGGCGCTGGCCGCGCTCGATGCCGGCCTCGCGACCTTCGATGGAATTGCGATGCACCAACTCGCCGCCAAGTCGAGGTCGTTGTCACAGCTGTTCGTTTCACAGGTCGAAGACCGCTGCGGTGATGAAACCCTCCTGGCATCGCCGCGCGACCCAATGCAGCGCGGCAGCCACGTCGTTTTCGCGCATTCCGAAGGTTATGCCGTGATGCAGGCGCTGATCGCGCGCGGCGTAATCGGCGACTTCCGCGCTCCCAACCTCATGCGCTTCGGGTTCGCGCCACTCTACAACAGCCATTCGGAGGTCGTGCGCGCGGCCGAAATCCTCGCGGATATCCTTGCGACGCGCGAGTGGGATCAGCTGCGCTTCAAGCAGCGCGCAAAAGTCACCTAAGCCTTGGACCTGGCTCCATCGACGCTCCACGCACCCGGTCCGGCCGCCGCGAGATAGAGGAAGATAAAGCAATAGAGAATCGCAGCTTCGCCCATGTTGACGATCGGCCAGAAACCCTTGGGGAAGTGGAACATGAAATAGCCGATCGCCATTTCACCGGCGCAGAGAAACGCGACGAGCCTTGTGAACAATCCGAGCGTGATAAGCGCGCCTCCAATTACCTCGATGTAGGCTGCGGCGACCAGGATCGGCGGAAGCGGATCTGGAACTCCGGGCTGCGGAACCGGAAAATGGATGAGCTTGGCTAGGCCGTGCTCCATGAAAAGCAGCGCAGTCACGATCCGCAAGAGCGCCCGAAGCTGCGGCTGAAATCGTTCGAGATGCCGGAAATCCATTCGAGACCCCTGTCATTGCTGGTCCGCTTAGCTAGCGAACCGGTTCGACCGCCCTCAAGTGTCAGGCATGTGCCTTTGCTTGTTCCTGCGCCCGATGTGCCGAATCCTCCGCAAGCAGCTGGCGCGAGCGGATAATCATGTCGACCCAATCGTGGAGTGCATGTGCAAGCCCGGTGATCAGTTCCTTGAGCGGCCCTTCCTTCAAGCACCCCGCCTCATCGAAGCTGTCGTCGGACACATGGCCGAGGTAGGCCTCGGGCTGCTGCATGATCGGCATGTTGAGAAACACTGCCGCCTGGCGGATCTGATGGTTTGCTCCAAAGCCGCCAATGCTGCCCGGCGAGGCAGTCACGATTGCACCGGGCTTCTTGTCGAACACGCTTTGGCCATAAGGTCGCGACCCAACGTCGATTGCGTTCTTGAGTACGCCGGGAATCCCTCGGTTATACTCGGGACTACAGAATAGAATGCCATCCGCGCTTCCAACCTGCTCACGGAACCGCCGCCATTGCTCGGGCGGATTGGCGTCCAAATCCTGGTTGTAGAGCGGCAGGTCCCCGATCTCGATCATCGAACAGTCGAGATTGTCGCCGCGAAGCGCGCAGATTGAGCGGGCGACCTTGCGATTGATGCTTCCTTCGCGAAGGCTCCCGACGATGATCGCGATCTTGTAGGCCATGGCGCTTCTCCTTGTTCGAAGCGCCAATACATTCAGACTCGGAAGGTTGCGACTGTTGCGGGAATGCCGGCGGCGCCCGCCGCCGGCAGTCGCCGTTCTCCCTAGTGTTCCAGGTCCTGTTCGACCTGCTTCCATTCCTTTGCGGTCAGGCAGGCGCGGTTTGGAAGGCGCGAACTGCTCGACGGAAGCTGCTTGCAGATCTTCTTGTCCTCATTGGCGGCGGTGGCGGCCTTCCCGCCAGACAGGCTGACGCTTTGTTGAGCGTCCGTCGAGTTGGCCTGGCTTGCGACGTTGGGCGGTGCTGAATTCGCCGGCGCGGCGGCGATCAGCAGGGTGACACACGGCAAAAGGCTAAGCTTACGCATGGTCCATCTCCCATTTTGGGCGATGGAGAATCTATGGTGAATGGCGTCTGCCCGGCCATCCGCCCGCTGTCGTTCGGTAGATTCGCAAAGCCGCTTGATCGAAGCGGCCTTCGACGAACGGCGTTTGTCGATGAACGTCGGATAAACGCTGCTCAGCGTCGCCGACTCGAGTGCCGGATGTTCGCGGGCCGACCCCGACGGCCGGTCCGAATTCTGTCACGACGCGGTGATTCTGGAGCGCCGCCATAGCTGCCCTCCGTAAGTTCAAAGCGCAGTGAGCCCGAGATTGGATTGGCTTCCGCAAGCTTCAGGGTGAGCCTCTGCCCTACCCTGTAAACCTCGCCGGTTTCATCGCCCACCAGCTGCCGGGCAGCCTCGTCGTAGCGAAAATATTCCCTGCCGAGATCCTTCGCGAGCACGAGGCCGTCACCTCCGAGATCCTCGACAGTCGCAAAGAAACCGAACGGCTGGACGCCGGTTATGCGGCATTCGACCAGCTGCCCAACCCGGTCCGCAAGGAAGGCCGCGACATAGCGATCGACGGTCTCGCGTTCGGCCTCCATCGCACGCCGCTCCAGCATCGAGATCTGCTCGCCGATCTGTTCGAAACGTTCCTCATCACCCGGCGGAAGCCCACCCTCCCCCAGCCGGTAGGCCTTTACCAGGGCGCGGTGGACGAGGAGGTCGGCGTAGCGCCGGATCGGCGACGTGAAATGCGCATAAGTTGCGAGCGCCAGCCCGAAGTGGCCGAGCCGCTCGGGGCCGTACCGCGCCTGCATCTGGGTCCGGAGCAATTGCTCCATGATTTCCTCGCGGCCGTCCGCATCCCCCATCCTCTCAATGATTCGGTTGAACGTACCCGGCTTGATCACCTGGCCTAACGCGAACTCAAGGCCGAAGGTCGCGAGATAATCCTTGAGGGCCACGAGCTTTTCGCGGCTAGGCGGTTCGTGCACGCGGTACATGACGGGAGACTTCTTCGCCTCCAGCGCTCGGGCCGCCGCAACGTTGGCCGCGATCATGAAATCCTCGACCAGGCGATGCGCATCAAGGCGATCGCGAGGAGCGATCGATGCGATGCGGCCCTTCTCGTCCAGCATGACGCGCCGCTCTGGCAGGTCGAGTTCCAGCGGATCGCGCTTCTGCCTCGCCGCGAACAATGCGCGCCAGCAGCTCCACAGGGGTTTCAGCGCCTTATCGACCAGCTCCTGAGGGACCGGACCTTCGATCGGTGGCATTGAGCAGGTCGGCGAGCTGACCTCGATCCGCGCTTCTTCAGCGATGTCGATCGCTGCCTGAGCGTCCTCGTAGGCAATGTTGGCCGCGATCCGGACCTTCGCGCGAGTAAAGCGCCAATCCGTCAGTTCGCCATCCTTCGAAATCTTGAGGTGACAAGCCAGAGCGGCGCGGTCTTCGCCCTCTTTCAGCGAGCAGATGTCCGCCGATAGCTCCTCGGGCAGCATCGGGACGACCCGATCGGGAAAATAAACGCTGTTCCCGCGCGCTCGTGCCTCTCGGTCGAGTTCCGAGCCGGGTCGGACGTAGAAGCTGACGTCGGCGATCGCGACGATCGCGTTCCAGCCGCCTTCGCCATCCGGTTCGGCCCAGATCGCGTCGTCATGGTCGCGGGCGTCCTCCGGGTCGATCGCGACAATAGGCAGGTGCGTCAGGTCCTCTCGCTCGCCGAGCGGTTGGGCCGACACGCGATGAGCTTCGTCGATGGCTTCCTGCGCGAATTCGTGGCGAAGCCCGTGCTTGTGGATGGCGATCAGGGAAAAGCTGCGCGGCGCGAAGGGATCACCAAGGACCGCATCGACGCGCACGCTAACCCGCGGCGGACGGCCACTTACTTCGCAGAGCACCAGGTCCCCGGCCCCGGCGTCTTTCAAGTCTGCGATGGCCAGTTCGCGCCGCTCGCGCTTGTCGACGGGCGAAAGCCAGAAGCGCGAGCCTTCCTGCCTGACGACTCCCAACACCAGCTCGGCCGATCGGGCCAGCTTCTTCATCGGGTGCGCAATGAAGCCCTGCCCTCTCTCTTCCGTCCTCGCGAGTACCCGATCGCCGATCCCGAGCGCGCTTGGGCGGCCGCGCTCGATGAGGCGCAACCGCGGCGGCGGGCCTTCCGCATGCCATTGCTCCGGCACCGCCCAGACGGTGCCGCTGTCGTCAACGGCCTGGACTCTCAGCACGGTCACCTTTGGAATGCCGCCCGCCTGGTGGAAGGCGCGGCCGGGAGAGCTATCGATCAGCCCCTCGTCTGCCATGTCCTTGAGGAGCCGCTTCAAGTCGATCTTGATCTGGCCCGAAAGGCCGAACGCCCGAGCAATTTCGCGCTTGCCCGCCGGCTGGTCGGAAGATGCGATGAAATCCAGGATCTGCTTTCGGCTGGGAAGACCTGGGGATTTGCGCTTCGCCAATCTATTCTCCCGCTCGTCCTGAGGAGCTGCTGAGCCCTGTCGAAGCGGTGTCTCGAAGGAACGTCCTTCGGTACGGGTCTTCGACAAGATCAGTTCCTACTCAGGATGAACGGGAAAGTTCAGTCACTTTCATCTGAGCTGGCTATCCTTGCTGCCGCGGCGGTTGATGGTCGAATGGACGACGCTCTTGTCGCGCTCCGACTGGCACGCCACGCAAGTCCGCACTCCCGGCAGCGCATCCCGCCGCTTCCTCGGGATCGGCTCGCCGCAATCGTCGCATTCCTCCGCGCTCTCGCCTTTGGGCGTCAGCGCACGGGCGCGAAGGATCGCGTCCTTTACCGTATCCTCAATCTGCTGCTCGACCGCGCCGTCACGCGTCCATCCGCCGGCCATGCCTACTCCTTCCGCTTGTCATTGCGAGGAGTGCAACGACGAAGCAATCCAGCTGCTCCAACGCTCATTTGGATTGCTTCGCTC
>Ga0105248_10010746_pt1 | contig 10105 bp, 9 predicted proteins | sample KBSS34metaG_FD_81524 | JGI IMG/M metagenome (GOLD analysis project Ga0105248, IMG submission 81524) | Switchgrass rhizosphere microbial communities from Kellogg Biological Station, Michigan, USA - KBS S3-4 metaG | ecosystem: Host-associated > Plants > Roots > Rhizosphere > Soil | place... | reverse complement strand
GCTTAATTGGAACAAGACACATCCAGAGGATGTAGCTAACCAATATAAGCAGTGGCGCGCAAAAAATAGTATTGGCAGTTTCCAATTTGTTAATCAATGGATTCTCAAACATTGGGCTGAAGACCATGATTTGACCATTCTCGTGCGTGATGCGGAAATGTGGTTGAAGCACTATCCATCTAAGAAATAGGAGTGAAAATGGCGCCGTTTTATCCTCCAGTGATTGTTCAGGATTTTCGAAATTATGAGAAACTGGCTGACGTAAGGATCTGTGATTTCAAATGTTTAGCTGACGCACCTGAATTTGGGACGAAGTTGCGTCCTGGTCGTACGGGCGCAGCTAAAGATGCCGATAGCGTTTCCATCATGCTGCCTTGCACGGCCAAAAACTTGGCATTGAAACATATACCGATAAAGAGTATTGCGGTCCCGGCTGGGTGGGTGCAGTACGAAGGTACCGGCAGAGGTTGTTTTGCTTTTCATCCGGACGGCAAAGAGGATGTTATTTTTGCAATCTATTGGGATGGTTACCACGTCCCCGGTAGCGAGCAACATACGATGAAAAATATTTTGCGTCAGCCGCCCCACGAATTGTCTCCGCAAGAACGTTACGAGTTTTGGAATCTGTTTCCGCAGGATAAGGCCGGTCAAGACTTTACTTTCAATTTGACAAAAACTGTTGTTTGGAATGGACGCAAAGTTATTGAGACGCAGGGCGAATGGCCAAACACCGTAGAATACAGGCACGAAGCTGGAACCACCGAATACTGTCTTATCTACGATCTGTTTGGTACGGGAGAATCGGCCGGCGAAATTTACCTGCGTGCTTCAAAAGAAGACTATCCAAAATATATCGACAAAGCGAAGGAATGCATGAAGTCAATACGCTGGAGCCGCAAGCGTTAGCTCTCCTCCGAATCGTCCTTTGCAGGCTCATCTTTGGTTTGCGACGCAGGCGCGTCAACTTTTTCCTTACCGTAGTCACCAATAATTGTTTTTGCAGGGCAGATTTTGACAATGGGACAGCCTGAGCAGTGGACAATCAATGCAATCGGGCAAATAACCATATGAACCTCTGTTATTGAAACTTACTGACGCAGTATAGCTGGTTACCAAAGGATGTCCCTAATGTCAGCCTTAGTCGGGTGGTCTGCGGGATAATTATATTTTGGTTCTAACTCATCGATGGGTGCTGTAGACTTACAGTCGGTTTGTCATATAGTACTCATGTTGTAAGAGACTACTACATAGTTTGGATTCTGACCTTCCTTCCGATTTTGAAAACACAGTTGTCGGGCAGCCTGCAGCGGCCCCTGATTTCCTGCACCCAGGTGCTGTTGTCGGTAATGACTATATCTTGGAAGACCTTCTCGGACGAGGCGGATTCGGTTTGGTTTACCGAGCTACACACCGTTTGCTGCAACAGACCTTCGCCCTTAAAATTTTGGCCTCGAATCAATTGTCCGAAGTAAATTGGCAGCGCTTTCAGAGAGAGGCTCAGGTCCTCGCTCGACTCAATCATCCAAATATCGTCAAGATTTTCAATCTTGGCATAGATCGCGATAACTACCCGTATTGTGTGATGGAGCTTATCGACGGTGAGAGTCTCGATCAATTGATTGAACGATCCGGTCCGTTGCCGATTGGAGAGACGATTGAGTGCTTCCTGGCTGTGGCCAGTGCTCTGGCTGCGGCGCACGACAACAAAATAATTCACAGAGATGTGAAACCGGCAAATATAATGCTTTGTGCTGGCCCTGCCCGTGCCCGCACAGTTAAATTGGTTGACTTTGGTTTGGCGCGCGTACTCACTAATGATGCCGGTTTTGCCACCCGCACCAAGATAAATCAGCGTTTGACTGAGGTCGGCGAAATTTTTGGTTCACCCCTATATATGAGTCCTGAACAGTGTATGGGTGCTGTCGTAGATCATCGTACCGATATCTACTCTTTTGGATGCAGCATGTTTGAGGCCTTGACCGGGCAAGTGCCAATCCGTGGCGAAACTGCGCTTGAAACTTTCAATATGCATATCAACCGGGCCGCCCCCATGTTGCGTGAAAAAAATGCCGATAGGATTTACAGTCCTGAATTAGAAGCGGTCCTGGTTCGGCTGTTAGAGAAAGATCCTAACCGAAGATATCAGTCAATGGCTAGTGTAATGGTCGATCTGCAACGTGTATTGGACGGCAAGACAGTATGGCGTGCACCCGGATTGCAATCGGAAAATAAAGTCAACACCCAAACAGAAGAGACGCCTGGCGTTGCCTTTGGTCCTAGAAAAATATTTATTGCAATTGCCTGTGTGGCACTGGTGGCGGTTGCAGTAGTCTTTGGTGTGACGCAGTTTCGCCCGCCGCCCGATAAGACATTGGTAGTGAAGAAAAAGGCAGAGGAACCTTTTAGTCCATTAGATGATGTTTCTAAGTTTAACACTCTCAATGGAAGAGTGAGACCGGTTGCTGAAACAATACATTATGCTCCCTTGCAACGAGTGGACGTGGGCAACGGAATGGTCGCCTTTACCTTCGATGAAAAAATGACCGACGCAAAAATCTCCGGTAACTATGGTGGCGATATTCTGCAGCATACGTGCGGAATGGTTAGAGTTAAAGTTCCGGCATATTTTAAGTTTACTGCCGGTATGCCACCTGTGGAATTTCTTAGCGAGTTTGGCCCAAGGGATTTATCGTATGTTACTCTGCAACATATCGATAATAGTGAACAGTGGGCGGAGCTTTTTACAGCCGTAAAAGATTGGCGGGCTCTGACACGATTGGACTTTAGAAACTGTCGCGTCAAGGCACCGTGGATTGCACCGCTAGATAGTTTGAAATATATTGATTCTCTGGAATTTCGGGATTGCTTGTGGCAGCCACAAAACATCGCAGGGTTGAAGATTTTTTCTAGATTGAAAACTTTCAGCCTCAAGCTTGGTGCATGGGGGCAGGACGAAGCTAATCTTAGCGTCCCGACGTTGATGGACGATTTATCTCACTCACCTTCACTGACGAAAGTAATTTTGGATTTTGGAAGAGGGTCAATAGACGACGCATCCTTTAAAAAACTTGCAGCACTGCCTCATCTGGAAAGTCTGGAGTTGAGCGGCTGCCGGTGGTCTTCTGAACGTTTCGCTCTCATCGGCCGCATGCCGCATCTGCGCGACCTTCGTATCCAAAAAAATGAATTTTCCGATGAGCAGCTAAGTGCATTGACGACCAGCAAGACGCTAGAACGGATATTCGTTCACACGCACAAAGGTGCGTTTGATCATAAGATGCCGGAACTGAGAAATGCCAGCGGAAATTTAATTCGTTTTGAGTTGATGGACTGATTGCTACCAGTAAGTTCTGACTATCTGTGCAAATACTTGTCGCGGATCCTTAGCAGTTACTTTTTTCAAAGCGCCTTCGAAGTCTCCGCCTTCAGCCCGAGCGGTTTTAATAAGCTCGTTAAATACAGCCACATCTTTCTTGTCGAAAAGCTCATTGACCATGACGTCGGCAACGGTGTAGCCAAAATCTATTGAGTGCATTTGTTTTGACATGAGTTCGTAGCTTGGAGGTTTCTTCCTTTTTGCTAGTGTGGCTAGTTTTTCTGTAGCTTCTTTCTTGGCATTCGGCTTGTACTTGGCTCCAAAATAATCGGCCATTCCTTCATTGAGCCACTGCGGCGCGGTAGCGACCCATGCGTCACCATATATGGTATGACACAGCGCATGACTGTATTCGTGCAAGACTCGGAAGTACAAATCGTTTACGTCGTCGGCTCCTACCTTGCGACCATCAGGGAAATATTCGCAAAATTCAACCATGTCAATTCCACCGGTGCCGCGATGGCCTTCTTGCTCACCAGCTCTGATTGTCCAGGCTCCGAAAAATTGATCGTATTGCGCCCTGTCGTCAAATAGATAGAAATTGATATGAGCTTTTGAGTCACCAAAAGCTTCTTTAGCGCGCGCCAGAAAGACCGGCATTTGCGCAGCCACTAATTTGCTCCACGTCGTAGATTTCGCATAGACGGTAATGGTGTATCCGCCATCTTGAAACTCAGTCGGCGCCGGCGGACACAGTCGTTTGAGTATCTCAATACGTTGCAGTGCGTTTTCAGTTGCTTGCTGCTGCTGAGGAAATAATCGACCACGCGAAGCCTGTTTGAAGAACAGTTCAGCCGACTTGTAGTCATGCCTGCGTAAATAAGACTGCCCCAGCCAGAAGGGTACTTGCGGGCGCTGGCGATCTTCGGCCGATAATTGAGAATATTCATTGATGGTATCGGCAAATTGCCCGGCGACAAAGTACTCTTTCATTTTTTGAAAGGCAGGGCCAGGCGATTGCGATGAAGCTGGTTGGGGCCAAAGTAGAGCCAAGGCAAAAGCCATAGAAATGATAGATGGTGTTCTCATGGCGAGATTCTAACATAGTGAGTTTTGGGGAGGAAATCATGCCAGGATCCGGGAATATTATCTTAAGTATGACGGATGGGAAAAATCGTGAATAGATTTTTGATGGCCGGATGGCTCCTCAGCCTGACTCTCGCAATTGCCTTTGATTCTAGTCGGGCTTATGATAAGCAGAAGGTCCAGCAAGAGCGTACACCAGTAACCAGCACTGTGCCGTCAAAGTCTAATATTCTGACCTTCCGTTTCAGATCAATCAGGCACTCTTTTAATGGCAATCCGATGTTTCCTTACAGCGACTATATCAATGTTGAGTTCGATGTTTGGAATCCAGGTAAGAGCGCGGTCGTTGTTACTCCGCGCTACTTTAAGATGGTTGATGAGGCCGGATATGAATTGGAACTAGGCTCACATGCACTAATATTTTGTAAGCCAAAAGCCAGAACAGCTGTGACGCTTGAGTTCCTTCAGTCGTGTAACGTACCACAGAGAACTCGCAAACTGAGGACAACGCTGGACCCAAAATTTGAATTTCCAATTGACATTTTAGATGTGACTTTTTCTGAAACCCCGAAATCATCACCAATAATTTTAAAGGTTTCAGAAGAAACAATCAGGCAGCACAATCGTTAATTCATGTGCTGGATCAAGGATAGTCCTTGTAACTCATGCTTTCCCTTGTTGTCTTCGATTATTCTTGACAAAGACTAAACCCTCGAAACTGTTGTCTGTCTCTTAAAGGTCCGGTGGTCGCATTAGTCCTCAGAATACTACTGGCGGCGTATGAGCTATTTATTTTTAGATCTCAGATCGCAAATGTGCCGGTCTCCTGAATTGAGAACCTTTAGTTGATTCAGATAGGGGCTAGTCGACAGCTGCTCAAGGAACATTTTTTCAAACTTTTCTTTACTGGTATAAACATCTTTGCATGAGCAGCTACCATCTTTCAAGTCAGTGACATCAACTTCAAGGTTGACTGCCCGCGTATTGGATGGCCAGAATTTATCAAGCAGCGCAAAGGCGCAGCGCGAGTTGCCAGAATAAACTAAGTTAAGCAGGTCGCCCCAGACTTTAGGAGATAGGTTGAATAATTTTCTCTTCTCTTGGCCTGTTTTTCCGTTCTGATACGGCAAATTTGATTCTTCCTTGCAGTACTTAGTCCAAGTAGACAGCAGTTGGTTTTGCCTGCGTGTATTCGGTGCATGGGTTTTCATCAGTGTCGTAGCCAAGACAAATTTCCCGTGTTCCAAATGCAGTATCGCCATTGGCATTGGTGATTGGGCGTTGCTTGTTTTCCAGCCAAAAAATGACGTGTCTCGCGCAATGGCCTCACACTTTCCATCATGGTCGATGTCAAAGAATTTCACATCGCTGCGTAAGGCGCTGATCGTGACTAACTGCTTGGGCCGTTGACTGAGCGAATACGCAGAGTAGCTGTTACCTCCATTACCCACGTCATGCACCACGATTAAATCTAAAACTCCATCTCCGTTCAAATCTAAAAGTGGTTTGACACTTGTTTCGGTGCTGGCGGAAATGAAGTCGCCTTCGTCACCATCAAAGATGTGCACAGCCTTGGCTCGTTTCCCCTCTAAGGGAAAGGCAAGCCACATGTAGTTATCTTTATCGTAGTCTCGCACACGAGATTTGTGCAAAATCAATCGCTTGCCTCTGTATACCCAGACGTTGTCGATGCCAACACTCTGCGGGTGGGTTACGATTCGAAAACCATTCGCTTTTATCGTGTTTTTTGAGCGACTGATTTCTATTTCTTCGTGACCAATATTGAGGACTGGGACGGACTTGGATTTGCCCTTCGTTGCATCACTTGGGAGCCAGATTGAGGATACATAAACCAGAGCCAGAGCCGATGCAAGTGCTCGCAAATTGGTTGGACATGTCGGAAATTTTTGAGATGAGATATTTGATTTCATCGAGGTTCAAAGGTAGCTTCGCCACCCAATCCAATGTGGGAAAATATTTATCGTCATCACAATCGGTGCTAATCGTACTGACTAAATAGCCAAGTTCATAGGTGTATGCTCGCGCGGTGAGGAGCGGAGGATTCTCTATTTTATTTTGAGCAGTTCCACATCAAAGAGAAGCTTTGCATTGGGAGGAATGTCATCGCCGGCTCCTTTTGCGCCATACCCCAATTGCGGCGGAATGAGTAAACGACGCTTGCCGCCGATGTGCATTCCCTTCACACCTTCGTCCCAGCCCTTAATCACGTTTCCGGCGCCCAGGACAAACTCGAATGGCTGTCCGCGATCGACTGAGCTGTCGAATTTCTTCCCGTCGGTAAGCCAACCGGTGTAATGCACAACCACAGTCTGACCACCTGCTGGGCGCGCTCCTTCGCCCTTGGTTATGTCTTTAAATTTCAATCCTGATCTTGTTGTGAAATATCCTTCGCTGTCAGGTCCAATGGGATAAATCTGAGGCGTGGCATCTTTGCTGCTTTTTTTGAAAGGCCAGGCAAATACCGCCGTGTCACCTGCTATTTGAGTGAATATCACCAGACCGGCTGATATGAAAGTCATTTTTTTCAAGATACTTACCGCGCCTCTAGAGTATTACGTCAGGCTGAATAGCCAATAAAAATTTGTCGAGGTCATCAATTTTTTGAGTACCACGATATCACTTCATATATTTGTAAAAAAATGGAGCCGATGACGGGATTCGAACCTGCGACCTACGGTTTACGAAACCGTTGCTCTACCAGCTGAGCTACATCGGCGAACTGGCCAATTATAAGACAGGGCCGGGAAGTTTACCAAGCCAATAGTGCCAAGCCGTTACAGTTGATGCTTGGAAACTGGCCGGGCGGGGTGGCGGCTCGGCAAAGGAGAGGCATCCTTTATATAGATGACGCCCTTGCCGATCTGCATATGGTGCGGATATACAAAATAATCCTCTTGGGTCCTCCGGCGCATATTTAAACCATTTAGACCGGCAATGCAGCTGTAGTCCCGTGTCTTAGCATTTCGCAAAGGACCGCAAAAGGTCACGCAGTGCACCAAAACAGGCATGAAAAGCCATTTCTTAAATCAAATCTGGGGTACTTCCGCAGCGGGCGAAAGCTTGATAGATTAGTAACATAAACGGTGAGCGGTTAAGCGAAGTGACCGCTTCGAGCCGAGGGGTGTTGCAGAAACTTCAGGTCGACGTCGGCCGGAAACGACAGCAAAGAGCCCGCGATGCGTGAAGGACTGGCTGAAGCGTATCGAAATACTGAGCCCAGCAACGGGCAGTCAGGCAGTAGCTAAAATACCACCGCAGAGCAATCTGGGTGGTATTTGTGTTAGGAAACGTATTTGAATCGGCTCCAGGTGCTAAAATTGAGCTTTCTCGCAAGCACTTATAAATGATTCGGACTACAACTCTCCCAAATGGGGCAAGAATAGTGACCGAGGTCGTGGACTCAGTCTACTCGGCTGCTGTTGACCTCTGGCTCAAAGTCGGCTCCGCATATGAAACCGAACTCAACAATGGCGTCTCGCATTGTATTGAGCACATGCTCTTCAAGGGGACCAAAACCCGCTCGGCTGAACGGATAGCCGAGGAAATCGAGGATGTCGGCGGCACGCTCGGCGCCTCCACGTCCAAGGAGTTGACCAAGGTTTACGGCCATGTCCTCGGCGAGGCGTTGCCTACGGCCCTCGACATCATCTGCGACATGGTGACCAGCCCGCTTCTGAAGAAGGCCGATCTGTCGCTGGAAAAGTCGGTCATTCTCGACGAAATGCAGATGTATGAGGATGACGCCGCAGATGTGGCGCAAGAAATCACATACGCTAATATCTGGAAGGGCTACGCGCACAGCTACCCGATTACAGGAACAGTCGACACAGTAAATGGCATCGACGCCGCCATGTTGCGTGAACACTACGAACGTTTTTATTGCCCCGAGCGCATGGTTGTTTCCATCGCCGGCAATTTTGATGAAGACGCCACGATCAAATTTTTGAGCGAAAAGCTTGGGGCTTTGAAGCCCGGCAGCGCGCCCAAGACGCCGCTGACTCCGCAGAGTCGTTTGTTCAATGTTGTGAAAAACAAGGACGTCGAACAAGCACAAATGATGCTTGTCTGTGAAGGCATCAATCATCAGGACAAAAGACTGACGGCGATGCAGGTAATGGATCTCTGTCTGGCTTCTTCGGCTTCCTCTCGTTTGTTCAAGGAAATCCGCGAGCGTCGCGGCCTTGTCTACAACATTGCTTCGTCACAGCATGCATATGTCAATTGTGGCTTGATTGCAGTTTATGCAGCAATGAGTCCGGCAAATACCGAAACTGTTCTGGCACTGGTTTTGCAAGAGTTGAATCGTATGAAGAATGAAGGGTTCACCGCCGCAGAAATTGCCAGGGCAAAAACACAGTTGCGCACTGATCTTTTAATGGATTTGGAATCAATGACCGCGCGCAGCACAAACAACGCTGCTGATTTGGTTCATTACGAGCGAGTGATACCGCTTTCAGAAATGCGCGAAGAAATCGAGGCTGTGACAAACGAAGATGTGATCGCCTTGTCGCAGGATTTGTTTGCTGAAAAGAAATTGTCGTTGGTTGTTGTTGGACCAACGGAAGAGTTGCAGGAACATTACAGTTTGTCTGTAGTTGATAAATAGGTTGCCAAACAGGTTGATTCAGAAGTTGCTAGAAGTAGGAGAATGAGATGTCTAAAGTTCAATTGAAAGTCAAACGTCTTCCCCACTGCCGCGCGTTGCCCTCGTATGCAACAGGCGGATCAGCCGGTCTTGATCTGGTCAATGCCCTGACTGAAGCAAAAGTGCTCGCTGCCGGCGACCGTTGCCGCATCCCTACCGGTATCATTGTCGAAATCCCTGTTGGCTATGAAGGCCAGGTGCGTCCGCGCTCCGGACTCGCCGACAAAGCGGGCATTTCGTTGACCAACTGTGTCGGCACCATCGATAGTGACTACCGCGGTGAAGTTCAGGTACTCGTTATCAATCATGGTGACAAGCCTTACACATTTGAGCCCGGTGAAAGAATCGCTCAACTCCTGGTCACGCCGGTACCGCAAGTAGAAGTAATCGAAGTTGAAGAACTGAGCGACAGCGCCGAGCGCGGTGCTGGTGGTTTTGGTTCGACTGGCAGATTGCATGAAGACCAAAAACAACAAAATGATGTCATGCAGGCTTGTGCCTCATCGACTAAGTAAGCAGGTAAAAAGCAGGTCCAGACCATGGCCAAAATAAGAGTCGCCATCGCAGGCATTAACGGACGAATGGGTAGAGCTGGTCTCAGCGCTCTTTTAGCCGATAGTGAATTCGAGGTGGTCGGTGCATTTGGCCGCGCCGGAGCGGACTATGTGGGCAAGGACTTAAGCGCATTTGTAGCGAGTTCTGGTTCTGGTTCAGCCGCTGCGCCGGCCGATAAAAAAATAGGGGTCGTGGTTTCGGACAGTTTTGAGGAAATGCTGGCGACTTTGCAAAGCAAGGGTCAGGCCAAGCCTGATGTTCTTCTGGACAACATGGTGGCTGCTGCGTCTTTTGAATCAGCAAAAAAGGCGCTTGCAGCAGGCGTAAGACCCGTGGTCGGCACATCGGGATTAAAACCTGAGATGGTCACGGAGTTGAGCGAGTTGGCCGGTGATAAATCGCTCGGTGCCATGATCGTGCCCAATTTTTCTATCGGTGCTGTTTTGATGATGGAATTTGCCAGACAAGCGGCGAAGTATTTT
>Ga0105248_10010743_pt1 | contig 10105 bp, 10 predicted proteins | sample KBSS34metaG_FD_81524 | JGI IMG/M metagenome (GOLD analysis project Ga0105248, IMG submission 81524) | Switchgrass rhizosphere microbial communities from Kellogg Biological Station, Michigan, USA - KBS S3-4 metaG | ecosystem: Host-associated > Plants > Roots > Rhizosphere > Soil | place... | reverse complement strand
GCCCCCTCAAACCACATTTGAGTTTGTCCGTTAGTCCTCAGCCCTCGTGAGGGAGGAACCGATGGATACCGAACAGTCGGGTTCGGACGTGAGCGCCGCGCTCGCGGCGGTGCGTCGGCGTGCGCGCTACTTGTCAGAGGCGGAAGGCTCGTGGAACTGGGCCGAGGCGATGAACTTGGTAGTTATGGTCGGCATCGCCGGCTATTTGATGCTCCAAGGTGCGCCGAATCCGCCGGGGAATTTCACATTTGGGCTCGTCTTTCTTATATCGGCAATATCAGGGTGGCAAGTCCGACGCCTCAAGGGCCGCGTCGATGCCCTAACAAGACTCTTGTCGGAGATTGGGTATCCCGGCGGGGCCTAACCACGGCGCTGAGCGAAGTCAAAATGGCTTTCAAGGGCTTGTCTCGTCTGTGGCTGTGGCTGACAAAAACGGACTACGCTTTCCGGTTGGTTGGCTTTGCCTTCACGACCATAGGATTGCTGCCCATCTCGGTGTATGCAGTCAGCCGCCAATCTGGCCTCAATGTATTCACGGCCACTGTACTAGCCGGAGTGAGTCTTGCGGTCGGGCTGCGACTGGTTCGGTGGTGGCTCCGCGTGGCGAAACGCCCATGGCTCCGGGCGTAGCAACGCACCTTGGAGATTCGCAGCGGACAAGACCGGCACTCGTAGGTCCACAACCTGTTGGGCGGACGAACCAGCGAGGCGAACGCCATGATGCGAAGAACACTCTCGGCGTGTTTCGTGGCAGCGGCGTTGACGCTGCCGAGCGAGGCTCTGCCAGTTCGTTCGCAAGCGGCAGATGCGTTTCTTCTCACGACGGGTCGCGTTGGCCTGATCGAACTTGGCACATCGGTTGACGACGTGTATCAGACGTTTGGCCGAGATAACGTCAACTTGGTCGCCGAGTTCAGAGAAGGAATGTTCCAGCCGGTCCTCAAGATCAAGCTGACTGGAACCACCACAAGTCCTGCGGTCTCGACTGACATTCGCGAATGGCCGTGCGGAGACTTCTCGGTCTGGAGCATCTCCGTGTACGACCGCAGGTTTCGAACCAAGGACGGCTTTGGCGTTGGTGCGACGGCCGGTGACCTCCGTCGCGCGCACCCGTTTCAGATCACCGACGCAGAGGGCGCTCATGCGGCGCTTGTGAACGATCTCAAGATGACGTTTTCGCTGACGCGGCAGGGCCCAGTTGATCAGCAGCGGGTCACGTCTGTTGGGATCTGGCCGGATCCCGAAGCAGTTCGAAATAAGCGGTGCCCCGGACGCATCCGCGGCGAAGTGATCGGCCAATCTGGAAGCCGCCTAACGCCGCAAATTTGGCCGGCGGAACGCGGCGCTGAAGAGCAGGGCAGCGGTATCCTGTGCGGCAGCTACGAAGCAATTGGGCGGTGTGACCCGGAGGTCCACCGCGCAGCTGGAGGAAGCCATGACTTCTTTCCGCGTTGCGGCGCTCGCCTTTGGCACGCTGTTGTCGGGAGCACACGTCTTGCTCGCGCAGCCTGGTCCCGCGGTCGCTACGCTCGTCAAGACAGAAGGCGTGGTGTATCTGAACGATCAGCGCGTCGCGGATGCGGCCGCGCCCATCGCACTCGGAGGGGTCGCGCGGATCCGCACCGATGAGGGACGCGCGGTGGTCTCGCTCAAGCGCGGCGGCGCCTTGGTCCTCGCCAGTCATGCCTCAGTGGCCGTGTTGGCGAATGCCTCATACAACTTCAGCAAGATTGAATTGCTCGCCGGCTCGGCCGTCGTGGTCAGCGCCGAGAGTTCGCCGCTCCTCGCGTGCAGCACGGATGTCCGAATGTCGTCTGCGGGCGTGTTCCGATTCGACGTCGAGGCGCCCGAGCGTGTCGATGGCAGCCCGAGGTGCGGGTTTCGTGTCTACGAGGGCGCAGGGACCACGCCGGGAGCCAGCGTGGCGTACGTATTGCGAGCGGGTCAGCGTATGACGCTGAGTCGCCGCGCCGGTGACATGATTCCCGTGACCTCGTTCTCCGCAGCTGAACTGGACGAGTTCGACCGGTGGAGCCGGCAGCAAGCTGCCGCAATCGTTCGTTGATTCTCAGGCGGGTAGTCTCTTCGAGGTGATTGCCCACATCCAGCGAAGAGAAGGAGTTCACCTCAAGGTCTCGCTGAGAGCCTGAAGGCCTCGCAATCCACTCGCGCTACGCCGACTCTGGCACGTCCGCGACAATCACACAGTTGCCGCCGGCCTTCTTGGCCCGGTGTTCGGCGAAATTGGCGGTTTGCCTGACCTTGACGAAGTCGTCGCCGTGCTCGGGAAACGCGGCAACACCGATCGAGACGGTCATCGTCAGCACGCGCGAGGCCACGCCGAACATCCGATTCGCGACCTTCGCGCGCAGGCGGCGGGCGAACGCGGCGCCGTCGCTCAGAGTCTGGTTGGGCAGCGCGATCACGAACTCTTCGCCGCCCTCCCGATAGGCGCAGCCGCGATGCCTGACCATCTCCCGCAGCAGGCGCTGGAATTCCGGCAGCAGATTCTCGTCCACCACGGTTTCGCCAAACTGCGAGTTGATGGACTTGAACTTATCGATGTCGACGAACAGGATCGCCACCGGCAGATCGTGACGCAGGCCGTCGGCCGTCCAGTCACCGAAATCGATGGCCGCCTGCGCCGGGCTGAACAGAATCCTGAACTTCTGCTCGAGCTCCTTCTGCTGGGTGGCCTCGACCGGTCGCCCCAGTTTTCCCCGTAACTCGCTGATGCGATCCCAGGCCGGCGTGCGATCGCCGTCCCAGAACGCCCGCGCGTGATACCGATGCGCGTTTCGCCGGGCGAGCGCGTCGCCGCACCGCTTCAGCGGTCCCTTGAAAGCCCCGCCGATTTCGGGTGCGAGCCGCGTCAACCAGAAGCTCGCATCGAAATCCAGCTCGGGCCCGCCCTCATGGCCGAGCGCTCGCAGCACGTCGCGCATCGAGAGCTCGCGGGCACACCTGTCCCGAACATCCGGGTCCTGGACCGACGCGGTCCGATACTGTTCGACGTACTGCTGGAGGACCCTCAGCTCGATTTCGTCGTCCGACATAGAAGAGTAGGCAACCAACGCCGGCTGGGAGCGCCGCGGATCTGGAAGCATATCAATGTCATAGTTCCCGACGAGGTGGAGGTTTACCGATGTTGGCAAAAACCCTCGTCGCATCGTTCCTGGCGTGGGCGTTGACGACTCAAGGCGAAGTCTGGAAGGTTCGCCGCGAGCAAGCTCCGCTGCGGGGCATCACGGCCGTGACGATCAAGGTCCAGGACCTGTCCGCCGATGCCGCGCGATGCGGGGTCACCTCCCCGGCCATTCGTTCGGCGACGGCGCAGCCCTTCGTCGACGCGGGTCTCCGCGTGCTCGACACTGCTGGACCGTGGGTGTCGGTGCAGGTCTCCGTGCTCGCCCCCACGTCAGGACTCTGTATCGCGAACATCAACGTTGACCTCCTGGAAGAGATGGCGGGCGCGCTGACGCACAAGCAGACGCAAGCAGAGACGAAGGTGATCGACGCCCCGCTGACCGCCCAGCTGCTGAGCGACGGCACCTTTGCCGCGGGCCTGACCGCGGACTTTGCGCAACGCATTCAAGATTCACTGCGGTCGCTGGCCCAAACGTTCGCGACGAAGATCAAAGCGGCAAATCCGCCGAAGTAGGGAAGGCGAGCGACAGATTTTCTCCACGTTCGTCCGACCAGGTGTATGCGCCCTACAAGACATCTCGTTCGTGTAACAACAGTGTCGTCCCTGGTGCTCGTGGCGGCCTGCGGGGGCGCCATGCCGCCCGCGCCGCCGGCGCCGACGCCCGTCCCGACGGGCCAGGTGACGGCCAATGTGTACATCTTGCCGGGGGCGATTGACCTGGGGCCGAACGCGTTCGGCGATGAGGCGATCGTCATCTACAAAGGCGAGCGCATGCGCTGGCGCAACTTCGACGGCGCGGAGCACAACCTTGTGACGGATTCACCCGTGCTGCCCGAGTTCATGACGACCGGCCTGCTGGCGCCCGGCGACGAGAAATCCTTCGACATGTCCACGCTCGGGACGACGAAGGTGCACTGCACCATTCATCCGCAGATGGTCGGCACGCTGATCGTGAAGGAACGCTGACGAGCCGGTAGACTAGCGCCGTGCTCGAGACCGTCTTTCTCGACGCGGGCGGCGTGCTCGTGTTCCCGAACTGGGTCCGCATCGCGGACGCCCTTCGGCAACGCAGCGTCAGCGTCACGCCCGAGGCGCTGGCCGCGGCGGAGCCCTACGCCAAGAAGCAGATCGACACCGGCCAGACGATCCAGGCGACGAACGACGCGCAACGCGGGTGGACGTACTTCAACCTCGTGTTGACCTCCGCCGGCGTGCCGCTCTCGGACGCGACGGCCGAGGCGCTCGCCGAGCTCCACCGGTATCACCAGGAGCACAACCTCTGGGAGTTCGTGCCGCCCGCCGTCCCTGAAGCGCTCGCGGCGCTCCGCGCGCGCGGATTGCAGCTGGTGGTCGTGTCCAACGCGAACGGCACGCTCCATCGCGCGTTCGATCGCCTCGGGCTCACGCCGCTGGTCGATGTCCTGTTCGACTCGTTCCTCGAGAAGGTCGAGAAGCCGGATCCCCGCTTCTTTCAGATCGCGCTCGATCGCTCCGGCGCCTCGGCTTCGTCGACGATCCACGTCGGCGACATCTACCACGTGGACGTCGTCGGCGCCCGGTCCGCGGGCATCACGCCCGTGCTCGTCGACGCGGCCGGGCTCTATCCCGACGCGGACTGCGAGCGCATCCGCGAGCTCGCCGAGCTCCCGTCGCGGCTCGATCGCTTTTAGGACTCGCAGTTCACGGTCCGGCGTCCAAGGTCCACGGTGCTGCGCGTCGTCCTCGGGCCGGGGTCCGCAGTCCGCCGTGCGTCCAACGTCCCGGGTCCGTCCTCCGTCCGAGGGCCACGGGTCGAGGTCCGCAGTTCACAGTCCAGGGAGTCCAGGGTCCACGGTCCTGCGCGTCGTCCTCGGGCCTGGGTCCGCAGTCCACCGTGCGTCCAGACGTCCAAGGTCCGTCCGCGGTCCGAGGTGCACCGTGCACAACCGTGGACGAAGGACTCGGGACGGACCGAGGACCCCGGACCTCGGACCGAGGACGACTCGTAGCACCGTGGACCGCGGGCGCTGGACCGAGGACCTCGGAGGGGCCGAGGTCCGCAGTTCACGGTCCAGGGAGTCCAAGGTCCACGGTCCTGCGCGTCGTCCTCGGGTGGGGGGGCCGTGGTCCGCCGTGCGTCCAAACGTCCAAGGTCCGTCCGCCGTCCGAAGTGCGCCGTGCTCAACCGTGACGAAGGACTCGGGACGGACCAAGGACCCCGGACCGAGGACGACGCGTAGCACCGCGGACCGCGGACACTGGACCGCGGACCTTGGACCGAGGACGATTACTTCTTCTTGGTATTGCTGAGCTGATCCATCGTCGCCTTCGCGGCGTTGCCGAGTGCCGCGGAGACGGTGTTGCGCATGTCCTGTTCGGAGGCGTCGCCGCCCATGCCGCCACCGCCGCCGGCCATTGCGGACATGCCGACGCTCGCGGCCATCGACGCCATCGCGGACATGCGCGGGTCATACATCCCCATGCCGCCGCCCATCCCGGAGAGACCGCTCAGACCCATCATCGAATTCGTGAGACCGCCCATGCCCATCACGCTCATGTACATCTGTCCGGCAAACGCGGCCATCTTGAGCGCCGAGCCGACGCCAAAGCCCCCGGTGGACGCCTGCGCCTTGCCAGTGAACTTGGGCGACTGCGCCGCGTCCACGGCGAAGAGCTTGTAGTCGAGCTTCACGTCCTGCTTGTCCTTGTTTTCGCCTCCGCCGCTCACTTTTTTCATCGCGCCACCGATGCCGCCCGGCTTCGACGTCTTCACCTCGGTGATATCGGTAAACAGGATGTAGTCGCACTGCAGCTTCGCGGCCTCCTGCTGGATCTCCGCCGGCGAGGTCCCCGCGAGCGGCAGCGCGTCGAACGATCCCTTGTTCAGCTTGGCGACGACATCCTGCCGCAGGAAACGTCCCGACAGATTGCGATCGGTGTGGTTGACGGGCTCGAGCACGCCGATGCGGACGACGCCGGCCTTTTTCGGAGCGGCCATGCTCGTGCCATCGGCCGTCGATCCAAACACCGCGTCCGCGAGACCACCGTTGCCGACGGCCGCAACGATTTCGGCCGTGCTGTTTGCTTCCGTGTAGCCGGCCGGCACGTCGAAGAGCGCCTTGTCGAGATGAGTGATCTCGAGCTCGGTCACGGTCTGCGACGAGGTCGTGACCTCCAGCTTGTCGCCCTCACCGCTGGTCGTCGTGGTCGTCGCCTTCACCGGGAAGCCAAGCTTCACGTCGCCAACGGTTCGCGTTTCGACGCGATCGGTGCAGGCGGCCGGATCGGGCGGGGGAGGCGGCGGTGCCGCGTTGGGGCGCACGCACTTGGACTGCTCGGGTAGATCGACGTACCACGCATCCACTTCAACCTTGAGCGGCTGCTTGTCGCACGCGCGCGAGCTGGGTTCCTTCACCATGACCGACTTCACGTGGCGCGCCTCCAGCCCAAACATCTTCTCGCGCTCGAGCGTGTCGGTGAGCGTCGTCGTCATCGTCAGGACGCCGCCGGGGTGAGACTGGCCCGTCGGATCTCCCATCACCGGCTGCGGGGCCGCGGCGGGGGCCGACGTGGCCTCGGGATATGCCTGGACGCGATACTTCTTTTCCGACGCGTTCAGCATGACCGAGCGCTTCAGGTCGCACTGATCGATCGACACCACGGCTGGAAACTCGACACGCTGCCGCGGGCCCTGGAGGTACATCACGTTTTCGGAGACCTGGGCGCCCTGTTGGTACTGCGTCTTGAGCTTCACGTCCGTCGCCGGCTTCGGCGGCGGGGGAGGCGGTGCCGGGGTGGGCGACGCCGCGGGTGTCGCGGTGGGCTTCGTCGTCGTGGCCTTGGCCGGCGCAGGGGTCGGCTTGGCCGTCGGCGATGGCTTGGCGGTCGGCGTCGGTTTGGCCGGCGGCGTCGGAGGCGGCGTGGCCTGCTGTGCCGATGTCAGGGTTGAGGCGGCGACGGTCGCGGAGACGACGACTGCGAGTACGACGAGGAATGGCGACTTGACCATGCGGCTACCCTCCGAGCCCGGTGTTTCCGGTACGGGGGATACGTTTGAGCCGGGCCAAACGGACGAAGCTGTACGGAGGTGCCCTAGCCTAGGCGAGGGTGCCCGACGGGTCGCGGCTCGTCGCGACGTTCTGGTCGATGTCCATCGAGACTCCGCCGTGGGTCTCGCCAGCAACGTCGATCCGGCCCTGCCAGATGCTGGCGAACGCCACACCGCACCCAGCAGGCGCCGACGAGGCCGGATCGAACGCCGGATCGACCTTCACGATCCAGAAAGCCGGCGATCCGTTGGCGATGCCGTGGGCGAGGTACTCTTCGGCGGCAAGCGCCTGAATCGCGGCGGCCTTGCGGGCGGGGCAGTAGATTCCCGGTCTGACCGAGCCCTCGTCGAGCAGGGCGCCGATCCAGCCGCTGATGTACGCGCCCATGTCTGTCGAGAGCGCGCCGTCGAAGTTCTCGACGTCCAGAAAGACAATCGTCGACCGCGGAAAGCCTTCGGTCTCGCACTTGGCAATCGTGTCCTGGCCGTGCAGAGCACCGTTCGCGCGCGAGAGCTTGGCGCTGCCGCAGCCATCCTGCTGATAGCCGACGTAGACGACCGCAAGGCCGAGACCCAACGTCCTCAACACCTGATACGTGCCTGACCACGTCTTGAAGGTTTTGGTCGTATGGCAGGGCGCGTCGAGATAGAAGCCGACGAACGCGTACGGACTCGTGTCCGCCCACGTCGCAATCGCGAAGTCGCCGGGGTAGCTGCCGCAGTCGAAGCCGGCGGCCCGCGTTGCCGGTGGGGCGAGCCCAGGCGCCATCGGTTTGCGCTTCCGAGTCGCGCGTGGTCGTCGTCGCGTCTTGCTCATGGGACCTCCATCGTCCGCACGTGCTCGGGCCGAAATCCGAGTCCGATCGCGCGTGCGGGCAGCCGGCGCAGGATCGGCCACCGGTTGAACAGGCGCAGCGGCCAAGGAAGGGACACGCGCGGATTGCCTAACGCACGTCCGAGCACCTGCTCCTGCACGAAGACCTGCATCGCCTGCGTCGCGCGCGTGGGGAACATCCGCCGCCGCTGAACCCGCTCGAGATCGTGCGTCGTCAGACGGTCCTCGAGCAGCGGCGCGGTCAGAATGTTCGCCGCCGCGACGGCATCTTGAATCGCGAGGTTGATGCCGACGCCGCCGACCGGCGACATCGCGTGCGCTGCGTCGCCGATGCACAGCAGGCCGTCACGATACCATCGCCGCAATCGATCGACGGCCACGGTGAGGAGCTTGATCTGATCCCACTCGGTGATCTCGTGCACGCGATCGGCGGCAAATGGCGCAAGCGTCGCGACGTCTCGTCGAAACGCGTCGAGTCCGGCGCGCTTGACCTCGTCGATGCCGCCTTTGTGGATGACGAAGCCACATTGCCAGTAATCTCCGCGATCGAGCATCACCATGATCCGTCCGCCGGCGATCCGTCCAAGGACCTGTCCTTGATCGTCGGAGTGCTTGGAAAGGCGAAACCACAAGACGTCCATCGGCGCGCCCAGATCCTCGATCTCGAGCCCTGCTTTCTCCCGGACGATTGAGTGCCGCCCGTCAGCACCAATGACCACGCGACTTCGGATGTCGATCGGTCCGTCCGGCGTGCGCGCCTGCACGCCGGTGATGCGTGCTCCGCTCGTCGTCAGACCGACGACCTCTGTGTCCGTCCGGAGGTCGAACGTCTTGTAACGCCGTCCGTGCTCGGCGAGAAAATCCAGAAAATCCCACTGCGGCATGAAGACCAGGAACTTGCAGTGGGTCGGCAGGTGCGTGAAGTCGCCGAGCGTGACGAACTCATCGCCGATCTGGCCGCCGACCCGTTCGACCTTGGAGTGCGGGCGCTTCAGAAACTCGTCCAGCAGTCCGAGCTCGTACATCACCTCGAGCGTCGACGGGTGGATCGTGTCGCCTCGAAAGTCGCGCAGGAAGTCCCGATGTTTCTCGAGGACGATGACGTCCACGCCAGCCCGGGCCAGGAGGTAGCCGAGCATCATCCCGGCGGGGCCGCCGCCGGCAATGCAGCATCGCGTGCTCGTCACGCCCGAATCAGTCGCGATGGGTCAGAGTAGCTCACTGGACTTGGCCAGCGCCAAAAGGCTAGTGTGGCAGACGGTTTGGGTTGAAGCAGCCTTTGGCGGTCGCCGATCTGTTCGATCTCATCTGGAACGATCTCGTTGAGGTCCTGGGCACTGCTGCGGCCGCGGTGCTGGTCCGTCGCGCGTCGAAGCATGTGGCCAGTTGCACACCCGATCTTCCGACGGTCGTCGTCAATCGCAAGACGATCACGTACGAATTCGAAGTACCGGCCGTCTGGCGTCGTCCGGGCGATCCGCGGGCCTCGGCATCGCTCCAGGCGCTCGCCCATGCGCTTGGCGTCCTTCTGACTGAGCTGACGGGCGACGTCGTCATTCGCCGTCTGGAGAAGATCGACGCGCTCCGGGACGCGCGGATCTCATTCCGAAAGGAGCAGACACGGCAATGAGCCGTCCTAGCATCGAACGGCTATCAACCGGCAGCGAGCACTTCGATGCCGTGCTCGGCGGCGGCGTGCCGACCGGCTCGGTCGTCGTGGTGGCCGGGACGCCGGGCACGGGCAAGACCGTGCTCTCGCTGCAGATGATGTTCGCGCTCGCCCGTGCCGGAAAGCGCTCGCTCTACGTCACGACGCTGTCCGAGCCGAGTCTGAAGCTGATCCGCTTCATGCAGCAATTCGCCTTCTTCGACGTCGCCCTCCTCGAGGACCGCATCGCGTTTCTCGACATCGGCGCACGCGCGCGGGCGCAGAGCCTCGACGAGGCCCTGGCCCAGCGCGGCCTCCGCCGGCGGATCATGGTGACGGTCTCGCACTTCCTGGTCGCGCCCTTCGTCGTCGCCGGCTCCGATCTGGCGCTCACCACCTCCGAGCGCCTGGCCGCGGCCTTCCTCGCGCCCCTGAGCCTCCGGGCCG
>Ga0105248_10010741_pt1 | contig 10108 bp, 11 predicted proteins | sample KBSS34metaG_FD_81524 | JGI IMG/M metagenome (GOLD analysis project Ga0105248, IMG submission 81524) | Switchgrass rhizosphere microbial communities from Kellogg Biological Station, Michigan, USA - KBS S3-4 metaG | ecosystem: Host-associated > Plants > Roots > Rhizosphere > Soil | place... | reverse complement strand
TCCGATCAGGCATCGATGCTTCGCGATCGCAATTCGGCATTGATGAATGCGATGACCGACACCGTCACGTCGCGGCCTCTCGTCGCGATCGGCGTTGCGGCCGCAATCGGCTATCTTCTAGGCCGGATCATGCGCAGCGACGACTGATTGATCGTCAAGCCCAGGGCAATGCTGATGGCGGCCGTGCCTCGCACGGTCGCCATTTTCACGTCGCTTGCGCGCGCTGCTGCCGCGCTCGGCGCCATGGCGCTCGTCGCGGGATGCGTTTCCATTACCGCGGAACCGCGGGCACTTCTCGAGCGCGATGACGGGTCGGTCGTCGTGCAGACGCTCCGATGTCCGAACGACGCTGCAGATATCCTGCGGATGTCGAGCACGCCGGCTGCGACCGGCGTCGACCCGGATGCGATCCGGATCGCGAGCTGGAACATTCACAAGCAGCAGGACAAGGGCTGGCAGCAGGACCTCGGCGCATTGACCGCCGCCAATGACGTCGTGCTGCTGCAGGAAATCGTCCTTGATCGCGCATTGCGCGATCTCGTTGACGATGCCGCTCTGCGGTGGGTAATGGCGAGCTCATTCCTGCACGCGGACATCGACATCGGCGTAATGACCGCAGCACGCATACCGGCGCTTGCCAATTGCACGCAGCGCGTCGTCGAGCCGCTGCTGCGCCTGCCGAAGTCCGCCGTAATCAGCTGGTTTCCGATCAAGGGGCACAGCGAAACGCTCGCCATCGCCAACGTCCACGCGATCAATTTCTCGCTGACGCTCGGTGCCTACCGTGCTCAATTCAACGCGCTCGGCGACGCCCTCGCCCGCCACGAGGGTCCGATGATCCTCGCCGGCGACTTGAACACGTGGACCGCGGAGCGCGCGCTCGCTGTACGTGAAGTTGCCGAGCGTCTCGGCCTCACCGAAGTGAGTTTCCCGATCGACCACCGCAGCGCGTTCCTCGGACATCAGCTCGATCACATCTTCATCCGCGGCCTCGCCCTCGTCTCCTCCTCCACGGCTGCCGTCCGTTCCTCCGACCACAATCCGGTGGCGGCGACGCTTCGCGCCGCGAAGTGATCGGCGCATGGATTTGATCGTCGTCACCCGCGACGGGCTGTATTGCCCGGCGGGCGGCTTTCACATCGACCCTTGGCGCCCGGTCGATCGCGCAGTCATCACCCACGCGCACGGCGATCACGCTCGCGTCGGCAGCAACCACTACCTCGCATCGTCCGCGTCCGCGCAAGTCCTCCGCGTGCGACTCGGTGATGTCTCGCTCGATACGCTGCCCTACGGCGCGCGTCTCCCGCAGGGCGACGTCACCGTCTCATTGCATCCTGCAGGGCACGTGCTCGGCGCCGCGCAGGTGCGCATCGAGCATCGCGGCGAGGTGTGGGTGGTCTCCGGTGATTACAAGCTCGAGCACGATCCGACCTGCGCGCCATTCGAGCCCGTCCGCTGCCATACGTTCGTCACGGAATCGACGTTCGGACTGCCGATCTATCGCTGGGGCGATCCGCGCGACACGATCGCGAATATCGCATCGTGGTGGAGCGACAATGCCGCGAACAAGCGCACCAGCGTGCTTTACTGCTACGCGTTCGGCAAGGCGCAGCGCGTCCTGGCCGGCTTGCAGGACGAGGCGGCGCTCGCTATCGGTCCACTCGCGTGCCACGGTGCGATGATTTCGCTCAATGCCGCATACCGCGCAGCAGGAGTTCCGATTCCCGACGTCCCGCGCGCTGCCGACATCCCGAAGACGTCGCTGCAGTGCGCGCTGGTCCTCGCGCCGCCCTCCGCTTCCGGGACGCCGTGGTTGCGGCGTTTCGGCGATTTCAGCGACGGGTTCGCCTCCGGGTGGATGCAAGTGCGCGGCGCACGAAGGCGACGAGGCCTCGACCGCGGCTTTGTGTTGTCCGATCATGCGGACTGGCCCGCGCTGAACGCGGCCATTGAAGCGACCGAGGCGCGGCGCATCGTCGTAACCCATGGACAGATCGCGACCATGGTCCGCTGGCTCTCGGAGCGAGGCTTCCAGGCGGAGGCATTCGAGACAGAATTTGCCGACGAGGGCGAGCCCGAACTGGCGCCTGAACCCGGCACGTAGCAGCGAGCGATGGAAGCGTTCGCGCGCCTGTACACGGAGCTCGACGGCACGACGTCGACGCACGCGAAGCTCGACGCGCTCATCCGCTACTATGCCGACGCCGACGCGGCCGATGCTGCGTGGGCCACGTACTTCCTGGCGGGGGGCAAGCCGCGCCAACTCGTCCGCACCAAGGTGCTGCGCGAAACCGCCATCGAGGCCTCGAGCCTCCCGCAGTGGCTGTTCGAGGAGTGTCATCTCGCCGTAGGCGATTTCGCCGAAACGGTCGCGCACGTGCTGCCGCCCGCTGTCACGCTGACCCGCATGGGGCTTGCCGCATGGATGCACGAGCGATTGCTGCCCTTGCGTGCGCTGCCGCCCGAAACCGTTGCCGAACGCCTGCGTGCGTATTGGGCCGAACTGGATTGGGCGGGACGGTTTCTTCTCTTGAAGCTCCTCGGCGGCAGTTTTCGGGTGGGCGTGTCGCGGTTGCTCGTCACGCGTGCGCTCGCCGCGCATGCGACCATCGATCCCAAGGTCGTCGCGCAACGACTCATCGGCTACACCGGAGTCGAGCGTGTCCCGACGGCAAGCGACTACCAGGTACTGATTGCGCGCGGTGCCGATGGAACGGCGAGCAGCGGCCACCCCTATCCATTCTTCCTCGCGCATCCGCTCACCGCGCCGGTAGAGACGCTCGGCAGCATCGATGCCTGGCTCGTCGAATGGAAATGGGACGGCATCCGCGCACAACTCGTGCATCGCGCTGCGACGACGTGGCTGTGGTCCCGCGGCGAGGAGCTCGTGACGGAGCGGTTCCCCGAGCTCGTGCCGTCCGGAAATGCGCTTCCCGACGGCACGGTGATCGATGGCGAGATCGTCGTCATGCGCGACGGCGAAGTCGCGCCGTTTGCCCGGTTGCAGACGCGGATCGGGCGCCGTTCGTTGTCTTCCAGGTTGCTTGAAGACGCGCCGGCAGCCCTGCTGGCATTCGACCTGCTCGAGCTCGCCGGCCAGGACCTGCGTTCTTTGCCGCAAGCGGCGCGCAGAACGCGGCTTGACGAGGTCGTTGCGAGGGTGGCGAGCGACCGCCTGTTGCTCTCGCCGCTCGTTGCCTGCGCGTCCTGGGACGAATGCGCGGTGCTGCGCGACGCTTCGCGCGCTCGCGGCGCGGAAGGACTGATGCTCAAGCATCGCAACGCGGAGTACGGCGTCGGCCGCACGAAGAACGTCGGCACATGGTGGAAATGGAAGATCGATCCGATGACGGTCGATGCCGTCCTCGTCTACGCCCAGCGTGGACATGGTCGACGCGCCAGCGTCTACAGCGATTACACGTTTGCCGTCTGGGACACGCGCAACGGGGAGCGGCGGCTCACGCCGTTCGCCAAGGCGTATTCGGGACTCACCGACGACGAGATGCGCGCCGTCGACGCCATCGTGCGGAAGACCACCATCGAGAAGTTCGGCCCGGTGCGAAGCGTCACGCCCACGCTCGTGTTCGAGCTCGGCTTCGAGGCGATCCAGCGATCGTCACGCCATCGCGCGGGGATCGCCGTGCGGTTTCCGCGGATCCTGCGCTGGCGCACCGACAAATCGGTGGACCAGGCCGACACGATCGACACGCTGCTGTCGCTTCTTACCGAAGCGCGTTAGAGACCACCTTGTCCCATGTCAGCGTGAGCGTGTTGACGTCTCGCCGCGCGGCGTCCACCCCGGCCTCGGCAATCGGGACGACGAGCTTGAAGCCTCCGCTCGCATCCTGCTTCACGTCGATGACGAACGTCAGCTTGAGCGACGAGAGGCGAATGCACGGCTCCTCGGCACTCGACCGCACGAATCCATCGATCGCGGCGTTGAGACTGCGCGCCACCGCACCTGTCGCGACGGCCGCCTGGTCGATGTCGTAGATCCGCGAAGCCCCGACGACGTCGAGCTTCAGCACGAAATCCTGTGTCCATTTGCGCGACGCCGCGGCCGAGACGAACGGCGAGACCGAGCCGCCCGCAAGCGGTATCGCGACGAGACGCACCTGGCCATCGACACTCGCTTCGCCGATACGCTGCAAGTCGAGCGTGATCGTGGCATTGCGCAGATCGACCTCGCGCGGCTCCGTCGTTCCGCACGCCGCGCGGTCGCTGCGGACGCGCCAGTGCACTTCGCGCAATTCGCCCTTCAAGTCATCGAAGAATTCCCCGATCGGCTTGCCGCCAAGACCGGGCGCTACGGGCGGCGCGCCCGCGCACCCGAGCATCAACGTGAACGCTGCACATGCGAGCACGGCTTCGACGCCGCGCGTGATGCGAAAAACCCGATCCGTGCAGGTGCGCGCGATGATGCGTTTCATCGTTCGTGCCGCGCGGCGCGCGCATGAGTCCGCAGTTGTGAGATGAGCGCCCGCAGCGCGCCGTTGCTGATCGGTTCGGCGACGGTGACGGTGCTCCGTCGTGCGCCGTCGTCGACGGTGATCGTGTACCGGCGCGCGTCGGCCGGATTGGCGCCTGCGGAAGGCGGTTCTGCGCTCGCAAACACGCCGGCGCGATCCACGAGCTGGTGCAGACGCGCCCGCTCGTCGGGCGCGAGCGCGTCGCAATCGATGGCTACGGGCTTCGCGAGACCCGGAAAAGCCGCGAGTCCACCGTCCATCGAGAAATTGATTCGCATGGTTACGCAGCGACGCGAACGCCGACGGCCTCCCAAGCGCCTGCCACCGCCTGGCGCTCGGCGACGCCGAAAAGGTGACCCGCGTTTTGCACGGTGTAACGCGCGAACTGGGTGAACGTCGCCGTCTGCTTGAGGCGCTTGTCGCGCAGCGTCTCGTACCAGATACGCCCGGCCTTCTCCCACGCATACCCGCCGAGCGCAGTGGCGGCGAGATAGAACGCATGGTTGGGAATGCCGGAGTTCGTATGCACGCCGCCGCTGTCGGCCGTCGTATGCACGTAATCGGCCATCGTCGCCGGCTGGGGGTCGCGTCCAAGCACCGGGTCGTCGAACGCGGTTCCCGGTGCCTTCATGGACCGTAGCGCAACGCCGTTCACGCGCGAGGTGAACAGGCCCTCACCGATCAGCCAGTCCGCGTCTTCCGCCCGCTTCCGCTGCGCGTACTGCTTGACGAGCGCCCCGAAAACGTCGGAGATCGATTCGTTGAGCGCCCCGGCCTGTCCCAGATACACGAGCTGCGCCTCGTCGCCCGTCACCCCATGCGTCAGCTCGTGCGCGATGACGTCGAGCGAGACCGTGAAACGGTTGAAGAGATCGCCGTCGCCGTCGCCGAACACCATCTGCTGGCCGTTCCAGAATGCGTTGTCGTAATGTCGGCCGTAGTGCACCGTCGCATCCAGATGAAGCCCCTCGTCGTCGATGGAATTGCGGTCGTATACGCGCGCGTAGAAGTCGAATGTGGCGCCCAGCCCGTCGTATGCCTCGTTCGCATCGACGTCGGCAATCGGCGCGGCGCCTTCGACACGCGTCGCCTTGCCGGGCAGCGTCTCCCGATGCTCGGCGTCGTAGACCATTCGTTGCTTTGCCCCAACGGGAACCAGCAGGTTGCTACGCGCGCCTCCCTCCATCAGCTCGTACGTTGCGCGGGCAAGGCGCATCGTCTGGTCGGCGGCAAGCGTGGCGAGCGCCGCGTCGCGCTGCGCCTTCGTTCCGCGTTGCGCGATGCGAAGCAGCAGCTCGGGCGGCAGGATCGTGCATCGGCACTGCGTTGCGCACTTCGGCATGGGAGAGCGATCGCGCCGTGGTCGGGTGCGCGGTTTTACCACGCGCGGGGCGGGAACGCGAAGCGGTCCGGGAACGGGCCGCGGCGCCCAAGTCGGGAACCCCGCACGCCGACAAGGGACGCGGGCGGGCGCGGTCCTGCCATTCGTTGAACAGTGGAAAAAATAGCAGCGACCCGGAAAAAATTTCCGGTCACGGCGCAGAAGGGGCCTGCGCGGCGCGTCCCGCACCGCGCGAAACCGTACTGGGAAAATCAGGCTGCCGGTCGCTGGCCGCGGAAAATCGGCGTTACCTTCGGCGTGGAAGGCTCGGTGGCCTCACGGCTTCCTGCCTGCGTCTGGCGGCGATTTTCACGCCGTATGCGCGCAAAAGTCTTGCGGAGATCGGTATTTGCGCTGGATGTATAGCGGAAGGTGGGGTCGAGAATCGATTTCATGCGCACCTCCATGCGCGAGGCAACTTTGCAACACTTGCGGGTCGGCGGGTCGAGCGTTGTCGCGGGACGCGGCGAACTCGATCGCCCGGCGCGCAAAGCGGTGCAAAAACTCTGCCAAGCGCGCGGACCGGCGCCGTTCGTCGAATGAAGCCCGACATCTGCATGATTGACGCGCGGACGCCGATTGTCAAACCCGCCGACAGGCTCACATGAGCGCAGAGCGCGGCATCGGCAGCGCGTCACCGCAGCGGCCGCCGACGAATTCCGGTACGCCACAAATGCAACAGCGCGAAACCGCCGATCATGCCGCCGAGGTGCGCGAAGTGCGCGACGCCTTCCTGTGAGCCGGTGACGCCAAGGAACAACTCGAGCACGGCGTAGAGGACGACGAAGACGCGCGCGGGTAACGGAATCGGCGGGAACAGCAGCATGACGCGGTTGTGCGGAAAATACATGCCGTATGCGAGCAGCAGTCCGAACACGCCGCCCGATGCACCGATCGTGGGGTACACGGCGCCGGCCAGCATCGCCACGATCAATTGCGTGATCGCCGCGGAAACGACCGCCGTGAAATAGTAGATGACGTAGCGACGCGTGCCGAACACGTGCTCTATCGCGCTCCCGAACATGTAGAGCGCGAACATGTTGAACGCGAGATGGAGCAGGCCCCCGTGCAGGAACGCATACGTGACGAGTTGCCATGGCGCGAACGCGGCGCCCATGCCGAGGCTCGATGTGGCGAGCGGCCACAGCGCAAAGGGCACGACGAGCCCGGGCGCAACCGACTGCAGCAGGAACACTGCAACGTTGGCAACGATCAGGGCGGTTGTGACGGGCGGCATCGATTCTCGCTGGGAACGCGGAATAAGCGTCAATTGACGCACATGGGGGCGGCGTGGCACGGCTCAAGTAGGTCGCGATCCGGACCGTCGCATTGCCGCAGCGGGAGCGAATAGAATGATGCCTTCGCCGCCCAGCTCCATCGTGTCGGGCGGCCGTCCCTTCGTTTTATCGCAACGGCGTGGAATCATCCGCAGCAAATCCCGCGCAGCGCACGGTAAGGCATCCGGTCGCGGTCATCGAGAACTTCCTGCCCGATGACGTCTGGCGAACGCTCCTCGCGCGGGCGCTCGCGTCGGAGCCGTCGTTTCAGCCCTCGGGCACGCACGACGGGCGAACCGATTATCGCCATTCGCTCGTGATGAATCCGCCGGCAGATCTCGTGCGCCCGGTCGTCGACCGCGTGCGGCACGCCGTGCCGACCGTTCTGCCTTCGCTACGCGTGCGCCCGATCACCGTCGGCGTCGTCGAAGCCCAGGTGACGGCGAGCATCGACGGCAGCTTCTTCGGCGTGCACACGGACGCTGACAACGACAAGGTGCCGAAGCGCTACCTTACCTACGTCTACTACTTCAACCGGCAGCCGAAGGGTTTTTCAGGCGGCGAGCTCAAGATCTATCACGATGTTCTGCGCAACAACAAGCTCGCGCGCGCCGAGACGTTCGACATCGTCGAGCCGCTTCACAATCGCATCGTGATGTTCTGGGCGCGCACGATGCACGAGGTCATGCCGGTGCGCGTACCTTCGGGCGCATTCGCGGATGCCCGCTTCACCGTCAACGGCTGGGTGAATTCGACGTGACGCCGGAGGCGAGCGAGCAAACGGTCGCTTGATCTCGCGATCGCCAGCGTGACGGAGCGAGCGTCAGCGGAAGGGGCGGTCGCGCGAGAGCAATCCGCCCGTGCAGACAATCCGGAAATCGTTCTACTGTCCGTAGTCGCGCGGAGGCCGATCCGCGCACTGCGGAATCTGGCCTCCGCCAGGCTCTTCGCAGTATCGCGCTCGAGCACGATACTCGCACGCGACGCGCGCAAAAATGGGCTGATGGGAACAGGTCTCGAGGGCGTCGGCGAGGCCGAGTACCCGATCGAGTCCATCGCCCGCCGGTGCCGTCGGCGCCGCCGCAATCGCCCCCGGCGGCGCGTCGTCGGAACGGGGCGTTGCAGGCGGAGCGTTGCTTGCGACGGTGGTGAAGACGACCGTCGTCCGACGCTCCGTAGCGCGCGCGGCGCCACGTTGCGACTGAACCGGGCGCTGCGCCGGCACAGCATCGCTCGCCTGCGCCTGATTCTCGATCGGTGCCGTTCGCTCCTCCTGCGCCGTCCCTCGCGGAGTTGCCCGCTCCCGCGGTCGAATGTTGCTCAAGTCGCGGTCGATCATCACTGACGCCGTACTTTCCAGTGCGTGTGAACGCTCCACGGTGTAGAGCGCAATCGCAGCACCGACGCCGACGACGAACGCCGCGGCCACGAGGGCCGGCCGCGATCCCAGACGCGCGGTCCATGCAAGCCGATCCTCACGGGCTGCCTCGGACGCCTGAATCAGCGACGACACGGACGAAAGGCCCTCCGCGGACGCAGCCGTCGCTCGGGCACGCGCGAGCTCCTGGTCGCATTCGCGGCACAGCTTGCCCGGACGTGTCAGCCGCTGGCTGCACATGCGGCACTGCATCACGGGGTACCCCTCGCTCGATGGCGACAGGGGGCCGGCCTGGGTGCGGACCGAAGTTTCATAGCGAAATCAGGCATGAGCACGCATCTCCCGCTTTGAGTGAGCAATTCACGGGCCCGCCGGTACCGAGCGGTCGGCCCGGAACCGATGATTGGCGCATGCCTTGCTTTTTCGGAAGCCGCTCGCCACCGCGGGTATCGGCGCAGAGACCCCCATGTCTTCGATGAGCGAAACGACCCAAACGAGCTACTGGCGACTGGTGCGCCTGACGTGGCCGTTCGTCGCCATCGTCGTGATGCTTCTCGGCCTGGGGACGGCCAGTCTCCAGGTCATCCGTGGCGTGCGCGGGTACATCGGCGCCGAAAGCGTCTGGTCGAATGCGCAGAAGGCTGCCGTCGAAGCGCTCGACCAATACGCGCAGACGCGCAACGAAGACTATTTCGACCGGTACCTGGAAGAAGCGAACGTGCTCGCCGGCGCGCGGGTCGCCCGCGTCGAACTGGAGAAGCCGTTCCCCGACGCCAGCGTGGCGCGCCGCGGCCTGCTGCAGTCACGCAATCACCCCGAAGACATCGCCGGCATGATCGACCTGTTTCGCCGCTTTCGTCGCGTGCGCTTCATGGACGACGGGGTTCGTCTCTGGGCCGAAGCGGACGGGCGCGTCGCCCGCATCGACGAGATCGCGCACGAGATCCACGACGCAATTCGCAGCGGACGCATCAATAGCGCCGACCTCGCCCCTGCGCTCGTCGAGGTGCGCACGCTCGATCGCGAGCTGACGCTGCTCGAGCGGGCATTCTCGGCCACGTTCGCGCGGGCATCCCGCGGCGTCGAGAGCGTGCTCACCGTCGGCACGCTGCTGATCGCCATTGCGCTCGTCATCGTCGCGATCCTGCGCACGCAGCGCCTGGTCCGCAAGGAGGACGCGATCCTCGCCGCGCTCCGCTCGAGCCAGCAGCGCTACGACTACGCGATCAGCGGGACCAATGACGGGATTTTCGACTGGAGCCTCGAGAGCCGGGAACTGTACGTGTCGCCGCGCTTCGTCGAATTGCTCGGATATCCGCCAGGCACGCTGCGTGAAACGGCGGCCAGTTTCATGCGGCGCGTGCATCGGACCGATCGTCGCGCCGCGCTCGCGGGATTCCGCCACCATCTCGCGAGCGGAACGCCGTTCGATCTCGAATTCCGGCTGCGGCGTCACGACGGCGAGTACCGCTGATTCCGCAGCCGCGGACGCTCGATCCTGGGCGCGCGCGGCAAGCCGCAGCGCATGGCGGGATCGCTCGCCGACATTTCCGACCGCAAGCGCGCCGAGCGGCAGACGGTGCAGGAAAAGGAGCGCGCACAG
>Ga0105248_10010737_pt1 | contig 10110 bp, 9 predicted proteins | sample KBSS34metaG_FD_81524 | JGI IMG/M metagenome (GOLD analysis project Ga0105248, IMG submission 81524) | Switchgrass rhizosphere microbial communities from Kellogg Biological Station, Michigan, USA - KBS S3-4 metaG | ecosystem: Host-associated > Plants > Roots > Rhizosphere > Soil | place... | reverse complement strand
GCGTTCATCGCCGGCGGATCAGCGGCCGAGCGGCCAGAGCGACAGGACCTGTCCATCCAGCTATACAAGGACGGGCCTGACGATTCTTCCTCGGTGGCGCTAACCGTCTCCGGCCTGCACGACTACCCGACCCTTACGCTGCCGGACGACCGCGGAGGTTGGGCGGCACGAATGCACGGCGATCAAGCGCCCGTGCCGGTCAAGCACCGGTGACCCGGACGATCCAACCGAGGTGTCGGTGAGGTACTGCACGACTCGATCATCCACATAGGATATCTGGTTGCGGACAAACCCCAGCCGCTTGCGCTGGCCCAACGCGCGCTGGATGACGAAGGCCGGGTCGCCGCGGGTCGCCGCCGCTCGCCAGGTCGAGGATCGGCCAGCGCGACGCCAGTCGATCGCGGACCCGGACCAGAGCCCAGACGTCGGGCTGGTCCTAGGCCACGATGACCGGGTCGCACCGGATCGGCTCCGCCTGGGTGAGGTCACCGGCGCGATCGTCCTCGAAGCGGAACTCGGCGGTGATGCCGGCGGCCAGCGTGCCGTCGGCCACTCGGTGCACCACATGCCAGTTCGTCAGCAGCAGGTCCGGCCCGACAGGGAACGCGGTGCCGTACTGCCCTGGTCGTACATGTCGACGGTAGTTGGCCTTAGACGGCCAGCGTGGAAAGCTCCTGGAATGCGTGGCGTAAAGCACGACCTTCCGCAGTTGGGGTGATTGTCCGCTCCGCCGGGATGGCCTCGACGCCGGACCATACGATCGAACTTGATGAACGGGTTGGTCGGTGCCCGATGGCCTCGAGGTGTACGTTCGGGCCATTAGGGGTCCGGGGCACGGCCAGGATGTATTTAACTCACGCACCGGACGACGAGGCGGCCACGGCAGCACGGCCAGCCTCGAGCCGGGCAACCGGCACGCGGAATGGCGAGCAGGAGATGTAGTTCAAGCCGACCTCGGCGAAAAAGTGGATGGAGTCCGGATCGCCGCCGTGCTCGCCGCAGACCCCGATCTTGAGATCTTCGTGCGCGGCGCGCCCTTCCTCGACGGCGATCCTGACTAGCCGGCCTACGCCGGCGCGGTCGATGGAGGTGAATGGCGAGACGCCGAAGATGCCAAGGTCGAGGTACCTGGAGAAGAACGTGCTCTCGACGTCGTCGCGCGAGAAGCCCCAGCCCATCTGGGTCAGGTCGTTCGTACCGAAGGAGAAGAACTCAGCCGCGGTTGCGATCTCTCCAGCGGTGAGGGCGGCGCGGGGTACCTCGATCATTGTTCCGATCGGCGCCGCGATGTCGGTACCGGTAGCCGCGGAGACCTCAAGCATTACCCGTTCGGTCTCGGCCCGGACGGTCTCGAGTTCCTGCACGGCGCTGACCAGCGGAACCATGATCTCTGGTCGGGGGTTCCCACCGGCCAGGGCGCACTCTGCGGCCGCCTCGGCGATCGCTCTTGTCTGCATGGCGAACAGGCCCGGGATGACCAGGCCGAGCCGTACCCCGCGTAAGCCGAGCATCGGGTTGTGCTCGTGCATGTGGCGGACCGCGGCGAGCAGGTGGGCGTCGTGGCCGGGGTCGTCGCCGCGTTGCTCGGCCTTGGCGACTTTGACGGCCAACTCCTCCAGCGATGGCAGGAACTCGTGTAGCGGCGGGTCGATCAGCCGTACGGTGACTGGTAGTCCGTCCATCGCCTGGAGAATTTCGATGAAGTCCTTGCGCTGTAACGGCAGTAGCTCCTGCAGTGCTGCTTGGCGCTCGGCGTCGGTTCCGGCGAGGATGAGTCGCTCCACGACCTCGCGCCGAGGGCCGAGGAACATGTGTTCGGTGCGGCACAGTCCAATGCCCTGCGCGCCGAAGCGCCGGGCGCGGGCCGCGTCCTCGCCGGTGTCGGCGTTCGCGCGCACGCGCATCACCCGCCGCTGGTCGGCGTGGCTTAAGAGTCGGTGGATGGCCGCGACGAGTGGGTCGCAATCTGGGGAGACCGTGCCCTCGAAATACTGCACGACGGAGGATGGCTGGACGGGCACCTCGCCGAGGTAGACATTCCCGCTCGTGCCGTCGATGGAGATGACGTCGCCCTCGCTGATCGTGTGTCCGTCCACAGTGAACTGTCCAGCGTGGATGTTGACGTCGAGGGAGTCGGCGCCGCAGACACAGGTCTTGCCCATGCCGCGCGCGACGACTGCTGCGTGTGAGGTCTTCCCGCCCCGACTGGTGAGGATCCCCTGCGCCGCGATCATGCCGGGCAGGTCGTCGGGGTGCGTCTCGCGACGCACCAGGATCACTTTCTCGCCTGCGGCGGCGAGGGCGGTGGCACGACGGGCGTCGAAGACGGCCTTGCCTACGGCGGCGCCCGGCGATGCGGCGCTACCGCGCGCGACATGGCTGATCCCACCACTCAAATCGAACGTGGGGAACATGAGCTGGGTCAGCTGTGCGCCACTGACCCGCCTGAGCGCCTCGTCGAGATCGATGACGCCCTCGTCGACAAGCTGAGTGGCGATGATGAACGCGGCCGCGGCCGTGCGCTTGCCGATCCGGGTCTGCAGCAACCAGAGCTTGCCGCGTTCGATCGTGAACTCGATGTCGCACAGATCTCGGTAGTGACCTTCGAGAATGGCCATAGCCGCCATCAACTGGTCGTAGCTGGATCTGTCGAGGCGCTCCAGGTCCTGTAACGGCACTGTGTTGCGGATGCCGGCAACGACGTCTTCGCCTTGGGCGTTGGCGAGGTAGTCGCCGTAGACGCCTTGCTCCCCGTTGGCCGGGTCACGAGTAAACGCCACACCGGTGCCGGAGTCGGCGCCAAGGTTGCCGAAGACCATCGCGACAACATTGACGGCGGTACCGAGGTCAGCTGGAATGCGCTCCTGGCGTCGGTAGAGCACGGCACGATCGGCGTTCCAGGAGTGGAAGACCGCGCGGATCGCAAGATCGAGCTGCTCCCGCGGATCCTGCGGGAAGTCCCGTCCGACGTGTCGGGCGAAGATCGCCTTGTATGTGGCCACAAGCGCGCGAAGGTCGTCCGCGTCGAGGTCGGCGTCGTTGTCAGCGCCCCTGACGCGCTTTGCATCTTCGAGCGCCTGCTCGAATGCCCCGCCCGGCATCGCGCATACTGTCTTGCCGAACATCTGGATCAGGCGGCGGTAGGAATCCCACACGAATCGTTGGTTGCCGCTCTGGGCCGTCAGACCCGACACGCTGTCGTCGGTCAGGCCGACGTTGAGGACGGTTTCCATCATGCCGGGCATGGAGAACTTGGCACCCGATCGTACCGAAACCAGCAGCGGGTCGGCTGGGTCGCCGAGCGTCTTGCCCACCGTCTTTTCCAGTACGCGCAAATGCTCGGTTACCTCGTCGGCGAGGCCGGGCGGCAGTGTGCCCGTGCTCAGGTACACCTGGCAGGCTTCGGTCGTGATCGTGAAGCCCGACGGCACCGGCAGGCCGAGATTGGTCATCTCAGCGAGGTTGGCACCCTTGCCGCCGAGGAGATCCTTGAGATCCTTGTTGCCTTCGGAGAAGTCGTACACCAATTTGTGCTGCACCGCGATTGCCTCCAGTACGAAGCTTTGCCCGGATCCGACCAGGCCTGGTTGAGGAGCGGCTGGTCCTGTGTCCTACCCGCAACGGGTCAGTACCGGATGGGTGGAGGGACCGGAAGCCAGCCAAGGGCGGACGGGACCGGCGGCCGTCGCGACGCTTCCTACGCTGTCACCCAACGGCACGGGCCAGCCGTCGCGGACAGCTGGGGTAGCTGGCGTGAAAGTGGTCAGCTACAACAACTCGCCGCGTTCGAACTGGTGCATCGACGGCGGGGTATGTCGCCGGGTGGGGCATTGAGGCGAGTCTCGCTTGGACCTTGTTGGTATGAGTCGGGGACCGCGTCACACGGTTGGGTGGGTCCGTGGTCATCGGCGCCGGTGAGGCTACTCATCGGTGTCCGGACGCTCCAACAGCCCGACGATGTCGTTGGCGACGACCGTGGCGTCGGGCCCGGCCACAATCACTCGTACTTCGCCGCCGGTCACCGCGCCGAGCGCCATGACGGCCAGTACGCTGCGGGCGTCCGCCCTCCGATTACCGGACACCAGCTCGATCGTGGTGGCCTGGTGGCGGGCGGCGGCTTGGGCGACCTGCCCGGCCGGGCGGGCGTGCAGGTGTTTGGGCAGGATGACGACTCGTTCGGCGAGGTCGGTCACATGCTGGGCGGTGTTGGTGGTGTGCTGGGGTTCAGAGTTTGCGGGCATCACGGGCCTCCTCGGCGGCGCTGGCGACCATCTCGAGGTCGAGGCCTCCGCTGGCGGCGACGGCGGCGGCGACGGCGCCCTCGATGAACGGAGCATCGACGAGCATGATCCGCTTGCCGCCATGCTCCGGGTCGAGCTCGGCCAGTACCGACCGCGCGCTGAGCACGGCGCTGCCCAGATCCGGGATGAGTAGGACGCCGTCTCCAGTGTCGGCGGCGGTAATCGCCGCGCCGATGAGCTCGGTGCTGGTGCCGAGCCGACCGTCGTCGGTGCCGCCGGCGGGGAACACTCGGGCGCCGCCGGCGATCTGGCCGGCGAGTTCGGCGGCCCCCTCGGCGAGGCCCTTGCTATGTGAGATGAGGACTATGCCTACCATTGGGTGTCTACCGTTCCGTTCAGCCGAATGAAAATCGGCCAGTCCGAAGGGGTTGCTGTGACGCGAGCAGTCGATCGGGCGGCGCAGATCCTGCTGGCGCTGGCCTCGGGTACGCCGCGCCTGGGCGTATCGGAGATCTCGGAGCTCGTCGACGTGCCCAAGGCGACGGTGTACACCATGTTGCGCACGCTGGAGCGGCACGGGCTGGTCGTGCAGGGGGTGGAGGGGGGCAAATACGCGCTCGGCCCGGCCGTGCTGCAGCTGGGCAACGCGTACATGGATGGTTCGGAACTGCGGGCGAGGTCGGCCTCGTGGGCCGACATGCTGGCCCGCCAGACCGGCGAGGCGGTCTGGGTGGGGGTGCTGTCAGGCCGCAACGTCGTGGTCGTGCACCACGCGCTTCGCCCAGACGACCTGGTCCAGATCTTGGAGGTGGGCGCCGCAATCCCATGGCACGCGTGCGCGCTAGGGCACGCGATCGCGGCCTGCCTGGATGAGGAGGCCCAGAAGATGCTGCTGGCGGCGCCGGCACAGCGGCTCACCGGCAAGACCCTCACCGACCCGGAGTTGCTGCGACAGTCGCTCGCCATGACGCGCGAGCGGGGATACGCGGTGGAGGACCAGGAGGCGACGCTCGGCGATGCTGGCCTGGCAGCGCCCGTGTTCGACTGGTCCGGCCGGCCCGTCGGAGCGCTCGGCCTCATTGGGCCGGTCGAACGGCTGCTGACGGCGGGCCGGCAGGGGCAACTCGTCGATGCGGTGCGTTCGACCGCCCGCGCGTTGTCGCGTGACCTCGGTGCTGGGCGCGCCGTGGGCGCTACTGGAGAGTGATTCACGGGACGGTCACTTAGATCCGTTCGCGGACGAGCGCCGCGGTGTCCTCCGCGTCGGGCAGGTGCAACGCGTCGGCGTAGAGGCCCTCGCACACGGTGGTGTCGAGGCGGCGCAGCCGGTATCGGGTCTCATCGATGCGGGCGCAGGCCACGCTGACGCTGCGCACGCCTGCCCCGAGCAGGAGCGGCAGCGTCGTCGGGTGGGCGCCGGCGTCGCCACACACGCTGACCGGCCGGTCCGCCAGGCGCGCGCCCGCCACCACAGCTGCGACCAGTTCCAACACATACGGGTGGGCGGTCAGCTCCGGGCGCGCCCGTGGGTCGAGACGGCCGAGGTGGAGCACCTGGGCGGTCAGATCGTTGGTGCCGATGGACAGAAAGTCCGCGACCAGACACAGCTCATCGATCGCCTCTACGGCGGCCACCGTCTCGACCATCGCACCGACCGGCACCCCTGGCACACCCAACTCCCCGACCACGGCGTCGACCGCGGCGCGCACGGCCTTGATCTCGGCGACATTGGTGACCATCGGTACCATGATCTGCAGGGGTACGCCGCGGCCGAGGTCCACCGCCGCGCGCAGCTGAGCATGCAGCGCCGCCGGGTTGTCCAGCAGCGTGGACAGCCCCGCCGAGGTCCCGCCGAGAAACGGCGGAATCTTGTCGTTGGCGAAATCCAGCAGCCGCAACGTCACCGGCCATCCGGCGGCCTCGGCGAGGATTGGGCGCAACACCCGCCGGTGATCGGCCTCGGTCGGCCACCGGTCGAAATCCAGGAACGGAAGCTCGGTACGCAGCAGTCCCACCCCCGCCGCGCGGCTGTCGCGGCCAACCCGTACCTCAATATCGGAGGCCACATTGCACAGCAGCGCGAACCGCTGCCCGTCGGCGGTGAGATGAGGCAATTCCCGCTCGGCGGCGAGCACCACTCGGCGAGCGGCCTCGCGTGCCGAGGCCGCGCCGGCGACGGCCACCTCGGCCTCGGCTGGATCCGCCAGGACTACCCCGGCGTCGGCGTCGATGAGCAGCGCGGTGTTGTCGGGCAGGTCGAGCACCCCCGGGTCGATGCCCGTGATCAGCGGCAGGCCGACGGAACGCGCGACGATCGCGGCATGGGAGTTGGCGCCGCCGTGCACGGCGACCGCGCCGGCCAGGCCCTGGCCGAGGTGTTCAAGCAAATCGGCCGGGCCGATCTCGTCGGCGATCAGTACGAAGCGGCGTCTCGACTGGTTGACGCCGACGCCTGCATCGACGCGCACGATCCGCTCGAGGACCCGCCGCCCGACCTGGCGTACGTCGGCAGCACGCTCGCGCAGTGTCTCGTCGGGCAGCGACTCGATCATCGCCGCGTAGGTCTCGACCGCGTCGTTGATTGCCCGCAGCGGGTCGGCGTGCGTCGCCGCCTGGCGGGCTGCGCCGACGAGCCCGAAGTCGCGGGCGATGAGCGCGCCGACCGCGACGATGTCGCCGGCGGCTCTGCGGCCCTGGGCACGGGCCCGATCGGCCAGCCGTTCCAGGTCTGCCGCTACCGCACCGAATGCCCGCTCCACGTCGTCCGGGTCGATCGACCCGCAACCCGCAGGCAGCGGCCGGTCGACCCGCCACGAGGCCGCGACAGCCGTGCCGGGGGCGACTCCCGAACCCACCCACCGGCGGGTCTCGGCCGTCATGTCTGAATCCCGGCCGTGACGTCGGCGAGCGCCCGCAGGATGAGCACGGTCGAAGCCGCCCCAGGATCCTCGTGACCGATGGTCCGTGCGCCGAGATAACTCGCCCGCCCCTTGCGGGCCTGCATGGCGACGGTCTCTTGTAGGCCCCGCGCGGCGGCGTCGGCCGCCGCGCGGGTTGCCTTGGCCAGGTCGCCCCCGGTGTCGATGACTTCCTGGTATGCGCCGACGGCCGGGCTCAACGCATCCACCATGGTCTTGTCGCCCGCTGCGGCGGCACCCAACTGCTGGATGCCGGCCAGGGCGGCCTGCAGGGCCGCACCGAGCTGTACCGCGGAGACGTCGGCGTCCTCGCCCAGGGTCTTCGCGGCCTGTCGGAACCCGGTGCCGTATAGCGGTCCCGAGGCTCCCCCGGTCTTTGCGATAAGCGCCCGCCCGACGGTGGCGAGCACCGCTGCGGGGGTGGGTGGGTCGGTCTCGTCCAGCATCGACACCGCCGCTTGAAACCCACGGCGGAGGTTGATGCCGTGATCGGCGTCGCCGATGGCGGCGTCAAGGTGGGTCAGGTGGTCAGCGTTGTCGACCACCAGCCGGGCGGCCTCAAGCACCCAGGCCCGAAACGTGCTCGCGTCCATCGTGTCCTCTATGTCCTCTACCGGTCGTCGGTCAACGGCCCCAACGCAGCGCCGGGGTCTCCACCGGAGCGTCCCAGAGTTCGGTGAGTTGCGGAGTGAGCCGACACACGGTGATCGAGCAGCCGGCCATCTCCAGGCTGGTGATGTAGTTGCCAATCAGGCTGCGCGCGATCGTGACCCCGTGCCCCTTGAGCCATTCGGCGACCGCGGCGAATACCACGTACAGCTCGATCAGCGGGGTACCACCAAGGCCGTTGACCATCAGCAGCACGTCCCCGGAAAGCGGCGCATCGGAGTGGATCGCGTCCAGCGAGATACCGGCGATCTCCTTGGCACTGACCAGCTTGCCTCGGGCGCGACCGGGCTCCCCGTGGATCCCGACGCCCAGCTCGATCTCGTCCTCACCCAGCTCGAAGCCGGGCTTCCCGTTGGCCGGCACGGTGCACGGGGTGAGTGCGACCCCGAACGAGCGCGAGCGGTCGTTGACCTCCCGGGCCAGTGCGGCTGTGGCGGCCAGGTCCGCGCCGCGCTCAGCGGCGGCGCCGACGATCTTCTCGACGAAGACGGTGGCACCGGTACCCCGCCGGCCCGCAGTCCAGGTGCTGTTCTCTACGGCGACGTCGTCATTGATCACGACCGGCTCGACCGTCAGGCCGTCGTCGGCCGCCAGCTCCGCAGCCATCTGGAAGTTCAGCACGTCGCCGGTGTAGTTCTTCACGATGTGGAGTACACCGGCGCCGCCGTCGACGGCCTTCGTGGCGGCGAGGATCTGGTCCGGCACCGGTGAGGTGAACACCTCGCCAGGGCAGGCGGCGTCCAGCATGCCGAACCCGACGAAGCCGCCATGCAGCGGTTCGTGCCCGGATCCACCGCCGGACACCAAGCTCACCTTCCCGGCGGTCGGCCCGCCTGCCCGGGTGATGTACCGCTCCTCGGTGTTGACCCGCAGCGACGGATGCGCGGCGGCAACCCCTTTGAGGGCGTCGACGAGCACATCCTCGGGGGCGTTGATCAGCTTCTTCATGACTCAAGCTCCTTCAGCGAAGAGGTTGGGACGGGTCATGACCCCACGCGGACGCGCGCGTCGGGGACGGGTTGGGTCGCCGGGGCCGACTTGACCCCGCCGATGAAGCGGTAGGCGCCGGCGGCCAACAGGCCAGCGAGGAAGGTGGCGATGAAATAGGTGGGCACCTGCCCCCACAGCGGCGAACTGCCGCCCAGCGACGCCGCGGCAATCATCGGACCGATGTAACGGGCAGGGTTCAGCGCCGCACCAGTCACCGGACCCACCACGGTGATCACCGCGAACACAATCGACGGGATGGCCAGCCCATACCATCCCGGGGTCGCCCGACTGTCGGTGGCCGTGCCGAACACCACCAGCACCAAAAAGAAGGTGCCGAGCAGTTCGGCGAAGAACGCATGGCCCGTGTTGCCCGGGGCGTAGCTGAGCACACCCAGACCGGCGTCCAGACCGGCCTGGCCCAGGATGCCCCAGATAGCGAACGCACCAGCGATACCACCGACGAACTGCGCGACCAGGTAGCCGGGCACGTCCGACCACGGCGTCTTCTTCGCCACCGCCAGGGAGAGGGTCACCGCCGGGTTGATGTGGCATCCCGAGATGTGCCCGATCGTGTAGATCATCGCGACGATCACCAGCATGAACGCGAACGAGATGATGCCCAGCTGCGCCATCGAGAACGCAACCCCGCTGGACTTGGCGATCACACCCGTGGCCGCGGCTGTACCCGGGCCACACACGACCAAGGCCGCCGTACCGACGAACTCAGCCACCAGCTTGCGAGAAACCGTAACTTCTGCCATAGATCCGCCCACAGCGCCCGATACCGGGCATCGCGGGCCTCACCTCCTTCAGGCGAGGAGCAGGGATTGAAGCAGGATGTTGTTCGGCCTGGCCGAACGATGTTTCGTAGAGTGTCTGCTGCGGTCACACCGGTGTCAATAGGTCTCAGCACTGAGGGCTTAACGTGAAATGCGCTCGCCTCACGCCCGATGTGTGGACCGGGCGTCGGTCGTGGCCTGCCGGGGCGATGAAGGCCGACGTATCGTCGCTGATCGCCTTGAGGAGCGGGCCGCAGCCCGGCGTCGGTGCAACCGCGCGCTCCGCCGGCGGTGCAATCGAGGTAAGCCCATTGGCTCGGGCGGCTGGCAGTCGATCTCGGGGGTCCGTACTGCGTACGGTGCGGAGGATGTCGACAAGGTTGCCGCTGCGACTGGGCTAGTTCCGGTTCCCTCGGAGGGAGAGGAACGTTGAGGTGGATGCCGCACGCATCGAGACGTGCCGTAGCGACCTCACGGAAGTGGTCGTGGCGGTCTCCGGTGAGATTGACATTG
>Ga0105248_10010736_pt1 | contig 10111 bp, 8 predicted proteins | sample KBSS34metaG_FD_81524 | JGI IMG/M metagenome (GOLD analysis project Ga0105248, IMG submission 81524) | Switchgrass rhizosphere microbial communities from Kellogg Biological Station, Michigan, USA - KBS S3-4 metaG | ecosystem: Host-associated > Plants > Roots > Rhizosphere > Soil | place... | reverse complement strand
CCCGCCGATCAACGCCGCCTCCACGGCGCCGACGCCGCCTGGGGTGGGAGCCGCCGAGGCGAGCGTTCCGCCGATCATCGTGACGATGGTGACCGTGACGAACGAGGTGTCGCCGCCGAATGCCGAGATGCTCGCCCATAGGGCCAGCGCCCCGCTGAGCGTCGTTGCCGCACAGCCCAGCACGATCAGCCCGAGCCGCTTGGGCTCGTGCGCCAACTCGACCAGGTCGGTCCCGACCTCCTTCAGCCGCGGCCGCACTGCGGTACCGAGCCATCGTCGGGCCTTCGGTAGGAAGAGGAACGTACCCACGACGCCGAGGGCCGCGCCCGCGATGAGATACAGCACGGTGGCCGACGGCACGAAGGACGCCAAGTTGGCGGACACGCCCATCGCGGTGCTGAAGAAGATCAATAGCAGCACGTGGGTGATCACCTGAACCGACTGCTGCAGCGCGACCGCGGTCGTGGCGCGCAGCGCGCCGAGTCCGCTCTTCTGCAGGAATCGGGTGCTGAGCGCGAGGCCGCCGACACCTGCGGGAGTGGTCGTGGCGGCGAACTTGTTGGCTACCTGCATGATCAAGAGGTTTTGGTAGCTCACATCCTCTGAGGCGCTCGCCCATAACGACGTCGCCGAGCCGACATAGCCGATGCCCGACACCGCCAGCGCAAGCAGCGCCCACCACCAGTTGGCCGAGCGCAGTTCTGAGAAGAACGCAGGCACCGTGCTGATGAACGGATAGGCGACGTAGACCAGCGCGACCAGCAGCACCAGCTGAATGAGCTGGTTGCGGTTGAATCTGGTGATCGTCTCGGACCGGATCTCGTCGGCCCCGGTGCGCCGCTTCACTTCGTCGCGCGCTGCCGACATCATGCCCTTCGCGTCATCTACTGACCGTCGAAGGCGTTGGGGGAGTGCTGATTTCGTCAATCGCCGCGATGCGGTCAGGACTTGCTCCCTGCCGAACGTGCCGATCGCGGCGGTGACCGCGGGTTCGGCTCCGTACAGTGCGGTAGTCGTCACCAGCAGCTGAGCGATGTCCGATTGGAACCGGGCCGCAGATGCCCCGTACTCGGCTTCGGCGAAGCCACCGAAGAGCACCTCGCCGTCCTTGACGGTGATCTCCTTGGCGCGTAGGTCCCCGTGTGAGATGCCGTGCGAGTGCAGCACTCCGAGCGCTTCCCACACCCGGTCGACTGGCACGTCGTCCGAGCTCGTGTCGATCCCGATTCCGGACGGCGGCGTGTGCGCGCGCATGGTCCAACCGCGCTCGAGTGAGGTCATCGCCACGGTCGAGGTGTTGGCGACGCCGACGTCGCCGATGGCGATCGTCATCAGCGCCTGGTGCTCAACGGCGCGCCGCATCGACACATGCAGGGGAGCCGTCTCGTCGGCACGCAGCCGAAACCACCGCCACAACTGCCGCACCGCTCCGCCGCTTCGTTGATTCGGTCCGTACAGTTCGACGACGGCGGGAGTCCCGCCTTCGGCACACTCCGTCGACAACACCAACGGTCCTGGCCCCGCCGGCCGAACCACCGTCATGGCCGACACGTGACACTTGCGCCGCGCCAACGCGCGCACCGCACCCCCGAGCGGCACCTCGAGCGCGGGGGTTCCGACGACGAGCACGGTCAACGCGCCGACGAACCAGCCGACGGCCAGTCCGAGCAGCGACCGGGCGGGTACCACCGCGCTGACGACGAGGTGAATCGGGACGAACGCCAACAGCAGCGCCCACCACCAGCGCCGCCACCGCGACGGCAGCCATGGGCCCGACACCGTGAGCACGGCGGCGAGCAACGCGATCCAGCGCGGATCGTCGAGGAACTGGGACAGTAGCGTGTTGAGGCGCTCGGAAAGGTCGAAATGCCAACGCGGAGCTGCGATCCCGGTGCTCGTGATGGACAGTGCGAGTACGGCCAGCACCCCGGCCGCCGCGTAGGCGGCCAGTAGTCGCCAGTGCCTGCCGACGATCAGTCCGATCAGGATGACGAACGGCAGCGCCAGAATCGCGATGCCGTAGGCGAGGTAGACCAGATTCGACTGGGTGGGCGTCAGCACGCCGACGATGCGTGAGATCGACTTCTCGAGCCCGACCCAGTCATTGCGGGTGACCAGCGAACTGGTGACGATGAGGGCCAGGAACGCTGCGGCGAAGGCCACTCGGATGATGTCGTTCGTGCGGCGATGCAATGGCTGCAGCAAGCGGCCCGAAACGGTGATGTCCCGGCCGTCCACGCGCATGTCCCAAGCATCCTAGGCAAAGGCGGAAAAGCCCCGTTGAATCGCCGTGGTCAGGCCGGGAGCGCCGTCGCGGAGCCGCCGTGCTCAGCCGGCGACCGCGGGCCGCAGGAAGTCTCCGGACACGGTGAGCGCGGGTGCCGAGGTGTCGCCGCCGACCACCAGCGTCGCGAATGCGATGTCACCGACGATCCCGGCGAACCAACCGTGTGAGTGGGTGTTGTCGCCGAACTCGGCGGTGCCGGTCTTGCCGCCGAGCCCCGGGACGTCGCGCAATGCGGTCGCGGTGCCGTCGGCCACGGTTTGCAGCATCATTGTGCGGAGTTCGTCGGCGACGGCAGGCGGAATCTGTTCCGACGGGGTGTCGGCCGTGGTCTTCTCGTCGACGACCAGCGTCGGGGTGATCGTCGACCCGTGCCCCAGGCTCGCCTCGGCGACGGCGAGTCCGAACGGGCTGACGGTCACGGTGCCCTGGCCGATGCCGTTCTCGACCTTCTGCGCCGGGTTGTCGGCGTCGGGCACGCTGCCGGTGATGGTGGTCAGGCCGGGAACGGTGAAGTCGACGCCGATCCCGAACATCTTCGCGGCCTTGGGGAGCGCATCGGCGGGCAGCTTGTCCGCGAGCACGGCCATCGTCGTGTTGCAGGAGCGTGCGAATGCCGTCGTCAAAGGCACGGTGCCCAAGTCGAATTCGTCGTCGTTGGGGATGGTGCGGTTCTCGACGGTGACGTGACCCGGGCACTCCTGCGGGGAGTCCGGCGTCGCCAATCCGGCTTGCAGGGCAGCGGCGGTGGTGATGGTCTTGAACGTCGATCCCGGCGGGTAGATCCCCGAGAAGGCAATCGGCCCTTGGCCGTTGGCGGCGACATTCTGGGCGGCGGCGAGTATCCCGCCGGTGCTGGGGGAGATGGCCACGATGACGGCGGCCCGCGGCTCGGTGGTGACCGCCTGCTGCGCGAGGAGTTGAAGGCGGGTGTCCAAGGTGGTGCGGATCGGCTTGACGTCACCCGGCGGCGTGGATGCGAGTTCGTCGGTCGGCTGGCCCTTGTCGTCGACGAGGTTCACCGACCAGCCCGCGGCCGCGTCGATCGTCTTCTGCCAGATGTCCGCCAGGCCGGCGATGGCGGGGGACGACAGGTCGGGGTTCGCAGTCAGCAGCGCGCCCTGCTCGGAGACGGTGACGCCGGGAATCTGCGTGAGTTGGTCGCGGACGACCGCGAGGTCGCCTTCGCGCAGCTTGATGATCGTGACGAGGTCGTCCTGGGTGCCGCCGAACTGAGCGTTGATGGAGTCGGCAGTGATCGAGGAGTCGAACTGTTGCAGCAGCGGCGCCAGGGCAGGCGCAGAGTCGAGGTGTGCCCGCGCCAGGTTGACCACGCCGACGGTCTGCCAGGTCAGAAGCGGCTGACCGTCCCGGTCGACAACCGGGGTCAGGAAGTTCTTGTCGTCGCTGTACTGGAACGTCTGTCCGAGGCCGAGCTTGGGGTGCAGGTCGGTCGGGGACCACTGGACGTGCCAGTCGTCGCCGGACTTCGTGGCCGCCGCTGTGGCGTCGTAGCGCAGCGTGCGGTCGGGTCCAAACGTCCACGTGTAGTTGAGCTTGGCCGTGGCCTTGTCGTCGCCCTTGTCGCTGATGTCGGTGACGCCCACGGCGACCGACGCGTTCTTTCCCATGCCGTCGAACATCGACGTGATGATTGGATTTGCCGCCGACGCATCGTCGGTGCTCGTCGCCGCGGCGGTGGCGTCCTTGCGGCCCAGCGCGTCGGCAAACGCGTGGAACGCGTCCTCCGGCGCGCTACCGAAGAACAGCGAACAGCCAGTCGATCCGAGGAGCAGGACACACAACAGGATCCAGAGCGCGCAACGTCGAGTCATGACGCTTCGACGGTACTAAAGCCGCCCGTCGGCCGTCGGGGCTGCCGGTGCCGCCCAACGGAACCGAGCTCGAAGCCGGGTGACCGCGGGTCCCGACAGGGCTGACGCCGCGTCAGCGAATGGTGTCGTAGTCGAACAACGCGCCGCGGATGAGGAGTTTCAGCGCGCGCACCGTGGCGTGATACTGCTCGGCAGGCGCCGTCGCGCCATATTCGACGAGTCCTCTCATCAGCACGTAGATCGCGTTGGCGGCGCTGTGGGGGTCGGTCTGCGGACTGAGTGTGCCAGCCGCGGCGGCGTCCTCGATGATTCCGAGCAACACGTTGCGCAGCACCGTGAACATGGTTTCGCGGTCCTGGGCGATGCGGAGGTGCGGAGGCCCCTCGACGCGTATGGCGCGGTCGAACGCGGCGATGAACGGGTGGTCGCGCATCATCTGATCGCATTCGTCGAGTACGGCCATGAAGCGGTCGAGCACGTTGCCGTCTGTCCGCGCGGCCTCCGCCAGTCGTGGGACAGCGGTGTCCACCAGCTCGGTGTACGTCGCCATGATCAACGCGGACTTGTTCGGAAAGTAGTGGTAGAGGCTGCCGCCGGTCATGTTCGCGACCCGGGCGATCTCTCGGATCGTCGCACGGGAGTAGCCCACCTCGGCGACGCAACGCATGGTGGCCTCGAGAATGCGTTGCCGTGTCTTGTCGCCACTCGCCCCAGCCGGGCGGCCGAGCGTCGGCGACGTGGTCGACAAGAGTTTCTCCAGACTTCCCGGGTTTCCCTGAGTTTCGCACGTCCAGCCGCAGCCTTCTTGAAATTAATCAAACAACTGTTTGATTCGTGCTAGCGTCGGGCTGGGCCATGGGTGGCCTTCCGCGCCGCCTGCCTAGCGTGACGCCATCGGGGACAGGGAGTGCCAATTGACGTGTGATCCGACGCAGCCACCCGCCGACGTCGCCCGCGGCGCGAGACGGGCGTGACCATGATCGATGAACAGGTGCAGACGCTGCTCGACCGCGACGGCATCCGCGAGTGCATCACGCGTCTGGCGCGCGCCGAGGACCGCCGCGACGCCGCGCTCCTGCGAGCCGTCTGCTGGCCGGACTTCACGTGCGACCACGGGATCTCGGCGGGCACGCTCGACGACTATCAGTCGTGGGTGGTGCCAGGATCCGCTGCGATACCGGTGACGCAGCACGCCCTGGGGCAGAGCTTGATCGACGTGCACGGCGACGCGGCGGTCGTCGAAACCCACGTCACCGCGTACCACCGGATGGTGGGCGACGGCGGTGCGAACGACGGCGTCATCGGGGGCCGCTACCTGGACCGGATGGAGAAGCGTGACGGTGAATGGCGCATCGCGCACCGCACGATGGTCTACGACTGGTACCAAGAACTCGGCGCGTCGTTCGACTGGTCGCAGGGTCTGATGGGCGCGCCGCTGCCCGAGCGCTACCTCGGTCGCGCAACGGGTGACCTCAGCGAGGCGTTTCTCCGTGACATGGCGTTCGGTCGGTAGGGGGTGACGAAATGGGAAGCCTCACTGGCAAGGTCGTGGTAGTCACCGGCGCCAGCCGCGGCATCGGCAAGGGCATCGCGTTGGCGTTGGGCTCCGAGGGCGCCACCGTGTACGTCACCGGGCGCACCGTCGCCCCCGGATCCTCAGACCTCCCCGGCACGGTCGGCGATACCGCCGCGGGTGTCGATCAGCGCGGCGGGGTCGGTGTCGCAGTACCGGTCGACCACGCCGACGACCAGCAGGTCGCGGCGCTGTTCGACAGGGTTCGGCGCGAGCAGGGCCGGTTGGACATCCTGGTGAACAACGCGTTCGCACTTCCCGACGACCTGACCGAGCCCAGACCGTTCTGGGAGAAGCCGCTGTCGAACTGGGAGATGGTCGAGGTCGGGGTCCGGTCGAACTTCGTCGCCGCCTGGCATGCGGCTCAGCTCATGGTCCCGGAGCGCTCCGGATTGATCGTCGCCATCTCGGGCTACGTCGGCGTGACGTACACCTACGGCGTGGTGTTCGGGCTGTGCAAGTCGGCCGTCGACAGGATGGCACGCGACATGGCCATCGAGCTTGCGCCGCACGGCGTCTCGTCGCTGTCGCTGTGGCAGGGCCTGACGTTCACCGAACGCGCCGAACGGGAGCTCGCCCGCCACCCGGAGCTGACGCGGCGCACCGTCACCGACCCCGCCGTCGGGTGTTCGACCGAGTTCCCGGGCCGCGTGATCGCGGCGCTGGCAGGCGATCCGGACATCATCAAGATGTCGGGCGGTACGTTCATCGCCGCGGAGGTCGCCGAGGCGTACGGAATCACCGACGTCGACGGCAGCACCGTCCCATCGCTGCGAGCGCAACGTGGCTCGCCGATCTGGCGTCCGATTCCGGAGGTCGCGCGTGAACCTTGACCGTCAAGCCCGGGTCGATCGGATGCTCGATCGCCAGGACATCCTCGAGTGTCTGCAGTGCTTCACCCGCGGCATCGACCGCTTCGACCGCGAGGTCTTCCTGTCCGCCTTCCACCCTGATGCGATCGTGGCGGCGGGCGATTTCGTCGGCAGCCCAACGGATCTCTACGACTGGGCACGAGCGATGCACGACGAGGGGCAGGTGGCAACCATGCACAACTTGCTCAACTTCCGGTGCGAGATCGACAGCGACTCCGCACACACCGAAACGTATTACCTGTTCGTCGCCCGCAACCGCGACGAGACGAACTGGACCGCAGGAGGACGCTACCTCGACCGACTCGAACGGCGGGCCGGGGAGTGGCGAATCGCCGTGCGGACCAACACGATTGAGTGGTCGGGGATGGTGCCCACCATGGCGTTGCCGTTCGCCGGCGTACCCGACATTCACGGCAACGGCGCTCCGTCGCGCACCACCGCCGACCCGTCATATCAGCGGCCGTTGGTCAACCGGCGAGCGCGACACGATCCGCGCAACACCCCCTGAGTCTCGGCCCTCGATGAATTCGTGGGCGCGGCCACTGGCCCGGTTTCAACGGGATTGCGTCAGCGCAGGGTGAACCCGGCATCGAGCGGCCACGAGGTACCGGTGATGAACTTACCTGCGTCGGACACCAGCCAGGCCAAGGCGGCGGCGATCTCCTCTGGCTGCAACAGCGCGATGGGTAGGGCGTTGCGCTGGGAGGTGAGCCATGGATCTCCTGCGGCCGCCAGCGCAATGGTGGTGTCGTTGATGATCATGTCGGTGGCGACGCCGCTGGGGTGGATCGTGTTCACCCGGATCGATTGCGGAGCGAGCTGGCTTGCCCAGCCCTGCATGAGCGCGACCAGCGCCCGTTTGGACGCGGCGTACGCCTGCAGTCCCGGACGGTCGGTGCCCGAGGCCTTGAGCCCCTGTGTCGAACTGGTGAGCACGATGGACCCGCCGCGTCCCCCGGCGACGAGGGCTGGGATCGCTGCATCGACGGTGTTCCAGACGCCGATCAGATTCACCTCGACGATGTCGCGGAACGTCCGGCGCGGATCGTCACTGTCGGTTACTCGGATGATGCCTGCGTTGGCGATAACGATGTCGAGCCTGCCGAATTCCCGAAGCCCGTCGGCAACCACGGCGTCCATCGCTTCGGTGTCGCGTACGTCGGCCTGGCGCGCCAGGATCCGACGACCCTGGCGCTCAACCAATTTCGCCGTCTCAGCCAGATCCTCGGCCGTAGCGCCCGGATAGTCGGTGGATTCGAACTCCGCGCACACGTCGACGGCGATGATGTCCGCGCCCTCGCCTGCCAGCTTCACTGCGTGCGCCCGGCCCATCCCGCGTGCGGCACCGGTGATGAAGGCCACCTTGCCATCGAGCGTGCCCACCATCACGCCTTCGGGAAGTTGACGTCCTTGGTGACCGCCTCCCATTGGTCGATGGACGCGCTCAGCTCGGTGAGCTTGTCGCGCACGGCCTTCAGTACGTCGCGTCCGAGGAGCAGTCGCAGGGGTGGTTCGTCGAGGGTGGTCACCATCAGTACGGCTTCTGCCACCTTGCGCGGATCGCCGGGCAAGTGATTGGCGAACTCCTTGATCATGGTCTTGCGGGTGCCCACGTTCTCGTCGTAGTCGCCGATGGGAGTGGACGACTCCTGCATCGACCGGGCTGCCCAGTCGGTGCGGAATGCGCCCGGCTCGATGGCCGTCACCTTGATACCGAGCGGTCCCACCTCCTTCGACAACGCTTCCGTCAACGCCTCGAGGGCGAATTTGGTCGACGAGTAGTAAGCGTTCGGCGGATTCGCCACCAAGCCGGTCATCGACGAGATGTTGATGACGTGACCGGACTTTCGAGCGCGCATGGCCGGTAGCACCGCCTTCAAGGTGTCCACGACGCCGAAGTAGTTGGTATCGAATAGTTTTCGTACCTCCGCGTCGTCGCCCTCCTCGACCGCCGACATGTACCCGTAGCCGGCGTTGTTCACCAGGACGTCGATGCCACCGAACGCCGTCTCCGTCGCGGTGACCGCGGCGGTGATCTGATCGCGGTCGGTCACGTCGAGGGACAGTGCGAGCGCGCGGTCCCCGAAGTCGTCGACGAAATCTGCGACGGCTTCCTGCTTGCGAGCGGTCGCTGCGACGTAGTGGCCGGCTTCCAATGCGGCGCGGGCAAGCTCGCGACCGATGCCGGTGGAGCATCCGGTGATGAACCAGCGGGCCATGTCAATTCGTCCCTTCGGGTAGCCGGCGTAGGTATGCGGCGCGGCGGTCGGCCAGCTGGGTCGCCCGTTCCTGCGCGGATACCCGGTGCAGCGTCGGCACCTCGGCATCGAGGTCATCGAGCTTCACGACCCGCCCACGCGCACCGAGGTCCTCCGTCGGTCCGGCTGGGCCGAATTCGGCCATTCGCAGCGTCAGGATGGCCTCGTTGAGTCCGTCCGAGTCGATCCAATTGGCCACTTCCGGATCGGTGGGCGAGATGACGTAGGTGTAGGTGCCGTCCTCGTTGGCCACCGACTGCGCCTTGTTGAGGCTGCCGGTGCGGTCGACGAGATCCAATGTGGTGCCCCAGATGTTGCTCAGCGGCACGGTGAAGTACTCCGCCCCGCCGTCGCTGACGTCCACGACGAATGCCTCGCTGGGTTCGAGTTCGAAACGGCCCATCACGTACACCTGGTTGCGCATCGCGCCCACCTTGTCAGCCGACCAGGCGAGGTTGAACTCGTTGGGCGGCATCTTGTAGACACCGTGGCTGAGCTTGCCGGTGAAGTTGGCGAAGTACGCCATCATGTCGGCGGTGGCGTCGGCTTGTTCGTCCCGCGTCCGGGCCGGAGTCGATGGGGCTGCACCAAGTCTTTCCACCGTCAGGTGATTCGGGTCGTCGCGGTCCCAGTTCAGCAGGACGTCCCGGATGTAGAACTCGTGTGCCGCGGGTGTGGTCTGCACGTGGTTGGGTCGCCCGCCCGCCGGATCGGAGTCGACGGTGATGGTGAACGAACCGTCCGACTCCACTTCCATCGTGCGGCCGTTGAGCACGGCGACGGTGCCCATGTTGGCGTCCCACAGCGTGAAGTAGTTCTCGGTCATACGATGCGCGCCGACGCGGCCGCGGATCTCGTAGCGCTCGTCACCCGAGATCGGGATCACCCGGTAGACGCTGTCGGGATTGTCGATCCCCCAACGTGATCCGGGGATCGTCTGGTCACCGACTGGGTGACCCAGCCGGGTGATGCAGCTGACCTTGGGACGCAGCTTGTCCTGGTTGGACGACCACACCGCCGCGGAGAACATCACCTCGGCGAACGCGTCGTCGAAACACGACCGCATCGCGTCTGACGCCTTGGCCCGTTCGAGCCAGGTCTCGGCGACACTGCGGTAGGCCGCCTTGACCGTCGGGTGCGTGGTGAGTTCGAGCGCCGCCAGTTCCTGTTCGTGTTGCGACGACGTCGCTACCGGGTTGCCTGCATCTTCGGACATTACGTCCTCCTCGTCGGTTGGCGGGTGGAGCGGTATCGCGCGTTGTACGCCGCGAACCGGTCGTCGATTTGGG
>Ga0105248_10010735_pt1 | contig 10113 bp, 5 predicted proteins | sample KBSS34metaG_FD_81524 | JGI IMG/M metagenome (GOLD analysis project Ga0105248, IMG submission 81524) | Switchgrass rhizosphere microbial communities from Kellogg Biological Station, Michigan, USA - KBS S3-4 metaG | ecosystem: Host-associated > Plants > Roots > Rhizosphere > Soil | place... | reverse complement strand
GCGGTAGTTGTGGCGTCGGGCGGCTGCTCGGCGACGCCCGCACCGCGTGTATGCTGCTGACCATTGGCGCGGTCGGCGTCATCGCGTGCGCCGCCGCCCCGGGCTACCTGCGCCATGAGGCCGCCCACCACCGGCGATACCTCACGCTCATCCAGCTGTTCCTGGCCTGCATGAGCCTGGCGGTGCTGGCCGACAACCTCGGCCTGTTCTGGGTCGCGCTCGAGGCGACCACCATCGTCACCGCGTTCCTCGTCGGCCACCGCCGTACCCGCGAAAGCGTTGAGGCTGCGTGGAAGTACGTCGTGCTCTGCTCCGTCGGCATCGCGATCGCGTTACTCGGCATCGTCTGCTTGTACGCCGCCTCCGTCGCCGCCGGTGGTCACGGCGTCACGGCCCTGAGCTGGACCCACCTCGCCTCGTCCGCGCACAGCCTCGACCCGGCGCTGACGAAGCTCGCGACCGGCCTGATCCTGCTCGGGTTCGGCACCAAGGCCGGGCTGGCTCCGATGCATGCCTGGCTGCCCGACGCGCACAGCCAGGCGCCGGCACCCGTCTCGGCGCTGATGTCCGGGGTACTGCTGTCGGTCGCGTTCTACGCCATCCTGCGCTACCGCGCGATCGCCGACGCCGCCCTCGGACCAGCCTACGTACGGACGCTCCTGCTCACCGCCGCGCTCGCCTCGCTGGTCGTCGCGGCCATGCTGCTCATCGCGCAACGCGACTACAAACGCCTGCTCGCGTACTCGTCGATCGAGCACATGGGACTGATCGCCCTCGGCACCGCGTTCGGCGTCAGGATCGCCATCGCCGCCGTGCTGCTGCACATCCTCGGCCACGGCCTGGTCAAGTCAGTCGCGTTCTGCGCGAGCGGCCAGGTCCTGCACGTCACCGGAAGCCCCGACATCGCCGCGGTACGGGCGCTGGCCGCACGGCAACCCGGACTCGCCGGCGCGTTCGGCATCAGCCTGGTCGCTCTGCTCGGCCTGCCACCGTTCAGCCTGTTCGCGTCCGAACTCGGTGTCGCGCGGGCCGGATTCGCGTCCGGACATGGCTGGGCGGTCGCGGTCGCGTTCACGCTCATGCTGGTCGCGTTCGTCGCGATCGCCCGCCACGGCGCACGCATGCTGCTCGGCCCGCCCGCCGCCCAGTCCACCGCTCCCCCACCGTCTGTCCACCGCGGACGTGGCTTGGTGTTTCTCGGCATCGGGCTGACGACCGCCGCGATGCTCGGTCTCTACCTCGGCCCGCTGACCGACGTTCTGGACGCCGCCGCCGCCGTTGCCGGAGGGCACTAGCCGTGCCGCACCACGTGATTGACGTCGACGCGGTCGGCCTCACCGCACACACCGCCCGGCTGCTCGGCAGCGGCCACCGGCTCGCGTTGGTCGCCGCCCATCACGACTCGCGCGATGACCCGGGCGGGGAAGCCATCCGCGTCGTCTACCTGTTCACCGCCGGGCCACCTGGCCAACGGGTCGAGCTGCACCTGCGCACCGACGCCGCGATGCCCCGCATCCCGAGCCTGGCCGCGCTGTCGTTCCCGGCCAGCCGGTTCGAGCGCGAGATGAGTGATCTGTTCGGCGTCCGCGCCGACAACCACCCGGCGCCACGGCCGCTGGTCCACCACCCGCACTGGCCCGCCGATTGGCACCCCATGCGCCGCGATGCCCCCACTCGGCCTCGTATGGAAGGCACAGCGCCGTTTCCGTTCCTGACCGTCGAGGGCGACGGCGTCTACGAGATCCCCGTCGGCCCCGTGCACGCCGGTCTCATCGAGCCCGGCCACTTCCGGTTCTCCGTGGTCGGCGAGACCATCCTCAAGCTCAAGGCCCGACTCTGGTACGTGCACAAGGGCATCGAGAAGCTGTTTGAGCGCAAGGCGGTCCTGGACGGGATGGCGCTCGCCGAACGGATCAGCGGCGACACCGCCGTCGGCCACGGCCTGGCCTACTGCCTCGCGGTCGAAGACGCACTGGCGATCGACATACCCGTTGAGGCGCAACAGATCCGGGCCGCCCTGCTGGAACTCGAGCGGCTGCACAACCATGTCGCCGACATCGGTGCGCTGTGCAACGACGTCGCCTACGGCATCGCGCACGCCCACAGCCAACGCCTGCGCGAAGAACTCCTGCGGCTCAACGCGCACGTGACTGGGCACCGGCTTCTCCGCGGCGGGGTCTTCCCCGGCGGCGCCCGGTTGCTCAATGTGCCCGACCCGAAGCGCGTCCACGCCATCGCCGCCGACGCGGCCGACATCGCCGCCACCGCTCTGCGACACAGCGTCGTGCGCGAACGCTTCACCGGCACCGCGGTGCTCACCCGTCAACAGGCCCTCGACATCGGCACGCTGGGCTACGTCGCCCGCGCCAGCGGCGTGCACATCGACGCCCGGCACTCCCATCCGATCGCCGACCTCGGCGAGCAGTTCACCGTTCCCGTACAGGAGGGCGGCGACGTGCTCGCCCGCTTCCAGCAACGCGTCCACGAGATCCGTGCCAGCGAAGGGATACTCGCCGGTCTGCTGCCGGTATTGAGGGCCGGCACCCTCCAGCAGGCGATCCCGCCGGCGACCGGCGAACACCGGTCCGGCGTCGGGATCGCGGAAGGCTGGCGCGGGACGATCGTGCACCGCGTCGAGGTAGGACCGGACGGCCGCCTGACCCGGGTGAAGGTGGTCGACCCGTCGTTCTTCAACTGGCCGGCGCTACCCGTCGCGCTGGCCGACACGATCGTGCCCGACTTCCCCATCACGAACAAGAGCTTCAATCTGAGCTACGCCGGCAACGACCTCTGATCACGACGGGTCGGGCGCGACCAGTACAGTCGGTGACGGCGCCTGGACGGTGCAGGGGCCGGCGGCAACGCAGCCCGGATCTGGAGGTCCACAGTGGAGTCCATCGCCCGACTTGGTGCGCGGTACCACGAGGTCCATTACGCGGCCGACCCGATCGCGGCGACCGTCGACGGTGTCGCCGGTTACGACGACCGGCTCCCCGATCCGAGCCGAGCGGCGGACGAGCGGGTCGTGGCGGACCTGGAGGCGATCGCGACCGAGCTGGCCGCCCTTGATCCGGCGCAGCTCGACGGCGAGGACTTCCTCAGCCACCAGACGCTGGCCTGGCTGTTGCGGGGCGCGGTGACCGCGCGTCGGCACGGCCTCAGCGAGGTCGCGGTCAGCGCGAGCGTCGCCGGGATCTTTCCGGCCATGGTGTCGATCCTCCCGACCGCGAGCGTCGCCACCCCGTCGGCCGCGCAGGCGTATCTGGATCGGCTGGCCAGGGTCGGCGAGTTCTTCGACCGGCTCGGAGCACGCCAGAGCGACGCCGGCCGCCAGGGCCGCACGCCGACCGCCCTGGGCGTAAGCCAGGCGATCGCCCAGCTCGATGGGTACCTGAAGCGCTCGCTGAGCGATGACCCGTTCCTGAGCCCGCAGCCAACAGACGCACCGGGCTGGCGGGATCGCGCCGGTGAGCTGGTGGACGAGGTCGTCCGGCCGGCGATCGCGCGCTACCGGGAGACGTTGCACACGGCCCTGTTGCCGATCGGCCGGCGCGACCATGAGGTCGGGATCGGACATGTGCCTGGAGGAAGTGGGGCCTACCGCGACGCCGTGGCCGCGCACACCACGACGGACCTCACCCCGGAGGAGATTCACGCGACCGGCGAGTCGCTCGTGGCCGCGCTGCGGGAGGAGTTCGCCGAACGCGGCGGGCGGGCCCTGGGCACGACCGACGCGGACGAGGTTCTCCGGCGGTTGCGGGACGACCCCGACCTGCGGTTCCGTACCGGCGAGGAGATCGTCGCCACCGTCACCGACGCGCTACGGCGGGCCGAGGCCGCGCTCCCTGGCTGGTTCCGCGACTACCACATCGCGCCGTGCACAGTGCGGGTCATGGACGCCGCCGAGGCCGAGAACTCAGTACCCGGCTACTACAACCCGCCGGCCGCGGACGGCTCCCGGCCGGGTGCGCACGTGGTGAACCTGTACGCGCCCCAGCGACGCCCGCGGTACGAGTACGAGGCCTTGGCGTTCCACGAGAGCGTGCCCGGCCACCACCTGCAGATCGGGTTGGCCCAGACCCTCACCGAGCTGCCCGAGTTCCGCCGCTTCGCCTACCTGACCGCCCACGGCGAGGGCTGGGGCCTGTACGTCGAACGGCTCTGCGACGAGATGGGGCTCTACACCGACGACCTGAGCCGGCTCGGCATGGTCTCGTTCGACGCGTGGCGGGCCTGCCGGCTCGTCGTCGACACCGGCATGCACCACTTCGGGTGGTCGCGGCAGCGCGCGATCGACTACATGCGCGACAACACGGCGCTACCCGACCTGACCATCACCAACGAGGTCGACCGGTACATCGCCGACCCCGCGCAAGCCCTCGGTTACATGATCGGCCGACTCCGGATCCGAGCCCTCCGGGACCGGTCGGCGCAGCGCCCGACGTATGACCTCCGAACCTTCCACCACGAGGTGATCGGCCACGGGACTCTCCCACTGGACACATTGGACGCTCACCTCGACCGCGTCTTTCCGGTCGGAGGCTGAGCCCGGATCGGGATCTCGGCCACAGTGGACAGCCAGGTGGCCAGTGGCCGGGCGACGCCGGCGTCGCTGTCGTCGACGAAGATCTCCCGGCACGTCCATTGTGCTGAGCCGGATCAACCTTCGATGAGTTCCGATCCGGCCGGCGGCACGGCGAGCGGTGCCGGCCAGGCGTGGGAGGGCCCGGCTAGGCTGGGTGCGACCGAAACAGCAGGGGGCTGGGGCCGGGTTGAGGCGTCTCACGGTGCTCGACGAGGTCGCCTGGGAGGGCCAAGAGGTCCCAGGCGACCGAACTGCCGCGCTCCTGCGCGCGCTCGTGGACGCCGGTCCGGCTGGACTGTCCGACGACGAGCTGGTCCTCCAGGTGTGGGCCGACGAAGCGCCGGCCAATCCCCGCAAGGCTTTGCAGGTGGTGGTGTCCCGCGCCCGGTCCGCGACCAGCGCCGAGGCGATCCAGCGGACCCGCCGCGGGTACCGGCTCGACCTCCCGCCGAACGAGGTGGACGCGTGGGCGCTGCGCCCCGAGGGCCTGCGACTGGCGGCCGAGGGCAAGTACGCCGACGCGCTTCCGTTGGTGGAGCGGGCGGCGTCCGACGGTACCGGGGACGGCCAGGTGGTCGCCGCCCTGCTGCGGTCGCTCGCCGGCGTCCAAGGCGTACCGGCGGCATTGGCGCGCTACGAGGAGTACCGGACGAGGCTGGCCGACTCTCTCGGGGTCGACCCGTCGCCGGAGCTACGGGCGGTGCACGCCGAGCTGCTCGCGTCCGACCGGCCGGTCCGCAGCGGGCTGCGTTACGACGCGGACCGGTTGGTGGGGCGCGAGGCGGACCTGGCGGCGCTGCGGGTGCTCGTTCGCACTCATCGAGTCATTTCGATCACTGGTACGGGCGGTCTGGGCAAGACCAGGTTGGCCAACCTGATCGCGCGCTCAGCCGACCAGCCGGTGGTGCACGTCGTCGAGCTCGCCGGCGTCACCTCGCCGGAGGGCGTCGCGGTGGAGGTCGCCGACGTCGTCGGCGTGCGCGATTCGGTACGGACTCCGGCGCCGCGCTACGCCGACCTGCTCACCCGGCTGGTGGATGCGGTCGGCACGGTCCCCTCGCTGCTCGTACTCGACAACTGCGAGCACCTCGTCGACGCCGTCGCCGACCTGGTCTCGGCGCTGGTGAGCCGGACCCCCAGGCTGACCGTACTGACCACGAGCCGGATCCCGCTCGGCCTGCCGGCCGAACGCACCTATCCACTGCCCGAGCTCGCGCCGGACGAGGCGGCCGTACTGTTCGCCGATCGGGCCGTCGCCGCCCGGCCCCGGGTCGTGTTGGACCCCGCCGAGGTACACGACCTCGTCGTCCGGCTCGACGGCCTCCCGCTCGCGCTGGAGCTGGCCGCGGCGAAGGTGCGGTCGATGAGCGTCGCCGAGATCACCCGCCGGCTGGACAACCGGTTCGGGTTGCTGCGGGGCGGTTCCCGGGCCGCGCCGGAACGGCACCAGACCCTGCTGGCCGTCATCGACTGGTCGTGGAACCTGCTGACCGAGGAACAACGGGTGGCCCTGCGACGGATCGCCATCTTCCGGGACGGGTTCGGCATCGACGGCGCGTCCGCGGTGCTGGGTCAGGACGCCCAGGAGGTCGTCGAGGCCCTGGTCGAGCACTCCCTGGTGGTGGTCGGCGAGAGCGGCGCTGATGGGCGCTCGGCGAGCGCGGGCGTGCGCTTCCGGCTGCTGGAGACCGTGCGCGAGTTCGGCCGGATGCAGCTGGTGGACGCCGGCGACGACGGCGAGGCCGAGCGGCGGCTGCGGGCCTGGGCGATCGACCTGGCCCGGGATCTCGGGGACCGCTTGCACACGCGCCACCAGGTGGAGGCCATGACGCTGATCCGGGCCGAGGAGGGCAACCTCGTCGACGTACTCCGGACCAGCATCGCCGACGGGGACGGCGCCGCGGTGGCGAGGTTGTTCGCGCTGCTGGCCGGGTTCTGGATGATCGAGGGCGCGCACGCGAAGGTCATGAACGTGAGCCCCGCCGTCGTCGAACTGCTCGTGCCGGCCCCGGTTCCGCCCGGCCTCGACGACCAGGTTCGGGCCTGCCTGACGGTTGCCGGTACCAATGAACTGATCTTCAAAGGCACCACCAGCGACGGGGTGCTCGAGCGGCTGCGCGCGTTGGGGCCCGGGCAGAGTTCGCACGTCGCGCCGATGCTGCGGGTGCTGCTCGCCTGCGCCGAACCCGACGGGCAGCTGGAACGGCTGGTGGCGCTGGGCGAGGACCCCGACCCGGCGATGGCCCGGGTCGCCCTGCTGTGGGCGTCCCACGTGTACGAGAACCTCGGCGACCTGCCCGCCTCCCGCGTGGCCGCGACCCGCGCGCTGCGCCTGTGCGACGACTCAGACGGGCCATGGACGCGGGCCGCGCTCTCGGCCGAGGTCGGCGGGCTCGCGTTCCAGACCGGGGACCTCGTCGTGGCCGAACGCTACGCGCGGGCGGCGCTGCCGGACCTGTGGGCACTGGGGGCGTACGAGGACCACGCCCAGACGCTCGGGATCCTCGCGATGATCGCGCTGCAGGAGGGCCGGCTCGATGAGAGCGAACGGATCTTCGATGAGGTAGCGGCCGAGCACGGCGGGCGGGCGCTGTTCGCCGGCGCCATGGAGCTGATGTGCGGCCGGGCCGAGCTGCTGCTGGCCCGGGGCGAGACAGAGGCCGGGCTCGCGGCCTACGAGGAGGCCCTGGCCGGCATCCGCGAGCGGTGGACGTTCGGGTTGGAGGCGCCTACCCCGTTCACCCCGTGGATGATGTTCTCCCGGGCCGCGCTGGTGGCCGCGTTCGTCCGGCATGGACGGCCGGCCCGGGCCGACCGCGACGAGCTGCTGGACAGCGCGCGAACCGCCGCGCCGGGCGACACCGTCGTCGACGTACCGGTGCTCGGGTCCGCCCTGTTCGCGCTCGGGGTCTGGGAGCTGACCTTCGGCGACCGCGCGGCCGGGGCCGAGCTGCTGGCGTACGCCGACCGGTTCGCGTTCAACCGGATGCTGCCCAGCCTCGACTGGGCATGGGCCACCTCGCTGGCGCAGCCGGCCGGAATCGGTCCCGGCCAGCCGGCCCAGCTGCGCGAGGCGGTCCGCGCCCGACTCTCTACATTGGACTGAATCGCGGACTAGACCTTGCGGCTGTACGACCACACGGCCAGCGGCGCGAAGATGGCCACCACCGCCGCGCAGCCGAGCAGGGCCCAGCCGACGTTGGCCGTGACCGCGCCGTCGTTCATCAGGTCGCGGATCGCGTTGATGACCAGGGTCACCGGGTTCACCTTCACGAACGCCTGCAGCCAGCCCGGGAGCGTGATCGCCGGTACGAAGGCGTTCGACAGGAACGTCAACGGGAACATGATCATCATGCCGGCGCCCTGGACGGCCTGCGCGGTCCGCATGATCGTGCCCAGCCAGGCGAAGATCCACGACAGCGACCAGCCGGCGATCACGACCAGGATCCAGCCCGCCGCCACGCCGGCGACGCCGCCACCGGGTCGGTAACCCATGAGGAATCCGGTGAGGAGGGTCAGCGTCGCTGCGATCCCGTACCGCAGCAGGTCGGCCGCCATCGGGCCGGCCAGCGGGGCGATCCGGGCCATCGGCAGCGACCGGAACCGGTCGAAGACGCCCTTCTCCATGTCCTCCCGCATCTGGGTTCCGGTGGCCATGCAGGCGGTGAGCGCGGTCTGGGCCAGGATGCCGGTGATGATCGTCGGGAGGTACGCCTTCACGTTGCCGGCGATCGCACCGCCGAAGATGAACGTGAACATCGCCGTGAACAGCAGCGGCTGGACCACGACGTCGAAGAACTGCTCGGGGTTGCGCTGCATCTTCTTCAGCGCCCGCCAGGCCATCGAGAAGGTCTGGCTGACGGTCTCGGCCAGCGACGTGCGGGTGCTGAGCCGGCGCTGGGACGCGGGAATGATCAAGGTACTCATCGGGTCTCCTCGGTAACGTTGGGGTCGTCGGTGTCGGTGTAGCGCCCCGTGATGGCCAGGAACACCTCGTCGAGGGTCGGCTGCCGGACCGACGCGGTGACGATGCCGATGTCGGCCGACCGCAGCGCGATGAGCACGTCGGAGGCCCGGTTCGGGTCCGGCAGGGCGATCGACAGGCCACCCGGCTCGGGCGTACGCGCGGGGATCTCGCCGAGGATCCGCTGGGCCAGGGACGCCGCCTCGGCGGTGCGGTCGGCGTCGGTGAGCCGCACGTACAGCGTGGAGTTGCCCACGCTGGTCTTCAGCTCCTCGGGCGTACCCTCAGCCACCTTGCGACCGCGGTCGATGACGGCGACCCGGTCGGCGAGCTGGTCCGCCTCGTCGAGGTACTGCGTGGTGAGCAGGACGGTCGCGCCGTCCCGGATGAGGTCGCGGATGGTGTCCCACATCTGCCCGCGGGTACGCGGGTCCAGGCCGGTCGTCGGCTCGTCGAGGAAGATCAGCGGCGGCCGGGAGATGAGCGAGGCGGCCAGGTCGAGGCGGCGGCGCATGCCGCCGGAGAAGTGCCTGATCTGCCGGTCAGCGGCGTCCTCCAGCCCGAACCGGCCAAGCAGGTCGTGCGCGGTCGCCTTGGCCGCGCGCGACGAAAGCCCCAGCAGGCGCCCGAAGAGCCGCAGGTTCTCCGCGGCGGTGAGGTTCTCGTCGACCGACGCGTACTGCCCGGTCACCCCGACGAGCTGGCGGATCTGGTGCGGCTGCGACGCCACGTCGACGCCGAAGATGCGGGCCTGCCCGGCGTCGATGGGCAGCAGCGTGGTCAGCATCCGCAGCATGGTGGTCTTGCCGGCCCCGTTGGGGCCCAGGACTCCGAAGACCTCCCCGGTCCGGACCGTGAGGTCGATGCCGTCAACCGCGGTGATTTCGCCGAAGCGCTTCACCAGGCCGGTCGCCTCGACCGCCAGGTCGGCCGGGCGGGGTGGGTCGATGGTGGCGGTGCGGGCGGCCGGCTGCATGGTGGCATGGGTGACGTTCATGCGACCACTGTGGCGGGGGCCGCCTTCAGCGCGGCAACACGACGCCTTCAGGGCCTTTCTGGCTTACCAGGGGCGGGGTCAGGACCATGCCCGCAGCTTGGCGGTCGCCGGCCCCACGTTCGCCACGAACCGCGCCACCGCCTCCTGGACGCGAGGCTCGCCGAGGTGGGCCGACAGACCGCACGAGGCGTTCAGCCGGGACCGGTCCAGCCACGCCGCGATGTCGTCCTGCCTCGACCATTCGCGGTCGGCGGCCCACTGGATCAGCGTCCCGTATATCCAGTCCGCCGAAGTGTTGGGCTGACGGTTGGGCGGACAGAGCCGGTTCTTCTCGGCGATGTCGTCGCGGGTGACCTCGATGTACGCGGCGAGGGCGGCGTTGAAGGGCTGGAGCCCGGTCCGCATGCACTGCAGCGTGATCCGCCCGGGCTCGAAGATCGTTACCGCGGGCGCGATGCTGGTGCCCGACGCGGCGCAGTGGACGTAGAGGGCGCCCGGGCTCGTGGGCACCGTGTCGTGCTCGAACACGATCCGGCCCGGCTCGATCCGCCGGATGCGTCCGCGCCG
>Ga0105248_10010732_pt1 | contig 10113 bp, 7 predicted proteins | sample KBSS34metaG_FD_81524 | JGI IMG/M metagenome (GOLD analysis project Ga0105248, IMG submission 81524) | Switchgrass rhizosphere microbial communities from Kellogg Biological Station, Michigan, USA - KBS S3-4 metaG | ecosystem: Host-associated > Plants > Roots > Rhizosphere > Soil | place... | reverse complement strand
TTGTTGTTACAAGGATTGCTTCCAAAGCCTTTCCTCACGGGCTCCTGAATTCCAGACCGTTGAGCCTTAGAGACTCCGTAAGGTCTCGACTGCAAACGTCACATTAATCTGGTAGTCAGTTCCGCGAAACCGGTGCGCTCAATCGAAATATCGTTCCAACGTTCCGGTTCGGCGGACGTCTAAGGTAACGCAGTGGAACCCACCACCCAACATCTTGGAGTGCCGCAATTCCAGAGGGATCACATCAAGTCCCTCTTTCTCCAAAAGCTTGATGAGCGCCGTCTGATGTCGATCGACCACAACCAGGTTCGGACTGATGCTGAAGGAATTCATATCGATCCAATCACTGCCAATACACTTGGAACGGTAGGCGGCATCAAAGCGCTCTGTATTTTCCATTGGTGGGCTGTAAATGACTTTCCACTGTTTCAATATTTTGGGGAGGGTATCTTCATTGACACGAGAAGGGTTGCAAAGGATCAAGCCGGGACGTAATGCGACAAAGGTTGAATCAATATGGCTGCCATAATAAACATCCTTAAGAAAATGAACCCGAAACTTGTCACCCAAGATTGTCTGCAACCACTCTCCACCCATTTCGTTTCCAGTAGCGCTAACTAGATAAATCAAGTCCTGACCAAAACGCAGGATGTTGGCTGCATCAAAAGCCGGTTCATCGTTACGCGGCATGGGCCTGTCCAGGTCAACTCCCTCAAAGAGTGAGTCCAAAAGCATGGGTTTGGGAGCGCTGTACCACTTTGCCCCTGACTTCATATAGTCGAGGAGTAACTCGCGATAGCTAAACGTTTCCTGTGCGCGGCTGCGGATGACATTGGGCGTTTCGATAATGTGATCGCCGATAACCAACATAACGTCGCGGGGACAATAGTTGTAATACCCTTGAGACTGCCAATTGATTGTGGAAAAGGTAGCGTCGTGTGGCCATGTTTCGGGGCGTTTGACCGTGATCCCCAAGCCCTCCAAAGTCTGAACAAATTCATTCAGATCCTCTTCCGTCTCTTCAATGATCTGTTGTGGAAACGGGCCGCGAGGAATTTCGGTCAATGGACGATCGGGAAATTCTGCGAGTTGAGTGCTAAGGTCGGGAGTAGGGAATCGCGCGTTCAGCGGATTGCCCACAATGACTTCTTCCAGTTGATCCCATTCGTTGCAACTCCATACAGTTGCCATAACATGTCTCCTGCTGAACGAGAATGACCTGCCTTAGTGCCCGCTTACTAGTTCTCCACTCCACCACCACATTGAGTTCACCATCGGGCTGAATTGCTAAAGAAGTCCGGAAGCGCAATTGCGACGTTGGACGTAATTGCTTTCTCAAGGACTAAATTGCCTACTGCAAGATCGAGAACACCCAGCCCAAAAGGAGAAAATATGCGAGGCCTGTCGGAATCAAGTTTGACCTTTTTCTCCAGGACATCCACGAGACTACCTGATACGTGATTTCTATTGCCCGACGACAGTTCTGTTAGATGAAGTGATGTGTTCGCCTTCAGGGCATGGTCTATATCGTCGACAATGTTTTGCGATTCGAGAATTACATTCACGCAGATATCGCGTAGCGAAAGATGTAGGACAGTTGGAGCATGTTCGAAAAGCTTTTCATCGGCAAGATAAGGTTCTGCTGCCGTGGTGGTAATAAGTACCAAAGAAGCCCCGCTAACAGCATCCTCCAAACGGTCTCGAATATCCGCCTGGATGTTGTGCTGAGCGCGCAGCCAGTTGCTCAGGTGCTCAGCCTCTTTGCGGTCCAGATCGTACAAACTGATCTTTCGAAATTTCCATTTTCGAAACAGGAGCCACTCGATGGTTGTTCTGGCGATTACCCCGGTTCCGATCACGCAGAGAGTTCCGTCAAAAGGATTTGGGGAAACATGCTCCGCTGCCAAAGCGGCTGAGGCAGCCGTGCGCGTAGCACTGATCAGTGATGCCTCGAGACATGCTACGGGATAACCGGTCGCCGCGTCGTTTAAGATCAAGACCGCCGACGCCCGGGCCAGGTTGGTGGCCCTGTTTTCCGGGAAACTCGATATCCATTTAATGCCGCTCTTTTGAACTGTGCCCCCGAGATGGGCTGGTAACGCAATTATGCGAGCGTTGGGTTTGTTGGGATATCGTAGAAAGTAGCTGTCTGGATTGACAGCATCACCAGAGGAGTGAAGACGATAGGCGTTCTCTACAGCATCGAAAACTTGATCTCTATTGTCGTCAATTATGCTCTTTACTGTCGAACCGGGCACAACGTAGAACGTCGGAGCGGCCGCCATAACTCATTCTCCTATCCAACAAGTGCGCACTCGGTCATATCTTCTTGGATAACGACGCTCTCACACTCTGCCTTTTTATAAACAGTGTCTAAGTACCTTTCACCAAGATCCGGGGAGATGGCGACGATGGTGTCCCCTAAACTGAACTCGGGAGCTATCCTTTGTATTGCTGCCAGAACGGTTCCGGTGCTTCCTCCAACGAGTAGGTGATAATCTCGAACAAAGGCAAAACAACTTTCAATTGTTTCGGCTCGCTTATTTCCACGACGATGTCCGGATTGAGAAGGTCCGCAAGTTTGGGTCTTACACTAGTACCTATGCCGGGAATAGTTCTTCTCCCAGGCTTCCCACCGAATGTGACTGAGCCCACCGGTTCGACGGCTACGATCTTGATGCTTGGGAATTCTTTGCGAAGGCGTTCAGAGACGCCGCAGAGGGTACCGGTAGTGCCGGTCCCAACAAAAAGCCAATCGACCTTATCGAACTCGGCCGCGATCTCATTTCCTGTTTGCTCAGCATGGACATTCTTGTTGGCAATGTTTGCGTATTGATTGAGCCAGACTGCGTTCGAATCGGAACAAAGAATGTTATCGATCACCTTAAGTCTGGTACCCAGGAATCCCCCTGCGGAATCGCGATCTCTAACGACTATAACTTCCGCTCCATGGAGTTCCATTTCTCTTACAGTGGCGTTATTGGCGTTTGGGTCTGTTACGCAGATGAACTTGTAACCTTTGACCCCACATAAAAAACTAAGCGCCAAACCAAGATTTCCAGATGACGATTCGACTATTACTGTCTTGCCCGGTATAGCAAGACCTCGTTTTTCCAGGTCCTCAAGAAGACCTACAGCCGTCTTTATCTTGATCGAACCGGTAACATTGAATCCTTCCAACTTTAGAAATACGTCATGAAGACCAGCAAAAGTACGGAGACGATAAAACAGATCCCGAAAAACCAAATCTACGGGAGACTCGATAATCATAGCTTCACCATCAATTGATGAAAGATTAGCTCAGCACCGCCTCAGGCACTGGACTGTCCAAGCCTCACATCGATCATCCAATAATTGCCCTTTCTCGTTTGTTTGCCTAGCAATTCTTCGATGCGTGATCCGGTCAACTGGATCGTTTACGACATTCCAAAAAAAGTTTAGCAGTGGCCAAAATAATGATAACTGTAAGTTTTGACAGGTCTCGTCTGCCTTACAAGACAATATAGAAACACTACGGTAATTAACCTCCCAGGAGGAAAACGAAAGCTTCGACGGACCAGTCCGCTAGCGCATTCCCACTTGCAAATCGCTGGAAAAGAGTGGTGAGGTGAGAAAGGCTCCAACATGAGTGACATACCGAGAAACACACAGGAGTTGGCCTTCGACCGCACGGAACTGGCGTGGGGTAGGTCGATAATGGCTCTCGAACGCACCCTAATGGCCTGGATACGCACATCGCTTTCCCTGATAGGTTTTGGTTTTGCGATGTTCAAATTTCTCCAGGTCATGCAGCACGAGGGCACGACGAGCGTGCGCGCAAGTTCTGCGCGAAACCTGGGTTTATTCTTTATTCTTCTCGGGATGAGCCTGCTGGTACTCGCGATCATTCAGTTCCAGAAAGCGATGACCAAGATCAGGCAATTCTCGGGGAGGAAACCACAGTTCTCCCTGCCGTTGGTTGGGGCCATTGGCGTCCTCGCGGCTGGCTTGATTACGTTGCTCAACACGTTGATCGGCTTTGGTGGATTCTGAGGAAAGGCTATCCGACTCATAGCTGGCCGGCCCGGAATGCCATCGCTAGGGGGGAATCCTGAGCACTCAACTGCAATCGGTTTATTAGATAACCAGCCGATCGAGAAACGGCCTCATTGAAGAAATGCTCATGCGGTTTTGGACCAACCTACTCGTTTGGTTTCGCATAGCGCGAAGGCTCCTAAGAAGTCGAAGCAAGGTTAGGCTCAGCTCATCCGCCAGCCTGTCATTTCTAACAGTATTAAATTCCCCAGCCAAAAATAGAATCTTTAGCCATCTGTGAATCCTTTGAGCTGTTGGTGTGTTTTCTGTTAGCCGGTAGGCTTTCATTAATTGCTACATTGGGAGATTTATCATGATGCCAACCAGATCACTGGCTAACGACTTAAGCGCATTCGGAATTGCACGGTCAACTATTCAGGGAACTCCACTTAACGAAGAAGAAGCGCGCAAAACCCACGCCTTTTGGAGTGCTTGCAATTACCTTGCTTTGGGAATGATTTATCTGCAGGCGAACCCACTCTTGCGGGAGCCGCTAAAGCCTGACCACATCAAAAATCGGATGCTGGGACACTGGGGCGCCAGCCCCGCTCTGTCCTTTATATATAGCCATCTGAACCGCGTCATAAAGTCCTTCGATGCAGACATGATTTATATGGCAGGTCCGGGTCACGGTGCTCCGGGAGTTTTGGGGCCGGTTTACCTTGAGGGTTCGTATTCCGAGGTCTATCCAGAAAAGAGCCAGGACGAAGAAGGTTTACTGCGTTTCTTCAAGGAGTTTTCTTTTCCAGGCGGAATCGGCAGCCACTGCACGCCCGAAACACCCGGTTCCATTCATGAAGGTGGCGAACTCGGCTATGTCTTGTCACACGCATGTGGTGCCGCGTTCGATAATCCTGACCTGATAGTCGCGGCCGTGGTAGGCGACGGAGAAGCTGAAACTGGTCCGCTTGCAACCTCCTGGCACATTAATAAGTTTCTCAATCCAATTCGAGACGGCGCGGTGCTCCCGATCCTCAATCTCAATGGTTACAAGATCAACAACCCAACACTTCTCGCTCGAATCACTCACGAGGAACTAGAGAATCTCTTCAAGGGATATGGCTATACACCTCTTTTCGTTGAAGGCTCCGATGCCGAATCTATGCATCAAGCGATGGCAGCGACTCTCGACCATTGCCTGAATACAATTCGAACATTGCAACAAGACGCGCGAAGTTCAGGTGAGGCTACACGACCTCGCTGGCCCATGATTGTACTTCGTTCACCAAAGGGTTGGACGGCGCCTTCAGAAGTTGATGGCCACAAAGTGGAAGGCTTGTGGCGATCACATCAAGTGCCGCTCGCTGGAGTGAAGAAGAATCCGGAACACTTAAAACTTCTCGAGGAATGGATGCGCGGCTACAAGCCGGAAGAGCTGTTCGACGCAACCGGAACATTGGTCGCCGAACTGCGTGAGTTAACGCCCAAGGGTGACCGTCGTATGGGTGCGAATCCGCATGCGAACGGAGGACACCTACGAAAGAGTCTTCGCTTGCCGAACTTTCGAAAGTATGGAGTCACGTTCGATAAGCCTGGTCAGATCGAAGTCGCAAACACAAAACCACTCGGTCAGTTTCTTCGCGATGTTATGAAGATGAATATGGATTCCTTCAGAGTTTTTGGACCGGATGAGAATACTTCGAACAAGCTTGATGCGATTTACGAAGTCAGTAAGAAACTCTGGCTGGAAGAATATTTTCCTGAAGACAGTGATGGTGGCGAGCTTGCGCCTGATGGTCGCGTCGTTGAAATGTTGAGTGAACACACCCTGGAAGGGATGCTCGAAGGATATCTGTTAACGGGTCGGCATGGTTTCTTTTCTACTTATGAAGCTTTCGCACATGTAATCGATTCGATGTTCAATCAACACGCGAAGTGGTTGTCGATCTGTAACGAACTTCCGTGGCGTCGGAACATTGCCTCACTCAACCTGCTGATCACTTCTACTGTTTGGCGTCAGGATCACAACGGCTTTACTCATCAGGATCCCGGGTTTATTGATGTAGTTGTAAACAAGCGCGCCGAAGTCACCCGCATCTATCTTCCTCCCGATGTAAACAGTTTGCTTTCTGTAGCTAATCATTGTCTGCGCAGCGAGAACTACATCAACGTTATCGTTTGTGACAAGCAAATGCATCTGCAGTACCTCGACATGGATGCGGCAATCACGCATTGCACAAAGGGGATTAGCATTTGGAGCCAGGCCAGCAACGATCAAGGTGTGGAACCTGACGCTGTGATGGCATGCGCTGGTGATATTCCAACCAAGGAGGCCCTCGCGGCGACCGCGCTGCTGCGAACGGAATTCCCGGATTTAAAACTCAGGTTCATTAACGTCGTGGATCTATTCAAACTACAGGCAGACCACGAACACCCACATGGTCTGAGTACGCGCGACTTTGACGGACTGTTCACGGTCGACAAGCCAGTAATTTTCAATTTTCACGGATACCCGTGGTTGATTCATCGACTTACCTACAACAGAACTAACCATCAGAACATTCACGTGCGTGGCTACAAGGAACGGGGAAATATAAACACGCCATTGGAACTGGCGATTGAGAATGAAATTGATCGATTCACTCTGGCAATCGACGTAATTGATCGCGTGCCGAAACTTCAGAATATCGGTGCGCATGCCAAAGAGAAGTTTCGAAACATGCAGATCGCCTGTCGGCATTACGCCCACGAATTCGGTATTGATAGGCCGGATGAGGTTGAGTGGCGATGGCCGTTTTGAGCATTGCCGATTGTAGATTGCCAATTGCCGATTGACGGTGTCCCATAATCTTCAGCTTGTCGTTGGCGGTACTCCTCTCTGAGATTACCCGGAAAAGCTTAAGCGCATCGGACACAGAATTGGTAATCGGTAATTGGCAATCGACAATTGATAGAGGAGCCTTAATGAAAATTCGTTTCCTTGGCGCAGCCGGTGATGTGACCGGATCTGCTTATCACGTTCTAACAAAGGACGCGAGCATCCTCGTTGACTGCGGTTTTTTTCAGGGCCGAATGGGGGGCGCGAAGAATCGTCGTAAGGAGCAGATAGAAGGCGGCAAGTTGGATGCGGTTGTCCTGACTCACGGACACCTCGATCACATCGGCCGCTTACCATTGTTGACGCGCAACGGATACGCCGGTCCTGTCTATGGCACTCGGCCAACCATTCAGCTGGCAACTCTTGTCCTCAAGGATTCTTTAGGTCTGCAGAAGCAGGATTTAAGACGGGAAAATAAGAAACGGGCCCGCCAGGATTTGCCGCCGCTTGAGCCTCTGTTCGAAGAAACTGATGTTCGCAAGCTCGGACAACTGGTCAAACCTGTGAAGTACAACCAGCGTTTTCATCTCGCACCAGGCATTGATGCGCGTCTGGTCGATGCAGGACATGTTATTGGTTCGGCCAGTGTCGAACTTACTGTCTCAGAAAATGGCCAGAAAAAAGTCGTCGTTTTTTCAGGCGACCTTGGGCCACGCGGCGCACCACTGTTAAATGATCCGGTACCGTTTGAAAAAGCCGACGTTGTGATCATGGAATCTACTTACGGAGATCGGAATCATCGTTCGCTACATGAGACAGCAGTGGAAGGCCGAAAGATTATTGCCCGAGCTATTGAGAATAAAGCCAAGGTCCTGGTGCCGGTGTTTGCCATCGGGCGGACACAACTACTCCTCTATTTGCTGGCCGGGGCTTTCAAAAGAAAGACCCTGACTCAATTTCCAATCTATATCGATAGCCCGATGGCGATAGAAGCGACGGCCATCTACAGAAAGAACAATGAACTATTCGACGCTGAAGCATTGGACATGGTCCAGTCAGGTGAACTCAGGCGACATCTCGCCGGGGTTCGTGCTTGCGCAAAACCGGCAGAATCAAAGGCTCTAAACGACGTCGAGGGGCCGTGTTTGATCATGGCAGGCAACGGAATGTGTACGGGCGGGCGCATCCTGCATCATCTACGGCAAAACCTGCCAATTCCCGAAACGGCTGTGCTGATCGTGGGCTTCCAATCTCGCGGTACGCTCGGTCGCAAACTGGTTGAGGGCGCGCAGAAAGTTTGGTTGTTTGGCGAGGAGGTTCCTGTGCGCGCTTCTGTTCACACGATGGGAGGCTTCAGCGCGCATGCTGATCAGAGCAATTTACTCGACTGGTATGGCGTACTGGCGCCATCGAAACCGCGAACGATCATCACGCACGGTGAAGATAGTGCACGAGAAGTGTTTTCAAATTTGATCCAGTCGCGTTTTGGGATGAAGAGCGAGTGGCCGGCACTGGATGACGTTGTTGAAATTTGATTTGGTGGGGCGGCACTCCGTGGTCGCCCTGGCTCAATCAATCGTATCGGTGGACCAAATGAAGGAAGGGGCGGCCACGGAGTGCCGCTCCTACAATCGGAGGGCGATATGAGCGCATCGGAAAACACATCCCAGAGAACAAATGCCGTAAGTCTCGGCGATGAGGACGCCGTCAAGAAAGTATTGGTCGACTCAGTGCTTGGCCTGTGGGATGTCGTTAACAACCTGACACGACTGCAGCCGTCGAAACGAGATCGCTATCGAGTGACAATCTTTGGGTCCGCGAGAGCGAAACCCGGAACAGTTGCTTATGACGAAACGAAGCGAGCAGCAAAGGCACTTGCGGAGATGGGCTGCGACATCATAACTGGAGGTGGTCCGGGTTTGATGCAGGCAGCAAACGAAGGAGTAGAAACGGCAGGTGAGGCGAAGTCGGTGGGCATTCGAGTGGATTTACCTTTTGAGCAGGAAGTAAATCCATTTGTCGAACTTGCTTTCGAACATCGCACCTTCTTTACGCGACTCCATCACTTTGTGCTCGCATCGGACGCGTTCATTGTTGCTCCGGGAGGTATTGGAACTGTGTTGGAGACGATGTTGATTTGGCAGTTACTACAGGTTCGACATCTCGATGAGACACCCCTGATTCTCGTTGGTAAGCTGTGGCCAGGTCTGGTTAGTTGGGTCCGCGACTCAATGCTGTCGTTCGAGACGCCGCTGATCAATGCTGAGGATGTCGATATTCCAGTTTGTGTGGCTAATGCTGATGAGGCAATAGCGATTATTCGTAAGCATCATGATCAGTGGGTCGTTCGAAATGGATCGCAAGCGCGACCGGCAGTACCTTAAATTGTAGGGCGGCACTCCGTGGCCGCCCCTCGGTTGAAAATACAGAAATTGGAAATCACCGAGCGGGCGGCAACGGAGTGCCGCCCCTACAAGGCCTTCCGCTTCAACACAACCGCCGTCAGATCATCTTTTTGTTCAGTGCCCTGGCAAAAACTCTCAACCGCCGCACGAAGTCTTGCAATGACATCTGTAGCCGAACAGTCGCGAGCCTGGTGGATCGTTCGCTCCAACTTTTCTACGCCAAATTCTTCTCCCTGGGGATTCTCCCATTCATAAAAACCGTCGGTGACGAGAACAATCATGTCGCCGGCAGCCATGCGTCTGACTTGCGCCTTTTCATAGCTGATACCAGCAATCATTCCGAGTGGAATACCCTGGGCTTCGAGACTCTCAAATTTATCTGTGCCGTATTGATACCAGAGGATTGGACCGTGACCGGCTGACAGAATTTCGACAGTTGCATCTTCCGGATTGAGAAACACTACAGCGAAAGTTACGAAACGATTCGAAGATAGATCATCAGCAAGAAGACGATTGAGCCGCTCGAGTACGTGATCATGGCCATTGCTGCTAACGAAACTGGCTCGTGCATAGGCTCGGCAAGATGTGCCGACGAGTGCGGGCCCGATGCCATGCCCCGTTGCATCTGCCAGACTTATTGCCAGGCGACCATCAGGTAACGATTGCCAGTCGAAGTAGTCGCCGCCCGTTTGATTCGCAGGCTGATTCCAACCTGCAAGATCGTAATCATTCAAACTTGGCGCATGAGCTGGCAGCAATCCCTGTTGTATAGAGCGAGCGATGTCCAGATCGTGATTCACTTCCTTCAGTTCGTTTTCCAATTCCGCTTGTCTTAATGCTGCCACGACATAACGTCGAATCTGTCCGGTGACGAGT
>Ga0105248_10010731_pt1 | contig 10113 bp, 7 predicted proteins | sample KBSS34metaG_FD_81524 | JGI IMG/M metagenome (GOLD analysis project Ga0105248, IMG submission 81524) | Switchgrass rhizosphere microbial communities from Kellogg Biological Station, Michigan, USA - KBS S3-4 metaG | ecosystem: Host-associated > Plants > Roots > Rhizosphere > Soil | place... | reverse complement strand
TCACTCTCGCACGGCCCACTTGAGCGCACGGCTAGGCCTCATTTGGCGCGTGAAGCCGATCTCAGGTAGAACCACTGCGCTGGAATTGCCGATGGTGATTCGATCTTATGCACGTTGGTCTTCGTTAGCACCAAGTCTTGTCGATCGCCGACGGAGAAGCGAGGAATCGTCCCGCTCATCTGTGCCATCTCAAGGCATGGCACGACGACCGTAACTTGTTTGCCCACCCAGCCAGAATCTCCTGAGATGACCCGGTAAATTACGGGGGAGCCGAAAAAGACGACCCCACATCCAGGCGCTGCCTTGACGGAAATGACTTCGCCTTGCACATGCACGTTTGTCGCGTGAGGCATCGCAGCGATGCTGTGGTGCACGAGCATCGAAAGACAGAGTGTGAGTGCAATTCGACGCATAGTAGTGAGACCTAATGTCTGAGGTAAGCGGCGACCAGGCCGCCTGCGAGCATCGCGAGCGGACGCACTAGGGCGTCCGTCTTGACTGATTTGTTAGGCCTCGGGGTACACAAAGCCATAAGCTGCAGACTCCTTTAGAAGGTCGCCAATGATGACCCAGTGATTCTGACTCGGCTCCGTACATCCATAGAACCAGAGCTCACCGATATTCCGAGGATAGGAAAGCTCCGAGAGAACCACCCTCGTTTCACGATTTAGGTGGAAGGCTACCGCAAGATCAGATGCGTCTGCGTACTTCTTCAACTTGTCCAATTCGACCTGCAGCGGTTGTGGCGATGGCAGGAAATCTGGGGCCCACTCTTTCAATTGGACGGGAACATAGTGCTGCTGCTCGTTCTCCTGATACTTCGCGACAATGTCGAAGTCATCGCGCTCAACGTGTGCGAAAGAAACCTTTGACCCGATAACACGACTCATACCGTGGCAGAACAGAGCGGCCTGTCGTCCTTCGCCGTGCTTTCGCAACTTTCGAGTGCGGAGCGTACGCGCGTGAAAGTCGAGTTCGTGAAGCGGATAGGTAAGTGCAACTTCTCGCAGTCCAACCAGGATCTTCTCGGGATCGAAGTATTGGTATTCCAGCCACTCTCGCGGAACGCGACGGATCATGACGAGGCCTTACTACAATTACACCCCACATGCGGGGCGATGAGTCTCATCGTGCGTGGCCTGTCAGTAGCGGTCAAGCTGCTATCGCAAGGCTTAGTAAGGAATATTCGACCGCTACGCACGCAAGTCGATTTGAACAACGTGCTCTGCATCGCACCGCTATTGCCCCATGCGAGCAGGAGCCTGCTGCTTTTCGGAGCCCCTGTGAAGTGGCGGGCGGCGGCGGTTAGACCCGCGGGGCGATGCACAGGATGTGCATCGTTTTTCGTCGGCACATGGATGTGACGTCGAAAAATCCCGTCGTCGCACGCGCACCCGGAGGACAGGATGTCCGTAGGGCGCGGAGCCCGGGGTGTCTTTCTTTTGGTGCACTTTTCTTTCGACAAGGAAAGAAAAGTCACCCGTCCGCTCTGCGGACGGAACGCTTTGCATTTACAGATTCAGAAACAAATCCACCCGTGGTTCGACAGGCTCACCACGAACGGAATAAATCAATCCACCGCCACCGCATGCGCATGCTCCCGCGTAGCGGCGAACCGCACGTCCGGTGCGCGCTCGATCGCGAGTTGCAGGTTCACCCGCGTCGGCGCGAGATAGACCAGTTGCCCGGCCGCATCGACGCCGAGGTTCAGCGCGTTCTTCTCGCGGAACTCCTCGAACTTCTTCGCGTTGTCGCAATGCACCCAGCGCGCGGTGACGACGCCGACCGGCTCGAAGCTCGCATCGACGCCGTACTCGTCCTTCAACCGGTAGGCGACGACATCGAACTGCAGGGTTCCCACCGCACCGAGGATCAGGTCGTTGCTCATCAGCGGGCGGAAGAACTGGGTCGCGCCTTCCTCGGACAATTGCGCGAGTCCTTTCTGCAACTGTTTCAGCTTAAGCGGATCGCGCAGGCGCGCGCGGCGGAACAGTTCGGGCGCGAAGTTCGGGATGCCGGTGTAGCTGAGCTTCTCGCCGGCGGTGAAGGTGTCGCCGATCGAGATCGTGCCGTGGTTGTGCAGGCCTATCACGTCGCCCGGATACGCGGTTTCCACGATTTCACGATCCGAGGCCATGAACGTCAGCGCGTTCGACAGTTTCACTTCCTTGCCCGCGCGCACGTGGAAGGCTTTCATCGCCGCGTCGTAGCGACCCGAGCACACGCGCAGGAACGCGACGCGGTCGCGGTGCATCGGGTCCATGTTCGCCTGGATCTTGAACACGAAGCCGGTGAACGCGGTTTCCTCCGGCTCGACTTCGCGTGTCGTGGTCATGCGGGGCATCGGCGAGGGCGCGTGCTCGACGAAGAAATCCAGCAGTAGCTGCACGCAGAAATTGTTCACCGCCGAACCGAAGAACACCGGCGTCTGTTGACCGGCGAGATAGCGGTCGAGCGCGAACGGATGGCTCGCGCCTTCGACGAGTTCGAGTTCCTCGCGCACCTCGCGCAGCATGTCCGCGCCGATCCGCGCTTCGACGCCTGGGTCGTCGAGGCTCGCGAAGATCGTCGAATCCTGGCGGGTGAAATTGCGCCCCTGTTCGTACAGGTGCACTTCGCCGGTGAGCAAATGGACGACGCCTTTCAGGCGCGAGCCCATGCCGATCGGCCAGGTCACCGGCGCGCACTGGATGTCGAGCACGGATTCGACCTCATCGAGCAGGTCGATCGGATTCTTGCCTTCGCGGTCGAGCTTGTTGATGAAGCTCATGATCGGCGTGTCACGCAGGCGGCAGACTTCCATCAGCTTGATCGTGCGTTCCTCGACGCCCTTCGCGCAGTCGATCACCATCAAAGCGGAATCGACCGCGGTCAGCACGCGGTAGGTGTCTTCGGAAAAGTCGGCGTGGCCCGGCGTGTCGAGCAGGTTGACGATGCGGCCCTCGTACGGGAACTGCATCACGGACGAGGTGACCGAGATGCCGCGCTCCTTCTCGAGCGCCATCCAGTCCGACGTTGCATGCCGCGCGGCCTTGCGCGACTTCACGCTGCCGGCCATCTGGATCGCGCCGCCGAACAGCAGCAGCTTCTCGGTCAGCGTGGTCTTGCCGGCGTCGGGATGCGAGACGATCGCGAACGTGCGGCGTCGATGGGTTTCTTCGAGATGATGCGAGGCTGGATGTGCGGACATGCGTGCGTGGCGCCTCAATGCGGGCGCAAATGGCTAGCGGGAATGGCTCGCAGTATAACGCAGCGCAGTTTCTGCCCTGCCGAACCAGGCGGAGTTACGCGCGGATGCGGCTCTCGCGCTCGGCCGCGAACACCGGCGCGACGAATGGCGTGGCGAAATACGTCGCCAGCGGCTGCGGCCGGTCGATCGCATAACCCTGCCCGAAATCGACGCCGAGCTTGGTCAATACCGCAATCGATTGCTCGTTCTCGGTGTGTTCGGCGATCGTCCGCTTGTGCAGCACGTGGGCGATCTGGGTGATCGAGCGCACCACCGCCGCGGCCAGCGGCGAGCTGTCCATTTCGCGCACGAAGCTGCCGTCGATCTTGAAGTAGTCCACGTCCAGCGAGCGCAGGTAGCTGAAGGAACAGAAGCCGGTGCCGAAATCGTCGAGGGCGAAACGGCAGCCGATCGCGCGCAACTGGTCGATGAATCGTTGCGCGCGGCCGAGGTCGCGCACGGCGCTGGTTTCGGTGATCTCGAAGCACAGGCGTTCGGAGGGGAAACTGCTGCGGCGCAGGCGCTCGGCGACGAATCCGATGAAGGCTTCGTCGACCAACGCTTCGCCGCTGAGGTTGATCGCGCAGTTCGACACGCTCGCCGCCTCGGCGGGATGGGCTTCGAGCCAGTCCAGCGCCATGCCGACCACCATGCGGTCGATCGGAACCATCAGGCGGAAGCGCTCGGCCGCGGGCATGAAGTGATCGGGCGTGAGCAAGGCGCCGCTTTCGCTGTCGTGCATGCGCAGCAGCAATTCGAAATGGCGGCCGGTGTCGAGTCCCGCGTGCAATGGCGCCATCGTCTGCGCGTACAGGCTGAAGGCCTGGCGTTCCAGCGCGTCGCGGATGCGCACGGCCCAGCGCATCGCCACCGTGCGGTCGAGCACGTCGCCACGGCTCGCGCCCGCCACGCAAACGCGGTTACCGCCGAGTTCTTTCGCGGTGAAACACGCCGCATCGGCCTGCGACAGCAATTGCGAGAAGTCGGCGTCGCCCAACTGGAAGGGAACCACGCCGATGCTCGCGGTGGTGGTGAGCATGCGGCCTTCCCAGTTGCAGCGATAACCCTCGATCGACCGCACCAGCGTCTGTGCGCGATCGCGCGCCGTGGTCGCAGTGCAATTGTGGAATTGCAATGCGAACTCGTCCGCGCCGAGGTGGGCGAGCGCATCGCCGGTTTGCAGGCCGGCGTCGAGCAGCCCGGCGATACCGACGATCAGCGCGTCGCCCGCGGCATGGCTGGCGGTGTCGTTGACCAGCTTGATGTTGTCCAGGTCCAGGTAGCACAACGCGAGCGGCGGCATCGCCGGGTTCGCCAGCGCCTTTCGCACGATCGTCTCGAACGCGGCGCGGTTGGGCAATCCCGTCAATGAATCGGTGCTCGCCCGGCGCAGCAGCTTGCGCGTCGCGACACGGCCTTCGTTGACGACCAGGGCAAGCGTGATCGGCAGCACGGACAGCACGCACAGGTAGGACAGCAGCATCACGCAGTCGAGCGTGCGCGCCGGCGGTTCGAAGCCGGTCAGTCCCATGCCCGTGAAGCTCCCGATCAACCCGACCGTCAGCAGCACGGCGACCGCCGTGCGCAAGGGTTCGAAACGCAACGCGCTCCAGACCATGACCGAGAGTGGCAGGCTCGAAAGTCCCAACGAATACGAGCCTCCCGCGGAAGACCCCCATGCCATCAGCACGAAGCTCGCCACCAGCGCGATGTTCCACGCGAGCCGCTCACCCTCCAATGCTTTTTGTTCGGCCGGGTCGAAGCCGGGATATTTGGTCTTTCGATAGGCGAACAGGATCAGTGCGGGGGTCACTGCGGTGATGCCGAGCAAATCGCCCATCGACCAGCGCAGCAAGGCATCCGGCACCGCATCCCTGGCCAGCAAGCCGGTGGCCAGCATGCCGGCCGTGCCGATCGTCGCGCTGATCACCGACAACGCGATTCCGCCGATCAGCATGAGCATGCCGGATCGGAATTCGGCATAGGCCGGCAGCGGCCGGCGGCGCACGATCCAGCCACCGGCGAGCGCAGCGAGCGTATTGCCGGCGATCGTGACCAGCACGTACGTTGGCGGGTAATGCATCCGCAGCAGGTAGTCGAGCAGCATCGCGACCGGGATGAACAGCGTCCACCACAGCCCGTAGCGGATCACGACGGCGAATGCCAGTCCCGTGGACGGCCAGAACAGCGCGAAATCGCCCGGCCCCTTGGCGAAGTGCACTGCATAGGCATTGCCGGCGAGGTACAACCCCGCCAGCACCACGAACATCGTCCCCTGCCGATAGATAGCGCGCACGCTGGCAGCTTACCCCCGCGGGGAAGGCGCGTCACCGTGTGCCGGCACGTGCGAACCAACCAGTTGCAAGCGCCCGGTGTCGAGCAAGGGCTGCGGGTCGTCTTTCAGCTCGCGCAGGATGCTCGCGAGGTCGGTGCGCAAGGTCGGGCGGAAGGCGGCCCAGCCATCGCGTCCGTGCCGCGCGACCCATTGCATCGCGGTATGCGCCAGCCCGACCAGTTGTTCCCAACCCGGACGGCGCAGCGCATCGCGGAACAGCGGGTATTCGGCAATGCCGATCGAACAGATCAATTGCAGCGGCGCGCCGGTGCCGCCATCGAATGCGTGCGCGCGGATCGTGCGGTGGATGCGCTCGCCGATGCTGGCGATGTTCCGGCTGTGCATCGGCCGGAAGATCAGCAGGATTTCCGATTCGTCCCAGCGCACGACGTAGTCGCCGGTGCGCACCAGCGACGTCAGCACCTGCGCGAACTGCTGCAGGACGCGATCGTCGACCGGCGCGCCACGCACCGGACCGGTCGCATTGCGATGCGCCTGGTCGGCCGGGGCGTCGACCCGATCGATGCGCACCATCGCGAACAGCATCGATTGTTCGGACTTGCTGTCTCGCTGCTGTTCGCGGTCGTAGTACGCGAGGTCATCCGGAATCTGGTTGGCGAGATAGCGACGATTTCGCAGGCCGGTCAGGGGATCGGTCTGGCTCGCGTTCTCGAGGCGTTCGTTGGCGATGTGCAATTGCTGGTTGCGCTCGTACACCTCGCGTTCCAGCGATACGCGCTGGATGTCGTGCAGGTGGCGCTGGCGACGATAACCCGCGTACACGACCAGTCCGACCAGCAGGGCGATCATCCCGAAGAACAGGCGGGTCTCGTGGAAACGCGGGCGTATCCCGAACGCGATGCGCGCCGGCACAGGGTTCCAGACGCCGGCGTTGTTCGCCGCCATCACCTCGAAGGCGTAGTCGCCGGGCGGCAGGTTGGTGTAGTTCGCGCGGCGGCGGCCCGGATCGTCGAGTTCATGCCAGGCGCGGTCGTAGCCCACCAGGCGGTAGCGGATCTGGATGCTGCGGGGATCCTGGAAGCTCGGCGCGGTGAATTCGAAAGTCAGGTCGCGCGCGTTCGCGTCGAGCATCGCCGGCATCGTGTCCGCCGTGTACGCGCCGCCAGGATAGCCAACGCGCTCGATGACGACGTTCGGGGCGAACGGATTCTTGACGATGCCATGCGTATCGATCGAGACCACGCCGTCGCGCGAAGGCAGCCACAACACATGCCCATCGATGTAACCCTTCGACAAACCGGCGCCGTTGCAGCAAAAGCCTTGCTGGCCGGCGTTGCGGTCGCCGCGCTCGTTGAGCACCATTTCGCCGCGCACCTTGGCGATCTCGCCGCGGGCAAATCGTTCGAGATCTTCCTCTGGAACGCGCGCGACACCACGGATGCCGGCCATCCACAGATAACCGCGATCGTCGTCGGCCATGAAGAACGTCGCATTGGTGGGCATGCCTTGCTCGGGTCCGAACTGGTGCCAGCGCTGGCCATCGAACAGCCAGAACTGCTCGGAGAAGGTGCTGAGCGCGATCGCTCCGGACGGCAACTGGTGGATCGTGTTGATATCGATGCCGCGTGGCAATCCGGCATCGGTGCCGACTGGCTCGAAGTGATCGCCCCGCAGCTCGAACAGCCCGCCTTCGGTGCCGACCAACAGGCGCCCATTGCGCAGGGTCAGGATCGGGCGTACTCGAGTGTCGGCCAGCCCTTCAGCCTGTCCAAACATCCGAAGATGCGCGTCGGGCTGGCCTTCGTGCTCCAGCCGGAACAGTCCGAGGCTGGTCGGAAACCACATCGTGCCGCTGGGTTCGCGGGTGATGCCGTTGATCTGTGCTCCGGCCATGGGCGCGAACAAGGCGGGCGAATCGATGCTGCCGTCGGCGTGCCGCACCATCAGGCCGCGGCGCGTGCCGATCCACAACTTGTCCGTTTCCGCGAACAAGCTATAGGCGTGCGGGTGCGACAGTGCAGAGCCCGGCGCGATGGTGCGGAACCGGCCGAATTCGAGCGCGCTCACGCCATCGCTGGTGCCGACCCAGATGGTGCCATCCGGGCCATGCGCCAGCGACCAGACGACCGGATCGGTCAAGCCTTCGTCAACGCTGTAACGCCGCGTCCAGCCGTTCCATAGCCGCATCAATCCTTCGACCTGGCTGCCGAGCCACAAGTTGCCTTCGCGGTCCTCGAATGCGCTCCGCACGTCCTTGTAACTTGCAGGCGCGCGGCCGACGACCGATTCGACCAGCTGTCTATCACGCAGCCGCATCAACGTGGAATTGGTGCCGACCCAGAGGTTGGCGTCGTGGTCCGCGAACAACGCACCGATCGGGGTGATCGACAGCTTGGGATCGGCGAATGGAATCCACGCATCGCCTTCGCGGTAGAACAGGCCCTGCGATGTCCCGGCCCATATCCGTCCCTGCGTCTCGATCAGCCGCGTGACCTCGGCCGTCGAGGCGTTCTGCGGCAAGGGCATGCGGATCGTCTGTCCGGCGAGCACGCGCACGACCAAGCCCGTGCTGCCGACCCATAGGCCATCATCGCGCTGCAACAGCGACAGCGCCGGTTTGACCGTGCTGGCGGTTGCGACCAGCTTGCCGTCGGCAACGCGCAGTACCCCATCGGATGTCGCCGCGAGGATGGCACCGTTCGCATCTTGCGCTAGCGCGAAGACATCCAGTTCCGGATGCGCGGCCAGGTCGGCGGGCCGCACGGCCGTGAATCGACCATCGGCGCGTACCGCCAGGCCCTTGTAGGTGCCGACCCACAGCTTGCCGTCGCGATCCACCAGCAACGCGCGGATCCAGATGCCCGGCAATTGCGGCTGCTTGTCCGGGCCGATCGTATTGTCCGGGGTGTAGCTCGTGAAATGGACGCCATCGAACCGCGCCACGCCGCTCTGGGTGCCGACCCAGATATAGCCGTCGCGATCCTGCGCGATCGTCAGCGCGCTGATCTGCGGCAAGCCGTCCTGGATGGACCAGCGGTTCGCGACGTATTGGCCGAACGCCTTGTTCGGGTCGAGCGCGCGTGCCGGTTGCGCCGGCACGCAAACGAGCACGCACAGCATCGCGATGACGAGCCATGCCTGCAATCGATCGCGAGAGCGCGACAAGGGCATCTTGGGCACCGGTGGGATCTGTGCCGAGTCTAACCGCTCATGCTGGCGGCGCGTACCTGAATGAAGCGGGGTTCAACGCGACCCTGGGATCGCCACCGTGCCGGACGGACTGCGCATCTGGAACGGAATCGATTCGAGGTCGATGCCGCGATTGACCTGCACCGCGAAATGCAGGTGCGGTCCGGAGGAATAGCCGGTGTTGCCCGAGTAACCGATGCGCTGTCCGGCGGCGACATACTGGCCCGGCCGCACCAGCGCTCCGTCGAGCTTGAGGTGCGCATAGATCGCCATGGTGCCGTCGGCGTGCAGGATCCGGATCACGTTCGCGCGCTCGGCGTATTTTTCGCGGTTGAGTCCGGCCTTGTCGAAATCCGATTCCACTTGCATGACCATGCCTTCGCGCGCGGCCAGCACGGGTGTGCCTTCGTCGACGCTGATGTCGATGGCGAAGTTCGACTGCGCATCGTTGTGGCTGAAGCTGCCATGCCAGCCCTGGTCGATGCGCCACGACCTGGTATCCACCGGTAGCAGGTAGGCCACTGGTTGCGCTTGCGCATTCGGATCGCCTGGCACCGCCGCGAGTTGCAGCTGGAAGCCGCCATTCTTGGCAGGGTCGACCAGCGAGAGTTGCGCCAACGTCACCCTCGCATAGGGTTTGAGCACGGCATGCAACGGTAGCGATGGCGTCGATGTGATGTTGCTGGAATTGATCGCATGCAGCTCGACTTCGATCGGGCCGGCGAGCGTGTTGCTGACGACGGCGTTGTAGCGGTTGTTTTCGGATTCGACCTGCATGCGCGCAATCGCGGTGACTTCTGCCTGCACCGGTATCACGGTGACCGCCACGCGCGATGCCATCTGCCCCTCCGGTGGATGGTCGGTGTAGTGGGCCACGCCATGCGCGTCGACCCAGCGATAGACATCCCTCGCCGCGGCGTCGCCGATCGCCGCCACCAACAACACCATGCAGATCCAGCCGCACGACGTGGATGCAAGCCGCGGCGTGCGATGGATTGGAGTCTCTGCTTGCTGGACTTGCTTACGTCGGATCGGATGCATGGGATGGGCGTGCGCGAAAACAGCATTGGAACACAGCGATACGCCCGGTGCGCTGGCGTCGAAGGCGCCTGCGTCACCTCACGGGCCATGGCGTCGATATATCTCTCTATCAAGATAGAAGTGTTGACAAACTCCGCGCGCTCCGGCAGCATCGATCCTGCAATCCCATCGAGACCGGCTGAGGGACAGGCCCTTTGAAGCCGGGGCAACCGCGACGCGCAAGCGTCCAACGGTGCCAAATCCTGCGGGGACGTTCGCGTCCACCGGAAGATGGGTCGTTTCCGCATTCCGCGCGGGAATGACATCGCATTCTGGACACCGCGCGATCTCGCTGGGGCATGGACCACCAGGAGATCAG
>Ga0105248_10010730_pt1 | contig 10113 bp, 9 predicted proteins | sample KBSS34metaG_FD_81524 | JGI IMG/M metagenome (GOLD analysis project Ga0105248, IMG submission 81524) | Switchgrass rhizosphere microbial communities from Kellogg Biological Station, Michigan, USA - KBS S3-4 metaG | ecosystem: Host-associated > Plants > Roots > Rhizosphere > Soil | place... | reverse complement strand
GATCGCGGCGGCGCGGAAGGTGTCGCCGGCGGCCAGCAGCACGCCATAATCCTGCTCCTTGAGCCAATGGCCGAGCTTGCCAATGGTCGTGGTCTTGCCCGAGCCGTTGACGCCGATCACCAGGATCACGTGCGGGCGGGGAAAACCGAACACTTCCAGCGGCTTGGCAACGGGAGCGAGGATGGCTTCGATTTCCTCGGCGAGGATCGTGCGGAGGCCGCGCTCGTCGAGCTGCTCGAACTTGCGCGAGGCGATTGCCTGGCGGATCCGTTTTGAGGCTTCGGGGCCGAGGTCGGAGGCGATCAGCGCCTCCTCGATATCGTCCAACGTCGACGTATCGAGCGCGGCGCGGCTGGTCAGGCCGGTGAGGTTGTCCGCGACCTTTTCGGCGGTCTTGGCGAAGCCGCCGCGCAGGCGGTCGAGCCAACTCATGCCCACACCGCCGTCAGCCGGTCGCTGTCGCGGCCCGTAATGCGAACCTCGCCGGTCTCGCCGCGCCGTGCTCCAGCAAGGGCGACGGGCGCGAAATTGTCGGTGTGGCCGGTGCCGTCGCCTTCGATCAGCGCCGGTTGGGTGGAGCCGACCAGGCGGTCGAGCCAGCGGGCACGGCGCCGGGCGGCGGTTTCGCGTAGCCGCGCCGCGCGCGCCTTGACCAGCTCGCGCTCGACCTCGGGCATGCGCGCCGCGGGCGTATCGAGGCGCGGCGAAAAGGGGAAGATATGAGCGGCGATAATGTCGCAAACCTCGAGCAGTTTCAGGGAATTGATCGCCATTTCCTCAGTTTCGGTAGGAAAACCGGCGATAAGGTCGGCGCCGATCGTCGCGTCGGGCCGCAGCGCCTTGATCCGCTCGACCGTCCGCACCGCGTCGGCGCGGCTGTGGCGGCGCTTCATCCGCTTGAGGATCATGTCGTCGCCCGCCTGGAGCGACAGGTGGAAGTGCGGCATCAGCCGTGGCTCGCCCGCGATCAGGTCGAACAAGGCCTCGTCGATCTCGATACTGTCGATCGAGGACAGGCGGAGGCGCTGGAGCCTGGGCTCGGCCGCGAGCAGGCGCTGGCAGAGCATGCCGAGCCCGCCCGCGTAATCGGTGATGTCGACGCCGGTCAGCACGATCTCTTTCGCCCCGCGGTCGAGTTCGCGCGCGACGGCGTCGCGAATGGCCTCCACCGGCAGGGACGTGCTCGGTCCGCGCGCCTGCCAGATCGAGCAGAAGGTGCAGCGATGGTCGCACCCGGTCTGGATCGCGACGAAACTCTTGACCTTGTGGAGCAGGCCGGCGGGAACTGGCGTCATGACGTCATTTGCCGCGAAGGCGTTGAGTTTGTGCGTATTTCCCACGACCCGCGACACGCCCGGCAACGCCCGGAAGGGCTCGGGGTCAAGCTCGGCCGCGCAGCCGGTGACCAGTATCCGGGCATCGGGGCGGCGCTTGTGGGCGTGGCGGATCGCCTGGCGCGTCTGGCGCACCGCTTCGTTGGTCACGGCGCAGCTGTTGACGACGATCCAGTCCTCACCGGCGGGAGCGGACCCGGCGATCGTTTCGCTTTCCGCGAAATTGAGCCGGCAGCCGAGCGAGATCGTCTCGACGCTCATGCAAGCGCATCCAGGTCGAGCTCGCCTTCGAACACGTGGGTCGCGCTTCCTCGCATACGGACGGGCTGGCCCGGTTCCCACGAGACGATCAAACTGCCCCCGGTCATGTCCACGCGAACCGGCGATTGCGCGCGCTTGGTGGCGATGGCCGCGACCGCGCTGGCGCAGGCGCCCGTACCGCAGGCCAGCGTCTCGCCCACGCCACGCTCGAAAGTCCGTAATTTCAGGCGGTCGTCGACACAGGTCGCGACGTTGACGTTGATCCGCTCGGGGAAGGCGGGGTCGTGCTCGATCCGCGGACCGATTGCCTCCAGGGGCACGTCGCGTGCGTCGGGGACGAAGAACACGAGGTGCGGGTTGCCGACATTCAGCGCCATCGGATGTTCGAGTCCGTCCCACGCCATCGGCAGCGCCGCGGTGTCCATCGCATAAGCGAGCGGGATCTCGTCCCAGCCAAAGCGCGGCTCGCCCAGGCTGACTTCGACCTCCGCGCCGAGGTTCGCACCTTCGAGCAGGCCGCCGTCGCTGTCGATCGTCGTCGCGCCGGTCAACTGGACCACGCAGCGCGTCGCATTGCCGCAGCTTTCGACCTCGCCGCCGTCGCTGTTCCAGATCCGCATCCTGAGATCCGCGCTGTCGCTTGGCTCGAGCACGATTAACTGGTCGCAGCCGACGCCGGTCCGGCGGTCGGCGATGGCTTTGGCCAGCGATGCGGTGACGGCGAACGGCGTTTCGCGCGCGTCGACGATCACGAAATCATTGCCGAGGCCATGCATCTTGTGGAAGTGGCGGCGCATTGGGCGCGTGACTTAGGGAGCGCGCCGACCTTAGTCCACCTCATGAGGGCATCATGCCGAGAGCCGCCAACGACGTCATGCAATCGATCATCTTCGCGGCGGTGCTCGATGCGCTTGCCGCGTTGAAGCGCGGATCGGGCGGTCTGCCCAACCAGCTGCTGCGCGATGTCCAGTCAATCCATCCCAACGTGACCTTCGCCGATTTGCCCAAGGCGCTGCAGGACCAGATCGTCGAGAGTACGCGCACCGCGTTCACCCAGCTGTTGAAGGAGGGGTATGCGGTCGGCCCGCGACAGCAGATGCAGGTGTCACGGCCGATGGATCGCGTGCCTGAGCGGCCGCGTGACCGCCCCGGCGACCGCCGTGGCCCGCCGCGCGGACCGGGCAGGGGCGCTCGCCCCGGTGGTGACGGTCCTGGCAAAGGTGGCCCAGGCAAGGGCCCGGGCGGCCCGTCGCGGCCTCGCAAACCCAAGGGCAAGACCAAGTATTAGGTCCTGCCAGTTGAACTTGTCGGGCTGAGCGGCTAAGCGCGCCAGCGTCGTTTTCGACAATACATCGCTGTGAGCGCCTCAAGGGGATGACCCTGGTGCACGCCGGCCGACGAGGTTTCGTCCGCCGGCGTATTTTGCGTTTTGCGCCCCATATGGGCCGCTTGCACGATGAGGAGACTGGAATGTTCGACACACTGAGCGATCGGCTCGGCAGCGTATTCGACAAGCTTCGCGGGCGCGGTGCGCTCAGCGACGCCGACGTGCGCTCGGCGATGCGCGAAGTGCGGGTCGCGTTGCTAGAAGCCGACGTCGCGCTGCCGGTGGCGCGCGATTTCGTCGACCAGGTCACCGAAAAAGCGGTCGGACAGGACGTGTTGCGCTCGGTCACGCCGGGGCAGATGGTGGTCAAGATCGTCCACGACGCCCTGGTCGAGACGCTGGGGTCGGACACTGCCGAGCTTAATCTCGCGGTCGCGCCGCCCGCCGTCATCATGATGGTCGGCCTGCAGGGCTCGGGTAAGACGACGACCACCGCCAAGCTCGCCAAGCGCCTGACCGAGCGCGAGCGCAAGAAGGTGCTGATGGCCTCGCTCGACGTCGCCCGCCCGGCGGCGCAGGAGCAGCTCGCGGTGCTCGGCCGCCAGGCCAAGGTCGATACGCTGCCGATCGTCGCCGGGCAGCAGCCGGTCGATATCGCCAAGCGCGCGATCCAGTCGGCCAGGCTCCAGGCCTATGACGTTGTCCTGCTTGATACCGCGGGGCGGCTCCACGTCGACGACCAGCTGATGGCTGAGATGAAGGCGGTCGCGGCCGCTTCGCAACCGACCGAAACCTTGCTCGTGGTCGACGCGCTGACCGGGCAGGACGCGGTCAACGTCGCCAAGGGCTTCTCCGCCGAGGTCGATTTGACCGGCGTGATCCTCACCCGGCTCGATGGTGACGCCCGCGGCGGCGCCGCGCTCTCCATGCGCGCGGTCACTGGCAAGCCGATCAAGTTCGCCGGCGTCGGCGAGGCGATCGACAAGCTCGAAGCCTTCCACCCCGACCGTGTTGCCGGGCGCATCCTCGGCATGGGCGACGTCGTCAGCCTGGTCGAGCGCGCGGCGGAGACGATCCAGGTCGAAGATGCCGAAAAGCTCGCGGCCAAGATGGCCAAGGGCAAATTCGACCTCGACGATTTGCGTGCGCAGCTCCAGCAGATGCAACGCATGGGCGGCCTCGGTGCACTCGCCGGGATGATGCCGGGCATGAAGGGCATGAAGGGGGCGATCGACCAGGCGCAGGATTCCAAGGCGCTGATCCACATGGAGGCGATGCTGTCGTCGATGACCGCCAAGGAGCGGGCGCGACCGGAAATCGTCAACGCCAAGCGCAAGATCCGCATCGCCAAGGGCAGCGGGACGACCGTCCAGGAAATCAACAAGCTCCTGAAAATGCATCAAGAAATGTCGACGGTGATGAAGCGCCTGAAAAAGATGGGCGGGTTCGGCAAGCTCGCTGCGATGTTTGGCGGAGGCGGTGGCCTTGGCGGGCTGGGTGGTGCCGGCGGCCTGCCGGATCTCGGTGGCGCCGGAGGCGCTTTGCCCGGCCTCGGGGGATCCAATTTCAATCTTCCGCCAGGTTTTGACAAGTTCACAAAGAAATAAACGAATAGATTGAAAGGATAGAATAAATGGCAGTTTCAATTCGTCTGGCGCGCGGTGGCGCGAAGAAGCGTCCCTATTACCGCATCGTGGTTACTGACAGCCGGAACGCACGTGACGGTCGCTTCATCGAGAAGGTCGGCACCTACAACCCGCTGCTTGCGAAGGATTCGCCCGAGCGCGTGAAGCTCGACGCCGACCGCATTTCGCATTGGCTGTCGGTCGGCGCCCAGCCGTCGGACCGCGTGCTGCGTTTCCTCGACGCCGCCGGTATCCGCGAGCGGGCCGCGCGCAACAATCCGCAGCGGGCCGAGCCGGGCGAAAAGGCCAAGGAGCGGGTCGAGGAGCGGGCGAAGAAGGCCGCGGACGCTGAAGCCGCCGCCAACGCGCCGGCCGAAGAGGTTGTCGCTGAGCAGCAGGAAGAGGCCGAGGCCGTGATCGCCGAAGCGGTCGAAGAAGCCACCGCCGAGCCGACCGCCGAAGCGGAAACGGTTGCCGAGGAAGTCTCCGAGCAGACGCCGCCGGTCGAGGCCGAGGCTCCGGCCGACGAGCCGGCTCCGGTCGAAGCCGCCGAAGCGCCCGTCGAAGAAGCCGCTGCCGGCGAGGAAGAAGTCGTCGCCGAGCCGGATACCGAAGAGGCACCGGCCGAAGAGGCCGTCGAGGAGGCCGAACCGGTCGCCGAAGTGGCGAACGAGGGTGAGTCTGCCGAGGCTCCGGCTGAAGGCGCGGATGACGTGACTCCGCCGACCGACGATTCGCCCCAGGCGGAAACCGAAGAGAAGGCCGAGTAATTGGCTGGCTCGGGTGATCGCGGCGAGCAAAGAATCACGCTCGCTGCGGTCGCCGGGGCGCACGGTATCAAGGGCGAGGTCCGGCTGAAGCTGTTCGGCGACGGCGTCGAGAGCCTTAGCCGGTACAAGAAGCTCTACGTCGGCGGTGCCGAACGACGCCTGCTTGCGGTGCGCGATGGCAAGATGGCGGTCGCGCGGTTCGACGGGATTGTCGACCGCGGCGGTGCCGAAGCGCTGCGCGGCTCACTGGTGGAAGTCGACCGCGCCGCGATGCCGCCACTGGCGGACGGCGAATATTATTACGCCGACCTGATCGGCCTGCTGGCCGTCGATCGCGCCGGGAACGAGATCGGCGCCGTGGTCGCGGTCGAGAATTTCGGCGCCGGCGACCTGCTCGAGATCGAGATCACAAGCGGCAAGCGCTCCCTGATCCCGTTCAAGCCGGGAATTGCCGATCTCGAGGATGGCCGCGTCGTCCTCGACCCCGACTTCCTCGCCTAGCGCAGGAACGGCGCGTCCTTGGCCAGGTCGTTGCGGATGGTCGTCGCGGCGACGCCGCCTTCGCCCATGGCGTGGCTGATCTGGTCGAGGCCGATCACGACATCGCCCGCCGCATAGACCCCCGGCACGCTCGTGCGCTGGTGAGCATCGACGCCGATGCAGCCGTCGTCGCCGAGCCGCGCGCCGACCATGTCGGCGAGCTGGGTGTGGGTGTCCGACCCCAGCGCCGGGTAAATGCTGTCGAACACATGGTGGCCGTCGGCAGTGTCGACAACAATATGGTCGTCCGAAATCGCCACCGCCTCGGTTGGGCCGGCGACCATGCCGACGCCCGCAGCCTTCAGTTTGGCGTGATCGTTGGCCGCCAGATCGAGTTCGGCATGGGGTGCGATCAACGTCACATCGCGGGTGAAGCTGCGCAGGAACAACGCCTCGGCGACGCCATGCGAATCGCTGCCGATCACGCCGACCTTCTTGTCGGTAACCTCATAGCCGTCGCAGATCGGGCAATAGCGGATCAGGCCACGGGCCAAAGCATCGTCGTGCAATTCCTCGTCCATCGGCGGACGGCGATTGGTGACGCCAGTCGCCAGCAGCACAGTCTTGGCTAAAGCCGACCCCGAGCCCCATTCGGCGGTGAACAGATCGCCTTCGCAATCGAGCCGCGTGACCCGGTCCTCCTCGATCCTGGTGCCGTAAAGGCGCGCTTGCTCCTTCATCCGCGCGATCAGCTCCTTGCCACTGATTCCATCGGGGAATCCGGCGTGGTTATGAGTGCAGGGGATCATGCCGGCGCGGCTCTTGCCCGCGTCGACGACAAGGATGTCGAGGTGAAAGCGGGACAGGTAAATGGCGGCGGTCAGCCCGGCGGGGCCGCCGCCGACGATCAGGCAGTCGAGTGGTTCATCCATGCAACGCCCAATGGACTGTGATAGCGGCGGTTCCGTCATGACCTTCCGCGCGACCGTACTAACCCTCTACCCGGAGATGTTTCCGGGCCCGCTGGGATCGAGCCTGGCCGGACGGGCGCTCGAGGACGACATCTGGTCGCTTGAAGCAAAGAACATCCGCGATTTCGCCACCGACAAGCACCGCAGCGTCGATGATACGCCGGCGGGCGGCGGGGCCGGGATGGTGCTGAAGCCGGACGTGTTGGCGGCGGCCCTGGACAGTGTGGCCGACGGGCGGCCGATGCTCGCGCTGACGCCGCGGGGCACGCCGCTGACCCAGGCCCGCGTCCGTCAATTGGCGTCAGGCGAGGGATTGATCCTGCTCTCCGGCCGGTTCGAGGGATTTGACGAGCGAATCTTCGAAGCGCGGCCGATCGAACCGGTCTCGATCGGGGACTATGTGCTGTCCGGCGGGGAGGTCGGCGCGATGGTCATCCTCGATGCTTGCGTAAGACTGCTCCCCGGGGTAATGGGCGCGGCCTCCAGCGGTGAGGAAGAGAGCTTCGAACACGGGCTTCTCGAATATCCGCACTATACCCGACCAGTTGACTGGGAAGGGCGCACGATCCCCGAAGTGCTGCGGTCGGGGGATCATGCGAAGATCGCGGCGTGGCGGCACGAACGCGCGGTCAAAGATACACGGCTATGGCGGCCGGACCTGATCGAGCGCCACGGGGGCGCATCGCAGGCACCGCCCTCTGGCGCGCGGCGGGACAGTGAAGAGAAGAACAAATGAACCTGATCGAGACCCTCGAGCGCGAAGCCATTGACGCGCTGACCGCCGACAAGCCCGTTCCCGAATTCCGCCCCGGCGACACCCTGCGCGTCGGCGTCAAGGTGATCGAAGGCGAGCGCACCCGCGTCCAGAATTTCGAGGGCGTGTGCATCGCCCGCGCCAACAAGGGCGTCGGATCCAACTTCACCGTCCGCAAGATCAGCTTCGGCGAAGGCGTCGAGCGCGTGTTTCCGCTCTATTCGCCGATCATCGACCATATCGAGGTCATCCGCCGCGGTGTCGTCCGCCGCGCCAAGCTTTATTACCTGCGTGGCCGCACCGGTAAGGCCGCTCGCATTGCCGAGCGCCGCCTGGTCCACCGCGATGCGCCGGCCGTTGAGCCGGAAGCCAAGGGCGACGGCGACGCGGCCTAAGGCCGTCTAAAGCCGAATCTGCGAGATCGTCACGGTCTCGTCCGGAAGATATTGCGGGCGGGCGAATTGCGGCCGTCCGACGACGAGCGGCCGCGCCTGTGGCGGCAGGCCGGAGCGCGATCCGATCACCATCAACGACAACGGCTTCGACGCCGCCGTGGTGAATTGCATTGTCAGGCCGTCACAGCTGCGTCCCGAACAGACCAGCTGATATTTGCCCTTGGCCTTGGGATCGATCGGGCGGACGAAGCCGGCGACCCCGCCCGTGCGGATTTGCGCGTCCTTGTCGCCCATGATCACGATCCGGTCGGCACCGTTGGACCGGATACGGAAGGTGACGGTGCGCCCACCTGGGACCGGCAGATTGCTGAGCAGTCCAACCGCCGGCGGCGTGGTCCCGGCGACCGCCGGAGCCGGTGCGAGCCAGCGTAACCGGTCGATATTCCGCAGCTTGGTCCATTTCCACTCGCTGATCGACCGGTAGGCCGGGGGCAGCGGCGTGTGATCGTTGACCACCGACCAATAGGCCTTCTTCGCGCTTACATCGGTGACATGCTCGATAACGAAGCGCTGTTGGCGGTCGGCCGAAGCCGCTGGCGCGGCTGCCGACGCCGCCCAGCCAACCAGGGCAACCAACCCGCACAGACCGGCCGCGGCCCGCGGCTGCACCTTGTCGATCAGGGGCTTGGCCTGGATCAACAGCGGCAGGATGACCAGACTGCCGAGGATCGCGAAAATCCACATCGGCCCCTGGTTGAGAAGTTCCTCAAGCAACGCGAGCATTTCGCCCCAGGTCAGATAGAGCAGGACGAGCGCGACAATTGTCCCAAGCAAAGCAGCCGGTTTCCACCAGCGGTCCGCGACCGCGCCGAACAAGGCGGCGAGCGGTGGGAACAGGAAGAAGATGATCCCGCCCGGGGCGATCAGCCCGATGGCGCCACCGAGGAGCAGATAAACCAGCCAGAAAGCGGCGCTCAACTGTGCCCGGTCCTTGCGTTGCCCAATCGTCGCGATGAGGGCGACGGCGACCAGGATCACCGAGGCGTAGACCGCGAGATGCGTCCACAGCGGCTGCGCGCGCCAGAAAATGCCGTGGCGGAAGGCGCCGATAGCCGCAAGCGCGAGCCACGATAGAGCTGCCGACCCGATGATCGTCCCGACGGCGACCGCAATGCCCGCAACCATCCCGCCGCGGCGCCAGCTGAGCCAGCCAAATCCAAGGATCAGGCCAACCAGCAGCACCGCCCCGACGATCATCGGCAGTGAAATTAGTGTCTGACCGGCAAGGTCGACGAACAGACGCTCGCCCTGCGCCGTTGGCGGCGGGTCGTTGGCGAGCGCTGTGGCGAGCGCCAGCGTCTGGTCGCCCATATGCTGGAGCGTGCGGTGGTCGAGCGCCACGAGATTGTCGCCGGCCGAATGATAGCGGGTCTCATTGCCGATCGGCGCGATGTTGAGGGTCAGCCAGTTGCGCTCGGAGAAGCTGTTGACGTCGGTGTAATTGGGCAGCAGCCGGTAGACGTCGGTGCCAAGCGAGTTGGCGACCGGATGTGCAACCGCGCGGCTGTAAAGCGAGATCGCGGCGGCATCCGGGTGATTGGTCTCGAACATGTTCGCCGGCCCGCGCACGCCGCGCGCCTCGAGGTTGACGAGGCTGTCGACATTGCGGTTCAGCGGATCGGTGAGGAAGGCGCGGGCACCGACCAGGCCCAGTTCCTCACCCTCGTTGAACAGCAAGATTACGGGCCGCTTGAGCGGCTTGTTCTTGAGGACCGAGGCGGTTTCGAGCAGCGTTGCGACGCCGATGCCGTCGTCGCCAGCGCCGGGCCCCATCGGCACGCTGTCATAATGAGCATTGAGCAATACCGCCTTGCCGGTTGCCGGGCCGATCACCGCAATCACATTGCGGACGCGCGCGCAGGACACGCCGCGCGACTTGTACAGCTCGTTGCAGGCGACCTGGTCGCGGACGACGGGGTTGAGGCCCATCGACTGGAGCAGGCTGACGATCTTGCCGCGAGCCATGTCGTCGGCGGGCGTGTCGGCGGGGTGGGGGCGCTGGTCGCCGAGGACGAACGCCAGTCGCGAGTCTGCCCGTTCCGCGCTAAACTGGGCGTCGCTATTACTGGCGCGCACCGGCGGAACCGCGATCAACCACGACTTGGCCGCCATTGCCCCGAGCACCGCCAGGACCAG
>Ga0105248_10010728_pt1 | contig 10114 bp, 8 predicted proteins | sample KBSS34metaG_FD_81524 | JGI IMG/M metagenome (GOLD analysis project Ga0105248, IMG submission 81524) | Switchgrass rhizosphere microbial communities from Kellogg Biological Station, Michigan, USA - KBS S3-4 metaG | ecosystem: Host-associated > Plants > Roots > Rhizosphere > Soil | place... | reverse complement strand
GCGCCGGGAGGCCATGCCCGGCTCGAGATCTTCGACGTCGCGGGCCGCCGCGTCACGACGCTCGAGGACCGCTGGCTGCCGGGCGGCTCGCACACGGCGCGATGGAACGGCACAGGCGATCGAGGGGCAAGGGTGGCGGCCGGTGTCTACCTGTGTCGGCTCGAGCTCGAGGGCGCGGTTCGAATCCGTCGCCTGCTACGGCTCGAGTGAGCGCTCAGCAATCCTCGTCGCCGGGCCCGAACGAGCGCCACTTCTTGAGCGCCTTCATGCCACGGCTCGAGCACGCTCGTGGGCTGCGTTCCGGCAACTGCCGCTCACGGACGAGGAGTTCCGGACGATCGCTGCGAACGTGGCTCCCTACATGAGGTGAGGGCGGGCAGCCTTTTCGGACTGCATGCGGCCGCCCGCTCGACTAGAATCAAGGGGACTGGTACGCCCGGGCGCGGATGCGCTCGCGACCGATTCCTTCAGCCATCGTGGGGCCCCCCTATGCGCCGAACCGCCGGCAGTCTGCTTGCTTTGCTGATTCCGCTCGTCCACGCCACGGGCGCGTTCGCCACCATCACGCCGATGAGCCAGCTGCACGTCAACGACGCGAACGGTCTGTCGTTGCTGAACGGCCAGGCCGTCACCGTTCAGGGCACCGTGACCACGTCGAAGCTGCTGTTCCAGCCCAGCAACGTGGACTTCCACCTGCAGGATGCCACGGGCGGCGCGGACGTGTTCCAGTTCGGCACCGGCTCGTTCACGGCGGAGCCGGGCGACAGCCTGGAAGTGACGGGCACGCTCACCCAGTTCAACGGCCTGATGGAGATCAGTTCGCCGCTGACGGTGACGCACCTCGGGACTGGCGTGACGCCGGTGCCGCTGGTGCTGACCTGTCTCGACGTCGCGAACTCCTACAACCTCGGCACGAACACGGACGCGAACGAGAGCCGGCTGATTCGCGTCAACAACGTCACGATCACGAGCGGTACCTGGCCGGCGGCCGGTGTCAACGGCACGCTGACCATCAACGACGGGACGGGGCCGACGATCCTGTTCATCGACAAGGATACGAACGTCGACGGCTCGACCCCGCCACCCGCCGTGTTCAACATCGTCGGCATTCTCAGGCAGTTCGACTCGTCGTCGCCGTACACGACGGGCTACGAGATCGTTCCCCGCGCGATCAGCGACGTATCGGGTGCCGGATGCCAGGGGCCCGAGCTGTCCGTCCCGACCGTCGAGCAGATCAGCAGCACGGGCGTGACGATCAAGTGGACGACCGATTCACCTTCGACGTCCGTTGTCGATTACGGCACGACGTCGGGGATGTACACGGGCAACGTCACCGATCCGTCGCTCACGACGACGCACACCGTGGCGCTCACGGGTCTGGACCCGCGCACGCTGTACTACTTCCAGGTGTCCTCGACGGACGGCGATGGCACCTGCGACACGCCCGAGCACGCGTTCGTCACCTTCCCGGCCCCCAACACGCCGGGTGAGATCCAGGTCTACTTCAACCAGGACGTGGATCATTCGGTCAGCACGGGAACCGACGCACAGCAGTTCGTGGACATGCCGACCAAGGCGATCGAGCTGATCAACTCCGCGAAGCGGAGCATTGATGCGACGTTCTACTACTTCGACATTCCGGCCATCACCGACGCTCTGATCGCGGCCAAGAACCGTGGCGTGCAGGTGCGGCTCATTCTCGGGCAGGGCAATTCGCCGACGGAAGCCGCGCGACTCGACCCCGCGGGGATCCCGTACATCTATAGCAACTTCGGCGGCAATCACGCGGCGGGCATCATGCACAGCAAGTACATCCTCGTGGACGCTGCGCCGGGGCCGAAGGACGACGCCTATGTCTGGACCGGGTCGTGGAACTGCTTCGCCGCCGCGATGCAGGAGGCGAACAACGTGATCGTGTTCCACGACTACGGCATGGCGGCGGCGTTCACGCTCGATTTCAACCAGATGTGGGGGAGCTCGACGGCGACGCCGAACGCGGCCACGTCGAAGATGGGCGCATTCAAGGTCGAGGTCATTCCGCACCAGTTCGAGGTCGGCGGCATCCGCGTCGAGGGCTACATGAGCCCCTCCGACATCCCCGAGACGCGCATGATCCAGTACATCCAGCAGGCGCAGCACTCGCAGCTGTTCTGCATCTTCGACTTCACCAGCGATCCGCTCAGCCTCGCGATGCGCGCACACCGCGATTCCGTCCCCGGATTCGTCGTGAGCGGCATGTTCGAGGGCAGCCAGGTGGGGCAGTTCTCGGAGTGGTGCAACCTCGACAATTCGACTGGGAGCGGCTGCACGCCGACGACACCCTGGACGCCGCGCGCCGACGTGTTCAAGGACGTCGAGACTCAGTTCACGATCCTGCACCACAAGTATCAGATCTTCGACGAGGGTTGGCCCGCGGCCGCGGTGTGGACGGGGTCGCACAACTGGAGCAGTGCGGCGAAGACCAACAACGACGAGAACATCGTCGTGGTTCACGATCCGACGATCGCCAACCTGTACTACCAGGAATGGACCGCCCGTTACCGCGCGAGCGGTGGCACCGCATTGTCGGTGGACCCGGTGTCGACGACCGCAGGGGTCGCGCTCGCCGCGTGCCGGCCGAATCCGTCATCGGGGCCGACGACGTTCCAGTACAGCATCGCGCGCGACGCGGCCGACGTGAATCTGGCCATCTTCGACGTCACGGGTCGTACCGTGCGCACGCTCGTGAGCGGCGCCGCGCATGCCGGAACGCATCAGGTGGCGTGGGACGGGCGTGACGACAGCGGACGGCTGAAACGCGCCGGTGTCTACTACTATCGCCTGCGCTCGGGTGGCGAGACGCGGTCACGGTTGCTGGTCCTCACGCACTGAGGTTCGTGCACGCTCGGGGGAGAAGAGCCGTGAGTGGGAAGTCGATCGCGGTCGTTACCGTTGCGGCGGTGCTCGGTGCCGCCATTGGCTTCGTCGACTCGCGTCCGACCTGGGACGACACCGGTGTGACGGCGGGGGCGCTCGTGGTGTGCGCCTTCGCCCTCGCCTGGATCCGGCCCGGCGCGGCGTGGCTCATCGGATTGGCGCTGGGCGTGCCGGTGCTGCTGTTCAACGCGATCACGCACGGCGGCTTCGGCTCGGTGCTCGCCATCGCGGTCAGTCTCGCCGGCGCGGCGGCGGCGTACGGCATGCGTCGCGTCGTGCTGGTCGAGGATCGCAGGGTCTAGACCGCGCGCTCTTTCAGCTGCGCACCATTGCCCGGGAGCTCCGCCCCGTCAATCCAGCTTGACGATCCGCCCGGTCGCGTCCTCCGCGCGGCCTTCCAGCCGATACAGATAGATTCCAGCGGGAACCGCTCGGCCCGCGTCGTCGCGCCCGTTCCAGGGCACCGTCGTCGGGCCGGATGTCACTTCACCCTCCCAGGCGTGAGCGACCAAGCGACCACTCGCGTCGTACACGAACATCCGCGCGTGGCCGCTCGTGCGCGAGACGAGACGCACGAACGTGGCGTTCCTGAACGGATTCGGGCTCGCGCGCGAAGCCAGATCCGCCGACGGTCGGTCACCGACCGCCGCGGTCGTGAACGTGAAGCTCTGCTCGGTGGCGAACGGCGACCCCTTGAAGCTCGCGTCGATCGCCTGAACGCTCCAGTAATAGGTCGTCCCGGCCACGAGGCCGCTCACGCGCGCGAATCGATTCGACCAGGCGTTGCCCAGTCCGGGCAGTAGACGCGCGCCGTTCGCGATTGCCTGCGCGCTCATCACCTGTGAGCCGCCGGGTGTGGTGCCGACCCGCAGGTTGTACGACAAACCGGCCACGGGAGTGTGATCGTCTGACGCGGCACCCCAGCTGAGGAGTGCGCCGTTGCCGGTGGGCGTCGTCGTGAGCGCGGTCGGGGCCGACGGCGGGACGTTCGGTGTGGTCGCGTCGTTGCGGTACAGCAGCACGAGATCCTGTCCGGCGCTGTTGCCCGCGAGCAGGAGATCCACGTCGCCATCGTTGTCCAAGTCCGCCCAGCTCAGCGTCCCCAGGTAGAGGTCATGGAATGGCAGGCCAGTGTTCGCGAACGTACCGGAATCGTTGTGGTAGAGGATCGAGCGCGGTACCTGGGCCCCGGCGTCGTATCCCGCCACCATCAGATCGAGGACGCCATCGTCGTCGGCATCGCCCCACGCGCCCGCCGCCCAGAGCACGGGCAGGAAGCCGGCCCCGATGTCGCCGAATGCGCCGGCGTCGTTGCGATAGACGCGCGTGATGAAGCCGTCGTTGGAGTTTCCGCCGAACAGCAGATCGAGATCGCCGTCGTGGTCGTAATCGCCCCACGCAAGCGGCCCGAGGTCGTCGCCGGGCAGATTCGCGCCAATGTCGTGGAACGCTCCGCCGCCGTCGTTGTGGAAGATCGACGCGAACAGAGGCCCGTTCTCGGACGTGCCGGCGATCACCACATCCGGAAGCCCGTCGCGGTCGAAGTCGGCCCAGGCCAGGCCACCGAGATAGCAATTCGGGAACGGAGTCGTGATCGGGGTGAACGTGCCGCCGTCGTTGCGATAGAGCCGTGTCGAGGCGACGCCAACGCCGGCCACGGTACTCGTCACACCTGTGACCAGGAGGTCTAGGTCGCCGTCGCCGTCGTAGTCGGCCCAGGCGAGATTGCCGGCGAGCACGCCGAGGAAATTGCCGGCGACGGCGGTGAACGTGCCGCCCGTGTTGCGGTAGACGTGCGTCGTCGGCAGCCCTGCGGTCGTGAGCCCGGTCATCGCGAGATCGAGGTCGCCATCGCCGTCGAAGTCTCCCCACGCTGCGGTGGCACGCGACAGGCCGAGTAGCGCGATGCCGCTGTCGATGAACGTGCCGCCGCCGTCGTTGCGATAGAGCGTGGCAAACGCGATGTCGCGCTTGCCGAGACCCGCAATCAGGAGATCGAGGTCGCCGTCGCCGTCATAGTCCGCCCACGTGACGCACGGGAACGGCGGGGCAGCGAGCCCGGGAGTGAGCTCGGTGAACTGCGCAGCTGCGCGATGCGGCGCCACGAGCAGGGCGAGCAGCGCGATTCCGCACACGCACGCGAGGATGCTCGCTCGGCCCGCATCGTGAACGGCCGGATCAAACGGGGGGCGCGGAAGCTTCGGCACGGGTATCATCGGGGCTCCTCCTTGCGCTGTTTCGCCGGCGGCCGACGGTCGACGCTGCAGCGACGTTCCGGAGGAACAGCCTAGACACGGCCGCGTCGCAGGTCAGTGACCTGGGTCACAGAGGGCGCGAATGAGCATCCGCCGTGGCTGCGAAAGGAGGGGCGCATGAACAAGACCGCTGTTTTGGGGGAGGTCACGTTCTATACGGACGCGCCGCTGCCTCTCCGTCAACGCATCGACGATGCGGCGACCTACGTGCACCTCGACTCGGGCGCCGACTTCTATCGCGAGGGCGACATCGGCGAAGTCTTCGCTTTGGTCGGCCGCGGCGACATCCGCGTCTTCAAGGCCGCCGAGAACGGCCGCGAGATTTCGCTCTACCACGTCCAGGACGGCGAGCCATGCCTCGTCAACATGCTGTGCGTGTTCCTCGGCCGACCGGCGATGGCGTCGGCCCGCGCCGAGGCGGCGACCGACGCCGTGCTGATTCCAGCGCGCACGTTTCGCGACTGGGTCAATACTCACGAGTTCGTTCGTGAGTATGTGTTCGCGACGATGGCGCGCCGGCTGGTCGACGTCATGACACTGGTCGAGGAGGTCGCGTTCCACAAAGTCGACGTGCGGCTGGCCGATCTACTGCTGCGGCGTTTTCCGGCAACGGGTATGGCGCTCCACACGACGCACGAAGAGCTCGCGGCCGAGTTGGGTACGGCGCGCGAGGTCGTGAGCCGGTTGCTCAAGGAATTCGAGCGCGCCGGGACATTGTCGATCGCGCGCGGCCGGCTGGAGCTTCGTGACGGGGACCACCTGCGCCGGATCGTGCAGGCGGAGCCGTGACCGACTTCTGCGGGCCGCTGCGACCCCGTCACGGCGCGTCGGGGTTCCGGAACCGTGCGTGGGGGTTGCTGAGCACGAGCAGCAGGATGCCGCTCACGACATACATGTCGGCCACGTTGAACACCGGCCAGTGCGGCACCCGGATGAAATCGATGACGTAGCCCCGGACAACGCGATCGAGATAATTCCCCAGCGCGCCGGCTGTCACCAACGTGAGCGCGATGGCGATGGTGCCGCGGTGTTTCAGTCTGGCGAGAAGGATGAGCAGTGCCAGCGTCGCGCAGGCGCCGAACGACATCAGCATCGGGCTGCGAACGTGCCGAGGCACCCAGCGCAGCAGATTGAACGCGATGTCGTCGTTCTCGGCGTACTCGAATCGCACCACGGAGCCGATCACGGGCCGGGGCGCGCTGTACTCGAGCCGCGATTTGGCCGCGTTCTTGGTGACGTGGTCGCAGCCGACCAAGGTCACGAGCGAACAGGCGATCACGAGGAGCCGCGGCAGTCGGCGCACGCCGGAACTCTAGCACGCGGCAGGGCCAAGCTGGGCTCGACGCCGAGCGCCCGCACGGTCCTCCGGGCGGGCGCTCGTGAACTCGATGAAGCGATCGCGATTTACCGGCGCGTCACACGCACTAGACGACCTCGACCTTGCCCAAGCACGCACGGAGCTTGGCGAGATGGTGCCAGCTGTGACGGACCGGATGGTCTTCGATGAAGAACTGCGCCGTGATCGGCGCGTTGGCGTACATGGCGCCGGTATTGCTGTTGTCGAGCTGCTCGTCGGTGAAGCCGCGCACCGCCTCGGCCGCTGCCTTCGAGTTGTCGCGAATCAAGTCGATGGCGTCTCGCTTGGTCACGTTCGCATGATCCTTGGCGTGTTTCGCGTTCAATTGTGCGACATCCGCCCAGGTGGCCGGCATCGGTTTGCCTTCGGCGAGAAGGCGCGTGAGGTCGATCTCGATGGGATACACGAAGCCGACATGGTGCACGATGACGCCGACCGTGCGACCGTCGGGCGCCACGATGGTGCGCCATTCGTCGTCGTTCAACGTCTCGGCGAAGGCGATCAGATTCGCCGCGCCCTGCTCGATGCGGCTCGCGAGTGCTTCGGCTCTCCGGGGCATGAAAGATCTCCGTGTCAGCGGCCTGCGGGTCGATGTGCCGAGGATATTCTCGCCCCGCGAGGCGCCGCAAGAGCCGATCGGCGCCGCGGCCACGCCGCGGGTGGCCGCTTACGCGAGCGCCTCACCGCCCGCTCATAGCACCAGAATGACGCGGGTCAGCGTCGCGTGGTCGCCGGCACCTGCGCGGACCAGGTACACACCGGGGACCGGCGTTGCCCGAGCGATCGGTGGCGCTCGCGCCGCGCTGTCAATGCTCGGTCAGGCAAGCGTTTCGGAGATTCGTCGAGTCGTCAGGGCAATCGTTGCGCCTGCCCGCGCCGGACGGCGTCGCGAGCCAGCGCTTCGATGTCGCCGGATACGTGGCGCAGGAGCTCGCGACGCTTCTCCTTGAAGGGCCGTAGCCGCGCCTTCCACTCGCGGCGCCCGAGCTTGTCGCCGGCATAGTCGCCGCGCGACGGCACGAGCTGGCGGACCTTGTCGCTGAGCTTCCGGATCGGCTCCACCAGCTGGTCGACGCGGTCGAGCGTGGCGGCCTCACGAATCAGGTACTCGTGCCCATCGATGCGCGCGTACAGCACCCGATCTTCGTCGGATGTCGATTCGTTCAGCCGGGTCAATTCGTCGGCGCTCGTCGCGACGGTCAGGCCCTTGGAAGCCAATGCCCAGCGGAACTGTGGATTGTAGTCATCGCTGGGCGCGACGACGGAGGTCGCGCCGAGCATGATGGCGAGGGTCAGGAGTCGAGCGAGCATGGGGCCTCCGGGGTCGTGCGGGGTCTGCCACGCGTGATTGGACAGGCGGGACGGGGTCGGGGTTGAAAGGGGAGCGTGCGATAGTACGTGCCTCGTTCTCCGGAGGAGCCATGCCGTCCGAACGCGTTGCTGCACCGCTCGAGCCAACAGCCGAACAGCTCCGACACTGGAGCGAAGCCGCCCTGGATTTCGTGATGCGTTACCAGCACGGCCTTCGCGGTCGGCGGCTGGCGCCCGCCACGACATCGGCCGAGATTCGCGCCGCGTTCGACCGGGCGCTCCCCGAGGAAGGCGTGGGCTTCGACGCCGTGTTGCGCGAGTACGATGAGCGGCTGCTGCCGTTCACTCGACACAACGGGCATCCGCGCATGTTCGGCTACGTGCAGTCGCCGGGCTCCGCGATTGCGAGTCTGGCCGACCTGCTCGCCTCGACGCTCAACGCCAATCTCACCGCCTGGCGATCGGCGCCGGGACCCGTCGAGATCGAGCAGCTCGCGATCGAGTGGATCCGGCAGATGGTCGGCGCAGATCCCGGCGCCGGCGGTCTGTTCGTCAGCGGTGGCTCGATGGCCAATTTCTCGGCACTCGCCTCGGCGCGGCGCATGAAGGCGCCGATCGACCTCGCTCGGCAGGGCGCGCAGGCCCTGCCGCATGCGATGCGGCTCTACGTGACGCCCGAGACGCATCATTCGGTCGCCAAGGCCGCGACGTTGCTCGGCATCGGAAGCGTCCACGTGCGGGAGGTGCCGGTCGACGGCGCACTTCGCATGCGCGTCGATGCGCTCGAAGCGATGATCACGGACGATCGCGGCGCCGGGCATCAGCCGTTCTGCATCGTGGGCACGGCGGGAACGGTCGGCACCGGGGCGATCGATCCGCTGGATGCGCTGGCCGAGGTCGCCGAGCGTCAGGGGCTGTGGTTCCACATCGACGCGAGCTACGGCGGGTTCGCGGCGTTGGCGCCTGCGGTGCGCGCGAAGCTCACCGCCTTCGCGCGCGCGGACTCGATCGCGCTCGATCCGCACAAGTGGCTCTACGTGCCGCTCGACTGCGGCTGCGTGCTCTACCGCGACGCGGCGGCGGCACGCGCGACATTCGCGCACGATGCCGAGTACACGCGCGTGATGGACGCCGCGCCCGCCGAGTCGTTCGCGTTCTGGGACTATGGGCCCGAGCTGTCGCGCCGCTTTCGCGCACTCAAGGTGTGGATGATGGTGCGGGCGGCCGGGGTCGCATCGCTGCGCGCCGCAGTCGAGAAGGACCTCACGTGCGCCGCGACGCTGGCGGAGCAGGTCGATGCGAGCGAAGACTTCGAGCGGCTGGCGCCCGTCGAGCTGTCGATCGTGTGTTTTCGCCACGTGCCGGTCGCGGCGATGCGCGCCCTCGATGCCGCCTCGCGCCCGGACCGCGACGGCATCGAGCGCCGGCTCGACACATGGAACGAACGGCTACTGGTTGCGCTCCAGCGTGACGGCAGCTCCTACATCAGCAACGCCGCCGTCGGCGGTCGCTTCGCGCTGCGGGCGTGCATCATGAACCATCGCACGACCCCCGCGGACATGAACGTGTTGCTCGCAGACCTCAGGAGACTCGCGGACACGCTCGGGCCGTTCTAGGTCGGTGCGCTAAGCGGTCCCGGCCTCGAGCGATGTCTGTGCGCGAGCGAGGGCAGCGTCCATCGTGAGCGCTTGCCCCGCCGTCCAGCGGGCGGCGAACTCCGCGGCGCCCAATCGGCCGGCGAGCTCCTGAACGTCGCGATCCCGCCATTTCGCCCACCAGGGCCCCGGGGGATTGCCCGTCTCGGCGCGCAGCTCCGCCGCGCTGGCGAACAGCTCGACGGCCACGGGGTCCCGGTCGAAGCGCGTGAGCAGCTCACCGGCCACGTCGAGCGCCGAGACCGCCATGCGCTTCCATCCGAGGTCGCGCAGCAGGGCGATCGCCTCGCGCAAATGTGCACGAGCGCGCTCGAGCTGCTCCAGGCGCATCGTGACGAGGCTCAGGTTGATGAGCGCGACGGCGATGCCCTCGGCTTCACCGAAGGCGCGCGCCTGCTCCAGCGTCTCGTCGTACGTCACGAGCGCGGCGGCATACTGTTCTTCCTCGCGCAGCACCGTGCCCAGGCCGTTGAGCGCCATGGTCAGGCGCCATCGGTCGCCCAGCTCGCGAAAGATCGCCGCCGCCTCGCCGAGCACCTCGCGCGCCTCGCCGGTACGCCCCGTCTCGCTCGCCGTGGTCCCGAGCACGAGCAAGGCGTGGCCGTGCCCCGCGCGATCGC
>Ga0105248_10010727_pt1 | contig 10114 bp, 11 predicted proteins | sample KBSS34metaG_FD_81524 | JGI IMG/M metagenome (GOLD analysis project Ga0105248, IMG submission 81524) | Switchgrass rhizosphere microbial communities from Kellogg Biological Station, Michigan, USA - KBS S3-4 metaG | ecosystem: Host-associated > Plants > Roots > Rhizosphere > Soil | place... | reverse complement strand
CGGCGCCTTCCCACTTCTTATGACTGCCCACCAGCCGGATGTCCAGAAGCTGCAGATCGGCATCATCGTCATCCTGGTAATCGTCTATATCGTTCAGATCGTCACGCCGCTTCGACTCAGCACCGATACCGTAGTGTTGCTTTCTGTTGCTGAGTCCGCCGCGCGCGGCGGCGGCCTACTCTATCACGGACACCCGAGCCAGTACCCGCCCGGATACCCGTTGTTGATCGCAGCCCTCATGCGAGTGGACATAGCTAATGGTTGGGTGATCGTTGGGGTCAGTGTCAGCTCCATTTTGCTCGGTCTTGCGCTCGCGGGTCGCTTCCTGCTGCCGTCGTTCTTTGGCCGTGAATCCTCGGCCCTCACAATTTGTATTGTCTCGTTGCTTTCATTTGTGACTATTAAATACACAGTCATCCCTTTGACCGACCCATTGTTCTTTGGGGCGGAGATGTGTTGTCTCGCCGCGATGCACTCGGCGGCAACCCGTTTCACGTGGCGAAAGCTGGCGCTGAGTGCGGTTTTGGTCTTGATCTCCATTTCGATCCGCAAAGTCGGTATTACCTTAATCCCGGCTTTATTGTGGATCGTGATTACCAATCCCGAAGTTCGAGGCTACGTCATGCGCCTTTCTTTCCCAATCAAAGCCGCGGGAGGCGTCCTTGCGGCTTTCGTCATCGGGGTAGGTGTGTGGTGTTTCGTGGCCGGATCAACGACCCGAAGGTTCGCGATGATTGACACTGCCTCTGCGGTGTTCGCAGGGCATACCTGGATCGATGCAGCCTTGAATATTCTGGCCTACCGAGTCAAGGAACTTGGGGAAATAGCGATCAACCTTCCATATCCCGCGCTGCCGCCTTTGATTCAACACCTGCTTCCTTTCGTGGGGGCTACGGTTTTCTTATTGGTATTGGGGGGGGTGTACTCCCGACGGCGGCAACTCGGCGTCGCGGATATCTTCTTTGTCAGCTACAGTGCCGTAATTCTGGTGTGGCCGTATTACGATCCCAGGTTCTGGTTGCCGGTAATGCCATTTCTGGTTGCATACATTGGACTGTCGATGCGGTATTGTGTCCAAAAAGGAATTTCTGCACACGTATTTGAAGCGTGGGCAGTGAGCTTCGCGATCATGGGATTACCGGTCCTGGCTTCTAGCACGATATTGAGTTTCTCCGGTTCCAGCTTCGGCGATCGGTATTATACCGATCGCTACCGCGCCACATACTGTGCTGCCGGCTACTGCGAACGTGGCTTCGATTCAACTCAGATCGTCGATTCGGATGCGCTGCGACTCCTGCAGGCTTTCAAATAGCTGCCTGCGGGCAGTAGCCGATTGGTTATAGTCAAACGAGTTCTGGACTGGAATAAACTCCGTTGTCCTTTAATAACTTTCTGGAGAGTAGAGTGTCTAGGTGCAGTGTCGCGCATTTTCTGGTGCTTGACCCAAAATCGCTGACGTTACGATTTCCTACGATACTCGGGACGAAAGAGAGCCGCCCTGGGGGCGATCCCGGGTAAGCTCAGGGGAGGAGGCGCTAGACCAACCGGAATGCAGTGCGTCATATTAGCCGGCGGATTAGGCACGCGCATGCGTCCGCTCACCGATGTTCGCCCCAAGACGCTGCTGCCGGTGGGGGGGCGTCCGTTTGCCTGGCATCAGATGCGGTGGCTGGCGGCGCAGGGCATCGACGAGGTGGTCTATTGCATCGCGCATCAAGGCGAGCAGATCCGCGAATACTGGGCGACCGAACGTGCGGCGGTGCGTTCGCTGCGCTACGTCGACGAGGGGACCGAGCTTCGTGGAACCGGCGGGGCTCTGCGACTGGCTCTGGACGAGCAAGTGCTCGACGAGTCGTTCTTCGTGTTGTATGGCGACTCTTTTCTGCCGGTACAGTTCGCGCCGGTGTGGAGCGCCTTCGAAGCTAGTGGGAGTCCCGCGCTCATGACGGTACTCAAGAATGAAGGCCGCTGGGATCGCAGCAACGTCATCTACGCGGAAGGGCGCGTGAGCCTCTATGCCAAGAACGCCGACCCGGCGACGCAAGCGCGCATGCAGTATATCGACTACGGCTTGTCAGTGCTTGGGCGCGATGTGATCGCGGGCATTGCGGAGACCGTCTTCGATCTTTCGGCCGTGTTTCAACGCTTGAGTCTAGAGGGCCAGCTAGCGGGATATGAGGTAAGAGAAAGGTTCTATGAGATCGGGTCGCCGGAAGGGCTACGCGATCTTGAAGAGTATCTGGCGTCTTGAGCTAAGGAGTCGGGATAGAGCTGCCGGCTCAACTCGCGCAGGGGCTGTCGACGGAGCAGCGAGAAGGCGCCCGCCGAGGCGAAAGTACCGCGTCGACCGTCCGTACCATGCAATCACTTGCCCCACCGGGCTAAGGCCGCCTTGCGCGCGCTTTCACTACGCTGTGCCTTTGTCATTTTTTTCGCCCGCGCCATTCCTCCGGCCTTCCCCGCCTTGACCGCTATTTCCGTACGTACTTCGGGAGCCAGCGCCGCCGCCCTCGCGTTCCCACCCTTAGAGCCACCCAACCGCCCCAATGCTACTGCGTGAGGGTTCTTTGCTCGCTCCTTGGGCACAATATCCCAATAATACATACGCAAACGTCGTCCCGTCTATCGCTTACAGCGTAATGTAGGGCAAAACCAATTTCGCTTGCGTAGCTTAAGCGTGTATGGTACGCTTGTCTTGTGACTAGGTATTGCCGAGACCGCCAACTTGGCGGGCTCATAAAAAGCTAGTCGCACAATCGACGGGAGGAGGTGCCAGATGACCGAGATCTTACGTTTCGAGATGAATGTTCCAGCAGAAGTAGCCCTCAAGGAAGCGGGACCAGGCAAACCCATCGAGGGCCGCTACGGCAATCGGGTCATGTATACGCTTTCCGATGATCGCGTAATGTACGTCGCACCCATCGTCGCTAGCCGAATCTCCGACCTCGGAATCCAGCCAGGGGAACTGTTTCATGTCTGCAAGCACGTGAAGAAGCAAGGAACGCAAAGGCTCATCGATTGGCAAGTCGAGCGCGTTCCATCTGACGCGGAGACACGACTAGAACGCGAGCTCAGGGAATCGATTGCAGCCGCGCACGCTACCAAAGCATTCCAGCCTTCAGAACCAAACGAGGAGTCCAACCCGCGACTACCAGGATCGCCGGAATCGATCACACCATCCGGCAAATCCATAACTGCTATTGTCGTTCCTACCGCGCATGCTCCCGAAAACGAAAATCCGGCGTCGGACACCCGAAACGGGAAGGGCGTTCAGGCAGTTGTTGATACTCACTGCGCCTGCATCCACGAAAGCTCACTGCCGTCGCCACCCAAGACGCCGACGCCTGCGATCCCTCTATCAAATTGCTCCTCTAATGGCTCTCCATCCGCCGCGCCAAAGAACGGGAACAACCCTCTCCCCGTTACCACCAAACTGGAACACGCCCTTAAAACAGCAATCTCCGCAGCCCATAACGCCGAGAAGTACGGCGCGGAATTAGGCTACGTCGTCCGTTTCGACGCCGACGCCATCAAATCCATGGCGATCACCGTGCTGATCAACATGAGCGAAGGGAACCGCCGATGATCGAGGGATCGTACCCGATCGAAGTTGGCGTCGATGGGCTGCCTTGCGTCCACTCCCACATCCCGGCTGCGGATCTGTCCACCAGTTCAAGCGAAGCACTCTCCCCCAGCCAAGTCCGCACCTTCATGGACTGCCAGATGCGCTGGTGGTTCAAGTACGGCCTCAGGGTGCCAGATCCACCAACCGCGAACATGGCCCTGGGGCGAGCCGTCCATTCCTCACTCGGCGAGAACTTCGCGCAGAAAGTCGATAGCCGTGAGGATTTACCCACCGAAGGAGTCGTGGCGCTATTTCGGGAAGCTTGGGCGAACGAGATCGAACAAGCCGAATTTCGCGACGAGGAAGGCCCGAAGGAACTTGGCATCACCGGAGAATCCCTCGTCTCGAAATACATGGAACAGATCGCACCCAAAATCGACCCCGCGGCAGTCGAGTTGAAAGTCGAAGGAGAAATAGCTGGAATCAGAGTTCGCGGCTGGATCGATCTCTTAGATGTCGAAGGGCGCGTCATCGACATTAAGACGGCAAAGGCCAAGCCCAGCTCGATCGAGCCGATGCACAAATTCCAAGTCGCGACCTACGCACATCTGATCTCTGGCGCCAGCGGCGATGGCCGCGTCGACACCCTCGTCAAGACCAAAATTCCGCAAGTCATTTCTCAGAGTTTTCACATTACGTCGGAAGAGATGAAGGACGCAGAAACGCTCTACCCCGCAGCGCACGATGCTATGCGGCGTCAACGATTCATGCCCAATCGGTTATCCATGATGTGTTCCCGAAGAAACTGCTCCTATTGGAGGCATTGCGAGCGCGAATGGGGCGGGGAAGTCCCCGAGTCATGAAACCCCAACGCAACCCCCGTTACCTGGCCTGGATCCGGACGCAACCTTGCTGCGTGTGCGGATCTAGGCAACGCATCGAAGCTTCCCACACTGGCCCGCACGGTATCGGCCAGAAGTCCCCGGACACCTCTGTGATCCCGCTCTGCGCCAAGCATCACCGCACCGGCGCCGATAGCTATCACCGGTTGGGCCCGCGAAAGTTCTCAGAGAAACACAAGTTGGATATCCCGGCCATCGCGCGCAGATTGAATTTGAAGCCAACCATTCGCGTCGAAGCTGGTTGGTTCGTGACGTATCTTGACGATGAAAGGTATGTGCTAGGCAAAATCGACGCCGGCATCCGGCCCTCCATCCGCGAGGCCTTACGGCTCAGCCGGGAGAATCGGCTGGCTACGGCGATTGCCGCTTCGTAGGGGCGACAGACCCGCTTAAGTGATGAGAGAATCTAAACCTATACTTTAGAATACTCACATGAAATTTGTCCGCCGAGTCCGGGTCACATCCTCTCGGCGTAGAACGCGGCCAGCGCTAGAGCCAAAACCAGGTCGTCGTGTTTGCGTCCACCTTTGGCTCCGTAAGACTCTTGCCGAGTCCGGCAATTGATCATCACCTGAAAGTTTTCGAGTTCCTTAATCAGTTCTGCAGCGTGCGGAATTCCCGCGGCGATTTTCAATCGGCCCGCCGCAAAGAGTGCTGCCAGCGTGCCAACCAGCACGCGCTTGGGGACACGTAGATGTTCCCGAGGCCCCGAAACCGAATGGCCGCCCGTGATCGTGATCGCCACCGCATCCACTCCCGCGGCCTGAAGCAAATCGAACACCGGCGCCCCAACTCCCGTCAAGTCCACGACAAGCTGGGTCGGGCCGTAGCACGCGGCCATACCAACTAATATTTGAGCGCGCTGTGCCACCGCCGGGTAAGCCGTATTCAGCTTTATACGCTCGAGATGCCGCAGGTGGTAACCACGAACAGGACCAGAACGTTTCTCCAGAATCGCTATGGTACTGAAATCACGCTTTTGTCCGAGATCGAGACCGATGTAGAAATCCGCCTCGCTCGGTTTCATATCCAGTCGCAACTAAAATCAATTTGCTGTTCGAATTTCCAACATGGGAGTGCCACGGCGAATATCAGGTGATCGGAGGGATGTTCCCGCCAAGGGTCGTCATTCGACGAGGCCGTCGAGGTCGGACGATTTTCATAGTTTAAGAGTGCTTTAGTGAGATTCGGAGTTTCCTTCAATCCCTGGGAAATCCTGAGGCGCTCCTTCATCAGCGCCACCCTGGTTACGCTAACGAGGTTGTTTTTGGGAACGTAGTTTTGATGTTGACGGTGTTGGCCCCCAATAATCACGGGATCCACATATTTACCCAGTTCCTCGCTCACCATCCGAACGATCGGTGCGCCGACTGCGGTCTGGTCCATGGCTATATAGATGACATCGTGCTCGGCCAGTATTTTATGGAGCTGCGCAAAGATAGGCTCATAGTCTGTACCGGGCGGGAAAGTGTGAAGATGTATCACGTGATATTCAGGGCGGCCGGTACAGAATGGAAGAGGTAGAGTTTTAACAACCTCAACCACAGCCAGGCCGAAACTATCGGCCGTCTTGCCCGGAGCCAATCCAATTGCAACCCTACGTCTCATATCTTGTCCTCCTCAAATAGCGGCTTTACGTCCGCGCTGATTGCACCCATGACTAAGTCATGCGAAAACACGTTCTCGCGTGTCTGTACGAATTCGCAAAGGTACTCTTGGCGGAACCACCATTCCCCTAAGCTGGCGCGTTCCTCCTCGAGAAACTGCTGTGGAATCCTGGGACAATCGGTAGCCTTGCATTCCAACCGCTCCCAAGAGTTCCCTCCGTTGGTCCACTCTTCAAAAAAATGGCCGGTCTGCCCATACGGAGTGCTCATGAGAATAAGGCGCCCGCCGCTCACCGCCAACATAGGGCGCATCGATCGGTAAAGTAGGTCATCCACACGGCTGGCTTCGTCTTCAATGATCAGCGTCACTCCGCTGAACCCGCGCACGGTTGCTTCTTTGCTCGGCAGCGCTACGATTCTCGATCCATTCGCCAACTGAAGGGAAAATTGATTGTCTTCCACTTTGATCGGCTTGATCGCAAGCTGGTTCAGAAACGCAGCCACTTTGCGGAACAACTCAGACGACTGCCGCTGGGAAGGGCTAGCCAACAGGATGAGACTATTTGCATAGTAGAGTGCCCGATGGAGAGCGAGTGCGGCAGCGGTCGTACTTTTGCCCCACTGGCGGGTACAGTTCAGCAGGAGGCGCGGCTTGGTCGATCTCAACACCTGTGCTTGTGATGAATCTGGATGAAACCCGAGCGCCTCGTGGGCAAAGCGCACGGGATCGAGCGCCCAGAGCAAATCACGCCGCAACATTGTGCATGGCTCCTTCGCTGCTGATCGCTTCCAATACGGCCGCTCGCGCCGCCGGATAGGGCTCCAATGCCAGCAGAATCGCCGACCGCAAGGTCAGCCATTCTGGCGCCAGAGTAAGGTCGATGGCTGCTGGGACCTCGTTCAATTCGGCGAGCAACTGGCCCTCAAGAAGTAATTGCCTCTCGGCGCGCGCAATTGCCTTCAACGCCAATTGGTTGTCTTTGATGTCAGCAGTGCGCGCCTCATGCAGAATCGAGGCGGTTTCCCGATTTAAAGTCTTTAATCGATCGAGAAGTTTGCCGCCGCTGATCTCCTCTTTGACGGCAGCGGCTTTCACGATGGCCGGCGGCAGGTGGGCCGCTTTATGGCGCAGCAGAGCGGTCTTTGAAACCGACCAGCGGGCGGCGATCTTCCGCAATGACTCGATGCCGAGTAGCGCGGCGTTGATCTCTTCCCGGCTCGGATGTTTACAGATAGTGCAGGTCCTGGACATAATTACTCCTGGCAAGTTCCTCTGAGTTGGGTGGCGACGGGCCCATCTCCCATGACGCCGCGTATTGGCGCCAACTTCGACCATTTGTCCCCACAGTCCCCACAGTCCCCACTGCCCAAAGATTCCCTCCTCGATTGCAAGATGCCGGTTTTGATGGCGTAAACCCTCTTTTTCCCGGCTCCGGCTATTCTTACGGACTTATCAAACCGACCGTGGTCGTGTTCTAGATACCCGTGCGCCTTCAGGGTCCGCAGCACCACTTTAGGGTCGGATCCGGCGCAGACTTCGCGGCGGAAGACCTCAGGACTCACCAAGTAAGTTGCGCTGCGACCTTCCTTCTCCATCCGGAGTCCGGTAACGCAGGTATCGCCCAGATCGGAAGCGCCCATTCCAAATTTGGCTCTAAGCGCCTCCTGCGTCTCGAGGAAGCGGCAGACTAGCCTAATCGTTGTATCTGCGGTGTCGGTAGTCGATAACATGTGCCTCCTTAACCAAGACTCGAAGCAGACCTGGGCCGCGTGCATGGCATCCCCCTCCTGCCATCCGGTAAGGCCGGCTGCCGTAGCAAGCTCCCCCGCGGCCGCGACCAAGGCAAATCGCGAAGCCGCCCGCCGTACGCCTCCGGTAGCTTCGGCGGGAACATGGCGCGTCAAAAACTGGTCGCGCAGCTCAATCGCGGTCCGCGTTACTGTTTCCGGGTCCTTCACCAGCATCCGGAGAAACGGTCGAATCGGTGTTCCATGGTAGCGACGCGTGGATTCAGCGAGATGTCGGGCGAACGCCGAAGAATTCGCAAACCCATGAATAAAATCGAACAACCCGAGCCCGCTCCCGGCATCGGCGTCCAAATCACACAATCTGAACGTCTGGCCCGGGTGCACGTGTTTTCCAGCGCCATGCATATGATCGGCGAGACTGATCTCGCCGGAAGAAAGGAGCAAAACATTCCAACCAGGCGCCGCACTTTGGGGCATGCGTTGTTTGGGAGAGCCGTTGGCGAGCGCATATACGATCGAACCAACTTCCTTGGCGTCCGCTTGTCCTTGTTCATCAAGGCATAACAGGCCATCGTTGTGATTCGCCGCCACTGCATCAAGACTATTGGCGGTCATTCGCCAAGTCCGGATAGCGCTTTCGCCGCCCCATACCGAGGCTGCAACGGATAGCGCCGTAGTCTTCCCGGTGGAGGACGCGCCGCTGAACTGGAAGCCTCCCCCCGGCTCGTTGGTGAGTCGGAGCAACGGTGGGGCGAACGCGCAAGACGCCGCAAACAGCAAACGCGGATTCCCAGGACAATACTGACCAATTTCGTTGATCCAATCCTCGAGCGTGCCGGATGGGGCCAACGAGTGTTTCGCATTCTTCGTGTTTTGATAGACAACGGGCTCGCTGTGTTCGGGCTGGATGGATTCGTCCGGTAACACAAACGCGCCGTCGTGCCAGCCAAGTTTGCCGGTGCAACGAAGCCGCTCTTCGGGATCCGCATCTGAGATATAACCGATCACTAGTTCACGTACCTTGGGGCTCCGCGCGATCTGTAGCCCGTGGCTAAGGAGCTGCGTCCAGCATTCCCTTCCATGACCAGCGAGCGCCGACATCGGCATCAAACAACGATGGCGGTTGCCGTCCTTGTCCAGAAATTCGATGAGCTTGCCCCAGTTTTGGTTCTGGTGATCCCGCGTATAGGCCTTTATATAGATGGGCGAGCAGATCCACAAATCAGCGTATTGCGGCCCTTGTGCTTGTGATGGCGTCAAACGATACAGACCGTCGCGGGAGAGCCGAAACCCTGCCGGAACGTGCCGGTTCAAGTATCGTTCCGCTCTTTTGAAGAATTCCACCCCTCGGTCGGCGCCCTCGGTTGCCAAGCAGTGGTCGAGAGTTTCGCACCCGCTTGCTGCGGCAGCCTCTAGATCATAGAGCTGCGCGCCGCGCTGCCTGAGTTGCAGGGCGACGGCGTTCAAATCGGGACCCATCAGAAATATCTTGCGACCGTTCAAATTCAAAGACCCGAAGTCATAACCTGCATTCACTCTTGATGGCTCGATAACTTGCACCGCCAGAAAATGCGGCTGGCCGTTGTGGGACTTGTGGGTCGACAGCGGCTGAAGGATCTCCATCTGCGCCGTGCTCGAAGTCATCACCAGAGGTAAATCGGGGTCTTCAATGCATTGAGGCGACGCGTTGGGCGGGAGGAGGCAATGACCCTCACCGCCATCAATGTCTGCAGGCGCCGTCAAGCCCCCTTCGCGTGATCGCATTCAAGTTCCCCCTAATGTCTTAGACCGTCCTCCGGGTGGAACGATTCTGCAAATAAGTCGTTCTTGTGTACTCTACGTCCCGGTCCGTATTTAACGAGTAGCAATCGGAGGAATTGAAAGCGTGTGTATTTCCCACTGGCTCGGTAATAGCGCGCACATTTCTGTCACGCGGTGACGATGGATGGTCCGCTTCGGGAAAGATGGTAAGTGGCCCGATATGGTCCGAAATGCTCCGTGGAACGGGTTTGCCGACACCGGCCCGAACCCAAACAAGCGGTGCATCGCAACAGCGTGGTCAGCTGCATCCCTCCGCGAAATACTCGCCACAGATGCACAGCAGACCATTTATTTGAAACCGCAAATGGCGGCACTTGACATGGTTTGGTGGTATATCGAGTCGATGGCCGCTGCGGCCACGCAGCTAGAGCGTGGCGAGTTCGGCGCAGACCGCTGACAAGGCGCTTTCGAGCTTAAGCAGCATCCCCTGGGCTTCAGTCATTTGATTCGCCCGACCCATCTGTTCGAGG
>Ga0105248_10010726_pt1 | contig 10115 bp, 8 predicted proteins | sample KBSS34metaG_FD_81524 | JGI IMG/M metagenome (GOLD analysis project Ga0105248, IMG submission 81524) | Switchgrass rhizosphere microbial communities from Kellogg Biological Station, Michigan, USA - KBS S3-4 metaG | ecosystem: Host-associated > Plants > Roots > Rhizosphere > Soil | place... | reverse complement strand
CTGCCCTCCAACGCCTCCAAGGAGCGCAGCGGCACACGGGCCGACTTCGTGCACCAGGCGCAGAAGAAGGAGACGGCCGTGACGACCATGCTCCAGCGCCACCGCGAGGCGGATTCCGCCGGCGTGGAGCCCTCGTTACAGGCCAAGACCGTGCAGCGCATCGAGCGACTGCAGCGCGACGCCCAGCGCATCCGCGACTGGCTGGCCGAGCATCCGCGACTGGCTGGCCGAGCATCCGCAGGATCGCCAGGGCTCACGAGGCCGCTGACCGCGTGGCCGGACGCGGCGGCGTAGCCATGCCGGATTCGTTGGAGCGCAAGTACCCCCGCGCCGGTGAGAACTGGGCATGGTTTTGGGTGTTCCCCGCCGCGCAGCACGCTGTCGACCCGCGCAAGAGCGTAGCTCGGCGACACCACCTCTATCCGCAAAGACTGCAGCGCGCCATCAAGCGCGCAGTGGCGCGGGCCGAGATTCACAAGCCCGTGTCTGTACACACGCTGAGGCACTCGTTTGCCACGCACCTCTTGCAGAGTGGCGCCGACATTCGAACCGTGCAGGAGCTCCTCGGGCACAGCGATGTCAGCACCACGATGATTTACACACATGTCTTGAAGCTCGCCGGCGGAACGTTGGCCAGCCCTCTCGATTCTCTGCAGCAAGGCACGTAGGGCTCCTGTCTGGGCGTCTAGCCCATTGCGAGCCGCCGTCTGCAACCGTTCGATCCGCTCCCGCTGCCGCTGCCGAGCCGGCCTACCCGGGCTCCATGGCTCCGAGCCCTCTTGTGTCGCATGCCCCCTGCCACCGGGCCTTCGTGCACCTCCGCTGCATCGCCTCGCGACTCGGCACGCTCGTCGACCCGCGCGAGTGCACCGGACGTCGCAAATATTGTGATCAACATGAATCGCGGCGACTGATCTCTAGAAGCCCCACTCCATCGATTTGTGGATTAGTGATTCCTGTTGCGCCATCTACTGAGAAGTCGACTCAGAACGTAAATTCGCTCCCCCATCTTCGACCCAAACGACGAAAGCCATTACACGATGAAAGCACTGCTCGCCACGATCGCCCTGGCCACCCTGGCTTCCGCCGCGTTCGCCGAAAGCGCCACCTACTCGGTCGACCCCACGCACACGGGCGTCACTTTCGAAGTAGTGCACGTCGGCACGTCCACCCTGCGCGGGCGCTTCGACAAGAAGGAAGGCAGCGTTCAGTTCGACCGCGCGGCCAGGACCGGCAAGGTCGACATCACGATCGACACGACCTCCATTGACACGGGCGTCCCCGCGCTGGACAAGCACCTCTCCAGCCCCGACTTCTTCAACGCCGCGCAGAACCCGACCGCCCACTTCGTCGGCGACAAGTTCGTGTTCAAGGGCGACAAGGTCAGCGAGGTCGCTGGCACGCTCACGATGATGGGCAAGACCCAGCCGGTGACCCTCAAGGCCAGCAACTTCAACTGCTACGACAGCCCGCTGTTCAAGCGCGAGGTCTGCGGTGGCGACTTCGAAACCACCATCCAGCGCAGCCAGTGGGGCATGAGCTACGGCCTGGTCTACGGAGTGCCCGACAACGTCCACCTGCTGGTGCAGATCGAGGCCGTGAAGCAGCAATAGGTAGCCGTAGCGCAGCGCTGTCGGCATGAGTCCTCCCGCACCATCGCCCTTGTCCACGTCCTCGCCCACATGGAACGCCCGACTGTGGGCGATCCTGCTTACCGTCTCGATCGCCGGGTTCCTCGACGCGCTGGACGTGAACATGGTGGGCGTCGCCCTGCCCTCGATCCAGGCCGACCTCGGCCTGTCCACAAGCGCGCTGCAATGGATCGTCAGCGGTTACGTCCTCGGCTATGGCGGCTTTCTGCTGCTGGGCGGACGCGCCGCCGACATCCTCGGCCGCCGCCGCGTCTTCCTGGTGGCGGTCGCCGTCTTCGCGCTGACCTCGCTGGTCGGCGGCCTGGTCGACGACGGGAACCTTCTGATCGTCGCCCGCTTCCTGAAGGGTGTGTCGGCGGCGTTCACCCTGCCCGCGGCGCTGTCCATCATCACGACCACGTTCGCCGAGGGGCCCGCCCGCAACAAGGCTTTCGGGATCTACACGCTCCTGGGTGCCAGCGGCTTCTCGAGCGGTCTGGTGCTGTCCGGTGCACTGACCGCGCTTGGCTGGCGCTGGACATTCCTCCTGCCGGCCCCCGTCGCGCTGATCGCCCTGGCAGCGGCCATCCGTGTCCTGCCCAAGGACGGCCCGCGCACCGTCGGCAGCTACGACCTGCCCGGCGCGTTCACCCTGGTCGCCGGAATGCTGCTGCTCGTCTACGTCGTGGTCGAAGCGCCGCAGAAAGGCTGGACCACGACAAGCACGCTGGTGGAGTTCGGGCTCGCGGCCGCACTGCTGGCCGCCTTCGTGCTCATCGAGCTGCGCGGCGCGCAGCCGCTGATCCGTCTGGGCATCCTGCGCTCAAGCGCCCTGGTGCGTGCCAACGTGGGCCTGTCGGTGTTCTTCGGCGCCTATGTCGGCTTCCAGTTCGTGGTGACGCTGTACTTCCAGCAAGTGCTGCGGTGGTCGGCGCTGCGCAGCGCGCTCGGCTTCCTTCCCGCTGCCGCCATCGTCACCGTCGCCTCGCCGCACATCCCGCACCTGATCGCGCGATTCGGCACATCGCGCAGCATCGTCGCTGGCCTCAGCGCGCATGTGGTCGCCTACGCGCTCTTCCTGGCCATCGCCCGGAACCACCCCTACGCCGTGGGTGTGCTGCCCAGCATGCTCCTGCTCAGCATCGGAATGACATTCGCGTTCGCGTCCTTCCAGATCGAGGGCACCTCGGGGATCCCTGACCACGAACAGGGCCTGGCCGGCGGCCTGCTGAACACCTCCATGCAGGTCGGCGGGGCAATTGGCCTCGCCATCGTCACCGCGGTCCTCACCGCAGGAAACGAAGGCAAGAGCGGGCCCGACGCCCTGCTCGCCGGTTTCACCCCCGCCATGGTCGCCGTCACCGTGCTCGCGGCCATCGGCCTGCTCGCCGCTCTGTCCGGAATGCGGGAGCGCCGCAGGGCGACCGCGCAGACGCACAGGAGCGCAGACCAAGAAGAGCTCGACAAGGTGCCCGAGATCACCGCGTGATGGCCAACCGCCGGGCTGTCACTTCCTTCCGCAGACTTGAAAGGCAAGACCACTCGCATGAGCAGAATCGTCCGATTTCACGCCACCGGCGGCCCCGAGGTCCTCACCCTGGACGACATCGTGGTCCGCGAACCCGGGCAGGGCGAGATCCGCGTACGCACCCGTGCTCTCGGGCTGAACCGAGCAGATGCCATGCTCCGCAACAACCACCGCGTGGAGCTTCCCTCGGGTATCGGATGGGAGGCCTCCGGTGAGGTCGACGCCATCGGCCCGGAAGTCGAAGGCTTCAGCGTCGGCGATGCCGTCAGCATGCTCCCTTGCTTCTGGGTCACCGACTACCCCATCCACGGCGAGCTGGCCATCGCGCCCGCCACCGCGGTGGCCAGGCACCCCGACTCGCTGTCCTGGGAGCAAGCCGCGGCCCTGTGGGGGCAGTACCTGACCGCCTACGGCGCCCTCATCGAGACCGCGCAGCTGAAGGCGGGTGACACGGTGCTCATCCCGGCCGCCTCCAGCAGCGTCGGGCTGGCCGCGATCCAGGTGGCCCGCAGCGTGGGGGCCCGGCCCGTGGCACTGACCCGCAGCAGCGCCAAGCGCCGGCGGCTCCTCGACGAAGGCGCCGAGGCCGTGGTCGTCACGGGCGAGGAAGACGTGGCCACCCGTGTGAACGAGCTCACCGACGGTCACGGTGCGCGTGTCATCTTCGACCCCGTGGGAGGACCTGCCCTGGCGGGCTTGATCGGCGCCGCCGCACCCGGGGGGACCGTGATCGTCTACGGTGCGCTGAGCAGCGAGGCCACGACGTTGCCGGTGATGGGGTTGATCAACAAGAGCCTGACCCTGCGGGGGTACAAGCTCTTCGAGCTCACCACCGACGTCGAACGCCGCAAGGTCGCCGTCGACTGGGTTCTTGACGGCATTGCCCGCAAGACCCTGCGACCGGTCATCGACACCGTCTTCGCGCTGCAGAACATCGTCGCGGCCCACCGTCGTCTCGAGTCCGGGTCCCAGGTCGGCAAGATCGTCGTGACCGTCCCCCGCTGACCCGCCCACCTTCCACCACGGCCGGCTTGCCGTTGCCGCCGTGGTTGCTCGCCCGTGGGCGTCAAGAACGGCGTCCACGTTTACGCAATACCAATTGCTCGTCTTACTCGTCTTAGGAGATATCCACCCATGCGATACACGACCTTCGGGCGCAACAACGGCCTGCGCGTGTCCGAGTACGGCCTCGGCACCGCTAACTTCGGCACCGGCTGGCGCGCCGGTGGCGGCTGGGGCCCCGGCGCCGAGCCCGCCGAGGCCCGCAAGATCTTCGACCGATTCGCCGAAGCCGGCGGCACGCTCATCGACACCGCCGAGAACTATCAGGCCGGCGAATCCGAGCGCCTGCTCGGCGAGTTCCTGGGCGCCGATCGGGACCACTTCGTGCTGGCGGGCAAATACAGCATGAACGGCGTCGGACCGCAGACCGTCTCCAACACCGGCAACAGCCGCCGCTACATGGTCCAGGCCCTCGAGGCCAGCCTGCGCCGCCTGAACACCGATTACCTGGACATGTACTGGGTGCACGCCCCTGACGGCCTGACCCCGATGGAGGAGATCCTGCGCGGCCTGGACGACCTGGTCGGCGCCGGAAAGATCCGCTATTTCGGGCTGTCGAACTTCCCGGCCTGGCGGGTGTCGCGCGCGGCCGCCGTCGCCGAGTTGCGCGGCTGGTCCCCGGTCGCCGGCATCCAGGTCGAGTACAGCCTGGTCGAGCGCACCGCCGAGCGGGAGCTGCTGCCGATGGCGCAGGCGCTTGGCCTGGGCGCGGCGCTGTGGAGCCCGCTCGGCGGCGGTCTGCTGAGCGGCAAGTACCGCCAGGGCGCCACCGGCCGGATCAGCGCCCTCAAGGCCGTCGGGTTCTTCGAGGACACCGCGCAGAAGACCGCGATCGTCGACGCCGTCCTCGACGTCGCGGCCGAGATCGGCGTGCCGGCCTCCCATGTCGCCATCGCCTGGATGCGGCAGCACGGGGCGCGGGCGGCCACGGCGTACGTGCCGATCATCGGCCCGCGCAGCGTCGCGCAGCTCGACGACTACCTCGGCGCGCTGGACGTGACGCTGACCCCGGCGCAGTTCGCCCGGCTCGACGAGGTGAGCGCGATCAGGCTCGGCACCCCGCACGAGCTGAACGCGTGGATCGCGGGCCCCATCCGCGGTGGTGATGCAAGCGTGATCGACGAACCCGCGATCCCGCTCGCGTGATCTCAGGCGTGGTTGGCCATCTCGCTTTCACGCCTTGTGGCCGTTGTTCCACCACGCAGTGACGAGAGCGGCGCATTCGTCGGCGGCGTCTTCCCACACGAAGTGACCGGCGTCGAGCAGGTGAAGCTCGCTGCGCGGCAGCCGTTCATGGAGGTATTCGGCATTGACCGGAGGCACGACCGCGTCCCTGCGGCCAGAAATGATCAGCACCGGCGTCTGGATGCGAGGCAGCAGGTCGCGCAGCACGGGAAGTTCCTTCGGAAAGGACTGCACGTAACGCATCGACTCCGCGAATCGATGGCCCTCGTAGGAAGCGAAATAGTCCTCGCGAGCCGTCTCGCTGAGCACGTGGCGCTCGAGCTTCTGCATCGCGCGTTCGACGATCGGTCGTCCGCCCATGTGGCGGTACTGTTCGAGGTCGCTCGCGTGCACCCAGCCGTGCAAGGGTTCGCCCAGCTGGAGCGGAACGGCAGCCCCGCCGGCGCCGATGACCAGACTGCGCAGCCTGCCGGGATGCTTCGCCGCAGCGAACAGCGAGGCCGACGTGCCGACGTCGGGTCCAATGACATGCGGCTGCTCCAGGCCGAACGCGTCGGCCGCACGGACGATGAAGTCACCCATCGCCTGCGGCGACATGAACCTGTGCTGTCCTTCCGAACGACCGAAACCGGGGAGGTCGATCGCCACCAGATGCGTGGTCTGCGCGAGGCGTTGCCACGTCGGCTCATAGGCAAGGATGCTCTCGGGCCACGGGCTGAGCAAAAGCGCGTGCGAATCTCCTCGTGCTTCGCTCTCGATGAAGCGAATCGACACGCCGTCGATGGTGCGGTATGCGGGTTCTGCAGCGAGTTCGCTCACCGAGTGAATCGGATGGGGCGTTGACATAAAGCTCTATGGATTGCGAATTGCATTTCTGATGGAAGCGACCTGCTCGACGTCAGTGACAGATGTCCCTTTGTCTTGCGATCAATCGACCAGTTCGAGCGCCGGCTTGCCGTTCTCGTTGATGTTGGTCGCGAGCTCGCTCGCAGGTCGCCGTCCGTTTCCAGCGTGGTGCGTGGCCCTGATCGATCACTTCCTCAAAAGCCCCAGCAGCGCGTCTGCCGCCGCCTCCGACGATTGCGGGTTCTGCCCCGTGACGAGCAGCCCGTCAGTCACCGCATACGAGCTCCAGTCGGCGCCCTTCGAATAGATGCCGCCCCTTTCCTGCAGCATGTCCTCGACGAGAAATGGCACGACCTTGGTCAGGCCCACGGCTTCTTCCTCGGTGTTGGTGAAGCCAGTGACGCGCTTGCCGCGAACGAAAGGCGTGCCGTCCGCGCCCTTGACGTGACGGAACACGGCAGGCGCGTGGCACACGGCGGCGACGGGCTTGCGACTCGCGGCGGCGCGCTCTATCAAGGCGATGGAGTGCTTGTCTTCGCTCAGATCCCACACGGGGCCATGGCCCCCCGGATAGAAGACGGCGTCGTAGTCGTCGATCGAGACCTCGGACAGTTTCTTCGTCGTTGCGAGTTGCGCCATGGCGGAGTCGTCGGCCTCGAAGCGGCGGGTCGACGCCGTCTGGAATCCGGGCTCGTTGCTCTTGGGGTCGAGCGGCGGCCGGCCACCCTTCGGTGACGCGAGCGTGATGTCGACGCCCGCGTCCTTGAAGCGGTAGTACGGTGCCGCAAGCTCTTCGAGCCAGAAGCCAGTCTTGTTTCCGGTGTTGCCGAGTTGGTCGTGCGAAGTCAGGACAAGCAGGATCTTCATTTGGGGTTCCTCATGGAATCGGTATCCAGCGGGCTGGTGCCTGATCCGGCACCATCCGCACACTCCGCGTCGTGATCGGCACGCGGAGCACAGTGGTCAAGTCATGGCGGTGAGGGATCTGTGGAACTCGCAGAGACCTCCGTGGCTGCGTTGGGCATGCAATCAATATAGGAACGCATTGCAGCGTCTTGAAGCAAAAGATTCGCACTTCACTCCTTACACGAGTGAACGAGCGCCGACGACACGGCGCCGGCGCGGCGTCAAGCTTTGCGCAGAGGTTGGAACGCGGCCCTCACCTCCTTCGCGAAGACATCCGGCTGCTCCCAAGCCGCGAAGTGGCCGCCTTTCTCGGGTCGGTTGTAGTAGATGAGGTTGGGGTAGGCCTTCTCTGCCCAACTGCGCGGGACCTGATAGACCTCATCGGGAAACGCGCTTACCGCGACCGGGATGGCGACATGTTTCGGAGCAAAGAAGGCGAACTTGTTTTCCCAATAGATGCGGGCCGAGGAGACCGCCGTATTCGTCAGCCAGTACAGCGTGAGGTTGTCAAGGATGTCGTCTCGCGTAAGTCCCTCACGTTGACCGTCGAACACGCGCGCAATGAGTGCGTAGCTGCGCGCATCGTGGTCAAGAAGCCAGGCGGCAAGCCCGACCGGCGAATCAGCAATCGCATACAGCGTCTGGGGGCGGCTCGCCATCTCCTGGGCGTAGCTCACGCCATGCTTGTAGAAGAAGTCGAGTTGATCGTATGCGTGCTTCTCGTCGGCAGAGAGGCCGGCCGGCGGCGGGCTTCCGGCCTGGAGCGCCTTGTCGATGTCTGGTGGAACCGCGAAAGGCCAGTTGAGGTGAATGCCGAGCAATTCCGGGGGTGCCTGCGTAGCCATCACATCCGTGACCATCGCACCCCAGTCGCCGCCTTGCGCAGCAAATCGCGCATATCCAAGGCGCTTCATCAGCACGACCCAGGCGCGAGCGATGCGCTGCGGATCCCAGCCGGTGGTGCTGGGCTTCCCTGAGAAGCCGTATCCCGGCAGCGACGGGATCACGACATGGAATGCGTCCGCGGCACTCCCGCCGTGTGCCGTGGGGTTCGTCAGCGGATCGATGATCTTCAGAAGCTCGACGATGGAGCCGGGCCAGCCATGTGTGACGATGAGCGGCATCGCGCTTTCGTGTCGTGAACGAACGTGGATGAAATGGATGTCCAGCCCGTCGATCTCGGTGACGAATTGGGGAAAGGCGTTCATCCGCGACTCGAACCTGCGCCAGTCGTACTCGCTCGCCCAGTAGCGGGCGAGCTTTTGCATCGTCGCGAGCTGCACGCCTTGCGAGACATCGGGCACCGTTTCCTTCTCGGGCCATCTCGTCGCGGCGATTCTTCTGCGAAGGTCAGTCAGGCTCTCGTCGGTTGCATGAAAGCGGAAAGGCCGCAGTGACGTGCCGACACTCGGGGGCACCGCTGGCGGCTCGGCGCCGGCTGAATGCGGTGAATTCGTTTCGGCATTGGCCGCGATCATCGGAACCAGGGCACCGATTGCTCCCGCGACCGCGGAAGTCAGCACGAAATCGCGCCTGCCAATGAGGAATTCAGACCTGGACATATCGTTCTCCGTATCTATAACCGTGCAAGTGATTGAGGTGTGTGGATCGAATTTCTGTGTTGTTGCCCATGGGCTTTGTTCCTTCAATGGCTGAGTTCGCTTTGGGCTGCGACGATGACACCTTCATTTCAGCGCCGACTTGTATCGCCGGTATGTCGAGCCACCAGCGCAACTGCATTCGCCTGTGTGCGATGGAATTCGCGACACACTGTGATTGAAAGTCGCACTCGTGAAACCGCGGGGCCGGCCCTTCCAACGAATTCGTTTGTGTGATCTGCGCCGCCAGATACACAGGAATACAGAATGCGGGCGCGGTCGCTCAGGCCTCGCCTAAATTGGTTCGCACGAGAAGACCGATCGCACCCGCACTCATGCGATGCCGCGCTATCGAGACTTGCCGCTCATTGCAGAAACGAAAGAGGGGTCGCATGACCGCGAATGGATGGCTCGATCGGGCCGAGGCTTCATCGATGCCGGCTGGCGCCCGCGACCCGTTCGTCATGACGCCGGCGACGGCGGCGATCGCCTATCCATTCCTCCTGCGGGGATTCCATGCGGCCATCGGCGCGGCGGGCGGCACGGGCTTCGCCCACGGCCTGCTGGCGTGGCCGCTTCTGCTCGGCGCGTTCCTCGCACCGGGGCTCGGCATGCTGTTCGCGTTCCGCTCAGCCGGCCTCGAGCATCCGACGTCCTTCCAGCTCAGGGCGCGCCTTCTGGCCTACCTGAGCCTGGCATCGCCGCCCCTGTACATCTTCGCGTCCTTCCTGCTGTCGATCCTGGGCCAGCCCCTTCCCGAGAGCGTCGCCTGGGTGGTCGCCTGGTCGGCCTTCGCCACGTGGGTCTGGACGGCGCGCGGCGCCGAAGCGCCCGGGGCGTCGTCACCGCCGGGCGCGAAGGCAAGGGTGGCGCACGGCTTCATCGCGGCCCTTCTGGTGGTGTACGTCTTCTTCCACCTGACGAACCACCTGTTCGGCCTGATCGGCCCCGACGCCCATGCCGCGGTCATGAAGCTTGGGCGCAAGGTCTATCGCGCGTCGGCGATCGAGCCGGTTCTGGTGGCGCTCCTGCTGACACAGGTCGGTCTCGGCGCGTGGCTGGCATGGCGTTGGAGCAGGCTGCGGATCGACCGGTATCGCGTCTTCCAGGTGGCCTCGGGCGTCTACCTTCTGTTCTTCATCCTGACCCACATGAACTCCGCGCTCGTGGCGGCGCGGGCGCTCCAGGGGATCGATACGGCATGGGATTGGGCCTCGGGCGCACCGACGGGACTGATCCACGACGACTGGAGCATCCGCCTGGTTCCGCACTACGCGCTCGGTGTCTTCTTCGTGCTCTCGCACCTCGCGTCCGGCCTTCGCGCGGTCCTGATCGCCCACGGCGTGCGCACGAGCGTCG
>Ga0105248_10010725_pt1 | contig 10115 bp, 8 predicted proteins | sample KBSS34metaG_FD_81524 | JGI IMG/M metagenome (GOLD analysis project Ga0105248, IMG submission 81524) | Switchgrass rhizosphere microbial communities from Kellogg Biological Station, Michigan, USA - KBS S3-4 metaG | ecosystem: Host-associated > Plants > Roots > Rhizosphere > Soil | place... | reverse complement strand
GGAGCGGGCATTCCTATCCGAGCCGCGCCCAGAGCGATCCGAAGGATCGCGTCGGAAGCGGACTTCCTGTGCAACTCATGTGGGTGGAATCGGTTGTCCGCGCTTTGTGAGTTGCTTAGAAAAGAGTCGGAGACCCATCACTTTCGCAGCGCTGCGCCCTGCTTCGTTCAGGGCTCTGCCGGATTGGCGCGGCGCCGATCGCCAACACGACGCGATACGATAGCGCCATGCCGGAACTGCCGGACATCACCGCATACATCGAGGCGATTTCCGCGCGCGTCCTCGGCGCCAAACTGATCGCCGCTCGCGTCGCCAGTCCCTTTCTCGTCCGGACCATCGATCCGCCACTCACGAGCGTCGAAGGCGCGACGCTCCGGGAACTGCGCCGCATCGGCAAACGCATCGCCTTCGGCGTCGACAACGATGTCTGGCTGGTCCTCCACCTCATGATCGCGGGGAGGCTGCACTGGACTGAAAAACGACCGGTGCTGTCGAGACGAAGGAGTCTCGCTGCTCTCGATTTTCCCTCCGGCAGTCTTTCGCTCACCGAAGCCGGTACGCAGCATCGGGCTTCGATCCACATAGTGAAAGGCGAGCAGGCGCTCCAATCCCTCGATCCCGGCGGCATCGACGTCTTCGCTGCGACGCCCGCCGAATTCGCTGCCGTGCTCCAGGCTGCGAACCACACGCTCAAACGCGCGCTGACCGACCCGCGCCTCTTCAGCGGGATCGGCAACGCCTACTCCGACGAGATCCTTCATCGCGCGCAGATGTCGCCGGTCACTCTGACACAAAAGCTCAGCGCCGATGCCATCAAGCGCCTGCTCGCGGCAACCCAAGAAGTCCTCAACGAGTGGACCGAAAAGCTCCGCGTCGAAGCCAACGGATCCTTCCCTGAAAAGGTGACAGCCTTCCGCGCCGACATGGCGGTTCACGGCAAATTCGGCCAGCCGTGTCCTCGCTGCGGCGGCAAAGTCCAACGGATCCGTTACGCCGACAATGAAACCAACTATTGCGCCCAATGCCAGACCGGAGGCAAGCTGCTCGCCGACCGCGGCTTGTCACGCCTGATGAAAAGCGACTGGCCCAAAACGCTCGCCGAACTCGAATCTCTGGTCAGTTCGCGGACCTCAAAAGGCGCATCGTGAGACTTGCAAAATCGAGGGCGCACAAGTAACTTGGGTCGTATGTGGAAGTGGATTCTTCGCGGTACCCTGCTGGCCGGAGGTGCGCTCGCAAACGGGTTTGCGCAGGATCCAGTCCCGCCCCCGGCCGCGACCGCCCAAGTCACCCCTGGCGTCCAATCCGCGGCCGATTCCAAGGAATTCGATCTCTCGCTTTCGTCCGAGTGGATCGACACCGGAATCGATATCAAGGCCGGCGATTCGCTGAAATTTACCGCCACCGGCACCGCGGACCTCGGCGCGAAATCCATCGGGCCCGAAGGTGCGAGCCGCGGCTTCTCCGACCTGATCAAGATCTATCCCCTCAACGACGCCAACAAAGGAGCGGTCATCGGGCGCATCGGCAAGGTCGCCGCGGCCCGCCCCTTCCTCGTCGGCAACGCGCGCGAAGTCACCGCGCCCGTCGCCGGACGCCTGTACCTTGCGGTGAACATGGGCCCCAGGGATCCTGCCAACGGAACCTTCCACGTGACCGTGGATCGTACCGCCGCCGCGGCGTCTACCGAACCCGAAGTCTCCATCCGGCCGTTCTCCCAGGCACGTCTCGATTCGCTGCCGGCGCGCGTCTCCGACCCGGCGGGCGCTGAGGGCGATCGCATCAACTTCGTCATCATCGGCTCCCAGGCGCAGGTGCAGAAGGCGCTCACAAACGCGGGATGGGTCGTCGTCGACCGCACTGTCGGTGCCTCGATTCTCTCGGGCGTGCTGGCTTCGCTCACCAAGCAGGCCTACGTCACGATTCCGATGAGCGAACTGGTTCTGTTTGGCCGTGCCCAGGACTTCGGCTACGCCCAGGCGGATCCGCTGCGCGTCGTGGCTTCGCGCCATCACTTCCGGATTTGGAAAGCGCCCTTCACGCACGATGGATCGACTGTGTGGATCGGCGCGGGCACCCACGACATCGGCTTCGATCGCGATCAGCGCAACGGCAAGCTGACTCACAAAATTGATCCCGAAGTCGATGGCGAGCGCGACTATATCGGCGAAAGCCTGACGCAAACCGGAATGGTCGCCAAGCTCGATTACATGATGCCGCGCGAATCGATCAAGGAGGCGAGGACCGCGCACGGCGAAGCGTTCCGCTCGGACGGCCGCACGCTGATCATCTACCTCCGACCCGCCTCCGGCGACCGCAACTGAATCGGCCGCCAAATTCATCCGAGCCGCGAATCCATCCGAGCCGCGGCCAAAGCAGCGCGAAGCGCTGCGTCGGAAGCGGACACCTCAACCACAGAATCGGCCGCCAAATCCGTCCGAGCCGCGCCCATAGTAGCGAAGCGCTACGCCGGAAGCGGACCCTCAACTGCGACTCCGCGATACAATCGGCGCAGTCGATGTTTTTCCTTCCAGACTCCCCGCCGCCCATCGAAGACTACGCCGCGGCACCGCAAAATCGCCTCTACGATCTGCTGCGCGCCGATGCGGATAAGCAGCCGGGCAAGGCGCTCGATCTAGCTGGACTGGTGAAAAACGAACTCCGCCGCGAGCAGTTGCGCAAGCAGGCATTTCTGTCCGCTGCCGCCACCGATCGCAAGTCTGCACTGCGTCATCTTCCGTCCGTCATCGACCGGCCGTGGATCGAAGAGGTCCCGCTGCTCGATGCCGTAGCGCTCGCGGCCGAGGTCGGGAATCCGGCCATCGCGCGCCGTCTGGTGTTGGCCGCCGCTCTTCGAAATCCCTCGTTGGCCGTGCGTACAGCGCCGGATTACGCGGACCTCCCGTTCGGCCGCGAGATCTTCGAGACTTGCGCACTCGCTGTGCCGGGTGACGCCGTGCTGGTCGCCTCCGGCGTCTCGGCGTCAGCGAAGCAAGCCTACGCGACGCTCCACGGAAGCGAAAATCCGCATGTCCGCTTTCTCGCGATGCTCTCGCAGAGGAACGAGATCGATCCCGCCTTGCGCGAACGGGCCGCCGTCTTTCACGACCATATCCTCGGCGGTCAGATGTCGCTCGATCAAGCGCTCGCTCTGGCCGCGAAGCCCTCGGCATACTTTCACGCGCTGGTCGAGATGCGCCTCGCACCCTCCGCGAACCGCCGCACCATGGACCGCCTGCTCGAATCGCAGGCTCTGCCGATGGCGCGCAGCGTCAACACGGGCAACGCGGCTTCGCAATCCCCCGACCTGCGGACCATGTCCGCGCGCGACGTCTTTCTGCTGCTCGCCTATGGACGCGCCGAGGAAGGCGAAAAAGGCTTCGCCAACGTCTTCGACCAGGTATTCCTGCCCAAGCTCCGCGCCGAAAGGATCTCGATTCTCCGGCTGCTTGAGCCGATGGCATTTCTTCAGTTCCGTCCCTTCGTCGCCGCCGCGCTCGCGAACGAACGGCTGGATGCCTTTCTCGCCTCCTGCAACGAAACCGAACGAGGCCGCATCGTCGCCGCCTTTGTCGAGGGCCTCGATCGCACCGAGCAGCCGCTCTCGGATCTGGTTTCCGCCGCCGAGATCGTCGAGAATCTTTCGCCCATGCCGAGGCTGAAGGAGGTCGCCACCGCGATCGTCCAGAACTACGAGCGTGCGGAAAGCCGACAGGCCCGCGCGATCTACGGTCTGCTCGCGGCTCTCGCCGATCAACGCCTGAAGGATACCGCTGGTCCTTTGACCAGCATCGCCGCGCCGTATCGCGGCACACTCGCCGGCATCAACACGCTGCTCCGTGCACCGCTGTTTCCGCGGGAACAGCTCTGCGTCCAGCGCCACTTCTTCTATAACGACGCCGACGGCGTCGAATCCTACGATTCCTTCCGCACCTTCTACGAAACCGACAAGGCCTGGAAGCTCGCGGAGCAGGACGGCTGGCTTCGTTACACCGGCGAAAGCGACGGACGCCGGATCGAAATCTTCGCGAATATCCCAATCAATCTGAATACCGCCGAACACGCCGCCGACAATGAAGAGGCCCTCCGCCGTCAGCAGCGCGTCAGTCAGGCGCTGTCCGCGGCGCGCCTCGAACCCACCGTTGTCGTGCATCGCGGACACAGTTATCACGTCGACAAAACGCTCGACTACCTGAACAGCGCTGCTCGCCTGGTGTTCCTAGGAAGCTGCCATGGCATGGGCAAGATGGACATCGTGATGGAGCGGGCTCCGGGCGCGCAGGTCATCGCGACCCGCGGCATCGGAACCGCCGGTATCAACGATCCGATGCTGAAGTCTCTCAACGACGCGCTGCTGCGCGGCACCGGAGATCTTCGCTGGCCCGAGTTCTGGCAGGTCCAGACCTCGCGCTTCGGCCGCAGCCGGACCTTCAGCGAATATGTTCCGCCGCACAAGAACACCGCCGCCGATGTCCTGCGCGCCTATTACGCTGCTCTCGACGGCGAAGAACCTGCTGTCCGTTCCACCAAATAAGCTCGCCTCCTGGAGTAGGATGGCAACAGGTCTTCCCCCGTCATGGACAACCTCTACGGCAAAGCGGTATCGCTCGCGGTACCGGTTTTTCTCGCGCTGATTCTCCTCGAATTTTTGTTCGACCGCATTCGCGGGACGCGCTACTACCGCCTCGCCGACGCGCTCAACAGCCTCAGCTGCGGCATCGTCAGCACCGGCATGCGCGTGTTCTTCGGCTTCATCGGCCTGTTCACGTACGAGTGGACCCTCAATCACGTCGCGCCAGTTCACCTTCCCGCCACGCATTGGGCGACCTGGATTTTTGCCTTCGTCCTGTACGACTTTTGCTACTACTGGAATCACCGCTGGGGCCATACGGTCGGCCTCTTCTGGGCTTCGCACGTGGTGCATCACCAGAGCGAGGAATTCAACCTCACGACGGCGCTCCGTCAATCCGGAACCGGATCCTTTTTCGGCTGGATCTTCTACATCCCGGCCGCGCTGATGGGCATCCCGGTCAGCGTCTACCTCGTTGTCGGCGTCATCCAGCTCTTCTACCAGTTCTGGCCGCACACGCAGATGATCGGCAGGATGGGCTTCCTCGATCGCTGGCTGCAGACGCCGTCGAACCACCGCGTGCATCACGCGCAGAACGATATCTACCTCGACAAGAATTACGTCGGCGTCTTCATGATCTGGGATCGCATCTTCGGCACGTATCAGGATGAGCTGGACGAAGAACCCTGCATCTACGGCATTCGTGGCCAGCTGAAGAGTTGGAATCCGGTATGGGCGAACCTGCATTACTACTGGGCCATGGCGCAGGATGCCTGGCACGCTGAATCCTGGCTCGACAAGGTTCGCGTCTGGTTCAAGCATCCTGGCTGGCGTCCCGCCGACGTCGCCGTTCGCTATCCCAAAAAGGAATACGATCTGCACCGCGATTTCGAGCGTTTCGATCCTGCGCGGAATCTCTCGCTCAGCCTCTACGGCTTCGTGCAGTTCGTGGTCCTGATCGCCGCCAACAGCCACTTTCTTGGCGTTCTGCAGAAACAGGACGTCAGTCTCAACTGGCTGTACTTCGCGTTCATTCTCGTCAGCCTGATTTCCCTCGGAGGCCTGTTTGAAAACCGGCGGGAGTTTCTCTGGCTCGAGTCCGTGCGGCTCGTCGGCTGCGTCCTCGCCGTCGCCTACGCCGGATCCTGGTTCGGCGCGCTGCGCGACACGCGCTCGATCGCCATTCTCGCCGCGTTCGCTCTCGCCTCGCTGGTTTGGCTCTGGATGGGGATGCGCAGCCCGGCTCCGGCGGCCGAACGGCAGTACGCCCGAGTGGAAGCCTGACGCTAGCTCAGGAGTTCCGCCAGCTTCGCGGAATTGATGTTTCCACCCGACACGACGCAGACGATCTTCCCGGTGCCCGCTTTGCCGGATAGCGTGCACGCCACCGGACACGCACCGGCGCCTTCCGCGACCACGCGATTCCGCTCGGCCAGCAACTTCACCGCGGCTCCGACTTCTTCGAGCTCCGCCACGAGCGCGCCGTCGATCAATCCGTGCGTCCGCCGGAGCATCGATTCGAAGACGGTCTTGCTGCCGATACCGTCGACGAACGACGGCGTGTACGCGACCGTCTGCGGACTTCCTGCTTCGAGCGATTTCGTCAGCGGAGCCGCCGTCGCGACTTCCGCCGCGAGGATCCTGCACTGCGGCCGGAGCGCCTTGACCGCCGTCGCGATGCCGCACGCCAGGCCTCCGCCGCCCCACGGAATCACAATCGTGTCCACGTCCGGCAAATCTTCCAAAATCTCGAGACCGATCGTTCCGTTGCCCGTCATCACGCGCTCGTCGTCGAAGGCGTGGATGAAGCAGCCGTCGATGCCCGGGTAGCTGCGCTCCTGGAACGTCCGCCACCAGTCGTCGAACGGAACCTTGATGACCTTGCCGCCCAGGCGCTCGATGGCCGCAATCTTCGTTTGCGGAGCCGTATCCGGAACCACCACCGAGCAGGGAATTCCCATCGCCCGGGCGCACCACGCGACGCCTTGCGCCATGTTGCCTGCCGACGCGGTGTAGACTCCCTTCGCAAGTTGCGCCGGATCGATCTGGCTCATCGCGTTCGCCGCGCCGCGGATCTTGAACGACCCGATGGGCTGCAGATTCTCGAGCTTCAGATAGATCTCCGCGGGCTCTCCCGCGTAGAGGCGGACCAGCGGCGTGCGGATCGAAAAGCGATACACCGCCGGAGCCGCGGCGCGAATGGCATCGAGCGCAGCTGCGCTCATTGCGACTCCCGATCGCGCAATGCGCGGCCGCCGCGGGCAAGCACGACGCCCGTCGCTAGAACTACAATCGGCAACAGCAGAGATTGTCGAATCCACAATCTGGTCATCGGCATCTGACCATGCTACGGCAGAAAAGCGCCCGCGGGATCTCCGCATTTCCCATGAACCCGTGCCGCATGAACATCGTCTATAGGAGTGACTATGCGTCCGTATTACATGCAGCCCGATGATGACGATTTTGGTTTTGGCGGCGATGGCGACGACGGCGGTTTCGAAGAAGAGGACCAGTTTGAGGACTCCGAAGACGACGACGGCTACGACGAGGAAGAAGATCCGGAGGCCACGGGCGACGGCGGCGGTGATGGCGGCGACGACGACAACGGCGGCGACGACGATAACGAGGACGGCGACGACAACGACGATCAGGATGGCGACAACGATGGGGATGAAGATGGCGACGACGCCGAACCCGTCGACCTGGGCGACGACGCGTATCTAAATCCCGACGACTATCCCGACGCCACCGAAGAGGACTTTACCGACGACGACGGCAATTGGACCGCCGACGATTACGCCGCGTCCTCCGAGCGTTTGTTCGGAAACCACGAGTTCTTCGGCGACACGCTCGACACCAAGCTCGCCGACGAGGGCTTCACGCGCTACGACGACCCGCGATTTGGACAGGCGTTCGATCAGATCGCGCCCGGCACGTCGAACGCGGTGCATCTGTTCCAGAAGGACGGCCATCTCGCCGCCTTCGGTTTCGTCACTATGGCCGTGCTGCAGATGCTGATGCAGCGTTACAAGGGCATGGACCTCAGCGGTCTCGAAGTGACCACGCCGGATAAAGGCGGTCAGCTCGAGCCGAAGCCCCTGCCGCCCGCGATTGCGAACCTGACGCCTGCCGAAGGCGTCGACCTGCGCAAGTTTGCATCGCCGGTCGGCGACCAGAAACAGACATCGCGCTGCTCCGCGTACGCGTGGACGCACGCCACTGAGCTGGTCCGCTGCATCCGCAACAACGAATCGGTGGCTTTGTCGCCGAACTACACGATGCTCGGCTTCCAGCGCATGCAGGGTGACGCGCAGGATTACAGCTACGCCTACAAGGGCGGCGACGGAACGGTGGGCGGCGTCGACCCCGGCAACGTGATGGTTCAGAACGGAACCTGCAAGCAGGATCTGTGGCCGGACGATCAGGAGCGCCCGATGGTTCCCGAAAGCTCGATGGCGTCCGACGCGCAGCATCGCAAGCTGGAAGGGAATCCCTGGCCCATTGCCATTGATGACGTGAAGAAAGTTCTCACCGCCGGTTCGCCGGTCCACCTGGCCATGAGCACCGGGCCGGAGTTCGCCGACATCGGCCGCGACGGAATCGTGAAGGCGGCGGAACAGGCGAGCGGTCAGCACGGCCGTCACGCGATGCTCATCGTGGGGTACACCGGCAACTTCTATATCGTCAAAAATTCCTGGGGCGAGGATTGGGGCGACCGGGGCTACTGCTACATTCCGAAGACCGTGCTCGCGCAGTCGGATCCGGAATTCGTTGCGATTCTGTATCCGACGCAGCAGCCGGAGTCGAATGTTCCGCAGACGCCGCAGCCTCCGCCGATGCCGCAGCAAGGCCGCCGCTACTAAGCAATCTATACAGCCCCGCGCTACAGCCCCGCCCGTAAGGGCGCGGATCCAACTGATACAGCCCCGCCCGTCAGGGCGGGGATACAAACTACACAGCCCCGTCCCGTCAGGGCGGCGATACGAACGATACAGCCCCGCCCGTAAGGGCGGGGATACAAATCTCTCGCAGGCGTCGTCGTCGGCGGACATCCCACGCAGACAAGTCAGATTCGTATCCCCGAACTGACGCACGGGGCTGTAAGTGTCGCCGTCTTTCCGTGAACCAAAAACAAAACCGCCCGCGGAACTGAATCCGCGGGCGGTTTGTATTTCGGAATGAACGGAAAAACTAGTCCGCCGCCGGACGGCGTGCCGGCTGTGCCGACGGAGCCGGATCCGGACGATCCACCGGAACCTTGTAGTTGAAGAAGCCGATCATCATTTCCTGGAACGTCTGATCGCCCCACTTCACTTCCTTCGAAGGATCCGGATTGTATTTATTGTTCGCCGAGTTGTCGTACCACGCGGTGGCTTCGATCTTCGTCCCGGCCGGAACCTTGCGCGGCTCGGCCAGAATGTAGCTCAACTGCCAGTTGAAGTCGTAGTGCGGCACGTTCAGCATCTCTTCGACACGGCCATCCGGATACGTCATCACGTACTTGAAGGCCTTGCCGCGCAGGTGCATGTGCGGCGTGAAGTCGAGCAGCGTCACGTCTTCCTTGAACGTGTACACGGCCTTGGTCATGTAGTTCGGCTCGTTCGGCGGAATCGCCAGGCGGAACTGCGTCGCCGAGCCGGAGAACGCGCGGTACTTCGGCGTGTCCTTGCGGATCTTGAAGCCCACCACCGAGCGGTCCGAAGCTTCTTTGCCGTTCGCCGTATAGTGAACCTGCAGCAGCAGGGTGGAACCAGCCTTCACGAGGAACGCCGTATCCGGATCCCACGTGATCGACGGAACGCCGGGCGCGTAGCCGATCAGCATATCGCTGAACTGTTCGCCGCCGCGCGTCACGCGCTTGCCGCCTTCCTGGACGAACACCAGGATGTGGTGGACCTGCTTGCGCTGCGTCGGACGCACTTCCGCGGCCTGGATCCAGGTGTCTTCCTTGAAGCCCGGATCGATCTTGAAGTACTGATAGTCGATCACGCCTTCGGCCTTGATCTTAAAGTCGGTGCCGATGTCGACGACCTTGTCGGGCTTGCCGAACTGCCAGCCTTCGACCAGCGCCGGCAGCTTGGGCATGTCCTTCGGATTGCCTTCCGGAGCGCCCGCATCCGCCCACTTGACGATGGTCGAGATTTCAGCAGCAGTCAGGCTGCGGTCGTTCGAGAAGTGATCCACCGCCGGATCCGCATGCCACGGCGGCATGGTCTTGCTGGCGACGGCGCCCTTGATCGCCTTGGCCCACGGACGCGCTTCCTTATAGGTGCGCAGCGGAATGGGCCCGGCTTCGCCCGGACGGTGGCATTCCAGTCAGCGGTTGTAGAGAATCGGTGCGACGTCCTTCGAAAAGGTCGGAGCGGTGTCGGCAAGCGCAACGGCGGCGAACACAAAAACAGCTGAAAAAGTGGCGAGGGGCCTCATACCTTGAGGCTAACACAAGACTTCCGAATTCTACCTTAAAGTATTGTATCGACGAGCTTACCTGCACTCTCAACAAGAAGTTGGGGGGCGGACGCCCTCGTCCGCGCGCGACCCCCTG
>Ga0105248_10010724_pt1 | contig 10115 bp, 6 predicted proteins | sample KBSS34metaG_FD_81524 | JGI IMG/M metagenome (GOLD analysis project Ga0105248, IMG submission 81524) | Switchgrass rhizosphere microbial communities from Kellogg Biological Station, Michigan, USA - KBS S3-4 metaG | ecosystem: Host-associated > Plants > Roots > Rhizosphere > Soil | place... | reverse complement strand
GCAAGGAAAAGCCCTTCTGCACCGAGTCGACCGAAGAGTGCTGGCAGCAGAATCGCCGCGCCGGATTTACCATCGACCGGTAGTTGTGCATCTGAAGAACCAGGCAGCAAAGCGGCAGTGGGGGCAAACCTCTCACTGCCGCGATTTTCGCTTTGAACAGACTGTGAGAACCAGATGAAAACCTTCGAACTGACTCGCCTACGCGTCCTCGCCCTTTTGCTGGCACTCATGCTCATCGCCCCCCGGCCAGCCCACGCCGTCTCGAAAGAGATGGTCGAGTTGCAGACTCAGGTCTCGCAACTTCTCGACATGGTGCAGCGGCTGCAGTCGACTGTGGACTCGAAGTTTGGGCTGGTGCAGCATCTCGTGGAGCAGAGCACCGACAACGTGAACCAGATGCACGCTGCCGTGCTCTCAATGCAGCAGAAGCTGAACGCCCAGAACGAGTCGGTCAACGGCAAACTCGACTCTGTCTCGGGCCAGGTGCAGTCCCTCAACGATTCGCTCGACGAGATGAAGTCGCGCATTGCCAAGCTGGACAAGCAGCTCCAAGATATCCAGTCGCAGTTGCAGAACGTGCAGGCTCAGGCTGCCGCGCAGCCAGCCGGCGCCCCCCAAGGTGGTGGAGACAGCGGCGCACAGCAGCAGGGCGGTGCTCCGGCAGGCCCCGCGGCACAGCAGGCGCCTCCGCTTCAAGAGACTTACCAGAGCGGCGTCCGCGACTACAACGCAGCTCACTATGACCTCGCCTCCTCGGAGTTTCAGGACGTCCTGCACTACTATCCGCAGGATGATTTAGCGGGCAATGCGCAGTTTTACCTGGGGGAAATCGCTTACCGCCAGCAGAAGTTTAAGGACGCTATCAAAGCCTATAACCAGGTGCTCGAGAACTTCAGCGGCAGCCCTAAAGCTCCGGCAGCGCAGCTTCGCAAAGGCCTTGCTCTAATTCAGTTAAAGCAGAATGAGTCCGGTGTGCATGAACTTCGTTCGCTGATCCAGCGGTATCCGCAAACACCGGAAGCTCTTCAAGCCCGTAGCAAGCTCAACGCACTTGGCGTGCGCGTTACGCCGCGGTAAGAGAGACTCACAAAAGGATCAGCCGTGAAGATATTGCTCTGTTCGCACCCCTTTGCGCCCAGCGTCGGCGGCATTGAGACGATTTCACGCATCCTTGCTGAAGAGTTCACTAAAGCGGGCGAAGAGGTCACAGTAGTGACCGCCTCGCCCGATCCTTCCAATTCCCTCACCTTCCCATATCGAGTGGTCCGGCAACCTTCGCGGCAATTGCTTCGCGAGTTGGGGAAGCAATCGGACCTGATCTTCCAGAGCAACATCTCGACACAGACGATGCTGCCGCTGCTCACCGTCGGCAAGCCGATTGTCGTTGTAACGCATACATGGATTGCCCGCAATGACGGGTCGCTCGCCTGGCAGGATCGCCTGAAGCGATTTCTGTTACGCTTTGCAAAAAACATCGCAATCAGCAAAGCCATCGGCGACAGCCTTCCTGTGTCCTCTACCGTGATCTGGAATCCCTTTGAGGCGGAGCTCTTTACGCCTCTTCGCGGGACGCCGAAGACGAAGGATATTGTCTTCCTCGGCCGCCTGGTGAGCGACAAGGGCTGCGATCTGGCGATTCAGGCCCTGGCCCTGCTGAAGGCTGAAGGGCTGACCCCGTCGCTGACCGTCATCGGCGACGGTTCCGAGCGCAAGGCGCTTGAGACGATGGTCGAGACCTTTGGCCTCGGCGACCAGATCAGGTTTCTGGGCAACCTTGGTCACGACCGCGCCGCAGAGCTCGCGAAACATCGCATCATGGTGGTGCCCTCCCGCTGGGTCGAGCCATTTGGCGTGGTTGCGCTCGAGGGCATCGCTACCGGCTGTGCGCTCGTCGCCTCGAATAAGGGTGGCCTGCCGGATGCTGTCGGTCCGTGTGGCCTGCTTTTCCCCAACAATGATGTCGCTGCTCTCGCTGCCGCGTTAAAACAGGTTTTGACCGACGAAGCGACACGAAGCCGTCTCACCGACGCAGGCCTGGAACACATCCAGAACTTTCTGCCCGGAAACGTTGCGAAGAAATATCTGGAGTTTTTCCGCCGCTACGCCTGAAGCATGAAAAGCCCCGCACTCAGCGGGGCTTTTCTGCTTCTTTTTGTTAAGGACTACTGCAGGCTGGCCATGACCTTGTCCAGCGTCTCCTTCGAGGGCCGGGTTACGGACTCGGGGAGGGTGCTGAGAGGCTGATCTACGAGATTCAGCAGGTCAGTAAAGGTAGGCTTCTGCGTATCCACGTAGAAGACTCCCGTCAAGACTTCACCCTGTTCGTGCGCTTCCATTAGCGTCTTCACAGCACTGATCTTGTTGGTCGGGTCGTAGTCTTCGCGGATCTTCCGCAGGCGCAAGCTGGAACCATCGTGCATGCGCACGTCGAGCGTCGTACCGTGGTCGTAATCGACTGCGATATCTTCGAAGCTCGGTACGAAACCGAGCTCGTTGATCGGCTCATCGTGCTCCTGCATGTACTTGTAGCTCTTGGTTGAGCCCTCGTGATCGTTGAAGGTGACGCAGGGGCTGATCACGTCGAGCATGACCGTACCCTTATGGGCGATAGCTGCCTTCAGCATAGCGAGGAGCTGCTTCTTATCACCCGAGAAGGAACGGCCAACGAAGGTTGCGCCTAGCTGGATGGCAAGCGAGCAGGTATCGATTGGCGGCAGATCGTTGATGACACCGGTTTTGAGCTTAGAGCCGAGATCGGCTGTCGCTGAAAACTGTCCCTTAGTCAAGCCGTAGACGCCGTTGTCTTCGATGATGTAGATCATCGGAAGATTGCGGCGCAGCAGGTGAACGAACTGGCCCATACCGATCGAGGCAGTGTCGCCGTCACCGGAGACGCCCAGCGCCAGCATGGTGTGGTTGCCCAGGATCGCACCTGTGGAGACCGAAGGCATACGTCCGTGAACGCTGTTGAAGCTGTGCGAACGGCTCATGAAGTACGCCGGGCTCTTGGACGAGCAGCCAATGCCGGAGAGCTTCATCAGGCGCTCAGGCTGTACGCCCATCTCGAACATGGCATCGATGATGCGCTCGGAGATGGCGTTGTGGCCGCATCCGGCGCAGAGGGTGGTCTTGCCGCCGCGGTATTCAATTACTGGGAGACCGAGACGATTGACCTTAGGCCCCGGAGTCATTGGCGGAGTTGCAGTTGCTGTAGCCATCGCTTAGAGGCCCTCCTTCGTTACGATTTCAGTGGTTACGGAGTCGGCATCCATCGGCAGACCGTTGTAGTGCAGGATGCTGCGCAGCTTGGTCACCTGGTTGGCCGGCAGATCCAGCTTCAGAAGGCTTGCAAGCTGACCATCGCGATCCTGCTCGACCACGTAGATACGATCGTGCGAGGACACAAATTCGAGAACCTCATCGGTGAAGGGATAGGCCCTGACGCGGAGATAATCCACGTCAAAGTGGTAGCTCTTCTTCAGCTCATCGAGCGACTCGGTGATCGCATAATGCGAAGTACCGTAAGCGATGATGCCAATCTTCGAGGTGCCGTTCTTGTGCAGAATCGGCTCTGGAACCAGGTGACGTGCGGTATCGAACTTCCGCGTCAGCCGATCCATGACCTCGACATACTCCTCCGGCTTCTCGGTGTAGAGCGCCTTGGAGTTGTGTCCTGAACCGCGTGTGAAGTAGGCAGCCTTGGGGTGATCCGTACCGGGAAGCGTGCGGTAACCGATTGCATCGCCGTCTACGTCTTCGTAGCGGGCAAAGCCTCCCAGACGGGTCAGATCGTCGGCCGAGAGCACCTTGCCACGATCCAGAGGGGTCGTGGGATAGGTAAATGGTTCGGACATCCAGTTATTCATGCCCAGATCAAGGTCAGAGAGCACGAAGACCGGGGTTTGGAGCCGCTCTGCCAGATCGAATGCGGCATAGCCAAAGTCGAAGCACTCCTTGACCGAACCCGGCAGCAGCACGACATGCTTCGTGTCACCGTGAGAAAGGAAAGCTGTCGAGAGCAGGTCAGCCTGCGAAGTACGCGTCGGCATGCCCGTCGAGGGGCCGCTGCGCTGCACGTCGAAGATGACGCCCGGAATCTCGGCAAAATACCCGAGACCCGAGAACTCAGACATGAGGGAAATCCCGGGGCCGGAGGTCGCCGTCATCGAGCGGGCACCGGACCAGCCAGCGCCGAGCACCATGCCGATGGCCGCGAGCTCGTCCTCTGCCTGAACCACCGCGAAGGTAGCCTTGCCGTCTTCCGTGACGCGGAATCGCTTCAGGTACTCGATCGTCGCTTCGACGACCGAGGTCGAGGGGGTGATCGGATACCAGGCAACCACCGTCACGCCCGCAAACACAGCGCCCAACCCGCAGGCCGCGTTGCCGTCGATGATGATCTGGCCGGTCGTCGCATTCATCTTTTCGATGAAGAACGGATCTTCCTTGGACAGCTTCTCGACAAAGTAGGCTGCGCCTGCCTTGACCGCGTTGAAGTTCAGATCGAGCGCCTTCTGCTTCTTGGCGAACTGCTTCTTCAAGGCTGACTCGACGCGATCCATGTCGATCTCGAGCAGGTGCGCGACCACGCCGACGTAGACCATGTTCCGGACCAGCTTACGCAGCTTGGCCTCGGGACATACGGCAGCGGTGATCTTGTCGAAAGGAACCGGATAACAGACCACGTCATCGCGATACTGCTTGAGGTTCATGCTCTCGTCGTAAACGGCGACTCCACCCTTGGGCAGCGCGAGAATATCCTCTCGGGCTGTCTCAGGATTCATTGCGACAAGAATATCGATGTACTTCTTGCGTGCAACGTACCCGTCTTTGCTGGCGCGGATGGTATACCAAGTCGGAAGTCCGGCAATGTTCGAGGGGAATAGGTTTTTTCCGGATACCGGAACACCCATACCAAAAATGCTCTTCAGCAGTACGCTGTTGGCCGATTGCGAACCGGACCCGTTGACCGTTGCGACCTGAATGCTGAAGTCATTGACGACGCGTTTGGGGGCGTCTGTTGCTGCTGAAATGCTCTGCTCTTGACCCAGAGCAAGGTCTCCAATCGCCATGTGGCGGGATTCCCTTCACTTGAAATTACAGAAAGAACGTTCTATCTCTCAGCCAGTTATTATAGCCACTTAGCGATACAGATGTCCCTATGTGGACCCAAGTGGTTACGGTGCAATCGGATAGGTGCGGTCTCAGGGGAATAATTCCTGTATTGGTCCCAATATGTGGTCCAGACTACTTTGAATATTAAAAAATTACATGAGCTCATCAAAAAACTGACGGGTTCTCATCAATTTTCAACCTGCCCGACCCAATCTTGAGCAAATATTGACAGGGTCAGTTGCGGATATTCGAAAGCAGTCGTTCGATCTCGGCCTTGTCCTCGGACGTAAGGGGCAGCAGTGGCGAACGCGCTCTGCCTCCAAAATACCCATTCCAGTCGCAGGCGTACTTGATCCCCGGAATGCTCAACTTTGAAGCAATGAAATTACTGGCCTCAGTGATATGGTTCTGGCGGTCTAGCGCGAGCTGTTCGTCATGTTCCTTCCAGGCAATGTAAATTTCGTGGCAGGCCTGAGGTGCGCAGGCGGCGAAGGCCAGCACTGCGCCGCTTGCGCCGGCATCGAGTGACTCCTTCAGTGTGGACGCAGAACCTGTCAGCACCTGAAAGCCTACCTCTCGGGTCCGCGTTTTGAGAGCAGGAGTCGGAGGGGCGACGGCAAGCGCCACACCGCCGTCTCCGCCCGAGGCCAGACCCTCGGCTGAGATAAAGTTTCCTGCTGCGGCGGGCTTCGCTGCCAGCATCCGGCCAGTCACGGCCTCAAAGATTGGGGTAACCGTCACAGTCCGCCGCGGAGCCAAACGCGTCGCCTGCACCACCTGACGCACCCGCTCTACACTGCCGCTGGACTCTTTAAGGCCGATGATGTTGGGATGCTGCGCTAGCTCTTCCACAACCTCCAACGGAATTTCCGCACCCGTAAATCGCGGAATCGAGTACAAAATCACCGGCAGCGGCGAACGATCTGCCACCGTGCGGAAATAATGCAGCAACGCTGCCGGAGTCAGCTGCGGCTTGTAGTAGCCGGGGTTACGCACCAGCACCGCGTCGTACTGATTCACAGCAGCTGTCTCGGCCAGCGCTACTGTCGCCTTTACGCTTTCCCGAGCGATTCCGGCAATGAGCACTTTGTCTTCCGCGGCAGCTCCGGCAGCTACCTGGAGCACCTCGCGCGTCTCCTCGTCGTCCAGCGAGACAGCCTCGCCTGTGGAGCCCAAAACGACAATGCCCGAGAGGCCGGTCAGCGATATCCGGGCGACATTGAACTCAAGCTTTTTGAAATAGACGCGTTCGTCCGGATAAAACGGAGACGTAACGGGAGCAAAGACACCTTCGAGCAGCATGTGCTTATTTTACTGTGCTTCAACTGCCCTCGAAACACACGCGAGACTCCTTTGCGCACCACCCTCGACAACCACCCCAGTTCAAGATCTTCCTGTGCGCGGAAACCACCTTGGCGTACACTTTAGAAGCGGTCTCATATATGCATTTGTAGCTTTGGCTTATGGTCTGAACCCCGCTTTGATTGCGGGTTTCATGCGAGGCGTTTCAGAATTCATGGTATTTATGAGACCGCTTCTAGTCACCTATTTCAGGAAGTTGAGCCGACCTCATGTCTGAATCCAACCCCGGCGAACCGATATACACGATTGACTCTTCCATTGACTCAGATGATTTTTTTGTAACCGATGAGGAGGAGCAAGGCGCCAATCTCGCCCAGCAGGCACTCTGGGTGCTCATTCACACATTGGTTGCCCTCGGCTCGTGGATCGCCATGATGACGGCTATCACGATTTTCAAACCGGAAAGCGTTCCGGTACTCGTCACCCTGGTGCTGTCGTTCTCAATTCCATTCGCGGTTGGGAATATCTTCACCCGCTTCAAGCAGAACGATATGGCCCCCTACACATGGCTTATCGGGATGATCTGGTTTCTGATTGTCTGCCTGTGGATTCTCGACATGCCGACCGGGCCGAACCAATGCTTCCACTGCGACGCCTCGCAAAAGCTTTACCTGACCTTCTTTAGCCCCAATGAAGACAGTTGGCTCATCGATGGCCAGGGGCGGCTGATTGGCACATGGCCAACCGCCGCCTGGATTGGCTACGGCATCGGCGCCGGCCTGTCGCTCAAACGCAAGCCAAAGGCCGCCTGAACCGCTACTTGCCAAGCGGGTGGAGTTCCTGGAGCGAGATCACCGAAGTGTGACGCCGCTGCATTGCTGCAATGCCCTCGGCTGCAGCCTGCGCCGCGGCGATGGTGGTGATGGTCGGGATTCGCGCCAGCACCGCGGCTCGCCGAATGGCCTTTTCATCGAAGAAGGTATCCTGCCCGCGGGGCGTGTTGACGATAAGCTGAATGCGGTCGCCCTTAATCAGATCGACCACGTTGGGCCGGCCTTCTTTCACCTTGAAGACGCGCTCGACGATCAGGCCCGACTTTTCGAGAACGTTGGCAGTCCCCTCGGTCGCCACAAGCTTGAAGCCAAGATCGACATACCGCTTGGCAAGGGCTGTCGCGGCCACCTTGTCATGGTCGTTCACGCTGAAGAAGACCGTACCCGCAAGCGGGAGCACCTGGCCTGCCGAAAGCTGGGCCTTGGCAAAGGCCTCGCCGAAGTTGTCGGCCACGCCCATGACTTCTCCGGTTGACTTCATTTCGGGGCTGAGAACCGTGTCCGCGCCGGGGAACTTGCTCCATGGGAAGACCGGCGACTTCACATAGAAGTACGGTCCGGGGTTCAGGTCTTCTCCCGATGTGAGTTGCTCGGGCAGAAATTCGCTCAGCTTGCGACCAGTCATGAGCCGTGAAGCGATCTTTGCCAGCGGCACGCCGGTTGCCTTCGAGACATAGGGCACGGTTCGCGAAGCTCGCGGGTTTACTTCGATGACGTAGACGTGATCCTCGCCCTGCTCGTCGCGCTGGATGGCGAACTGCAGATTAACCAGGCCGACAACCTTGAGGGCGAGGGCCAGCTTGCGCGTGTAAGCGCGGATTGTATCCAGCGTCTCGGGCCGGATCGAAACCGCAGGCAATACGCAGGACGAGTCGCCGGAGTGGATGCCGGCCTCTTCGATGTGCTGCATGATGGCTGCGATCACGACGTTCTCTGAATCGCACAATGCGTCTACGTCGACTTCAACGGCAGACTCGAGGAAGTGATCCACTAGCACGGGTCGGTCTGAGGAATATTCGACGGCCGTGGTCATGTAGTGCGCTACTTCCTTGGCGTCGTACGCGATCACCATCGCCCGTCCACCGAGCACGTATGAGGGGCGAACCAGCACGGGGTAACCGATGCGCTCGCCAACGGCCAAGGCCTCTTCGACGGAGGTCGCAGTACCACCCGGCGGCTGCGGAATCTGCAGGTCTTCCAGCAGCTTGCCAAAGCGCTTGCGATCCTCGGCCAGGTCGATCGACTCCGGCGAAGTTCCAATGATCGGGACCCCGGCCTTGCGCAGGCGCTGGGCGAGATTCAGTGGGGTCTGACCGCCGAACTGGACGATCATGCCAATCTCTGCGCCGGATGTTGCCTCGTGCTCGTAGATTGCGAGCACATCCTCGAGAGTCAGCGGCTCGAAGTAGAGACGATCTGAGGTGTCGTAGTCGGTCGATACGGTCTCCGGATTGCAGTTGACCATGATGGTTTCGTAGCCGTCTTCCTTCAGGGCAAAGGCCGCATGGCAGCAGCAGTAATCGAACTCGATTCCCTGCCCGATGCGGTTTGGACCGCTGCCGAGGATGATAATCTTGCGTTTATCCGTCGGCGGTGCTTCGTCCTCTTCGTCATAGCTCGAATAGAAGTATGGCGTGTGCGACTCGAACTCGGCCGCGCAGGTATCGACGAGTTTAAAGATGGGCCGGATGCCGTGTTTGGAACGCAGTTCCCTCACCTGTGCGATTCCTTCGTGGCCCTCAAGATTCCATTCGTTGGCGATGCGCTCATCGCTCAGGCCGAGACGCTTGACCTTGCGCAGTTCGAGCGGCGTAATGGTCTCGGCAGTCAGTTCACGAAGCTGCTTCTGCCCATCGACGATTTCTTTCACCTGGTAGAGGAACCACGGGTCCATCGTTGTGTAGCGCGCCACTTCGCGTACACTCATGCCGCGTTCGAAGGCAAAGCGAATGTAGTTGATCCTGTCCGGCTGAGGCGTTACCAGCTTCTGCGTCAGACGGCGCGGCTCCAGCTCTTCGGAGCCGGTCTTTTTGCCGGTCTCAAGCGAACGAAGGGCCTTCATCAGGGATTCCTTGAAGGTGCGCCCGATTGCCATCACTTCGCCGACAGACTTCATCTGCGGCCCCAGTGTCTCGTCCGAACCAGGGAATTTCTCAAACTGCCACTTGGGAATTTTCGTCACGACATAGTCGATGGTCGGCTCAAAGCAGGCCGGGGTCATGCGCGTAATGTCGTTGGGAATTTCGTCGAGCGTGTAGCCGACGGCCAGCTTGGCCGCGATCTTTGCGATGGGGAAACCGGTAGCCTTCGAGGCCAGCGCCGAAGAGCGCGAAACACGTGGGTTCATCTCGATGACCGTCATTCGCCCGTCCGCAGGATTGACTGCAAACTGCACATTCGAGCCGCCCGTTTCCACGCCAATCTCGCGCATCACGGCAATGGCCGCATCACGCATTTTCTGATACTCCCGATCGGTCAGGGTCTGCGCCGGTGCAACAGTGATTGAGTCGCCGGTGTGTACGCCCATCGGGTCGAAATTCTCAATCGAGCAGATGATGATGACGTTGTCTGCAAGGTCACGCATGACCTCGAGTTCATACTCTTTCCATCCGAGAACGCTCTCTTCGATGAGGCACTCGTGGACGGGCGAAAGGTTCAGGCCGTTGGAGAGAATTTCGATGAGCTCTTCGCGGTTGTAAGCGATGCCGCCGCCTGAGCCGCCGAGGGTAAAGCTGGGCCGGATGAGTACCGGGAAGCCATTCTTCTGCGCAAAGTCCATGCCGTCGCGCAGATTGTTCACCAGCATTGACTTCGAGACTTCAAGGCCGATACGCACCATCGCATCCTTGAAGAGCAAGCGATCCT
>Ga0105248_10010722_pt1 | contig 10116 bp, 9 predicted proteins | sample KBSS34metaG_FD_81524 | JGI IMG/M metagenome (GOLD analysis project Ga0105248, IMG submission 81524) | Switchgrass rhizosphere microbial communities from Kellogg Biological Station, Michigan, USA - KBS S3-4 metaG | ecosystem: Host-associated > Plants > Roots > Rhizosphere > Soil | place... | reverse complement strand
TCCAGTGCGGTGACCTCCCAGCCGCGGTCGGCCAGCCATCGGGCGTCGGCCCCCTCGCCGCAGCCGACGTCGAGGGCGCGCCCGGCGGGGAGGCCACTGACCTCGCTGACCAGGGCCCCGTTGGGCTGGCCGCTCCAGAGCTGGTCCATTGTGGAGTACCGCGCATCCCACGGGTCTGCGATCGAGCGTCGGGCCCGGTGGCTCCGCACGGCGCGTTCGGTGTCCTCGGTGATCAGGTCGCCGTTGATCGCCGCCCCCGCGGTCAGGCCGGCGGCGGCCGAGCTGACCACCTGAGCCTGGATGTTGGCGACGTTGCCGGCGACCCAGATACCCGGCCCCGCCTGGCCGGTCCGATCGGCCTCGATCTGGGTGCCCAGGAGGTAGCCGTCCAGCGCGACGTCCACCGGTGCTACGTCCACCGACGCCAGCAGTTCGGCTCGGGCGCGGGCCACCGGCGCGACGACGAGAGCGTCCAGCGCGATCCGCCCGCCATCGGCGAGGGTGACCCCGGCCAGCCGCCCATCGGCGGCGTCGACCTGGCTCACGGCCGCGGTGACGATCGCGATGCCCAGGGCATCGAGCTGTTCCTGCTGATCGGGGGTGGGCGGCGGCCCGGTATGGGTGAACAGGGTCACGTGCGGGGTGAGCTGACGGAACATGAGCGCCTGGTGGATGGCCATCGGTCCGGTGGCGAGCACGCCGACGCGTTGACCACGAACCTCCCAGCCGTGGCAGTAGGGGCAATGCAGAACGTCGATACCCCAACGGTCGGCCAGGCCAGCGATGTCGGGAAGCTCGTCGCGGGTTCCGGCGGCGAACAGGATCCGGCGGGCCGTCACCTCGCGGCCAAGGACCTCGACCCGGAAACGGTCGCCGACCCGGGCGAGCGCGTCGACCGTGCCGTGGACGAGGTGACCGCCGTACGCCTGGACCTCCGTGCGGCCCGCGGCGTAGAGGGCGGCGGGGGTGGCGCCGTCCTGGGTGAGGAAGTTGTGGACGTGCCCGGCGGGCGCGTTGCGCGGGTCGCCGGCGTCGACCAGCAACACCGAACGCCGGGACCGCAGGAGGGCGATCGCTCCGGCCAGTCCAGCGGCCCCACCACCGATGACCACCACGTCGTACCTGTCATTGAACTCGTTCATGCTGCCAGCCTCCACCGGCTTGGGGGAGTTGACAAATCCTGTTGCCGAAGCAGCAAAATGAGGCATGGGTGACGACATCGAGGACAGGCTGGCGGCGGTGGGCCCGCGATTGCGGGCGCTCCGCGAGCAGCGGCAGACGACCCTGGCCCAACTCGCGCGGACCAGCGGAGTGTCGGTGAGCACCCTGTCCAGGCTGGAGTCGGGCGGCCGAAAGCCTACGCTGGAGCTGCTGCTGCGGTTGGCCCGCGCGTACGAGTTGCCGGTCGACGAACTGCTCCACGAGCCGCCGGTGACCGACCCCCGGGTCCGGCCCGAACCGATCACCCGCTACGGGCTGGTGATGCTGCCGCTGACCCGCCGGCCGGGCGGAGTGCAAGCGTACAAGATCATCACTACTCGTGGCCGGCGGCAACCCGAGTTGCAGAGCCACGAGGGCTACGAATGGATGTACGTCCTCAACGGCGAGCTGCGCCTGCTGCTGGGGGACCTGGACCTCGTCCTGCGGCCGGGCGAGGTGGTCGAGTTCGATACCCATACGCCCCACTGGTTCGGCAGCGCCGATGGCCAGCCGGTCGAGCTGCTCGTCCTGTTTGGCCCGCAGGGCGAACGGATGCACGTACGCGCCCGGCCCCGGACGAAGGCCCTGGCCGGGTAGGCCCGCGTCACGTCAACCCGACACCATCCTCCTGGCGGAGTACAGGTAGGGCGTCATCACACGTCCTGATAGAACTGCAGTCCGTTGCCATCGGCGTCGCGCACATGGAACTCGCGAGTGCCCCACTGGGTGTCGGATACCTCGGTTCGGTCTGGCAGTGGCCCGAACTCATCGGACAAACCGTCGATGTCGTCCACCGGGAAACGCAGAGTAGGCCGATCGCCGGCGATCCCGACGAAGTCATGCCATTGCAGCGCGAGAACGGCGTCGTCGCGACTGACGATGACGAACGTCGGAGAATCTGGGTCGTTGCGGAACTGCTCCACAAATCCGAGTTGTGCGTAGAAGCTCGTCGCCGCCGGCACGTCGCGGACGTTCAGCACGGGCTCGACGCGTTCGATCTTCGGCACGGCGTCATTTTGACACAAGCCGGGGGCGAGGCCAACGTTCGGCGGCACGACCAGCAATGCGCGGCGTATCGCTATCGGACGTCCGGGACCATCACGTTCGCCACCTCGGCCAGTTCCCGCGCCGAGCACCGTGATCGCATTGTCGTGAGACATCGAGGTTTCTCCTGTCCTGGGTTGGCTTCGAAGGTGGCCGGGTCGGCCTCATCGGGCGGCGTCAGGCGGTGGAGGCGACGATGACGGTCTTGCCGGGCAGCGCACCCGCGGCGGCCTGGGCATGAACAGCGGGCAGCTCCAGGAGGGGGACCTGCTGGGCGACGTCGACGCGCAGCTCGCCGGAGTCGATCAACGCGACCAGGCGGGACAGTTGCGTGGCGTCGCTGCGGACGAACAGGTCGATGCCGCGTACGCCGCGCCGCTCGTCGCTGGGTGCGGGCATCCACACCGTGGTGTTCACCAGCACTCCGCCGGCACGGATCAGGGTGAGCAGGGCGGCCAACCGCGCCGGGTCGATCGGGGCGAGGTTGAGGACGACGTCGACCGGCTCGCTCACCGTCTCAGTCACCTCGGTGCTGGTGTGGTCGATGACCTCATCAGCGCCCGTGGCCTTGACCTGCTCGATGCTGCGGGGGCTGGCCGTGGCGAGCACGTACGCGCCGGCATTCTTGGCCAGTTGAACGGCGTAGCCCCCGACGGCACCGCCCGCGCCGTTGATCAGCACACGCTGCCCCGCCGCCAGCTTCGCGTGCTCGAACAGCGCCTGCCATGCGGTGAGACCCACGACGGGTAGCGCGGCGGCGTCGGCCAAGGGAATGCTGGTCGGCGCCGGAGCGAGAAGCTCGGCCGGAGCGACGACATACTCCGCGGCCGCGCCATCGGCCGCCATCGGCAGGAACCCGACGACCTGGTCACCGACCTGGATGCCGGTCACGCCCTCGCCCAGCGCCGCCACCGTGCCGGACACGTCGATGCCTGGTGTGTGCGGCAGCGTCACCGGGATCGGACCCTGCATGAAGCCCGCGCGGATGTTGCCGTCGACGCCGTTGAACGACGTCGCGGAGACCCGGATCAACACCTGCCCGACGCCGGCGGCGGGCTGCTCGACATCCTCGTAACGCAGGACGCTCGGGTCGCCGTACTCGTGGAAACGCATTGCCTTCATGACAAGTCCTCGTCTCTTCGGTTAATTAGTGCTTCGTATTCGAAGCACTGTGTGACCCTAACACGCTTCGAATCCGAAGCAACTTACGTGCGGTGTGAGCCGGCCGACAGTCGCCGGGGGCTAGTCGACCGCGATGGTCAGGCGGCGGAGCTTCTCGTCGGTCGGAGAGCCCGGGACGGCCATGAAGACCAGCAACATTTGGTGCTCCACGGGATCCACCAGAAGCTGGCGGTACAGCTCCAGCCCGCCCATGTCGGCATGCCGGTAGCGTCGGAGGTACCCATGACCGGTGACGCCCACGTCGACGAGGTGGCATTCGCACGCCGCCGGGTCGGCGAGCCGGCCGCCGGCCAGATGGCGCGACGATCCGTCGAACCGGGCGCAATCGCCGAACAGGGCAATCGCCGGACGAGTCTGCAACAGCACCTCGCCGCTGCGGGAGAACACCATCGCGGGATAGTCCGGTAGACGCCCGACGATGCGCGTCATAACCGGGCTGGCATGATCGCCCCCGACCTCCTTGGGGCGCGCTCGGAGAAAGTACTCCGGCAGGTCCCGGTCCACGTTGCTCACCACCTTCCCGGTCCGACCAATCAAGCATGGCGGGATCCGGAAGCCGGGTGAATGTCACCGTTATCCACGGACAAACAGTCCATGGATAACGAGGCGGGTTCAGCTCATCGTGATCAGACGCTGGAGCTTCTCTTCGCTCGGCGTGCCGGGCTGGGCCGAGAAGACCAGCAACTCCTGGCCCTCGTCGGGATCCACCAGCCGCTGGCCATAGAGCTCCAGCTCGCCCAGCTCCGGATGCCGGTAGCGCTTGAGATCGTGGTGGTGGGTGACATCCACCTCGTGTAGCCGCCAGACCTCGGCGAACTCAGGGCTGACCGCCAGCAGCGCGTCGACGATCTCGCCCGCTGTGCCCGTCGGGTCCGCCGTGTACGCCGCCCGGATGTCCACAGTGAACACACGGCCCCGGATGGCATGGTCCTCGGGGGGATACAGGGCGCGTTGGGCCGGGTCGGTGAACCACCGGTAGACGAGGTAGCGGGACATGCCGGTGAACCGGGTGTAGTCGCCGAACAGCGCCACCGCCGAACGGGTCTGCAACAGCGTCTCGCCGAACCGGGAGAACACGACCGCGGGCGTGTCCGAGAGGCGCTCGACGATGCGCCGCATGGCCGGACTGACCTGCTCGTCGCGCAGGAGGCGACGCGGAGCCGAGTGCCCGCCAAGGGCGAACAGGTGCTCCCGCTCACTCGGGCTGAGAGTCAGTGCCCGCGCCAGGCCGGCGAGCACTTGCTCGGACGGCATCGGACCGCGCTGCTGCTCGAGCCGGCTGTAGTAGTCGGCCGACATGCCGGCCAGCACCGCGACCTCCTCACGCCGCAACCCGCCCGTGCGACGCCGGGAGCCACGGGGAAGCCCGACCTCCTCCGGCTGCAGCATCTCCCGCCGGGCCCGGAGAAAGTCCGCCAGCAACGCTCGGTCCATCGCTCACTCCGCCCTTTCAGTCGGTTCGGTTGCGGGCGGCACGGGGTTTGGCCGACCGTGGCGGGGTGGCGCGCATGTGGTCGCGGACGCGGCCGAGAACGCTGCCGAAAGCGGCGAGGTCCTTGCCCGTCATCGGTTCGAAGAGCAGCTGCCGGACGCGGTCGACATGCCCCGGAAGCACACGGGCGATCAGGTCCCGGCCGGCGCCCGTGACGGTCACGACGACGCCGCGCTCGTCGTCCGGCGACGGCGACCGGGTGATCAGACCGCGCTTGTCCAGCAATCCGGCCTGGTAGGTGAGCCCACTGCGGCTGTAGACGACGCCGTCGGCCAGATCGGTCATTCGCAGTCTGCCCTCGGGTGCGTCCACCAGCCGGGCCAGGATCTGGAACTGCACATAGCTGAGGTCACCGTCGGCGCGCAGGTGCTCGTCCACCGCGTACTGGAGCAGGCTGCTGACCTCCATCAGAGCGAAGTACGCACCGAGTTGCTCCGAGTTCAGACCGGGCGTCGAGTCAACCACCCCATGATCGTACTTGCTTTGAATTCGAAGTGCACCTTCGACTCCGCGGCCGAGCGTCGAGTCAGTTGCGCGTCACGGGCCCGCCGAACCCAGGTGGCTGGTTCGGTTTCGTTCGAGGCCCATTGACGGCCGTACGACGGATGGACCGCGTTGCCGGGGTCGACGTAGGAAGGAGTGCATGGACACGCCGCGTCGTACCCGCACCTACCGCAGCCATCACCTCGACAGCGAGCGGTGGGACCATGTCACGCTGCGGCCGGGCGACGTCGTCATCTCGACCTCGATGAAGGCGGGTACCACCTGGATGCAGCGCATCATGAGCCTGCTGGTCTTCGGGGCGGGCCCCTTGCCGGCGCCGCTGCTCGAGTTGTCTCCGTGGATCGACGCGGCCTTCCTGGGCGACGTGGATGGCGTCGTCGCGAGCATCGAGGCCCAGAAGCACCAACGGTTCCTGAAGAGCCACCTGCCGTTCGACGCGCTGCCGTACGACCCGACGGTCCGTTACGTGTACGTCGGCCGCGACACGCGGGACGTCTTCATGTCGGCCTTCAACCACTACAGCGCCTACACCGAGTTCACCTACGCGAAGCTGGACGCCGCGGGTGGCACGGCTGGACCGATGCCCCGGTGCCCGGCCACCGAGCGAGAGCTGTGGGCCGATTGGATGACCCGCAGCCTGTTCGATTGGGAGACGGACGGCTGGCCGTTCTGGTCTTTCCATCACCACGCCGCGACCTTCTGGGCGCATCGGGACCTGCCCAACCTGCTGATGGTCCACTACACCGATCTGCTCACCGACCTCGAGGCGCAGATGCGCCGCGTCGCCGCCTTCACCCACATCGAGGTGACCGAGGATGCTTGGCCCGAACTCGTGGCGGCCGCCCGGTTCGACGCCATGAAGCAGGACGCCACCCGCAACGAGGAGTCCGTCAAGCCGCTCTACTTCGAGGGCGGCGCCCGTCGCTTCTTCTACAAGGGCACCAATGGACGTTGGCGCGATGTCCTCACCGAGGAAGACCTGGCCCTCTACGAGACAGCAGCCGCTCGGCTCGACCCGGGGCTGCGCTCATGGCTCGAAGCTGATTCGGCGTTGACGCTCGACTCCGGCGTGTGACGCGAGCGGCCCTCGCTCACCCTGATCTTCGGGCCGGTCGCGACTTCGGTGGCGAACATGACGGGGATACGGCCGCGGGCGGTGTCAGCCCGCACCGATGACGTACAGCAGCGTGGTGGCGGGCTCGAGCGCCGAGAACGCACTGGCCCCGGTCATGAATAGCAGCAGGCACGCGGTCAGCGCCGCGATGACACCGAGTGTCCGGTGCATGAATCTGACGCGGGTGGTGCCCGGGTCGCCGGTGATACGCCGCTTCCAGAAATAGACGCTCGCCACGACGATTGCCACCATCATGGTGCCGGAAACCGCCACCATGACCCATTGGTATCGCTCGGCCTCACCGAGAAGTACCGTCAGCGCGGGGGAACCGGCGTGCGGGCTGGCCGGTTCCGTCAGCCCTTCGCGCATCTCACGGAAAACCTGTGCGAGTGTTCCGTCGGGGGTTCTACCGGGTAGCAGCCCCAGCAACGCGACCAGCGGTACGGCCGTCGCCTGGATGTTCAGAATCAACACTCCCATGGCGAGAACCGTCAACACCGCTGCGGCCGTGGCAGCCACTGCGTACCCCGGCCGGGCTTCTAGGTATCTCCGCCACAGCGCGGTGGTGAGCAGGGCGAGGACCATGACCAACAACGTGCTGATGACCACCTTGATCGCATGCCATTCGAACCAATAGTCGATCAGCGTCGTCAGGCGGGCGGGGAACGCCGGAGTTCCGCTTCGCCAATACTCGACGAGAGCACTCCCGACGGCGTCGTGCAGTCTCGCCTCACTGTAAGCCCCGAAAGTTGGCCTCAGGAGGGCGGCGGGGCCGAGTATGAATGCCGCCACCAACGCCGCGCCGGCCGCCAGCAGCAACCCGATCACCGACCTCGAATGCAGCCGAACAGCGCCTCTCATCGCTGCTCCCTCCCGCCGCCATCGCATCGCCCGGGTACCAGCGCCGACCCACCGACGAGGTTGCGCGCTGCGTAGCCGCGTGGGTGTCCATCGTTTTCCCTTTTGCGGCCGGAACCTGGTGTTCGTTGGGCGGCACCAGTTGTCGTGATCGGTCGAAATCGCATGGGCCGACGTTAGTAAAGGACCGGTCGAAGCGCGATGGCACCAGCGGTAGGACAACCGGGCTGGTCTGGTCTACCTGTGGGGTATAGCTGGCTCTACCTCACGGCCGCGTCGTGGACAGTTGTGCTCGTTGTGCCCGCATCCGGCCAGCAAGGTGCATAGCGTCGACCTCCGCAGTGCTCCAGGCTCCATAAGGGACCGGAGGGCGGCGCGAGTTCAGGTACATGGGTGCTCCTCGCTTCGGTGCTGGCTGATTCGTCGCTGCAGTGGTTGGCGTTGGCGGGCAGAGTTCGAGCCACCATGACCGGGTCCGGATGAGGCCACTCCGACGTTCCCGTTCGCCTGTTGGGCCCCGCGTGTGGTGGGTCAGGCGCGTTCGCGTAGCGTCCGGCCGGGGTGGGTCCCCGGGTGCGGGTCCCGGGGTCTGGTTGAGGCGAGGAGTGGCGAGCATGAATGGCGCAACGGTACCGGTGGCCGTCGTCACCAGCCGGATCGAGGCCGAGCTGATCGTCGGCGCGCTGCGCAGTCAGGGCGTACGAGCGGCCATCTTCGCCGACGACCTCGGCGGCATCCAGCCGCAGTGGCAGCAGGAAGGCGTCCAGGTCCTGGTCGCCGCCGAGGACGAAGCCGTCGCCCGCCAGATCCTCGCCGAAGTCACCGATGGCCCTGATGGGCGGTGATCGCGGCCGGAGCGGGACCCGCGGTGGTGAACAATCGGGTCGCCGGCGGGCCTGGTCAGCAGTTCGTTCGTCATTCCACCCCGGGAGATGCGTCGTGGCGATGGCGTTGGGCGCTAGCGGTCCTCTGTCGTAGCGTTCTTGACTTTGAGCCACGTTTTCAGACGGCGACGCGTGACTGTCCAATGTGGTCGTCGACCTAGGTGTCGATGGTGTGCGGGGCCTGGCGGAGGCGCAGTGCCGTACCCCCAGGAGAGCGTTGCCGCCGGAATATCGCACGACACCCGCCCGGGTCCTACCAGGCCTGGGCCGCCGGGTGACGGCGGGCCCAGGCCGGTCGGGCCGCTACTGTACGCGTCCCGCGTACTCGACCACGTAGTAGGTGTCTACCGCGGCACCTGCGTTGGTGAAGCAGTAGATGTGGGCGATCCGCCCGCCGGTGGTGCCGAACCAGTACCCGACCTGGCATCGTTCCGTACCACCGCCGTAGGCGGTCACCTGCACGTGGCCACCATCGAGGCCCTGGTCCTGGAACGGCAGGAACACGTCGTAGCTGCCGGTGCCGGAGCGGGTGATGGTGACCGTGCCGGAACTGGCGATGGTGGTGCTGCGTTGGTACGACAGGGCCGGGGTGTAGCTGGCCGAGGCCGGCTGGTTGGCCCAGGTGTAGCCGTCGGCGACCACGTTGTCGCCCATCAGGTTCTGCCCGTCGGCGTACAGGACCGAGAACACCTCGTCGGAGGCGGCGCCGGCACTGTTGTAGCACTGCACGAACACCACTTCGTTGCCGCCGCTCGGACCCCAGCCGGCCGACTTGCAGACGCCGCTGCCGCCGCCATACGCAGTGATCTTGACGGTGCCGGCCGCGGTCGGTCCGGTGCTGATGGGGAAGGCGATCTGGTACGAGCCGGTGCCGGTCCGGGTGACCGTACCCGGGCCGCCTCGGCTGTTGTACTGGTACGTGGTACTCGGCACGTACGAGGCAGTGGCCGGGCTGTGGGCCCAGGCAAAGGCGATGGTGTTGCCGGATCCGCCGCCAGCGGTGTATTCGGCGGTGAAGTACGAGTCCTGCGGAGCACCGGCGAAGCTGTAACAGGCCACGCCGACCTGTTCCTCGGTGCCGCTGGGCACCCAGACCGTGACCTTGCAACTGGTCGGGCTACCGCCGTACGCGGTGACCTGCACGTTGCCGCCGCCCGAGGCGACATCGGCGAAGTGGACCACGTAGGTGCCGGTCCCGGTACGGCAGATCGTGTTCACCGCGCGGCGGGTGTTGAAGGAGTAGAACGCGCTGGGCTGGTAGCAGCCGGCCTGGCTGGGCCGGTCGTTCCAGACGTAGGCGGCGGTGAACGGGTCCCGCCCGATGGGGGTACGGGCCATCTCACACCCGCCGGCGGTTCCGTTGGCGAGGTTCGACCAGGTGGTCTGCATGGCGAAGGTGCCCGTGGTGAACGCGACGTTGGCGCTCGCCCCCGGTCCGGAGCTGATCCAGATGCACTTGTCGCCGTTCTCGTCGCCCGGGCCGGTCCAGCCGCCGGGCGGGTTCTGGTCGGTGATGGTCTCGGCGTACTCGTGACCCTCCACAATGGTCACTCCGTCAAGGGCGCCGGCCGAGCCCGCGTTGACGAAGTTGGCACCGCAACCGAACCCGGCGTCGGGGACGTACGGCAGGTTGGTGAACGCGATGTCCCCGACTGAGGAAGCGGCGCCCACGTCGCCGTTCCAGTCGTGCCAGGCACAGAACCCGGTCGACGGGAACCCGTCGGGATGGGTTCCGGCGGGGGAGATCACCACGTACTGGGCGCCCCGGTTGAGGATCGCGTTGGTGTTGCCGAAGTGGCTCGCGGCGGCGACCGCCTCGTTGCCCAGTTGCAGCGCCG
>Ga0105248_10010721_pt1 | contig 10116 bp, 7 predicted proteins | sample KBSS34metaG_FD_81524 | JGI IMG/M metagenome (GOLD analysis project Ga0105248, IMG submission 81524) | Switchgrass rhizosphere microbial communities from Kellogg Biological Station, Michigan, USA - KBS S3-4 metaG | ecosystem: Host-associated > Plants > Roots > Rhizosphere > Soil | place... | reverse complement strand
GGCACCGGTGAAAAGCTCACGCCACTGGCCGGCCCCAGGCTCTCCACTCGACCCTTGAGGCGCACGCCGGGCAGCGCATCGATCGTGATGTCGACCGGCTGGCCGACCTGCACCCGGGCGAGCTGCGTCTCGCGAAAGTTGGCTTCCACGTAGAGGGCATCGAGCGGAACCAGGGTCAGCAGTGCCTCACCCACATGCGCGTAGCTGCCGACCCTGGCCTTGCGTTGATCCACGACGCCGCTGACCGGCGCCGCCACGCTGGCATAGGAGAGCTTCAGCTCGGCGTCGGCCCGGGTGGCCCGGGCCTTCTCCAGTTCGGCGCGCAAGATGGTGACCTGCTGTTCGGCCGCACGCAGTCCGGCCTGGTCGCGCTCGCGCGTGGCGCGCTGGATGTCCCATTGCGCTTGCGCCTGCTCCTGTGCCTGAACCGTGCCGGAGCCGTCTTGGGCGAGATTGGCAAAGCGGCTGTGGTTGGCCTCGGCGAGCTTGAGATTGGCGCTGGCTGCGTCCACCGCTGCACGGGCCTGGGCGATCGTGCTGCGCTGCCGATCGAGCTGAGCCTGCAAGCTTTCGATGGTGGCGTTGGCCGTGGCGACGGCAATGCGCAGCTCCCGGTCGTCGATGTTCACGAGCGGCGCACCGGCCTGAACCTCCTGGTGGTCCTCCACCGCCACGCGGCTGATCAAGCCAGCGACCTGCGGGGCGACCACCGTGAAGTGGGCCTCCACGTAGGCGTCGTCGGTGCTTTGTTCAGAACCCCTCGATTCCGGGCGGTTGAGCACCAGGAATGCGCCGACCAGGGCGACCGCGACGGTCACGCCGACAGCGAGGCGAAAGCGAATGTTCGTGGCCATGAGAGTGCGTGTTCAACAGGGTGGGAATCAGGAGGTCGCGCCAATCGGTGCTGCGGTCGGCGTGCGCGCCACCAACGGCGCCGGGACGTGCTGGAGCTTCAGGACGACCGGGACCAGCAGCGCCGCCAGCACGCCGAACACCCGGTAGATGTCGGCCGCAGCCAGGACGCTTGCCTGCTGCGCGATGGCCTGGGCCAGCGCACCCAGTCCCGCATCGGACGACGGCAGCCGGACCAGAAGGTGCCCGGCGTGGTCGAGCAGCATCTCGGTGTGGAAGTGGCTGCGCACGACCGCGAGCTCGCCGATGACCGCGCCACCCAGGACCGAGCCGAAGGCACGCAGGGTGTTGACGATGCCGGCGACATAGGGGCCTTCGCTCGGCTGCAGCACGCTCGTGCCCAGGAACAGCAGCGAGATGATGGCCATCGGCAGCCCGATGGCGTAGAGGACTTCAGCCCTGGCGAACTGCGCCACCATCCATTCGCTGGTGATGCCGCTACCCAGCCAGCAGGCCGCGGCGATGCAGGCCAGGCCCGTGGCGAAGACGTGGCGGGCGTCGACCCATCGCTGATAGAGGAGCATGGCGACGCAGGAGCCCAGCACCAGTTGCGGCAGGCCGACGATGAGTCCGAGGTCCGCGCTCTGCTCGAAGCGGAACTCCTGCAACTGGCTCAACACGTTGGCCGGCAGGGTGACGGCGGTGGCCGAGATCATCAGCAGGAGCACGAACACGCTAAAGCCCAGCCCCAGGTTGCGCCGGCCCAGCATCTGCAGCCGCAAGAAGGGCGCCGGATGACTCCACTCGCTCGCCAGGAAGAGTGCCGTGAGCACGGTTCCGACCAGAAGCGAGGCGACGACGAGAGGCGAATGGAACCAATCCAGACGCACGCCCTGATCCAGCCCGACCACCAGCAGGGCAAGACCAGGGACGCCCAGCGCCATGCCGAGCCAGTCGCCCTCCTTCAGGCGCGGCAGCGCCGCGGGCGTCTTCGGCACGCCAAAGGCGACCAGCCCCATGGCCACGAGTCCGATCGGTATCACGTGCCAATAAGCCCAGCGCAAATCCTCCAGGCGATCCGCGCACAACGCCGCCAGCCATAGCGCGACATTCGGCGAGAAGGTGGAAGTCAACGCATAGAGCGCCAGGCCGTGCAGGCGGATCGACGGCGGCAGATAGGCCAGTGCGGCCATCATCAGCATCGGGATCAGCATGCCGGAGCACAGGCCCTGAAGGGCGCGCAGCAGCAGCAGGAGGTCCAGGTCCCGCACGAAAGGCATGAGCGCGGCGAGGGCCAGCGCCGCCGCCAGCATCGCCAGGTGAAAGCGGCGCATCGAGAAGGTGATGGCCAACCACGATGCGAACGGCATGGCGGCCAGCTCCCCCGCGGCATAGGCCGTGTTCAGCCAGGAGGCGTCGTCACGCGCGAAGCCGAGCGCACCCTGCACGTCGCTCAGCAGCAGGCCGGGAACACGGTTGTTCAGGCCGGCCAGGATGGCCGCCAGCAACACGCCGAGCAGGCCCAGGGCCAGGCGCAGGTCGAACTGCGGCGGCGATGCATGCGTCGTCATGAAGCGCCTCCTGTCGGTGTCGCCGCTGTGCGAAGTTCGGGAGACCAGCCGCCACCGAGGGCGCGGTAGAGCGCGACGACCGATAGGGCTGAGGCCGTGGCGCTGTCGTTCAGCTCGGCCTGGCTGGAAAGCAGCGAGCGTCGTGAGACCAGCACGGTGGTGAAGTCGGCGGTGCCTTGCTGGTATGCGCGTTGCGCCACGTCCAGCGCCGTCTGGTTCTGCGCCAGGGCAAGCTCCAGCTGCTCATGCCGCTTCAGTTCGGTGGTGTACGCGCTCAGGGCGTCGTCCACCTCGTGCCATGCCCGCAGGACGGTCTGCTGGTAGGCAATCCCTGCCAGGCGCTGGCGTGCCTCGGTCAGGGCCAGGTTGCTCTTGAGGCGGCCGCCCTGGAAGATCGGCAGGTAGAGCGAAGGCCCCACCGAGAACAAGCGCGATCCCCAATTGCCCAGGTCGGACAGCGAGGTCCCTGTCAGGCCGATGTTTCCTGTCAGGCTGACGCGCGGATAGAAGTCGGCTTCGGCTGCCCCGATGTCGGACACGGCCGCACGCAGCTGCGCGTCCGCCTGCAGGATGTCGGGCCGGTTGCGGGCCAGTTCGGACGGGACGCCGATGGGCAGGCGCTGGGGCATCGTCGGAAGGCCTGCGCTGGCGAGGCGCTCGTCCAGCTCCCTCGGCGGCTTGCCCAACAGGAACGCCAGGGCGTTCATCAGGACGTCGCGCTCTTGCTCCAGTTGCGAAAGGCGCGCCTCGATCCCGGCCACGTCGGCGCGTGCCGCCGCCGCGTCGAAGCGAGTCGCCACGCCGTTGCGCTGCCGGCTCTCGGCCATGCGCACCAGGTTCTGCGCGATCTGACGGTTCTCCTCGACGATCAGACTCTGCGCCTGCACGCCGCGCAAGAGCAGGTAGGTGCGCGCGACGTCGCCCGCCACCGAAACCTTCACCGCCGCCATGCCGTAGCCGCTGGCCTGCAGCCGGGCTTCGGCCGATTCGCTCAGATGGCGCAAATGGCCCCACAGATCCAGCTCCCAGCTGGCTTGCAGGCCCAGCGACCAGATATTGGTCCCCTGGGTCGGCGCACCCAGCATCACCAGCGGCGAGTGCTCGCTCAAGCCCGCACGGGTATAGCTCGCCCCGGCCGAGACTTGCGGCATGCGCTCGGCATTGACGATTCCCAGTTGCGCGCGGCTTTCCTCAATGCGCAAGACGGCGGCCTGAAGATCCAGGTTGGATTGCGAGGCTTCGGCCTGCAAGGCGGTCAGCGTGTCGTCTCTGAACACCTGCCACCACTCGGCCGGCGCCGGCTCCTCGAGCAAGCTGCGCTCATTCGCCACGGCGGCCGCACGCGAGCGCAATGCAGCGTCGGGCGACGCAAGAGAAGGTTGCCGAACGTCTGGTGCCGTCGCACAAGCGGCGAGCATCAGGGCCATGACGAGCGTCCCATATGCGGCTCGCACAGGCCTGCGATCTCGAGATGCACGATTCATGGAAAACCTCGGGCAATGCGGCGGACAAGCATTTGGAAGATGAAGGACGAGGGGCCGGGCTGTGGACTCATCGTAGGTATGCGAGCGCCACGCCGGTAGGTGGCGCTCGTTGATCGGCTTGTTGCTCGTGGTGCATCAAATGACGTCGCCGACGGCCGGTCTCGAAGTCTCGAGGGCAAGCCGGAATTGCTGACTCGCAATCAGCAGTCCGATGACGCGCACGGCCTGGTGAACGGCAGGCTCGTCTCCTAGCCTTGAATGCGTCACGTCGCGGCAAGGGCCGCGCCAGTCACCCGGGATGGCCTGCGCAACTGCGTGAATGCTGCGCGTGGTGCCGAATTGGAAAACACGCGGATGGACCCTTCGCTTCTTCGCTTTCGACTGCACAGCGCACTGCTCGGCGCCGCGAATATCCGCCCCAGTGCGGCAGACCTACTCTGGAAGCGGCGACTCGTACGCCGCGTGATACGCCGCGCCGACATGTGTGAGCTTGATCCGCGAGTCGCGCTCAAGGCCGAACTCGCCGACACAGCCGTGGGCGTGGTGTTCGGGGCGATGCTCAATTCGGCGCTGGTGCTTGGCTCCATCGGTCTGGCGAGCCACCACGCACCTGTCCCGCTCGCAATGCTTCCCCTGCTGCTTGCGATCGGCATGTGGGTGCTCCTGCCGATCCTTGCCATCCGCCATCGGGGCGGCGCCGCCGGTCGGCGTGCGCACCCACGAAAGAGGCCGCGAGCAAGCGCGGCCAGGTAAGTCTCATGCGCGCTGGGCCGCAGGGAGGTCGCGCGGCAGTGGCTCGTGCACGATCAGCCCCTCCATGGGATCGGCCGGATCCTTCCAAGGCGCACGCTCGATCACCCGCATCGTGTCCTCATAGCCCGCCGTCCAGCGACGGCGAATCCCTGCGCGGCTGAAGTCGACGTCCTTCAGGAAATCCTCGCCGGCGCCGACCGGCGCGAGCAGGCGAACGACGTGCATCGTGCTGCCGCAGGCTTCGGCCTCGAGCTCGGGCCATTCGGGCATGCGCACCCCTTTCGGCCAATGCGCCATGAGCGTGCGCAGCGCCCGGCGCAGCCGGTGGGCCTTCTGCAGGCGCGCGATGGCGGGGCCGGCGCGACTGGAGAACTGGATGTCCTTGTGGCGCGTCATCACCTCCCAGATCGATTGGGGCTCCGTGGCCCGGGGCTGCCACAAGTTCGCCGCGAAGATGAGGGAGTCGCGCCGCGGCAGGTCGTCGAAGATGGGTTCGATGGGCGTGTTGGAGTAGATGCCGCCATCCCAGTACGCCTCGCCGTCGATCCGCACGGCCGGGAAGGCCGGCGGCAGCGCGCCGGAAGCCATCACGTGCTGCACGCCGACGCGCGTGTCGCGGCTGTCGAAGTACCTCATCTGGCCGCTGGTCACGCCGACGGCACCGACGGTGAGGCGCGCGCCGCCCTGCCCCGGCAGGTCCAGGTCGACGAGTTCCTCCAGAGTGCGCCGCAGCGGCTCGGTCGAGTAGTACGCGGCCTGCTCCAGGCCCAGCCTCGCGCTGGGGATCGCCCAGCGGCCCAGGTGCGGCCTGAAGAAGGCCGGCACGCCGGCGGCGACGATGGCCCAGTTGCCCAGCAAGGATTCCTGTCCGACGCAGTGCCAGAACTCCCGCAGCCTCGCGAGGCGCCGTTCCTTCGGATTGCCCGCGATGAGCGCCGAGTTGATGGCGCCGATCGACGTGCCGATCACCCAGTCGGGTTCGAGGCCCGCGCTCGATATCGCTTCGTACACGCCGGCCTGGTATGCGCCGAGCGCGCCCCCGCCGGGCAGCACCAGCACGATCCTTTGCGGGTGCTCATGTCGGGCGTTCTTCATCGCTCGTCCCTCCGCGACTACTGCATGAACCACCCATGGCTCACCACCATGGACTGTCCCGTGAGCGCGTTGCTCGGAAAGGCCGCGAACATCAGCGCCACTTCGGCCACGTCCTCCAGCGTGGTGAACTCGCCGTCCACCGTCTCCTTGAGCATCACCTTGCGGACCACGTCGTCCTCGCTCATGCCCAGCGTGCGGGCCTGCTCGGGAATCTGCTTGTCGACCAGCGGCGTGCGCACGAAGCCGGGGCAGATGACGTTGGCGCGCACACCGTGACGCGCGCCTTCCTTGGCCACCACCTTGGCCAGGCCGATGAGCCCGTGCTTGGCGGTGACGTAGGGCGCCTTCAGCAGCGAGGCCTCCTTCGAATGCACCGAGCCCATGTAGATCACGCTGCCGCCGCGACCGCGGGCATACATGTGGCGCAGCGCCGCCCGGGTGGTGAGGAAGGCGCCGTCGAGGTGGATGCAGAGCATCCGCTTCCACTCGTCGAAGCCGAACTCGTCCACCGGCTTGACGATCTGGATGCCGGCGTTGCTCACCAGCACGTCGAGGCCGCCGAAGTGCGCCACGGCGCGGTCCACCGCGGCGTCGACCTGCGTCTCGCTGCTCACGTCCACCGCGACGCCCAGGGCATCGTGGCCCGCGGCGCGCAGCTGCGCGGCGGCCTCCAGCGCGGCCTCCTGGTTGAGGTCGGCGATCACGATGCGCGCGCCCTCGCGCGCGAAGGTCTCGGCGATCTTGCGACCGATGCCGCTGGCCGCGCCCGTGACGAAGGCCACCTTGTCCTTGAGTCTCATTTGCTTACTCCTTGTCGAGCGAATAGTCGTGAACGACCGTGCCCAGTTCGAGCGTGAGGTCGGTGATGAAGTGCGTGGCGCCGATCACGCGGCGCACGGGCAGCGCGGCCAGGGGCGCGAGTGCGTGCGGGTGCAGTTCGAGCGAGGCGGGGCCGCTCCAGGCGCCCTTGAGCGTCACGTCCACGGTGTGATAGCGCACCAGCTCGCACACCCGCGGCGAGCCGTCGACGTGCGGGATGACCTTGAGCATGTAGTTGGGCTCGGCCAGCGCGCGCAGCACGGCATCGGGCGGGACCTGGCGATGCTTGAAGCCCATGGTGGCGGTGGCGATGCGCACCGGTCCGTAGTCCAGCGTGCCCACCAGCGTGTCGCTCGCCACCACGAGCTCGGGCGAGCCCAGCTTCTTGGGGAAGCCCCACAGCTCGCGTCCGCCGGCGATGGGCGAATGGTTGTCGAGGAACATGGCGTGCACGTAGCTGCCGGCACGCCCCTCGTAGGTCACGGGGATGACCTGTCCCGATTCCGTGTAGTCGCCGAAGCCGGTGGAGTCGGGCATGCGGATCACCTCGAACTTCACGATGGGCTCGCTCACGTCCAGCGGCTCGGGCACCACCGCGCGCAGTGCGTCCATGTCGGTCTCGTAGGTCACCACGAGGAATTCACGGTCGATGAAGCGGTAGGGTCCGTGCGGAAAGGCCGGGCTGGTCAGCGGCATCGCGTACGTGCCGTCGCGAAAGTCTTGAACGCGCATGAGTGCTCCTTGAGGGTGGGAGGGACGAGGAAGGTCAGGTCAAGCCGGTGAGCAGGTACACCGCGATGACCACGAAGACCGCGAGCGTCTTCAGGCAGGTGATCGCGAAGACGCCGCCGTAGGCCTCGCGGTGCGTGAGGCCGGACACCGCGAGCAGGGTGATGACAGCGCCGTTGTGCGGCAAGGTGTCCATGCCGCCGCTGGCCATCGCGGCCACGCGGTGCAGCACCTCCATCGGAATCCGGGCCGCCTGCGCCGCCTGGATGAAGTGCTCCGACAGGGCGGCCAACGCGATGCTCATGCCGCCGGAGGCCGAGCCGGTGATGCCCGCAAGCACGGTCACGGTGACCGACTCGTTGATCAAGGCGTTGGGCACGGCGCCGAGCGCCTTGGCCACGAGCAGGAAGCCCGGCAGCGCCGCGATCACCGCGCCGAAGCCGTACTCCGAGGCGGTGTTCATGGTCGCCAGAAGCGAGCCCGCGATCGCCGATTTGCTGCCCTCGGCAAAGCTGCTGGCGACGCGTCGAAACGCAAACAGCAGCACGGTGGCGATGCCGGCCAGCAAGGCCGCCTCCACGGACCAGATGGCCACCAGCGGACCCACCTCGACGCTCATCGGATGCGCCAGCCCGGGCAGCGCGACGCTCACCGACTTGGGGTAGTGAGCGGGGATCCAGGTCGTGAAGAGCTTGTTGAGCACCGCCACCACCACCAGCGGTGTCACCGCGAGCCAGACGTTGGGAAGCTGCGTCTCCTTGAAGGGCGCGGGCTCGTTGATGACGTGCTGCCCGTAGCCCTCTCCCGCACGCGCTGCCGAAGCCCGGCGCCACTCAAGGAAGGCCAGGCCGGCCACCAGAATGAAGCTTGCGCCGATGCCCCCCAACCAGGGCGCAGCCCAGGTGGTGGTACCGAAGAAGGTCGTTGGGATGATGTTCTGGATCTGCGGCGTGCCAGGCAGCGAGTCCATCGTGAAGCTGAAGGCGCCGAGCGCGATGGTCGCGGGGACGAGGCGCTTGGGGATGTCGAGCCGGCGGAAGAGCTCCGCGGCGAAGGGGTACACCGCGAACACCACCACGAACAGCGACACGCCGCCGTAGGTGAGCGCCGCGCATACCAGCACGATGGACAGCATGGCGCGCTGGCGGCCCACCAGCTCGATGGACGACACCACGATCGACTTGGCAAAGCCCGACAGCTCGATGAGCTTGCCGAACAGTGCCCCCAGCATGAACACCGGGAAGTACAGCTTGATGAACTGCACCATCTTGTCCAGGAACACGCCGGCGTAAGCCGGCGCCACCAGGCTCGGCTGCGTCAGCAGCACGGCCAGCAGCGCCGCGACGGGTGCGAACAGGATGACGCTGTGGCCGCGATAGGCGACGAAGATGAGCAGGCCCAGGGCCAGCAGGACGACGAGTAGCGACACCGGAGCTCCTTTGCATCGATGCGCAAAGCGTAGGGACTGTGGTCGCTCGGAAAAACCGCCATCGCCTCACCGGACACGTGCATGAATCGCAACAGCGTCCGTGGCCTGAAAGGTGCGCGCGATCGTTCAGCGCGCGACTGCGCCCATACGAAGCGCGACAGCGGAAGGTCGCGCGCAGTCATCGGTGTGTTGCCGCGCCTGCACCAATGGGCAGAAACGCCGCGGTTATCTTCGATGCACTCCGAGCGCTGTACTGCACCACCTCGCGTGCGCCACGCGGCCTGGGAGTGCGTCCGGCATCGGCCGGGTGCGGCAAGCCGGGCCGCCGCGGCGGCGGCATCGGGGCAATCAAGAAGAAGGTCACACTCATGCAGTCCAAAGCAAGGATGACGGCGCGCGCACGCGCGGCGCTCGTCGCAGCCGTCCTCGGTTTGTTCGCCGTTGCCGCGACCCACGCGGATGCCGGCCGCTACAGCCTGGAGGCCCTGTCGCACCTCACGTGCGAAGACGCTCTCGCGCGCATCGACGAAGGCGTTGCCGCCAAGAACCCGCATGCGCTCTTCGCAAGCGGCCTGATGCGCGATGAGGGCACCTGCGTGGCCCGCGGCAACGCGCGCGCCATCGAGCTCTTTCGCTCCGCCCTGGACGCTGGCAGCCCTGATGCCGTGCCGCCGCTGGCGCTGAAGGCCGGCCTGGGCGATGGCGTCACACAGGACTACGCCGCCGCCGGCGCCCTGCTCAAGCGCATCGGCCTGCGCCTGGGCGCGCCCGAGAGCGTCGACGACTACACGCTGGGCTACGCCTACACCTGGCTGCAGTCCACGCAGCGCGAGATGGGCTATCCGCGTGACCTGCGTCCGATGGGTGCGCGCGGCACGGTGGACCTGAGCTTCGTTCCGACCCAGGGCAGCTACGAGCTCGCGCCGTTCCGGCGCACCGACAACGACCAGCCCACGGTGGGCACGCGCATCGACCGCTCCAAGACCATCGTCTCAAATGCCGTGCGCGAAGCAGCCGCCGCCGTGAGTGCGCGCCTGCCGAAGCCGGATGAGCAGCGGCTGTCGAATGCGAAGTTCACCCAGCGGGTCACGCTCGCGCCGTCGGCGAGCGATGTGCTGTTCGGGGCCCAGCCGATATCGGATCCGACGTTCGTGTCGCGCTGAGCAAGTTCACACGGCCACGCGTCACTTGACGAGTCAGGCCCGTACGACCGGGATCTCTTCCCATGAGGTCGTGTACGCGGGCGATTTGCGCTCCTGCCTCGTTGCCCAGGAGCCACGTTCCGTCCCGAGGCCCGAGCTGGCCAGGGTGACGGATCCGCGCCCGAATCGACGATTCAGCGCATCCATTGCCGTCATGAGCCTTGTGCGGTCGCGTGCGGGTT
>Ga0105248_10010718_pt1 | contig 10118 bp, 4 predicted proteins | sample KBSS34metaG_FD_81524 | JGI IMG/M metagenome (GOLD analysis project Ga0105248, IMG submission 81524) | Switchgrass rhizosphere microbial communities from Kellogg Biological Station, Michigan, USA - KBS S3-4 metaG | ecosystem: Host-associated > Plants > Roots > Rhizosphere > Soil | place... | reverse complement strand
CGCCCCCCGGCCGCGCCGGCGCCGCCACCGCTCGATGGCGTAGACGATGGCCCGGGCGGTCACCAGGATCGCCGTAAAGATCACCGTGTCGCGCACGATGCTGATCGCTCGGGGGGACGGCAGGTCGCGGAAAGCCATCGCGCCGACGATGACTCCGGCCGTGCAGGCGAACACCAACCAGGGCAGGTCGTCCAGCAGGGACACGGTGCACCGGAACCGGTACCGGTCGAACCGGGCCAGGCAGATCATGGTGCTGACCCCGACGATGAGGTGGGACAGCCATTGTCCCGTGGTGAGCGCGCTCGACGCGGCGATCGCCACCAGGTCCGCGCCGACAAGCACCATGGCCCGGCCGGCGAACCGGGACCAGCCCCGGGCCAGTTCGGCCGTCCGGGTCGGGGCCGGGCCACGCGGCGCCGGAACAGGAACGGGTCGGTCCATTGTGGCCACTCGGCGGCGGCGCTCGATCGGTGCTGGTCGTTGTCGCACGATGCGACCCATCACAGTTCTCTCCCGGAGGCGGGCGCGGGACATGGCCGGGCGGCCGGTCCGGCGGGTGTCGACAATGACGTGCGAGAGGGGATGAGCGCTATCGGTGGCAATACCGGGTATCGGTCGGCGGCCACCGATAAGGGAAATGGCCCGCGCGCACAACGTCCGACTCACAATGCCAAGGTAGCGCACTCATTACGGGCCGCGAAGTGACGTGAACGGCGCGTGGTCGCGATTCTCCGAATTTCAATCGCGGGGCATCCTCGGCCGCCGACTTACCGCTATTCGATGGATATGCGAGAAGGAATATACGTCAGGAAAGGACGTGACTCGTCATACGTCTGTCTCACGTGGACTCAATGTCGGAGTGAGGTGGCGACGGATACTCCGAACGCCAGGGCGCTCCGGCGGTACCGGCGAGGGGTCTCGATCGTTAACCATGTAGGAACAATGTCGGACCGAGGCCGGTTGTCGCTCAGACCCCGCGACGGACCCCTCGGATGGCGATTCGTCCCTGCGGCGCCGACTCCCACCACCGGACCGATGCGGCGGCGAACATCTACGGTTACGGATGGCTGACGCGCGACGTCGCTCCGGGGGCCGAACAGACAGCAACCACGATGCGCGGGTTCCCAGCATGTACGACCCGGGCTCAATCACTATGGAGAGGGTGAGGCTATATCGTTCGGTACATGCCCGGAACTGCCCTGCGCGAGTCCGCGTTTCTCGTCCTCACCGCGCTCGCCGGGCAACCCCAACATGGTTATACGCTGATCGAGGATATAGAGCGGTTATCGGAAGGTCGAGTCCGACTGCGTACTGGCACGGTGTACGCACTCCTGGAGCGCTTGCGCGACGCGGGACTGATCGAGATTCACAGCGAGGAGGTCGTCGCCTCCCGGCTTCGACGGTACTACCGGCTCAGTGATGTCGGGGCGGCCGCCCTGAGCGCCGAGTCCGACACCCTGCGGCGGCGGGCCAACGCGGCCGACGGCCTGCTCCGCCAGACGAGGAGTTCCGCGCCGGCGTCGGCGCCGCCCCCGGACAGCGCCGCGGCGCTGGGTCCGGCGGCGGCCCCGCCCGAGCAGCTCATCCACCCGGCGTTCTTCTACCGCGGCGCGGAGGAGTACCTCGCCGCGACGATTCCCTTCATCACCGCGGGCCTGGAGGCGGGCGAGGCGGTCGCGGTGGCGGTCCCGACCGGGAATCTCGAGCTGATCCGGGCGGGCCTGCAGCAACTGGCGTCCCAGGTGCACATGCTCGACCTGACCGGCATCGGCCGTAATCCCGGTCGCATCATCCCGACGGTCCTGCTGGCGTTCGCCCAGGACCACCCCGACCGGCGCATCCGGATCATCGGCGAACCCATGTGGCCCTCGCGCAGCGCCGCGGAGTATCCGGCCTGCGTGCGCCACGAAGCGCTGATCAACCTGGTGTTCGCGGGGCAACCGGCCACCATCATGTGTCCGTACGACTCGAGCCAACTCGATCCGCAGGTCCTGGCCGATGCGGCCCGCACCCATCCGATCCTCTCCGATGAGGCCGGTAGCCGGGCCAGCGACCGGTACGCGCCCTATGAGGTGCTGGACGCCTACAACCTCGCACTGCCCGGCGACGACATCACCCAGGCGTTGGTGCTCGACTTCGACGCGCTGAGCCAGGCCCGGGTGCGGGCGGCGGCGGTCGCGCACGCGCAGTCTCTCGGATTGCCGGCCAGCCGTTGCAGCGACCTCGAGATCGTGATCGGTGAGCTGGCCTCGAACAGCGTGCGACACGGCGGCGGTTCGGGCACCGTGACCGTCGGGCGCGGCGACGGACCCATTCTGTGCCAGATACAGGACCGGGGCACCCTGAGCGACGTGTTGGCCGGGTGCCGGCTGATACCGGCCGACCAGCCATCCGGTCGTGGCCTGCTGACGGTCAACCGGGCGGCCGACCTCGTCCGGACCTACGCCGTCGAGGGCTGCACGGTCACCCGGGCCTACTTCCGCAGCGGTACACAGTAGACAGCGGTCGACCGGGCTGCGGTGGTTTGGGCGGTCGGCCCGGCGGCGGTGGTTCGGGCGGTCGGCCAGGCCCCGCCCACCCGGCTGACCGGGTGGGCGGGCCCGTCGGATCAGGCCAGCTGGGTGCGTCGACGATCGATGAACAGGATCAGCGTTCCGAGCAGGACCAAGCCCCCGCCCACACCGGCCAGAGTGGACAGTCCACTCGGGCCGGTCACCGGGAGGATCGGCGGGATCGGCGGGCAGATCGCCTCGGTGACCGCGTTGGTGTCCATGGTGACCGCGCCGTTGCGGGCCAACGCCCGACCGACCAGGGCGACGCCGGTCGTCATCGTGATCGAGGTGAGCGCCAGGATGTTCCCGCCGAAGCTGCTGCCGGTGCCCAGCGTGGCCGAGCTACCGACCTGCCAGAACGTGCGGCAGGCGGAGGCGCCGTTGATGAAGACGACGTTGCTGGCCGAAGCCGTGACGATGGTCGAGGGCATCTGGAAGATGAACACCGCGCCCGGGTCGCCCTGGCCGTCGAGGGTCAGCGTGCCGGTGATCTGGGCCCCGGCGACCGAGTACACGCCCGGGAAGACGGTCGTGCTCCCCAACTCGGACGCCAGCGGGACGGCCGGCGTGCGGCCGGCGGCGTCGTTGTAGGCGGCGGTCAGGGCGACCTGGGCCGTGGCCGCGGTCGCGTCGGCCGCGTGGATCGTGCCGGCGACGGTGCCCGGCGGGAACCCGGTGACCGCGCTGCCCGGGCTGACGCCGAGATCCTGGGCCACCGTGGTCGGGCCGGTGTTGGTGACGGTCGTGCCGGCCAGGACGGAAAAGGCGGCCGCCGTCCCCAAGTCGACCGGTGCCTCGGCGGCGCTGGCGCCGGTCTGGTCACCGAACAGCACCGCCGCCGTCAGCGCGACGGACGCGAACGCGGCCAGTCCAGAACGGATCAGGTGCGGCCGGCGGCCCACGATCTGAGGTAACACGGGACAGGCTCCCTTCGGAGGGACCGGGACGGACGTCGACGTGCCTGCGTCATCCCGGACATGAATAGTGTTGACTTCACATTAGCCCTCAATATGGACAATAAGGACGGGGCCGAGATGCCCGACCGGTGTTTCGCACGACGCCCGGGGCCACCTCGGCGCGAAACGGCGAATGGCCGGCGAAGGCGATGCGTCCTTCGGTGATAGTCGCGCCGAGCGTATATACCGAGGCCGTCGTGGTAGTGAGAGCGCCCGCGCCCAGCGTTTGGTTAAGCAGGTGAGTATTCGAGTCGGTCGTCATGACACCGGCCGGATCGTCACGCCTTCGGGTTGTGTTTTTCGTGAAGCCTCACGTGGCGGTGGGAGACGGCATTATGGCGTACGGGTGAACGGCGACGTCACAGCTGCGGGGGATCTCTATGAATGCACGGGCAGACACAGGCAGGCTCTGGGCGGCCGTCTTGGTCGCGGTGGGCGCAACGGTCACGGGCGTCCTGGGAACGGGCGCGCCCGCGATCGCGGCCAGCGACACCGGCAGCACGACCGTCGGCGTCGAGGTCGGATCGTCGATCACCGTGTCGGGGCTCACCCCGTCGTTCACGCTGACCGGAAATCCGGGGGACGTGGCGACCACGGTCACCCCGGTGAGCATGACGATCACGACGAACAACTTCGCCGGGTACACCGTCACGGTGGAGCCCGCGACAGCGACGCTCACCGGCGCCATTGCCGGCAACACGGACACCATTCCCGCCTCTGATCTCGAGGTGGCGGACTCGGTGGTCGGTACGTTCGCACCACTGATCTTCGGTACCCCGGTGACGGTCTTCACCCAGGCGACCGCCTCGGCGCCGACCGGTGACGCTGTGGCCGAGAACTACCGGCTGACGATTCCGTTCGTCCGGCCGGACACGTACACCGGTACGTTGAACTACATCGCGACGACGCTCTGAGGTTGTTCGTGCGCCTTCTGTTCCGGATGACCCAACGGCTCGGTTCCGGCGCCGCCGTTGTCGGTGTCGTGGCGCTGGTCGGGCTGGCGGGCCTGCCGGTGCGCGGGTCCGCCGCCGATCCACCACCGGCGGCCGACTTCGGGTTGACCGTGAGTCCGACCCGACTCGTCGTCGGCCCCGATCAGATCAATGACGTCCGGCATTTCACCGTCTCGAACCGGGGCACCACGCCGATCGACGTCGAGATCGGTAAGCGTGACTTCATCGCCAACGCGCAGGGCACGTTGCTCTTCCAGGCCCACGCCGCCTACTCGGCCAGCAACTGGGTCACCGTGACTCCGGCGGACTTCCGGTTGGATTCCGGTGCCGCCCAGGACGTCCAGGTGCGGATCGCGCTGCCGCGCGAGCCCGAACCCGGTGACCATCAGGTGGCGCTGGTATTCGTCGTCCCGGCGGGCACGGAGAAGACCACCAACATCCGGGTTAACCGCGGTGTCGGCGCGCCCGTGTTCATCGCCGTGCCCGGACCGATCGACACTTCGACCCACATCGGCGGCCTGCACGTGCCGGGCTTCTCGCTTCGCGGCCCGCTGACCTTCTCCACGACGGTGCAGGACACCGGGACGGTACATCGGGACTTTCGCGGCGACGGGAACCGGCTGGCGGTGAGCGTGCGGGGGCAGCGGATCGAGTTCCCCGACTTCACCGTGGTGCGAGGGGCAACCCGTGAGATCGACGCCCGGTGGACCGACGCTCCACTGTGGTGTATCTGTACGGCCTCGGTGTCGCTTACGCGGGCGGATGGCTCGGTCCAGACGGCGACGGCCAGGGTGGTGATCCTGCCGCTGCACCTGTTCGGTATCGCGGTGGCCACCATTCTGGTACTGCTGGTCGGCGGGCGGTTCGTCCGGCGGCGTTACCGTGCGCACATCGTCGCCGCGGCCACCGCCTATCGGTCCAGGCACGTGGATCCGGGGCACTGACCGACCATTCCGGCCCAGCCGAACGCCGACCTGGCCTCAGGGCCGCTCAGGTGGCGTAGCCGGGTGTGGGCCTTGGCCGGATCGTTCGACGCCACCTGGCCGAAATCTCGCACCAACGGTGAAACACCCCACCTCGTTGCGTAGTCTGTTTGCGAGGTAAAGGGAGGTTTTGTGCTATTCGGGCCGTATGGGTGGTATGGGGGCTCCGGGCTAGGGCTCGGCTCGCGGCGACCCAGCGCGCTCGAAGCCACGATCCTCCACTGTGGTGAGACTCGATGATGGCCTGGCGGCGCGCTCTGGCCATCGGTGTCGTGGCCGCATTGCTGGGGACCTTGGCCGTGGTGCTGCCGGCCGGACCCGCGGCCGCCGTCGCCACGACCGTGTACGACCAGCCTTTCCACAACAACACCGCGAACGGGACCGGGACGATGTCGAAGCCGACGGTGCCGGCGAGCGCGGGATCGAACTTCGTCTGCCTGACCGCGAGCGGCAATACCACCACCGGGGTCCTGCGCAGTTGCACCACGGCCACGGACGCGCAGGGTTCAGGGAAACTCCGTCTCACGGACAACACCACGGGAAAGATCGGCGGCGTCTTCGGCGCCACCAGCGTCGTCACCGCGGGCAAGGGCATCGATGTGACCTTCAACGCCTACCAGTACGGCGGCGGCGGGGCCGATGGGATCGTCCTCGCGTTTGCGGCCGCGAACCCGTCCAACCCGCTCGCCCCCACCGCCACCGGACAAGGCGGCGGTGCGCTCGGCTACTCCGCGGTCCGCACCGGTCCCCTCTCCGGTATTCCCAACGCCTACATGGGTGTCGGCCTCGATGTTTTCGGAGGCTTCAGTACCGGGGAAAATGAAGGGACCAACTGCACCGACCCGGCCTACATCTCGTCCGCGAACCTCAACATTCCCGGCCAGGTCGTGGTCCGCGGTCCCGGGTCGGGCTCGACCGGATACTGCGGCATCAACAGCACAGCGGTGAACACCTCGTCCGCGGCCCTCCCGTTGCGGGCGGCCACCCGGGCGGCCTCGACCGTGCCGGTCGAGGCGGTGCTCAACCCGAGTTCGGGGACGATCATCACACCGTCGGGCCTCTCGGTCCCGACCGGGCAGTACAAAATACAGGTCACGCTGGTGGGCGGCGCGATCAAGACCCTGACGGGTACCCTGCCCGCCGTCCCGGCCGGGCTGTACCCCTCGTCGACCTGGCTGACCGCTGGTATCCCCAAGAACCTCATTGTCGGTCTCACGGGGGCGGCCGGTGGCATCACTGACTTCCACGAAGCCGACCAGTACAAGGTGATCACGCTGGATCCGGCGCCCGTGCTGACGGTCACCCAGACCAGCTACACCGGGTCGTCACCGCAGCCGGGCGACCCGGTGAGCTACACGGTCACGGCCGGAGTTGCCGCGGGCGCCAACGAGACCGGGACGGTCACGGTCGTCGAGACCGTCCCCGCTGGCGTCACGCCGCTGGTCGCTTACGGGTCGGGCTGGGTCTGCTCGGCGCCCGCCGGCCAGACCATCACCTGTACCAACAGCAACGGCCCGTTCACCAACGCAACGACGCTGGCACCCATCCAGGTCGTCGCCGTCGTCACCGGTGGCAGCGTCACCCCCGCGCTGATCCAGAGCAGCAGCACCGCCACCGCATCCGCGAGTGACGCCGTCCAGGGCGTCTCGTCCTCGACCACGGCGGGCACCCCGCCGTCCGCGCCCAGCGGTATCACCCTGAGCCCGACCAGCGGTCCGGCCGCCGGTGGGAGCGGCTTCTACCAGGCCGAACTCGCCGCGGTCAGCGGCGGTGCGGGCCTCAACAATGATCACACCGGCTACACCGGCACGGGCTTCGTCGCCACCGGTAACACGGTGGGGTCCACGACAACATTCACGGTCACCGCCAGCAAGACGGGCACGTATGTGGCTGGGATGCGGTATGCCAACGGGCCATTTCCCTCGGTGGAAACCAAGACCCTGAGCCTCTATGTCAATGGCACCAAACTGCGCCAGATCAGCCTGCCCGCGACGGCGGACTGGGACACCTGGGCGATGTCGAACGAGAACGTCACCCTCAATGCCGGCTCCAACACCATCGCCTACACGGTCGACACCGGGGACATCGGCTGGATCAACCTCGACGCCCTCACCACGGACGGCGTCACCGTCGCCGGGACAAACATCATCGCCGCGACCGCGATCGAGGTCGGCACCACCGCCGAGTTTCAGGCCGGTACCCCCACCACCCTCCTGCCCTGCTCAGCCGGAACGGCGACCCGCTGCTTCACGACCAACGGAAACGGCACCCTGATCGTCTCCTCGATGCCGGCCCACGCCGCCGGCACCGTCCAGGTCAAGGTCGTCACGCAGGGCGTGGCCGGCTCGGCGTCCTATGTGTACACCGACATCCCGGTGGCACCGGCGACGCCGACCGCGACCGCGGGTCTGCTCAGCGCCACCGTGACCTGGGCGGCGCCGGCGAGTAACGGCAGCGCGATCACCGGGTACATCGTCACGCCGACGCGCAACGGTGTTGCCCAGACGCCGGTGTCCTACGACGCCTCCACCACCACCCGGACGCTGAGCGGCCTGACCGCCGGTGCCTCGTACACGTTTACGGTCATCGCGGTGAACGGGCTCGGCAACAGCGCGCCGAGCCCGTCCTCGCTGGCGGTCGTACCGTTCAGCCTCCCGGGGCAACCCACCATCAGCGCGGTCAGCGCCGGCGACTCGTCGGCGACCCTGACCTGGACCGCCCCGAGCAACGGGGGGAGCCCGATCACGTCCTATGTGGTCACTCCATTCATCGGTGGGGTGGCCCAGGCCCCGCAGACATTCCTCAGTACGGCGACGACGCAGACGATCACCGGACTGACGCCCGGTACGGCGTACCAGTTCACCGTGGCCGCGACCAACGCCGGCGGCGCGGGGCCGGCTTCGGCGCTGTCGGCCGCCGTGACGCCGAACGCCTCGCCGAGCCTGTCGAACCCGGCGCCGCCGTCCGGGGAGGTCGGCGTCGCGTACAGCGATCCGTTGGCGGTCACTGGTGGAACCGCGCCGTTCACGTGGTCGGTGAGTTCGGGGTCGCTGCCACCGGGGCTGAGCCTGGCGTCGGGCACCGGCCTGCTGTCGGGCACGCCGACCGGGTCGGGCAGTTTCCCGTTCACGGTGAGGGTGAGCGATGCGAGCGGCCAGGCGGCGACACAAGCGTTGACGGTGGTCATCGCACCGCCGCCGACGCTGACCTTTGCGGCGCCGCCGCCGGGTCAGGTCGGCGTGGCCTACAGCAACCAACTGACGGTGACCGGCGGTACCGGGCCGTTTGCCTGGTCGGTCACCGCGGGCAGCCTGCCGCCCGGGCTGACCCTTGGCCCGGGCACCGGACTGCTGTCGGGCACGCCCACAACAGCGGGCAACTACTCGTTCACGGTGAAGGTGCTCGACGCGTTCGGTCAGTCGGCGACGAAGACGGTCAGCCTGACCGTGACCGCGTCGCCGAGTCTGGCGTTCCCCGCGCCGCCGGCCGGTCAGGTCGGGGTGGCCTACAGCAATCCCCTGACCGTCACCGGCGGTACCGCACCGTTCGTGTGGTCGGTGTCGGTCGGCACCCTGCCGCCGGGGCTGAGCCTCGCCGCGGGCACCGGCGTACTGTCCGGCCTGCCGACAACGGTGGGCAGCTATCCGTTCACGGTGCGGGTGGTGGACGCGACGGGCCAGAGCGCTACCGAGGCGGTGACCCTGGTGATCGGCGCCGGGCCGCTAGTGGTGGTGAAGACGGCCGACGTGTCCACTGTGGCGTCCGGCGGGACGGTGCACTATTCGATCACCGTGAGCAACACCGGTTCGACCGGGTTCACCGGAGTAACCTTCACCGACCCGCTCGGTGGGGTTCTGGATGATGCGGTCTACAACGGTGACGCGTCGGCGACCCGCGGGGTCGTCTCGTACGCGACGCCGACGTTGTCCTGGACTGGCGACCTGGCGGCCGGGGTCAGCGTCGTGGTCACCTACTCGGTGACAGTGGCGATCCCAGACGCGGGGAACCTGCTGCTGGCCAACACGGTCACGTCGACCACGCTTGGCACGAACTGTACGTCGGGGAGCTTGGACGCGCGGTGTTCGGCGACGGTACCGGTGTCGGCGTTGACCATCGTGAAGACGGCCGACGCGAGTACCGCGACCCCCGGGACCGTCGTCCACTACACCATCACGGTGTCCAATGTGGGCCAGGCGGCCTACACCGGGGCGGCGTTCACCGATGCGCTCAGCAACGTGGTGGACGACGCCGCCTACAACGGCGACGCCGCGGTCACGGTGGGCTCGGTGTCGGTGGTTGGTTCGACCTTGTCGTGGTCGGGCAACCTCGCGGTGGGGCAGATCAGCATCATTACCTATTCGGTCACCGTGTCCCCGCCGGGGGCTGGCAACCGGAGTATGGCGAACACGGCGGTGTCCGCGACGTTGGGCAACAACTGCCCGAGCGGTGGCACCGACCCGCGCTGCACGGCGGTGGTCACGGTGCTGGTGCCGGGATTGACCGTGACCGTTACCGCGGACACCGCGACGACCACGCCAGGCGCCACCGTGAACTACACGCTCGTACTGGCCAACACGGGCCAGACTGCCTACACCGGCATCACCGTGAACACGTCGCTGGCCGGCCTGCTCGATGATGCCAGCTACAACGCCGACGCCTCCACGACGAGCGGGG
>Ga0105248_10010715_pt1 | contig 10119 bp, 11 predicted proteins | sample KBSS34metaG_FD_81524 | JGI IMG/M metagenome (GOLD analysis project Ga0105248, IMG submission 81524) | Switchgrass rhizosphere microbial communities from Kellogg Biological Station, Michigan, USA - KBS S3-4 metaG | ecosystem: Host-associated > Plants > Roots > Rhizosphere > Soil | place... | reverse complement strand
TCACCGGATGGCCGGCCGCCAATGCGGCGGTGAACACGGGCGAGGCGTCGGCTTCGGCGCCCACGATTGTCGTGCGCAGCGAGTGTTCCCTCGCCCAAATCGCGGCGCCCGACAGCAACCCGCCCCCGCCGAGCGGCACGATCAGCAAATCGAGATCGGATCGCTCGCCCAACATCTCGAGCGTGACGGTACCGGCGCCCGCGATCACATCGGAGTGGCTGTACGCCGAGATGAAGGCCACACCGTCGCGTGCCACTTCCTCCTGCGCATTACGTTCGGCCTCGTCATAGGTCGACGCCTCAATCGTGATCGCGCCGTACCGTCGCAGCGCGTCTTTTTTGGGCGTGGGAGCGGTTTGCGGGAGGTGAACTCGAACCGCGACGCCCATTTCAAGCCCCGCTTTCGCGAGCGCCAACCCGTGGTTACCCGCCGACGCCGTCGTCACGAGCGTCACGTGGGGTTGGATTTCGCGGAGTCGGGCGATGGCGTTGGTCGCGCCGCGAATTTTGAAGGAGCCGGTGACCTGCAGGGTTTCCAGCTTCAGCCACACGTCGGCGCCGGTGACACGAGAGAGCCACGCCGACCGTACGAGCGGCGTGGCGCGCACTCGCCCGGCAATCCTTTCGGCGGCGCCAGCGATATCGGCGGCGGTCGGCGGGCGCGAACTCACGCTTGCGACGGGCCCCTGACGGAGCTGATGAGTTCTGGCAAGGCCGCGACGAATCGGGATCGGGCCAGCACGCGATCGCACCCGGCGTCCCGGGCCGCCTGCAGCCGGTCGGCGTGCACGTGCGCCGCAAATGCCACAAGGGGAATGGCGACCAGGGCGGGATCGGCCCGGATCTGCTGAATGATCGCGATCGGATGAATCGCCTCGCAATCGAGGTCGAGAATCACCAGCGACGGCTGCCGATCGTGGATCGCGGCGATGAAGGCGTCGTGGTGCCGCACGAACGTGACGGGCGTGCCGCTCGCCTGCGCGGCTGCGCGGATGCGCGACTGGAAGAGCAGGTCGTCGACGCCGACCATGACCATGGCAAGATGATACCGGACATGTTGATTCGCACCGCGTCCGTCCCGCCTTTTCATAAGAACGGCTATGTGCTGATCTGCGAGCGCACGCGACAATCCGTGGTGATCGATCCCGGGGATGAAGTCGACGAATTGATCGCGATCAACGAAAAAGAGCGTGCGATGGTGCAGGCGATTCTGCTCACCCACGCGCATCTCGATCACGTGACCGGGGTCACGCAAGCCAAGCACGCGACGGGCGCGCCCATCTGGATTCATCGGGACGATTTGTTCCTCTACAACGGGGTCGTCGAGCAGGGCCGGATGTTCGGCCTGCGCGTGAGTCCGCAGCCGGCGATCGACCGGTTTTTCGAGCCCGGCATGCCGATTCCATTCGGGGACGCCATCGTCGATGTGCACGCCACGCCCGGCCATTCACCCGGAGGCGTGTGCCTGGCTGTCGGCGCGTCGCCTGCCGCCGCACGCGATCTGTTCGTGGGCGACACCTTGTTTGCGGGTTCGATCGGCAGGACCGATCTGCCTGGCGGCGATTTGACGACACTGCTCCAGTCGATCCGCAACGTGCTGTTCCGGTTTCCTGATGACAGCGTTGTCTATTCAGGGCACGGGCCGGTCACGACTATTGGTGAGGAAAAACGGAGCAATCCGTTTGTGCGCACGACCATCGAGGGGATGGAGGACGTGGGGAACAGCTAACCCTGGAGGCCCATGGCGGACGCGGATCGCCATTCCCTCCCCGGCCGTCGCGGACCTGCGCAGTTTCAGGCCGGCAGCACCGTGAATGTCACGCGCCCGATCGTCAGGACGTCGCCCGTTCGCAGCACCGCGCGATCCACGCGCGCGCCGTTGACGAGCGTGCCGTTCGTGCTGCCGAGATCCTCGACCCGAAGCTCATCGTGATCGCCCGCCGTCATGCGGCAATGCACGCGTGAGACCAGCGTCGCGTCGAGAATGAAATCCGCCGGCACGGCGCGGCCTATGGTTTTGTTCGTGCCGGGAGGCAGCCGCAGGATCACTTCAGGGTCGTGACTCTCGAGAATCCATCCAGACATATCTGCTATTTGAGGACGTGTTTCAGCCAATCGACCAACGCAGCGACCACCGGCGCCGGGATGGTCTGTTCCGGCAGCGCATCGTACTCCTCCGGCTCGCCGGTCGTCGCCGTCAGGAGCAAGTGATTGACGCTCGGCACGATGACTTTGGTCGTCGCCGAGGCCGGCGCGTGCTTTCGCGCGGTCCCAAGCGCCGCCAGTCGATCGGCGTTTGAGGGCAGCCGCTCGCGATCCAGCGCGCCGTGCAGCACCAGGAGCGGTTGGTTCACTTTCTTCATGGCCACCGCCGGATCGAAAAGCAGCCACGTCTTGAACCACGTGGTGTCCGCCTGGCGGCGCACGTCGGCCGGAACTGTTTCCCAGCCCTTGCCGCTGATCACCGCGTCGATCACGCGTCGCTGCAGGGACACGCGTGCGTCCCGCTCGGCCGATGTGGCGTGCAGGCGATTGAGTTCTTCCTGCTGCTGTTCGAGAACCGTTTCCCGGCCCGTCAGGCCGGACGCGCCCATGAGCCCAACGGCCCGGATGTTCGATCCCTGTCCGGCGGCGGTCAGCACGATGGCGCTGCCATCCTCGTGCGAAATGACGGCGATGCGTTTCGGATCGACTTCGCGGCGCTTGCCGAGCCACGCCACGATCTCCAGGACATCCTCGGCGTACTCGGCGACACCGGCATGTTCCGGCCGGCCGCCGCTCTGTCCGATCCCTCGCTGATCGAAGCGCACCACGAAATAGCCGGCGTCGGCGAGCCGCCCGGCCAATTGTCCGAAGATCGAGATGCCGTAGTGGGTCTCGTCGCGATCCTGGTTGCCTTGCCCGCCCACCAGCACGACAGCCGGCATCCGCCCCGACGTCGCCGCCGGGATCGTCACCGTCGCCGCGAGCGAGAATCCCGCCGCCGGAATGAACACGTCGGTGTCGCCGGTGTTGCGCACGCGTTCCTCGCGCGACATCACGGTACTGATGTCGTCACGGATCGCCACGATGCCCTGCTCGTTCAGCGCCACCTTGGCGAGGCGGTTGCGCGTATCGATGGACACCAGCACCGTGACGGCGCCGGCCGTGCGATTGAGCGTGATCGTGTACTCGCGCAGATCGGTGGCCGTATCGGGATTGACGATGCGCCGAGGAGTGACTTTGGTGACGGTGGCGCTGACTTCGCCCTCCGGCGCGATGTAGACGGGAAAGCGGCTGCCGATGTCGAACGACGGCAGCCTGGCCGCCAGCACTTCATAGGCCGCGAAATAGTTCTGGGGCAGCACGACCGCGCGCGGCGAGACCTCGTGCGTGACGCTGCCGCGAGTCATTCCTTGGACCACGTCGCTGATCGCGGTGGTGAGGCCGAAGCTCGTCGAGATCGCCAGTGTCTGATTGCGGAGCGCGCCCTCGATCGCCAGCTTGCGCGGCTGCCAGTCGAGGCTGTACGTCATCTCGAACTTCGTCGTCACGAGGTCCAAAGGCGGAGCGATCTGTCCGTGTGCGGAAATCGTGAATGCGCCCTGATCGCGCGTCACCGTGACGATTTCCGACCCGATGCGGACGCCGTGAAACGCCACGAAGAAGCGCGATGTCGCCTTCGGGTCGACCTGCGCGTAGCCGATGGAACTGGCGGCGATCAGGCTCACCAGGGTGGAGGCGACCAGCCGCGCTGCCAGCCGCAACGGCCACGCGTGGCGTTCAGGACTAAGATGGCCAGCAGCCGCATTCATGGACGACATCGCCACTCAGTATCGCATCATCACCGACGGCGCCGGCTGGATCGAACGTACCGATCGCGGCCGCCTTCGATTCGACGGCGCCGATCGCACGTCGTTTCTGCAGGCGCTGCTGACGAACGACGTCGCCGGCCTGGCACCCGGAGCCGGCACACTCGCGCTGTACCTGACGCCGCAGGGCCGAACCATCGCGGACTTTCACATCTTCGTCAGCTCCGATCACGTGCTGGCCGATGTGCCCGCGGCCGTCGCGACGAAGCTTGCGCAGACGCTGGACGCCCTCGTGTTTACGGAAGACGTCCGCATTACCGACGTGTCCAGTGCGATTCGACAGATATCGGTCGTGGGTCGGCGCGCCGCGGCCCTGCTTGCCGGGCTCGCCGGCACCACTGAACAAGCGCTGAAGGATTTGGCCATGTGGTCTCACGTCGTCCGTTCGAACGGACTCGTGGTCCGGACCGACGATTTCGGCGTGGACAGTTGGGACATCCTTGTCGCGCAGGCAGAGATGCCGGCGGTGCTGGCCGCGCTCGAACGACATGGAGCAGTGTCTGCCAGCCAGGCGGTGTCCGAGACCTTGCGCATCGAGGCTGGCCGCCCGCGATTCGGCGTGGACTTCGCCGAAGAGACGCTTCCGCTCGAGGCGGGCCTGTTGGACCGCGCGATCAGCCGGACCAAAGGCTGCTATGTCGGCCAGGAGGTCATCATCCGTGTGCTCGATCGCGGCGCAGGGCGCGTCGCGAAGCGGCTCGTTCGGCTGTCGGTCGATCGCGACCATGAGCCGCCGCCGGCCCATGCGCGCATCGTCGTCGATGGCCGCGACGTGGGCCGGCTGACCAGCGTGGCGAGCTCGTCGGGCGCCGCTGGTTTCATGGCACTCGGCTACGTGGCTCGGGACCTCGCCGATCAGGATCGTATCGTGACGCTGTCGTGGGACGATCGCACCACGACCGCCAGGATCACCGGTCTGGCTGGCTGACCAGCATCGCAATCAACTCATCGTCTGCCGGCGGCAGTTGAAGCGTCTGAAGATCGGGTCGCGCCACCCATCGCAGTTCCTGTCCCAATTGCGGCGTGGGATCGCCACTGATTTCGCACCGGCGGAAATGAAGCCGGATCGTTCGATCCGGATAGGCATGCTCGCTCGTGAGAATCTCGTCGCCGACTGTCGCCGCCACATCCAGCTCTTCGCGCAACTCGCGAATCAGGCAGGCGACGTGGGTTTCGTGCGGCTCGCACTTGCCGCCAGGAAACTCCCAATATCCCGCCAGATGCGTGTGTTCTAGGCGTCGCGTGAGCAGGAATCGCCCATCGCGCTCGATCACTGCCGCCAGAACGACGATGGTCGCGCGATCAGCGGGCATCGCGAGCGCGTAATGGATAGGACCGGCACGCTGACTTCATCGGGCAGCGCTCGCACAACGGTTTTCTCGCCGCGCATACCGTGGCGCCGAAGTCCATCAGCGCCTGATTGAAATCGTAGACATGCTTGTGGGGGAGGACGGCTTCCGACAATGACCAGAGATGCCGCGTCATGACGTGACTTTTCGCATCGCCTTTCGCGACAAATACCCGATACAGCACGCGCGCGACATTCGTATCCAGGATGGCGGCGCGCTTACCGAACGCGAAACTTCTCACGGCGCCGGCTGTGTAGGCCCCGATGCCTTTGAAGGAACGGAGCGTCGGCTCATCCTCCGGCAACGTGCCGTCGAATCTGGCGACGGATTCGCGCGCGATCGCCTGCAGGCGCCGGGGACGGATGTTGTACCCGAGCGGATACCACGTCCGCACGACATCCCCGTCGTCGGCGGCGGCGAGCGCTTCGAATGTCGGGTACCGTTCGAGCCATTCGTGGTACTTCGGCAGCACCCGATCGACCTGCGTCTGCTGAAGCATGATCTCCGACACCAGGACGCGATACGGATCGCGGGTCTCGCGCCACGGCAGGTCGCGCCCGTGGCGTGCATACCAACCCAGCAGCCGCCGCCGAAACCACTGGCGGCGCGCCGGATCGGGTGGTAAAAGGACAGGCTTTCGGCGACGACTCGTTCCCACCGGACGTAAGATTATGGTCGACGGCGGCCGAATGCGCATTTACACCAAAACCGGCGACTCGGGCGAGACCGGTCTTTTCGACGGCACGCGCGTGTCCAAGGCCAATCCACGCGTGCAGGCCTACGGCGATGTGGATGAGTTGAACGCCTGGCTGGGCGTTGTCCGCGCTCACGGCGTCGGCGCCGACCTGGATCGAGTGCTGACGGACATCCAGCGCGACTTGTTCGCGGTCGGCGCCGTGCTGGCGGACCCATCGCACCGCATCGCGGCGCGCGTGGACAAAGCGAGGCTCATGCCGGACGACGTGACTCGGCTCGAACGTGCGATCGATGCCTTCGAAGCGGAGCTCCCGCCGCTGAGGCGTTTCATCCTGGCCGGCGGATCGCCTGCAGGCGCTTCGCTGCATCTGTCGCGAACGGTCTGCCGGCGCGCGGAACGCGCGGTTGTCGCCCTCGGTCTGACGGCCGAGGAGGCGTTCGTGATCACCTACATCAACCGGCTGTCGGATCTCCTGTTCGTCATGGCGAGACTCGTCAACCACCGGGCGAGCCTTCCAGAAACCGAGTGGTAACCGACGCCGCCTACGCGCGGTGCCTGGAGCTCGCGCGACAGCATTACGAGAACTTCCCGGTCGCATCGGGGCTGTTGCCACGCGCCACCCGGCCGCACATCGCGGCCGTCTACGCCTTTGCGCGCATCGCCGACGACTTTGCCGACGAAGGCACCCGCACCGCGAGCGCCCGGCTGGCCTTGCTCGACGACTGGCGGGATCGGCTTCGCGCCGCCGTCGGCGGGGAGACGGTCGCGGACCGCTCGGACGCCGCCGCGATTTTCATTGCCCTTGGGGACACGCTGAGACGGTTCGAGTTGGACCCGCAATTGTTCGAGGATCTCCTGAGCGCGTTTCGCCAGGACGTGCATACGAGCCGGTACCAGACCTGGGAGGAGCTGCTGGACTATTGCCGGCGATCGGCGAATCCGGTGGGCCGGCTGGTGCTGCGCATTGCCGGCTATCGCGAAGATCGGCTCGATCGATGGTCCGACGCGATTTGCACCGGTCTGCAGCTCGTGAACTTCTGGCAGGACCTGGAGCGCGACGTTCAGAAGGGCCGCCTCTACGTGCCAATCGAAATCGTCCAGCACGCCGGCGCGGATCCGGCGGATCTTCAGCGCCGCCAATTCACCCAGTCGTGGGAGCGCGCGTTGACCGACGCCGCCGATCGCACCCGCGGCTTCTTCCGAGAGGGCCGTCCGCTGCCGGACGCCGTTCGCGGCCGGCTGGGGTTGGAGCTCCGCGCCACATGGCTGGGTGGCCTCCGCGTGCTCGATCGGCTGACGGCCTTGCGGTTCAACGTTTTCAAGTCGCGGCCGGCCCTGGGCTGGGCTGATGCGCTGGTGATCGGGGCCCGCGTGCTGACGTGGTCGCGCGACCGTACCGTTTCCCGATCGCCACGACCGGTGGCCCCATGACGCGCAAAACGAGCTTTTATTACTCGTTTCTTGTGCTCCCGGCGGCCGAGCGGCGCGCGATCACCGCCGTCTTCGATTTCTGCCGCGCCGTGGACGACGCGGTCGATCTGGAGCCCGATCCGGCTCGCGCGGCGGCCGCGCTGGAGGGCTGGCGTCGCGAAGTCGCGCTGGTGTTTGGCGCAGGCCGGCCAGTCACGTCGCAGGGCCTGGCGCTGCAGCCATTCGCGGAGCCGTTCCACCTGCCGCGGGCGCAGTTCGATGCGCTCATCGACGGCGTCGCCATGGATGCCACGCCGCGGCGGTACGCGACGTTCGCGGAGCTCGAGCCGTACTGCCACCGCGTGGCGTCGTCGGTCGGCTTGATGTGCGCGGAAATTTTCGGGTACCGCGAACGCGCCGTGCTCGACTACGCGCGCGATCTGGGTGTGGCGCTGCAGCTCACCAACATTCTTCGGGATGTGGCGGTCGATCTTCGCCGCGACCATGTCTATCTGCCGCAGGACGAACTGGCGGCGTTTGGTTGCACCGAGCACGATCTGCGGGACGAGATGGCGCATGCGGCCGGCCAGGTCCGATCGGCGCAGGTCCGCGCCCTGCTGGCCTCGCAGGCCTCTCGGGCACGCGAGTACTTCCGCCGCGCCGCCGCTGTGCTGCCACGCGTGGACGCGCGCCGGTTCGTGGCCGCGGAGATCATGCGGGCGATCTATTTCGATCTCCTGGAACGCATCGAACACGCCGGGTACGACGTCTTCAGCTCCGTGATCCGCGTGCCGCGTCCCCGGCAGGCCTGGCTGGCCGTCGGCGTCTGGACGACGCTGCGGTGACGGGCGAAGACGCCGCCACTTCTCCGGATCGCCTTCCGGCACGTGCGGACGCCGTCGTCATCGGCGCCGGCTTCGCGGGCTTGAGCGCGGCCGTTCGGCTGGCCTCCGCCGGACGGTCCGTCGTGGTCGTCGAACAGGCTCCTCGAATGGGCGGGCGCGCCACTTCATTCACCGATCGCGACTCTGGCGAGCGCGTGGACAACGGTCAGCACGCGATCTTCGGCTGCTATCGCGAGACCTATCGGTTTCTGGACGCGATCGGATCGGCAGGGCTCGTTCCGCTGCAGAAGCGCTTCAGTTTGACGATGGCGGATGCGGGAGCGCGAGTGGCGACGCTCACGTGCCCGGATTGGCGCGCACCCTGGCACTTGCTGGGAGGATTGTTGCGGTGGCGGGCGCTCAGTTTGGCGGATCGCGCCAAGGCGCTGAAACTGGCCGGTGTCCTGCTGCAGGTGCGACGGGAAGGCGCGAAGGCGGTGGCGGCGCGCGTGCCTCCCGATCAAACGGTCGCGGAGTGGTTGATCGCGCACGGCCAGTCGCGTTCGCTCTGTGAGTGGCTCTGGCATCCACTGGCGATCGCGGCGCTGAATCAATCGCCAGAATCGGCCGCCGCGGCGCCGTTCGTGCGCGTGCTTGGAGAACTGTTCGCGCCGGACCCGACGGCCGCCGCGATCGGTTTGCCGACCGCGGCGTTGGAGGATGTGGTCGGTCCGCCGTCGCTCGCCTATCTTCGCGCGCGAGGAGGCGATGTCCTGCTCAAGTCGGCCGCCGCGATCGGACTGGATGCGACAGGGTCCGTGCGCGGCGTCTGGGTGGGCGATCGATGGATCGAGACGACCGTCGCCATCAGCACCGTGCCGTGGCATGCCATGGATCGAATCTGGCGCGACGGCGTGCCGGACGCGATCGCGCCGCTCGTCCGTCGAGCCGTGGCGCTGCCGTCGTCGCCCATCGTCACGATCAACCTCTGGTTCGACGCCGCGATTCCAGAAGCCGCCAGCACACCATTTGTGGGGCTCGTCGGCAGTCCGATGCACTGGGTCTTTTACAAGTCGGCCATCTTTGGCGCCGGAACCGAGCACGTGGCGGTCGTCGCGAGTGGCGCGGATCGGCTCGTGCGACAGGACAACGACGCCCTCACGAAGCTTGCGGTCGAGCATATGGCGCGGGCGTTGCCGGCGTTACGGCTGCGTCGCGTCCGCCGATCCGTCGTCGTGCGCGAACCTCGCGCGACGTTCTCACTCGCGCCAGGCCTGCCGGCGCGCCCGCAGACCGTGACGCCCGTGCGCGGCTTCTTCCTTGCCGGCGATTGGACCGATACCGGTCTCCCCGGGACGATCGAAGGCGCCGTTCAAAGCGGACACGCCGCCGCGGACCAACTTAACTATGATCTCAAGTCGAATGTCCTCCCTCGTCGTCCACTACGGTGAGCTCGCGCTGAAGGGCCGGAACCGTCCATGGTTCACGTCGATGCTGGTCCGGACGATCGGCGCGGCGCTGCGCGGGCTGGACGTGCATGATGTGCGGCCGCAAGTGGGCCGGATCGTCATGCGGCTCGGGCCGAACGGCGATGCCGAGTGGCCCGAGATCCGGGAGCGGTTGTCGCGGGTCCCAGGGATCGGCAATTTCGCGCGCGCGACGCACGTGGCGCCGGATCTGGAGGCGATCGCGTCGGCCGCCGCCGCGGAGGCGACAGGTCACTCGGCCCGGAGTTTCCGCGTCACGGCGCGCCGGGCGGACAAGCGCTTTCCGGTGCCGTCACCCGACATCGAGCGGGAAGTCGGGCGTCGGGTCCAGCAGGCCACGGGCTGGCCCGTCGATCTGTCGAATCCCGATGTGCATCTTCGCGTGGAAGTGCTCTCGTCGGACGCGTACTTTCATTTTGGACGCGAGCCCGGCGTGGGCGGCCTGCCGGTGGGAACGAGCGGCAGCGTGATGGCGCTGCTGTCGGGAGGCATCGATTCCCCC
>Ga0105248_10010714_pt1 | contig 10120 bp, 6 predicted proteins | sample KBSS34metaG_FD_81524 | JGI IMG/M metagenome (GOLD analysis project Ga0105248, IMG submission 81524) | Switchgrass rhizosphere microbial communities from Kellogg Biological Station, Michigan, USA - KBS S3-4 metaG | ecosystem: Host-associated > Plants > Roots > Rhizosphere > Soil | place... | reverse complement strand
TCGCGGATGAATCCCTCGTCGACGAGACCCTCCGCGACGATGACGTGCAGCATCGCGTTGAGAAAAGCTACATCCGTGTCCGGATGGAATTGCAGGTAGTAGGTGGCGTGCCGGGCCAGATCGCTGCGGCGCGGATCGGCTACAATCAGCTTCGTTCCCGCCTTCACGGCATTCTTGATCCAGGTCGCGGCGACCGGATGATTCATCGTGGGATTTGCGCCAATCACGAAAATCACTTCAGCATTCGCTACGTCCCGAACCTGGTTCGACACCGCGCCTGAGTTGAGGCCTTCGATCAGCGCCGCCACGCTAGACGCATGGCAGAGGCGCGTGCAATGGTCCACGTTGTTCGAGCCGAAGCCGGTGCGCACCAGCTTCTGGAACAGGTAGGCCTCTTCGTTGGTCCCTTTGGCGGAGCCGAAACCGGCGAGCGAACGTTTGCCATAGGTATCCCGGATCTCACGAAATCCCAGGGCCGCTGCTTCGAGCGCCTCTTCCCAGGTGGCCTCGCGGAAGATCTCCTGCCAGTTGTCGGGATCGACCACGAAGTCCTTGCGCTTCGGGATGCCCGGTTTGCGGATCAGTGGCTTGGTGAGGCGATGTCTGTGCTGAACATAGTCGAAACCGTAGCGCCCTTTCACGCACAGGCGGTTCGCGTTCGCGGGACCGTCCTGCCCCTGGACGAAGAGGATGGTGTTGTCCTTGACGTGGTAGGTGAGCTGGCAGCCGACGCCGCAGTAGGGACACACCGAATCTACTTGCTTGTCAGGAACGATCTTGCCGGCGTCGCGGGCGGGCATTAGTGCACCGGTCGGGCACGCCTGTACGCATTCACCGCAAGCCACGCATGTGGAATTACCCATCAGGTCATCGAGGTCGAATACGATCTTCGAATGTTCGCCGCGGTAGGCGTATCCGATGACGTCATTGACCTGCTCTTCGCGGCACGCGCGCACACAACGTTTGCACTGGATGCAGGCGTCAAGATTTACTGCCATTGCCGGATGCGAGAGATCTTCGGCCGGCTGGTGGCGCGCGGCGAAGCGCGGCTTGCCAATAGCCAATTTCTTGGCCCAAATGTCGAGCTCGGAGTTTAACGTGTAGGCGGTCTCGGGAACATCCGCCAGCAGCAACTCGATCGACATCTTCTGGCTGGTCAAAGCCCGAGCGTTGTTGGTGGTGACCTCCATCCCTTCCTTGGGATAGCGGCAACAGGCTGGCGCCAGCACCCGCTCGCCTTTGATCTCCACCATACACGTGCGGCAATTGCCGTCGGGCCGCATGCCTTCCATGTAGCACAAGCGTGGAATCTCGACGCCGCGCGATTGCGCCGCTTCAAGGATGGTTTCGCCGGAATCGCAGACCGCGGTCTCGCCGTTCAACTTGAACGAAACCGACGTCGGCGCCAGGAAAGCGTTTTTCTGGTGCATTACGTAACTTCTCCCGGGAAAAATTTCAAAACCGTAAGCACCGGATTGGGAGCGGCCTGACCCAGACCACAGATGGACGCATCCATCATTGCCTGCGAGAGCTCCTCGAGCAGCGGCGCGTCCCAACGCTTCTGCTCCATTAGCTGGAGTGCCTTCACCGTGCCAACCCGGCACGGCGTGCATTGGCCGCAGGACTCGTCGGCGAAGAACTTCATCAGGTTGCGCGCAGCTCCGGACGCGGTGTCGTGGTTCGAAAGCACGACGATCGCAGCCGATCCGATGAAGCAGCCGTATTCGTTCAAGGTGTCGAAGTCGAGCGGGATGTCGGCTTTGGATGCGGGCAGAATACCACCCGATGCTCCTCCCGGAAGATACCCGTAGAGTTCGTGCCCGTCGAGCATGCCGCCACAGTATTCGTCAATCAGCTCGCGCAGCGTAATCCCCGCAGGTGCAAGGTGCACGCCTGGCTGCTTGACGCGGCCGCTTACTGAGAACGACCGCATACCTTTCCGTCCGTTGCGGCCCTGGCCGGCAAACCAGTCCGCCCCCTTTTCGAGGATGTCCCGCACCCAGTGCAGCGTCTCCATATTGTGCTCGAGAGTGGGACGGCCAAACAGACCGACCTGAGCCACGTATGGCGGGCGTAGGCGCGGCTCGCCGCGTTTACCCTCTATGGATTCGATCATCGAGGATTCTTCGCCGCAAATATAGGCGCCGGCTCCGCGGCGAAGATGGATGGCGGGGATCGCGCACGGCGGATTCGCTTGGAGCGCAGCGATCTCGCGCTCGAGGATCGCGCGGCAGCCGTGATATTCGTCGCGCAGGTAAATGTAGATCGCTTCGATGCCAACGGCCCAAGCCGCGATGAGCGCGCCTTCTAGAAAACGATGTGGATCGCGCTCCAGGTAATAGCGGTCCTTGAACGTCCCGGGCTCGCCCTCGTCGATGTTGATTGCCATCAGACGCGGCTCGGATTCGGCCGCTACCAGCTTCCATTTGCGGCCGGCTGGAAATCCGGCGCCGCCAAGGCCCCGCAGTCCTGAGTCCTCCATCACGGCAATGACGTCGGCGGCCTTCTTCTCTCCAATGACACACGATGCGGCGAGGGCATATCCGCCGGCAGCGCAGTACGCCGCATAGTCAACATGGCCCGGGGTGACGATACTGAGGCCCCGAGGGTGGGTCAAATGACCGCACCGGACTGCATCCGCCACTTCGTCGACGGTCGCGTTGGGGATCGGATTCTGGCCGACAACCACCACGGGTGCGGTCTCGCAGCGGCCCACGCAAGGCGCATGAAGCACGCGTACGGAGTCGCCCAGTAGCGCCGGCAGCTCTGCGAGCAACTCGTGCGAACCCGCAAGATCGCAGGCAATTGAATCGCAGACGCGGACCGTGATCGCCGGCGGCGGAGTATCGCCCTCTTTGATCACGTCGAAGTGGTGGTAGAACGTCGCGACTTCGTAGACCTCCGCCATCGCCATCTTCATCTCATCCGCAAGCGCTACCAGATGCCGCGCCGACAGACAGCCATAGCGGTCCTGAATCTTGTGCAGGTGCTCGATCAGGAGATCGCGGCGCCGCGGAGCATCGCCCAGCAGGGCGAGGACATCCTCACGCGCCTTGGGGTCGACGCGCCTCCCTTTCGGGGTCGAGCGTACTCCGCCACGTCCGCCACGCTTCTTAGTTTTTGGGGTCGATTCAGGCGGAGATGAGGCGATATTGCTCATGAACGGCCGTCAGAAAATGGTGTAATTACTGGGCTTTTCATCGCATTCCTACATGTTTATAGAGACCGGCGCAAGCTCGTGATTGCCACCCTCATGCTATCATCTAAAGGGTTCGCTCGCATTATGTACATCGAGTTTTTCGGTATTCCTCGCCAGCGTGCCGGTATCCCAAAATTGGAAGTCCACGCGGACACGCTGGGACAGTTACTTGGGACTCTAGTGAGGCAGATGCCACCATTTGGCGAGTTCATCACCGCGGACCGGCTCCACTCCGAGTTTCTTGCGAACCTGAACGGGGATCAGTTCATCAGCGATCCGGCAACGCGACTCGTCGACGACGATTGCGTAATCATCCTTTCCGCCGACGCAGGTGGTTAAGGAGAGCCGATGCCCTTCGGTTACCACGGGTCTTACCTTCGAATCGACGTTTCCAACGGTACCGCCGAAAACATACCAGTGGCCGAAGCGATTCTGCGGCAATTCATTGGCGGCAGCGGGCTAGGTGTAAAACTCCTGCTGGATGAAGGTGCGGCGGTCCTAGATCCGCTCGCGCCCGAGGCTCCTCTCGTCTTCGCCTTCAGCCCTCTGGTCGGTAGCCCTCTGACTACTTCCGCGAAGTTTGCGGTAGTGAGTAAGAGTCCTTTGACCGAACGCATCAACGATTCGCTCGCCAGCAGCGGCTTTGCGATTGCGGGCAAGCGTTGCGGTTGCGACGCCATCGTTATCGTCGGACGCGCGCCGGACCTCTCCGTGCTGGTGATTGATGGGGCTGACGCGGAGGGTGTTTCTAGTCGGCCCAAGATTCGCGTCGAAACCGCGTTGGAATATAGCGGAGCAACCTGCCAAGAGACTGAGATTGGCCTGAAAGCTCGCCTAGGAGCCGGCTATCGGGTCGCATCCATCGGAGCTGGGGGTGAGCACCTCGTCCGCTATGCGACCATCTCGCACGACGGCCGGCACGCCGGACGCGGCGGCAGCGGGGCTGTATTGGGCGCCAAGAATATCAAGGCGATCGCTTTGCGCGGAAAGCAGCGTGCCGAATGGGCGCATCCGGGCGAGTTGACGGCGATCAGCAAATCCCTTTCGAAGCGGTCGTTCGGCCCCGCGACGGCCAAATACCGTGAACTTGGAACCGCAACCAATCTACTCACATTCAACCGATTCGGCGCGCTGCCGACGCGCAACTTTCAGAGCGGTACATTTGACGAAGCCGCCAGTCTCTCAGCCGAGGGGTTGAGTACCACGCGTTCCAGGGTCCGTGAAAGCTGCGTGAATTGCACGATTGGCTGCGAGCATATTTACTCGCTAGGCACGAGCGGCGTGCGCATCGAATACGAAAGCCTGTTTGCGCTGGGGTCGTTGTGCGGAGTGGGCGACGCCGACGCCGTGCTTCGCGCATCACAAAGATGCGACCAGCTTGGCATCGACACGATCAGCACCGGAGGGACCATCGCGTTTGCGATGGAGTGCGTGGAACGCGGATGGCTTGACGAGCCGTGGCTAACCTTTGGAAGCGGCGACGCGTTGCTCCGCGCGATCGATTTGATTGGCTCACGCAAGGGAATAGGTGACCTGCTAGCTGAGGGCAGCCGTCGCGCAGCTCACGAGATCGGACACGACAGCATTGTTTTCGCGCCACAGGTGAAGGGTCTGGAAATACCGGGCTACGAGCCGAGGGCGCTGCAGACGATGGCGCTGGGTTTCGCGGTGGGTGCGCGCGGGGCCGACCACAATCGCAGCGGCGCGTACGAGGTCGATTTTTCAGACAAGGTCGATCGTCGGCATGTGACACTGGACGCCGTGCAATATGCGATCGACACCGAGGACAAGGCCGCGCTGATGGACTCGCTGATCATCTGCAAGTTCCTGCGCGGTGTATTCGACGATTTCCATGCCGAGGCCGCCGAGATTCTGCGGAGCGTCACTGGCTGGGACGTAAGTGCGGACGAACTGCGCGAGACCGCGAAGCGCATCGTCGCTGCCAAGCGGCAGTTTAATCTACTTGCTGGATGGACACCGGCAGAAGACACACTCCCGCAGCGATTTCTAAATGCGCCGCTACCCAACGATCCAGAGGCCTCACTCACCGGTGAGAAGCTCGGCGCCCTAGTGGCCGAATACCACCGCCAGCGCGCATGGTGACTGCTTCACTCGGGGGCCAGGCCGGCCTCGGAGAGCGCTTCTAAGTAGTCCTCCCGAGTGTTGAGATTCCGCAGCGTGCGGAGCTCCCGATCGACTGAGACCATCTCGTCTGGCCGCACTCGACGAGTTCGCACGGCATCGAAGAGAAACACTGGCCTCAACTTATCCTTCGCGAGCAGCAATTCGACGTGCGGCAGTGTATCGCGCCGGTAGACCGCCGATAGGGGATGAGGAAAGCCATCGATTTCCATCACGGCGATGTCGTGATCGCCCAGCAGTTCGATCATTCGTACGACGAAACCGGGTACAAGCAACGGCACATCGCAACTCGTTATGTAGGCTATGTCGACGGAATTTGGAAGGGCTTTCAGCCCGGCGCGCAATCCTTCTAGCGGCCCCCGCTGTTCGCGTTCATCGTGGGTGACGGTAATTTCATCCGGCAGCTTGGGCAGCGGCTGCCCCTGCGCGGCAACTACTACGACTGGAGAAACGACAGTGCCGAGCAGCCGCACAACGCGTTGCAGCATTGTCTCCGGACCGAAAGGCAGCGTGGCTTTGGGAACGCCCATTCTGGTCGACTTCCCGCCGCACAAAACGATGCCACCCGCGATCATGGTTTCAATCCAAGGCGTGCGAGCGCCTCGCGTGTGGATGCTTGTTGTAGCAGTGTCTTAAACGCGACTACGCCCGGTCGACTCATGCGTGACCGTGGCACGATGAAATCGTACTGCTCCGGCTGCACCGGCAGGAATCCAAGTCCGGCGCTGCGCGCGATGGTATCGAGCGTCATTCCCCAGTCGGCACGGCCTTGTAGCACGGCGGCTGCTACGGCATTGTGATTGCGCGGCTGCACGGCATAGCCGTGGGGTCTAACACCATCTAACAGGCGATCAATTAGCGCTCGCGTGCCACTTCCCTGATTGCGATTGACCATCACACACGCCGTATCGTCCAGAGCCTTCGTGATCGCGTCCTGGGCTGTCCGACCTTCGAAACGTGTGTCTCCAGGGCGAAAGACAAGACCCTGCAGGCGGCCGTAGCCAGGGATGAGCTGCAACGCCGGAGTCAGGAAAGGTCGATTGTATTCGTTGCTCCTCGGATCCAGGAGGTGGACGCCTGCGAGATCGCATTCGCCGCGCTTGGCGGCATCCAATCCGGCGGTGCTCCCCACTGCGAGAAATTTCGAACGCACCCCATGCCGCTGAAGTTCTCCGAGGAGATAATCGAGCCCGAGGCAGTGGCTGCCGATCACAACGAGATCCGCTAGCTGTAGGTCGCGGCCCAGAAGCTGGATGCTCACAGTCGTCCCGGCTTGTACGATCTCTTCGTGCCGGCCAATCGTAGCGAAGCCGTCGGCACGGCTGAATGTGGTGACGCTGCCGGATCCTTGTCCCATTGGGTATGCCGTAAGCAACGTTCCCCCTTCGCCTGCCGTCTCGACCAGCCCGACCAAGAGGTACTCCGTCCGACCGATCTCGCTATTGACCTTAACTGCGAGTCTGGCCGGTACAGTTGTCCGTTCCTCGGAGCCACGGCCCGCCAGCGAACGAATCACCGGCGCAACGAACTCGTGGAAGGTAAAGATCGCCGATGTCGGGAACCCTGGGAGCACGACCACCGCGCGCCTCTGAGTCGCCGCGAGGCAAATCGGCTTTCCGGGCTTCAGTGCAACACCGTGTGCGACGATACCTGGATCGTCGAGTTCGGCCACGACGCGATAGGACGCATCGCCCGCGCCTTTACTCGTTCCGCCCGACAGAAGTACGATATCCGCGCACTTCAGTGCGTGCCGCAATCGTTCGCGCAGCGCGGCGACATCGTCATGCGTGATACCAAGTCGCATTGGTTCGCCGCCAAGTTCTCGTACTGCATCGGCTAGAATCTGCGCATTGGAGTCATACACTTTCGCGGGTTGCATCGGATCCCCGGGTGCGATGATCTCGTCGCCGGTGGAAAGAATCGCGACGATCGGCTTTCGCCAAACTGTGACATTGGCTACTCCGATCGCGGCCAGCACTCCCGTGTCGCGACTGGTCAACAGCTGACCCTGGCGAAGGACCGTCTCGCCCGCAGTGATGTCGGTTCCTGCAAACGATACTCCGCTGCCCGCTGTGACAGCCCTGGCGACTCGGAGCTCGCGGCCGCGTGTCTCGGCGTGTTCGATCATTACAACTGCATCGGCGCCGCGCGGCACCATACCGCCGGTGGCTATCAATACGGCCTTGCCGGGATGGATTACTGTGGTCGGGACAATCCCTGTGAGTATTTCTTCCTCGCACAACTGAACCGAGCGCGGAACTTCCTCAGAGGCACCGAAGGTATCTTCCGCTACAACGGCGAAGCCATCGACGTTAGAGCGATCGAACGACGGCACATCCACCGGAGATACAATGTCGTCCGCTAGCACGCGGCCGAGTGCGAAATCAATCTGAACTATTTCAGATTCGCGCGGTGTTTGGTCAATCGCAGATCGGAAGCGGCGCTCCGCTTCATCCCGGTCGAGCACCTGGAGAAACTGCTCTTGCTCAGCCATAGAGCCAAACCTTCACTTCGGCGCCGGCCCCGAAACCTTCGCTATCGTCAGCAACGATTACGAAGCCATCCGCACGCGTGGTCGATGACAGCAGCGAAGCGCCACCCACAGCCAGCGGCTCGACGAGATCGCCCGTGATCTTCACGCGGGCATAGTCAAGCCGACCGATCGGCGAACTGATTTTACGATTTAGCCTGCCGCGGGTCGCACGATATGGCCACTCCTTACAGCGTCCACCGAGGGCGCGAATCGCGCGGCCGGCGAAGAAATCGTAGGCGCACAGACTCGACACTGGATTGCCAGGAAGCAAGAAGATGAGGCGATGCCCGATGCGGCCAAGTCCGGTGGGACTGCTGGGTCGCATCGCGATTCCGTGCACGGCCAACTCGCCATGTTGCGCGACAAGCATAGGTGCCAGATCCTCGATGCCCACACTCGACCCTCCAGAGACGATTACAATATCGGCTTCAGCCAGAAGAGCCTCCAGGATCGCTTTGTGATCGTCGCGAACCAAGCCCGGGAAGTCGACCAGACCTCCGTCACGCTCAATGAGCGCCGAGAGCATCGGCCCGTTGGCATCGACGATATGAAAGCCATGCGAATGGGATCCCGCGGGCAGCAGTTCGTTACCGGTTACGACCAGTCGTACACGCGGCCGGCGGACCACGTGCACCTCTCCCTGACCGACCGAACTTAAGACGCCCAGATCCTGTGGGCGTAAGACTCGTCCTGGCTCAAGCAATATCGTGCCAGCGACGATGTCTTCCCCGCGTCTGCCGAGATTTTTCCCAGGCGAGACGGCGGCTAACGCGCTGATACTGTGGAGGCTGCTGTCATTGGTCTCCCCTTCAACCCATTCCGCGGGCAGTACGGCATCGGCGCCGCGCGGCATCGGTGCGCCCGTCATAATGCGAACCGCTTCGCCGGCGGCGAGAGAGCCATCAAAGTGTGCCCCTGGCATTGAATCGCCGATGACGGTCAACGGCAGCCGAGTGTACGCGGTCGCGCCTTCTGTGCTAGCTGCTACGACCGCGTATCCGTCCATCGTCGCGCGATCAAACCCGGGCACATCGACGTCGCTGACAACCGAGGCTGCTAGCACACGCCCGGCGGCTTGCAGCAAGGGCACGAGTTCCGGAGCCAAGGGCTGCAATTGCGCATCGAGCCAGGCGAGGGCAGCTTCCACGGTGTGACGTTGCGCGAAACCGCGCATCCGCACGTCATCGGCTCCTCTGATGCGGCGCATGTGAGATCGGGCTCTCGTTAATCTTAGCTCACAGGTCCACCTCTCTTAGACCCTGGAAGTTGACGAATTCACTTGGCTAGTAAGTCAGCAAGCCGTCGATGTGCTGCCGTGTAACAACCACTTCAACGATTTGGGCGTTACACTTCAAAGTGAATTTGTGACGAGTGGTTAGCGGCGCTGAAGGTACGTTGCGCGCCACGCGCGACAGATTCGAAGCGGATTTCCGGGAAGGCCGCACCGTGACCTGGGAAGACCTCAAGACTCGCAACGGGTTGTGAAACAGTTCCTGCAGTCCGAGTTGGTGCGGAGCGCAGTGGCTGAGTAAGGCCCGAAAACGAAGTGGATAACGAGCGGCAGGGTATGAAGGCGGCGGACCATCCCATTAGTTATCCACTTGGCTGGTTTGTCGGCAAACCGTCGAAGCGACTGGCCGCGTTCACTGATGTCAGCCATCATCGGTAGCTTGGGAACCACTAGTTCTCGAATGGGAACTGGGAAGCTTCGGGCGGACTACACTATAGGGTCGGTTGCGTGCCGAAGCGGGTTGTCCGAGAATCTGCGCGTGAAAGGGGGCGACATGAGAGACGCGAAGGGGTTGGTACGGGTCACCGTCTTTGCAGGGCTGGCGTTGATGACGTCGAGTTCGGCGGTTCGCATTGCTGTGGCGCAAGAAAAGGGTGGCGGCGACGTGACCGGTCCCTACGATTACGTCAGCGACTGGCCACTGCCGTTGCACGCCGATGGCTGGACGTGGGGATCGATTCCGGCGGTGTGGGCCGAGTCGGAGGATCGTGTCCTCGTCTTCATGCGGGGCGAGAAGCCGGCGATGAAAGCCGTACCGGCGCTAGGCGACATCAAAGGACGCGCGCTTGGATTGCTCGAAGGCGTCCTCGAGCAGGGCCGCCAGAAGGGCCGGCTGGACGAACACGTCCTGATGGTCTTCGACCGCCGCGGAAAATTGATCGACTCGTGGGCCCAGAACAAGGAGCGCTTCACCGAAGGCGCCGCGCATCGCGTTCAGATCGACCCGTACGACCCG
>Ga0105248_10010709_pt1 | contig 10122 bp, 10 predicted proteins | sample KBSS34metaG_FD_81524 | JGI IMG/M metagenome (GOLD analysis project Ga0105248, IMG submission 81524) | Switchgrass rhizosphere microbial communities from Kellogg Biological Station, Michigan, USA - KBS S3-4 metaG | ecosystem: Host-associated > Plants > Roots > Rhizosphere > Soil | place... | reverse complement strand
CGATCACCTCGGGCATGGTCCCACTTGTCCCATTGCTACAAGGAAAAGGGTAAACTTTGGCTTAGCGGCGCGCCTTGTCGAAGGGATTGCTGCGGCCGCGAAACTCGAGCCGGAGCGGCACCGGACCGAGCTTGAGGTCGCGGCGCAGAGCGTTGACGAGGTAGCGGCGGTAGCTTTCGGGCAGCTCGTCCGTGCGGTTGCCGAACACGACGAAACTCGGCGGCCGTGACTTCACTTGGGTGATGTAGCGCAGCTTGATCCGCTGGCCTTTGGGGGCGGGGGGCGGATTGGCTTCGACCGCGCCTTCGAACCAGCGGTTGAGTTCGCCCGTGGAAATACGCTTGCTCCAGGATTCGCGCAGCTCGAACGCGACCTCGAGGACCGTGTCGATGCCCTTGCCGGTCTTGGCCGAGACCGTCAGCAACGGCACGTCCTTGATCTGTGCCAACCCTTCGACGAGCGCGGCTTTGACCCCGTTGAACAAAGATGATGCGTTTTCGGCGACGTCCCATTTGTTGAGCGCGATGATCAGGCCGCGCCCTTCCTCGATCACTTGCGAAGCGATCTTCAGGTCCTGGACCTCAAGCCCGCGGGTGGCATCGAGCAGAAGCACGACGATCTCGGAATAGTCGATCGTACGTCGCGTATCGGCGACCGAGAGCTTCTCGAGCTTGTCCTCGACCTTGGCCCGCTTGCGCAGGCCCGCGGTGTCTACCAGCCGCACCGCGCGGCCGTTCCAGACCCAGTCGAGGCTGATCGAATCGCGCGTAATGCCGGCCTCGGGCCCGGTAATCATCCGCTCCTCACCCAGCATGCGGTTGACCAGGGTCGACTTGCCGGCGTTGGGCCGGCCGACGATCGCAAGCTTGAGCGGCGCTAACGGATCCTCATCGTCGACCAGGTCGACCTGCTCCGCCTCGATACGCTCGATGTGCGGCCGCAGCGCCTCGAACAGATCGGCGACGCCTTCGCCATGCTCGGCGCTGAGCGCAATCGGGTCGCCAAGCCCAAGCCGGTAGGCTTCGAAAATGCCACTTTCGGCGGCGCGGCCTTCGGCCTTGTTGGCGACGACGATTACCGGGGTTGATTCGGCGCGAAGCCAGCGCCCAATTTCTTCGTCGAGTGGGGTCAGCCCCTCGCGCGCATCGACCATGAACAAGGCGGCGTCGGCATCGCGCACCGCAGCTTCGGTCTGGGCGCGCATGCGGCCCGGCAGCGAATGCGGATCTTCGTCCTCGAACCCGGCGGTGTCGATCACCCGGAACTCAAGGCCGAGCAACTTCGCCTCGCCCTCGCGGCGATCTCGCGTGACGCCGGGCCGGTCGTCGACCAGCGCGAGGCGCTTGCCAACCAGGCGGTTGAACAGGGTCGATTTACCGACATTGGGTCGGCCAACGATGGCAACGGTGGGAACGGGCATGGATTTGGCGATAGCAGGGGCGCGCCCTGCCGTCGAAGTGCCTTACCGGTAGGCGCTCAGACGACCGGAATCATCGTAGATGTAGAGCGTCGAATTGGCGACGACCGGCGTCAGGCTGATCCCGGCGCCTGCGCCGGTCTGGCTCTGGAAGGAGCCGGTAACCGGATCGATGTTGATCATCACGCCGTTCGAACCCACGACAATCAGGCGGCCACCGGCCAGGATCGGACCCTTATAGTCGATCTCGCCCTTCTTGTTTTTCGGATGCTCGAACTGGGGCAACTGGTTGATCCAGCGAATGTGTCCGTTCGCGCGCGAGATGCACAATAGCTTGGCGTCGGCGGTGACCACGAAAATCCAGTCTCCGGCGACCCATGGCGTGGCGATGCCGGCGATGTTGAGCTCCCACTGACGCTGGCCAGTGGTGATTTCAAGCGCGACCATGCGTCCACCCTGGCCGATCGCGATCACCTGGCCGTGGTCGATCACCGGGTCGGCATCGATATCGGAGAGCGACGACACGCTGGTCCGGATGCTGGTCCGCTGCAACGCGTCCTGCCACACCATGCGCCCGTTTTCGTAGCGATAAGCATTGAGCTCGCCCGACGAAAAGCCGGCGACAACTGTGCCCTGGCCAACCGCCGGGGCGGCCGAGCCGAACACGCCGGCGATCTCGAGCGATGCGGCCTGCGACCAATTGGGCGACCCGTCGGACTGCTTGAGCGAGTAGATCTGATTGTCCTGGCTCATGACATAGATTGCATCGGCAGCGATGCTCGGGGCGCCGCGGAGCGGACCGCCGGGCCGAACCTGCCAGATGATGCCGCCCGTCCGGATATCGAGCGCGGCGACGAAACCAAGGCCGTTGGTCGCATAGATGCGGCCGTTGTCGTAGGCGATGCCGCCGCCATAGAGCGACGCTTCATTGCCGCGGTCATTCGGCGTCTGGCTTGCCCACAGCAGAGCGCCGGTCTGCGCGTCATAGGCGCGCACGGCGCCAAGCGTATCGATGGCATAGACCCGGCCACCGGCGACGATCGGTTCCGAAGCAAGGCGTGCGGTCAGCGAGCTGCCGCGGCCCGCCTGAACGGTCCAGGCGCGGCCAAGTGACGTGCCGAGCGCCAGTTGGCCGACCGACTTGGACGCATTGCCCCCCGACTGGGTCCACTCGGTGTTGGCGACCGGTTCGGGCAAAGTCATCGGCTGAGCGGCAGTCGCAATATCGACCGCGACGTCACCCTCGCTGGTCAGGACCGCAATTCGCTGGCCGAGCACGGGCGTCTTGGGGCGACCCTTCTTCAACAAGCTGCAGCCGCCGGCGGCGAGGGCTGCTGCAATCATCAGGCCGACACGGAGAGACGTCGTTTTGGTCATCATTTATCCTATTGAGCGGCCTGGGGCATCGCGCTGCTCGCGTCGACGCCGAGCGAGCTCGCAATCTGGACGGAGCGGGCACGAAGCGAATCCGGGACTTGTTTATCCTTGGCGATGGCGCCGAATAGCCGACCGGCTTCGGCATTCTTGCCCTGTTTGATCAGCGCCATGCCGGTCATTTCACCGGCGCTGCCGAACCACGGATTGCCAGGTTTCGCGAGCGGCGCGAGCCGGGCGATCACTTGGTCGGGCTTCAAACTGTCGAATTCTAGCGCGGTCTGGCGGATCGTTGCGAGGTCGCGGAACGGGGCCGGCAAGCTCGTATCGGCGGCGATCTCGCGATACTTGTCGATCGCGAGCTTGGTATTGTCCTGTTGAACCGCAACCGCTGCTCGACCGAACATGGCCGACGCGCGCACTCCCTTGCTGTGGTCCTTGGACAGCGTGTCGAGTTGCCCCGGCGCCGTGCCGATCTGACCTTTTGAAATCGCCGTGTAGACCTGGGCGAGGTCGTCGACCGCTTTTTCGGACTGCTTGGCGCGATAGTCCTGCCAAAAGATCCAACCCCCGCTTGCCGCGAGGAACAGGACGACGAAAGCGATCAGCCAGCCGGAATATTTCTTCGCGCTATCGCGCAGCCGGTCGCGACGAAGATTCTCATCGACTTCGCGGACGAAGGTCTCGGTAATGTCAGGAGGTTGCGCCAAAGACGTGTCTCAGTCCGCTCCGTTAGGGGGCTCTCATGCCGGTCACTTCCTTCCCCACCCTGGATGAACGGAAGCTGGCGGCGCTTCGTCTAGCGGCAAGCAGCGAAAAGGCAAAGGGGTGAAGGGCCTAATGCCCGCTTTGAGTCGAAAGTGCTCGCGGGCTACCGGCGGTTCGGGGTGCATATGAGCGGGGGTGTAGAAATGCTGACCGATAGTGACCTCAACCGAATCGTGTTCGGGTGCGGCAATTTCGGCGGCATCGGTTCATCGCCCAGCCTGCGCAGCGCCGGCGACAGCGAAGACCAAGCGCGGCAACTGCTCGACCACGCCCGGCAGGTCGGGCTGTGGCGGTTCGATACTGCGAACACCTACGGCGGCGGGGCGAGCGAAGAGGTGCTCGGCAAGTGGTTGCGCGCCCAGGGCGCCGCGTTCGTCCATGGCGCGCAGATCGCGACCAAGGTCGGCAATCCGCACGGGTGCCCGCCCGGCGAGACGCCCCTCAGCCGGGCGCAGATCGCTTATCATCTCGACGCATCGCTACGCCGGCTGGGGATCGATCGGATCGACCTTTACTACATTCACGAGTTCGACCGTGTGACCCCGCTGGACGAAACGCTCGAGGCCATGTCCCGGGCTGTCGACGCGGGTAAAATCGACCGCTTTGGCGTGTCCAACGCAATGCTGTCCGATGTCGAGGCGGTTAGGAACCTCGCGCCAAGCGGGCTCGAGGCGCGCTTCGAATATGTGCAGAACGAGTATAATCTCCTGGCCCAGGCAGATGCTCGGGCGCTGATCCCATACTGCGCCGAACACGGCCTCCGCTACACCGCGTTCAGCCCGCTCGCCGGTGGGCTGCTCACTGGCAAATATCGCCCCGGAGAGGCGCCGCCCTCAGGCAGCCGCCTGGCCGAGGCACCGGAGGCCTGTGCTGGTTATGTCGGTGAAGGAGCGACCGCCGCGACTGAGCAGTTGCGGCAAGCGGCCGAAGCCTCTGGCGTGACAATGGCGGGTGCAGCGTTGCGCTTCGTTCTCGACACGCCTGGGCTAGACGGCCTGATCATCGCGCCGCGCCGGATCGACCATTTCGCCAGCTACGGCTTCGCGTCGAGATGATGCTACTCTACGCCTTCGGCCGGTAGGTCTGATCCGCGGTCGGGAAACGGCGCTCGCGGACTTCGGCGGCATAGCTCGCACCGGCCTCGCCGATGCGCGTCGCGAGGTCGTCGTAGCGTTTCACGAAGCGCGGGGTGCGCTCGAACATGCCGAGCATGTCATCGGTCACCAGTACCTGGCCATCGCATTCGGCCGACGCACCGATGCCGATGATCGGCGGGGCGACGGCACGGGTGACCTTGGTCGCGATCTCCTCCATCACGCCCTCGACCACAATGCAGAATGCGCCGGCGTCGGCCACCGCCTCGGCATCGGCCAGAATCTTCTTTGCCTCATCGGCGCTCTTGCCGCGCGCGCCATAGCCGCCAAGCACATTGACTGCCTGCGGGGTGAGGCCGACGTGGCCGATCACCGGGATGCCGCGCTCGACGAGGAAACGGATGGTCGGAGCCATCGCCTCGCCGCCCTCGAGCTTGACTGCCGCGCAGCCGGTTTCCTTCATGATGTAAGCGGCGCTGTCGAACGCCTGTTCGGGCGAGCCTTCATAGCTGCCGAACGGCATGTCGACCGCGACCAGCGCATGCCAGCTGCCGCGGACCACCGCGGCGCCGTGGGCGCACATCATGTCCATGGTCACGGGAATCGTCGACGGCAGGCCGTAGATCACCTGGCCGAGGCTATCGCCGACCAACAGCATCTCGCAGTGCGGATCGAGCAACTGCGCCATGCGCATGGTGTAAGCGGTCAGCATGACGATCGGCTGATCGGTCTTGCCGTCGACCTTGCGCGCGCGGATCGCCGGCGCGGTCATGCGCTTGCCCGGAACCGGCGACGGGGTCGCGCGGCTGGTTGAAGTATCGATGGTAAAAGTCGACATGGCGCGAGCTTTAGCGGCGCAGAGCTAGCGCAACCACCCCCGTTGGCGCGAATGGCGGGCAAACCAGAAGATCGTCCAGGTAATCAGCGCGATGAAGATCGCGACGGCGATGTCGTCGGTCCCAAGCGTGTCGCGCAGCCGGGGCACAATGAACAGCCCGAACAGCCAAATGGCGACCGCGACCAGCGATGCGAGCATCAGCGGCTCGGCGAGCCTGCGGCGGAGCAACAACAGCAACGATCCGTCCAGTCCCGCCGCGACCGCAATTCCATTCGCGGCAATCAGCCACACCGGTTGCGCGTCATGAGCCGCGCGCTGGTCGAGCGGTAGCGTCGCGGGATCGGTCGAGACGCCGAGCAGGAACGCCGCGCAGCCCAGTACCATGAACAGCAACGAGGCGAGCGCCGCCAAGGGATACCAGCGTGCAACCGGCTGCCGCCCAAAGCGATCACTCATTTGCTGCTCCCGTTGCTGCCGAGGCGCTGTTCCCAATCCGCGCCCTGCGCGAGTGAGATCGAATCCAGAGCCTCGGTGCTTTGATCGCGCAGGATCGTGAACGCCCGGCGGATGGCGCAAGTCGCCTCATCCTGGCAGTCGCCGCACGGCGCATAGAAATTGACGCTGGCGCAGGACACGAGCGCAATCGGCCCCTCCATCGAACGGACGATCTCGCCAAAGCTGATCTGTTCTGACTCGCGCGCGAGGCGGTAGCCGCCCTTTGGGCCGCGGACGCTCTTGACCAGCCCGGCCTTCTTCAGGTCGATCATGATCAGCTCGAGATATTTCGGCGGGACGCGCTGAGATTCGGCAATCCGGGCGAGTTGCACCGGCGCGCCGCCCTGCTCCTCGGCGAGGAATAGCAGCGAACGCAGGGCATAGCGGGTTTTCTGGGTAATCATCTCTCGCTCAGCACTAGCCCGAGCCGCGCCTCGCGCAAAGCGGACCGATGAACATCTCTTAATTCGAGCGACAGCCGCCTGTGAGGGGCGCGGCGGTAGGCGTCCTGACCTGCGAGGCCCCGAGTCTCGCCCTCAAGGAGCTGAACATCATGAAACGTCTGATTGCTTCCCTCGCCGTTGTCGGCCTGATCGCCACCCCGGCCCTTGCCGCCACGACCGCCAAGCCCGCCACGACCCAGGCCCCGGCCAAGCCGGCCAAGGCCAAGCACAAAATGGCCAAGAAGGGCGTAAAGACCGCCAAGCCCGCCGCCACCGGCGAAAAGACCTCCGGCTAAACCCCGGCAAGATTCGATAATCGAAACCTGAGAGTTACCGCGCGGCGCGAGGGTCCCCCAAGACTCCCGAACTCGCGTCGCGCGGAACCGCCATTGCCGCTGTTCCGCCTTTGGACGTAAGAGCGAGGTCAGGAGACCGCATGGGCCGCAAAATCCTATTGGTTGAGGACGATCGCGAAACCGCGACATACCTGTCAAACGGGCTCGGCCAAGAGGGGCATAGCGTCGAACAGGCGACCAACGGTCAGGACGGCCTGTTCCGGGCGACCGACGGCAGCTTCGACCTGATCATCCTCGATCGCATGCTGCCCGTGCTCGACGGCATTTCAGTCCTCAAGGCGCTGCGGGCAGCGAAGGTTGAAACCCCAGTGCTGGTGCTGTCGGCGCTAGCCTCGGTCGGCGACCGCATCGAGGGCCTTGAATCGGGCTCCGACGACTATCTCGTCAAACCATTCTCGTTCGCCGAACTGCTCGCCCGGGTGAACGCATTGCTGCGGCGGCGTGAGGCGCGGATCGACCCCGCCGATCACCGCCTGACCGTCGGCGACCTCGAAATCGACCCATTGGCGCGGATGGTCCGGCGATCGGGCAAGAAGATCGACCTCAAGCCGCGCGAATATCTCCTGCTCGAATATTTTGCCCGCAACGAAGGTCGCGTCGTCACCCGCACCATGCTGCTTGAGCAGGTGTGGGACTATCATTTCGATCCGGGCACCAACGTCATCGACGTCCACGTCAGCCGGCTCCGGCGCAAGCTCGAAGACGGGTTTGAAAAGCCGCTGCTGCACACGGTGCGCGGAGCGGGCTATATGCTCGCGGCCTAGCGCCGGGAGCAAATTTGCCGACAACCCTTAGAATTGCGCTGCTCGCCGGAGCGTTGGCGCTCGTCTCAAACCTCGCCGTGCTTGGCTTCATTCAGTGGCGCACGCACGACGAGGCGGTGTCCGCGCAGCGCCGGCTGGTCGTCGAGCAAGGCGCCGTCCTGTCCGACATTTACCGTACCGGGGGGATGCGCGCGCTCGCCGACGGCGTCGAGGACAGCGTCACTTACGGCGACCCGCAAACCGCGGTCGGCCTGTTCGATCCCGCCGGGCGGGAGGTCGTGGGCAATTTGGCAGCGATGCCGCGCACTCGCGGACCAGTCCGCGAAGGCTATCAAAATGCGCTCATCCGCTTCGCCAAGCAGCCGGCCCCACACGAGGCTGCGATTGTTGCCCATCGCCTGCCGCGCGGCGAATGGCTGATCAGCGGCCGGACCGTCGGCAATGGCCTGGCGCTACGCGACACGCTTGAGCGATCATTGCTGATCGCCTTGTTGGTCGCGATCATCCTCGGCCTGCTGTGCGGGCTCATTCTTGCCCAATATGTCGGGCGACGAGTCGGCGCGATCGTCGCGGTCACCGACCGCATCACGGCCCGCGACCTGACCCGGCGCATCCCGGCGTCAGGCGGCGGCGACGCCTTCGACCGGCTCGGCCACCGCATCAACGAGATGCTCGATCGCATCAGCGCGCTGATGGAGGAGTTGCGAATGGTCACCGACTCGCTCGCGCACGATCTGCGATCGCCGGTTAGCCGGTTGCAGTCAGCGGCCCACGCCGCGGCCGAAACGAGCGACCTGGCCGAGCGCGACCAACAGCTGACGAGCGTTGTCAGGCAGGCGGATTCATTGATGCGCATGCTGACTGTCGCGCTCGAGATCAGCCGCTCCGAAGCGCTCACCAGCCGCAGCCAGTTCGCGTGGTTCGACGTGGGCGAACTCGGGGCCGAATTGAGCGAAATGTACGAGCCGGTGGCCGAAGAGGCCGGAACCGCCCTGCGCTTCGAGCGGCCGCGGGACCCGACCCAGCTGTTCGGTCATCGCCAACTGATTGCCCAGGCGATCAGCAACCTCGTCGAGAACGCAATCCGCTATGGCGGCCGCGACGGCGAAATAACCGTCAGCGTCGCCCAACAAGTCCGGCAGCTGGCGATCACCGTCGCGGATCACGGCCCCGGTATTCCGGAAGAGCGTCGGGCCGAAGCGCTGCGCCGTTTTGGCAGGCTGGATTCGAGCCGCTCCGAGGAAGGCGCCGGACTGGGGCTCGCGCTGGTCAGCGCCATCGCCCACCTTCACGACGGTGCGCTGACGCTAATGGACAATGGGCCAGGGTTGCGAGCGGTCCTCTTATTGCCAAGCACGCGGCGGCCCGAGGACACCTAGCGGGTCTGTTTCGTTCGACGTATCGAAGAACCGCCATTCCCGGTGACAACAGGAGCGCCGAAATGACCGACGAACTTCTTGCCGAGCGCGACGCCGATGGGGCCGTGCAGCGGCGCATCCAAACCGTCAATCCGGCAACGAATGAGCCCGGCGAGACCTACGTCGAAACCTCGGTCGCGGACGCGCACGCCGCGGCGGCCGCAGCCCATTCGGCATTTCTCGCATGGCGCAGGACGAGTTTCGCCGAGCGTTCGGCAATCATTCGCAAGGCCGGCGCAATCCTGCGCGACCGGGCTGACGAGTTCGCCCGGCTGATGACGGCGGAAATGGGCAAGACGTTCGACGAGGGCCGCGCCGAGATCGAGAAATGCGCCTTTCACTGCGACTGGTTTGCCGATCACGCCGCGACATATCTCGCTGATCAGCCGACCGATCTTGGCGGGCCCGAGGCCTTCGTGACCTTCAACCCGCTCGGTGTCGTGCTTGCCGTGATGCCGTGGAATTTCCCGTTCTGGCAGGTGTTCCGCTTTGCCGCGCCGGCGCTGATGGCGGGCAATGGCGGACTGCTCAAACATGCCAGCAATGTGCCGGGCTGCGCGCTGGCAATCGAGGACGTGCTCCACCAGGCAGGTGTCCCCCACGACCTGTTTCGAACGCTGCTATTGCCGAGTAGCGACGTCGAGGCGCTGATCAAGGACGACAATGTCGCGGCTATAACGCTGACCGGCAGTGTCGGAGCTGGCCGGAGCGTCGCCACCGCCGCCGGATCGGTGCTCAAAAAGTGTGTCCTCGAGCTCGGCGGATCCGATGCCTACGTCATCCTCGAGGATGCAGACATTGCTGCCGCCGCAAAGATCGCTGCGACCGCGCGGATGGTCAATGGCGGGCAGAGTTGCATCGCCGGCAAGCGCTTCATCGTCGTGCGCCAGATCCTCAACCAATTTGAAAGCGCGCTGACCGACGCAATGCGCGCCTATCAGATGGGTGATCCGACGAAAGAAGGCACCAAACTCGGCCCGTTGCAAAGCCTCAAGGCGCGCGACGACATCCATCGCCAGGTCAGCGACAGCCTCGCCAAGGGCGCGCGGCTGCTGCTTGGCGGTACGATCCCCGACGGGCCCGGCGCCTGGTATCCGGCGACCATTCTTACCAACGTGCTCCCCGGCCAGCCGGCGCACGACGACGAGGTGTTCG
>Ga0105248_10010708_pt1 | contig 10122 bp, 6 predicted proteins | sample KBSS34metaG_FD_81524 | JGI IMG/M metagenome (GOLD analysis project Ga0105248, IMG submission 81524) | Switchgrass rhizosphere microbial communities from Kellogg Biological Station, Michigan, USA - KBS S3-4 metaG | ecosystem: Host-associated > Plants > Roots > Rhizosphere > Soil | place... | reverse complement strand
TGGCTTAACTGAGGCAAAGGCACGGGCGTTACACGATGTAGTGGTGGCTAGTATTCGTTTCGACTCAACCACTCGCACGATAATCGATGGTCGCACCTGTGGCTTTTGTAAACTAATTGTTGACCGGCAGACGCGAAAGATTTTGGGTTGTCATGTGGTTGGTGAACGTGCGGTTGAAATTACTCAAATTGCTGCAGTTACGATGGCATCGGGTATGCGAGTTGATGAGTTTGCGCAAGTCCCTCTTTCGTTTCCTACTTACGCCGGGGTCCTTGGTCGGGTCGCGGCCACCGCCACCCGAGAGCTCAACCTGGATCTGCCTTGGCAGATAAGTCAGGTTGAAGCCTCCTAGCAGTTTCGTCAGGTCGTCGGGCGCATCCCGACGGGTCTGAGTGAAAGCTCGTACATACTAACTTCAGATCATGGGAGCTTGTTAGGTAGGAATCACCCTGTCATTTCTGACAGTGCAAACCTTCCCCAGAAAAATATATAGAAAATAATCCGCCGCAGTCTGATTAATAGGAACGACTAATGAAGATTCATTTTCACGGCGCAGCCGGTGATGTCACCGGGTCTGCTTATCACGTTGTTACAAAGGACGCGAGTATCCTGGTTGATTGCGGCTTTTTTCAGGGACGAAAAGAAGAGAGCGCGAAGAACCGGCGTAATGCACGGCTCGAGGGTGGCAAGCTCGACGCTGTAGTGCTGACGCACGGACATTTGGATCACATCGGTCGCTTACCTTTGTTGACGCGTAAAGGTTACAAAGGACCAATTTATGCAACTCGACCGACTCTCGACATAGCGACTTTGATCCTCAAAGATTCGCTTTCCCTCCAAAAGCAAGATCTAAAACGGCAGAACCAAAAGCGTGCGCGCCAGAAGTTACCGCCACTCGAACCCTTATTTGAAGAAGCGGATGTTCGCAAGCTCAAACCACTAGCCTTTCCCGTTAAATACAACCGTCCTTTTACCGTTGCTCCAGGAATAGAAGCTCGTTTCGTTGATGCGGGGCACGTCATTGGGTCAGCAAGTATTGAACTGACCGTGACCGAGAACGGACAGAAGAAGGTCGTCGTCTTCTCGGGTGATCTTGGACCACGTGGGGCTCCGCTGCTCAATGATCCCGTGCCTTTCAAAGAAGCCGACGTTGTCATCATGGAATCCACTTATGGCGATCGAAATCATCGCTCATTGCACGACACTGCGATCGAAGGCCGACAGATAATTGCGAGAGCGATTGAGAACAAGGCAAAGGTCCTGGTGCCTGTCTTTGCGGTTGGCCGAACCCAGTTACTCCTTTATTTACTCGCTGGTGCCTTTCAAAGAAAAACCTTGCCTAAGTTTCCAATCTATCTCGACAGTCCAATGGCGATCGAGGCAACAAAGATCTATGGACGGAACAATGAACTGTTCGACCAGGAGGCACTGGATATGGTCGAATCCGGTGAACTGCGACGCAACCTTGCCGCCACTGTTCCTTGTGCAAAGCCTGGCGAATCCAGGGCGCTGAATGATGTTAAAGGGCCTTGCTTGATTATGGCGGGCAGCGGCATGTGTAACGGTGGTCGGATCATGCATCACTTGAAGCAAAACCTACCGATATCCGAGACAGCTGTGTTGATTGTTGGCTTTCAGTCGCAGGGCTCGCTGGGCCGGAAACTAGTTGATGGTGCGAAGTCAGTCATCATGTTCGGTGAAGAAGTTCCGGTGCGGGCTTCGGTACATACGATGGGTGGCTTCAGTGCGCATGCTGATCAGGACGATTTACTTCACTGGTATAGCGCAGTAGCACCATCCAAACCGCGGACAATTATTACGCACGGTGAAGACAGGGCACGTGAAGCCTTCTCCAATCTAATTCAGTCACGTTTTGGGCTAAAGACAGAGCGACCGTCATTGGGTGACGTAATCGAGATCTAATTTGTAGGGGCGGCACTCCGCGGCCGCCCCCCGGTAACGTAATAGGTGCCGAATCTGATAAGAAAAACGGTGGGGCGGCCACGGAGGGCCGCCCCTACAAAATGGAGGAGATATGAGCACAACGGACGCCACATTCGAAAGAACTAATCCGGTAAGCCTCGCAAATGAGGAAGCTGTTAAGAAAGTACTCGTCGATTCAGTGTTGGGCCTATGGGATGTAGTCAACAACCTGACGCGCCTGCAACCTTCGAAACGTGATCGTTATCGAGTGACTATCTTTGGGTCCGCGAGAGCAAAACCTGGAACTGTTGCCTATGAGGAAACGAAGCGAGCTGCGAAGGCGTTAGCAGAAATTGACTGCGACATTATTACAGGTGGTGGGCCGGGTTTGATGCAGGCCGCAAATGAAGGAGTAGAAACGGCAAGCGGAGCCAAGTCTATGGGTATCCGAGTTGACCTACCGTTCGAGCAGGAAGTAAATCCTTTTGTCGAATTAGCGTTCGAACATCGCACTTTCTTTACTCGACTACATCACTTCGTGCTCGCCTCAGACGCGTTTATCGTTGCTCCTGGAGGCATTGGCACGGTCTTGGAAACCGTGATGATCTGGCAGTTGCTTCAAGTTCGCCACCTCGAAAACACTCCGCTCATACTCGTTGGCAAACTTTGGCCAGGTTTCGTTGAATGGGTGCGCGAGTCGATGCTGTCGTTTGAAACGCCGCTGATCAACCCTGAAGATGTTGATATTCCGGTTTGTGTGGCCAACGCCGACGAGGCAATTGCGATCATTCGTGAGCACCGCGAGCAGTGGGCCATACGCAATGGATCACAGGCGCGTCCGGCGGTGACTTGAACGGCGATTTTTCTCTGTGTGGCCTCCGTATCTTCCCAGAAACTCTCTGCGCCTCATCTGCGTTCTCTGCGACTCTGCGGTTAAAATACGCCGAAATCCTTTACCGCAGAGTATCCCTGCTCATAAGGGTATGAGCGGATAAGTAGCGAGGTAACTTGTAGTTCCTATCCGTGAGATCTCTGTGTTCTCTGTGACTCTGTGGTAGAAAGACGGCCCAAGATCTCACCACAGAGGCACTAAGAACACAGAGGTAGCACAAAGAAAATCCGCCAAAAAACTCCGGGCCTTTTGCTGAGTTACTAAGAAGACGCAGAGAACGCAGAGAGGCCCAGAGAGAAAGTTTTATTCTGTTACGCGTGCCACAACCTTCCTCTTTAACACAACCGCAGTCAGATCGTCCTTCTGTTCGGTACCCCCGCAAAAATCCTCGACGGACAAACGCAGTTTCGCAATCACGTCCGCCGCCGACCGATCGCGAGCCTGACGAATCGTAGTTTCCAACCGCTCCACACCAAACTCTTCTCCTTGAGGATTCTCCCATTCATAAAAACCATCGGTAACCATAACAATCATATCGCCCTCGGCGAGCTGTCTGCACTGGGCCCTTTCATAACTGACTCCCGCGATCATTCCGAGCGGAATGCCCTGGGCCTCGAGGCTTTCAAATTTATCTGCGTCGTACTGATACCAGAGGATTGGTCCATGACCCGCTGACAATATTTCGACTGCTGAATCTTTTGGATCAAGAAAGACCACGGCGAAAGTTACAAAATGATTAGCCGATAGATCTTCAGCCAGTAAATGATTAAGACGATTGAGGACCTGATCATGGCCATTTTCGCCTACGAAACTGGCCCGTGCATATGCACGGCATGATGTACTAATGAGGGCAGGTCCGATTCCATGACCGGTCGCATCTCCAAGGCTGATCGCAAGACGTCCATTGGGTAATGATTGCCAGTCGAAGTAGTCGCCTCCAGTTTGGTCGGCTGGTTGGTTCCAACCCGCAATATCGAAATCGTCAAGCTTGGGTGAGGTAGCAGGTAGCAGTCCCTGCTGAATGGATCGCGCGATATCGAGGTCGTGATGCATTGTTTTTAGTTCGTTTTGCAAGTCCGCTTCTCGAAGAGCTGCCGCGACATAAGCTTCGATCCGCGCCGCTACGACGGCAGCGATGATGGCGGCTGTCAATATCAGGCCGGCGTAGATGACATAGATACTTAACGGAAATGCGCCGAGTTCGCTGCGCGAGCCGTGGAACTTTCCATGAACGTACAAGGTTACGCAGAGGTAGCCCAACGAAGACATTAGGCCCGTAAAAACTGTCAGGCTTGGACTCAAACGCAGCGTTGAAAGGATGATGAAGAGAAAGTAGAGAGACACGGCCGGAGCGACGAGCACCTGGTAAGGATTCATCCATTCGCTTGCCAGCAACAGGAAAAGTGCGAGCGTAGGAAGTTGACTCTCGACGACAACGTTGATGGCCCAAATAGCACTGGACACGTCTTTACCATGCTGAAGTGCCTTTGCCACTGTGCGCAAGACGTGAAGCTCGTGCGCAATCACGAGTGTCAGTGCCGCGGTCTGAACCCACAACAGTCGAAAGCCGTCCACCCAAATACCGCGGGCAATCGTATAGACCATCAAGACGCCGAGTACTCCCAACAGTCCCACAATTCGATACCACTCGCTGTTGAGCGTAGCTCGATAGAAAGCGTCACCTTCACGCTGATAAATGCTCATGCGCTCACCACGTTTATGAACACACCTATCAGGAGGACGATTGTCGTAGCGCGGATGTAGCTCAATCGGGTATGCATTACCCTCTCCTCAAAACTTCCGTCTGGCTCATCTCTGGAATCAACATCGATCCAGGCAGTGTTGTCGACATAGGCTGATTAAGTTTGATCGTATTTTGGGTGATGAGAGCCTAGTACTGTCAAAAATACTAGTTCGAGATTGTGCGACCGGTTCTAGGTCAAACTCGAGGACCGGCAGATTTGGCGATGCGTTTGGCCGCATCACGCCGTTCGAAATCCTCGACCACCTGGTCTACTGTTCGAAACCGGTCGATGCCGCCGAGCTTTTCCTCGAGCCCTTCCGCGCGCAATCGATCCCTTACCGAAGCGCGAGCCTCGACTACTTGCATCCGGATTCCGTCGACTGCCAATTCACTCGCCAGACCACCTAGCGCCTCGGCGCTCTGCAAGTCCACGTGCGGCGATGCTGAGAGATCACAAACGACGAGTTTGGGGGACGGAGAGGCACTGCTTACACGGTCCAGCACGGTATCGCACACGTAGCCCATGTTGAAATAAAGCAGGCTGGATTCGACACGAAAGATCAAGACTCCGGGGACGGCAACATTGTCGGGGTTCCGAGCCAGATCCGAGAATCGTTGGGTACCGGGGATTCGGGCGAGCGATGCTATGTGCGGCTGAGATCCACGACGAAGTAGTTGGACCAGAGAGATCAGCGCACCAATCAAAACACCGCGCAACAGGCCTGAGCCGAGAACGCCAGCCAATGCTGCGGCGGCGACAACGAACTCGGACCGGTCCGCTCGCCAGAGATGCCGAAACTCAGATACTTTAAATAATCCTGCCACTGCCGCCAGCACTATGGCAGCCAGCACAGGCTGAGGCAGATCACGAAGCGAACCCGAAAGAAAGAGGCTCACTATTAGGATGATTCCGGCAGCTATGAGACCGGAGAGTGGCGTGCGAGCTCCGCCACTTTCGTTGACCAGCGATTGCGACATGCCGCCGCTAACAGGAAAGGCCTGGCCCAGTCCGGCTACGAGGTTAGCACTTGCCAGGCCGAGGAACTCCTGGTTGCTGTCAAAACGCCCACCGTGTTTAGCCGTGAACATTCGTCCGATTGCTGCAGTTTCAACCGCGCCCAGCATGAAGCAGGCGATCGCCAAAGGTAGGAGTTCGTTCAGATCGGACCAATAGATGGCTGGCAAACCCAAGGGGGGCAGTCCTTGCGGGACCTCTCCGAGCATTTTCACACCGCGTGCATCGAGATTCAGGAAGGTAGCTATGATGATGCCCCCGACAACTACGAACAGCCCCACCGGTCTGTTTTTTAAGAACATCTTGCCGAGCACAAGTACTGCGAGCGCTCCCAGGCCGACAGTCAACGCAGCCAGGTTTGTCTCACTGAGATGAGAGATAAAATACGCACTCCGCCTCCAGAAACTACCCTCGCCACCTTTAAAGCCAAATAACTTTGGCAACTGCGTGCTTGCGAGGTATAGAGCGACGCCCGCTTTGAATCCTGTCAAGACAGTTTCAGAGATGAAGTTAACGATTGCGCCGGCTCTTACGAGCCACGCTATGAACGCAATAATCGCGACGAGCAGTGCGGTACCTGCGGCAAGTGCGCCGAAGCGCGAGGTGTCACCACCGGCGAGTCCCGCTAACGAGGAGCCAACCAAAAGCGAGATAGCCGAGGTTACACTGATGGCTGTGTAGCGTGAGCTACAAAAGAGCCAGAAGACCAGTCCCGAAAACAGGACAGCGTAAATCCCCGCTTGCGGAGGCAACCCAGCAAGGGAGGCATCGCCTATACCTGACGGTAACAGATATGCCGCCAGAGTTAGGCCGGCGACCAAATCTGGACGAAGCCAGCTGCGTTCGTAAGATCGCAGCAAGCTTATTCCTGGAGCAAAGCTCGAGAGCCTGTTGAAGAGTGTCGGTGAATTGGCGCGTTGTCTGGTCATGTTAAGGCAACACAGCAACCGTGTCCTCAATCATTATTTTGAAACCATCAGCGCATGCCGGACCGCATCAAGTTCCTTTAACTTTTCCTTGTCTACTTTTGGGTACTCAAGATCAAGCGATGCAAGGGCATCAATGGTAGCTGCTGCGACAACCACGCGCGTGAACCATTTGTTGTCGGCTGGTACCACGTACCACGGCGCCTCATCTGATGCTGTGTTACGGATCATATCCTCGTAAGCTTTCATGTAGTCGTCCCAAAACTCGCGCTCCTTTGCGTCATTGGCCGAAAACTTCCACTTCTTTTCCGGGTCGTCGAGTCGTGCGAGAAAGCGACGCTTCTGTTCATTCTTAGATACGTGCAGAAAAAATTTGCGGATAATAACTCCGTTGTTCGTGAGGTAGCGCTCGAAGTTGCGTATGTCCTTAAAGCGTCCCTTCCAGATGTCGTTCTTGAGAAGTTTCGGCGGTAACTTCGCATTCTGAAGAATTGCGGGATGTACTCGGACAACCAGGGTCTCTTCGTAATAGCTGCGGTTGAAGATACCGATCCGTCCGCGCTCGGGAAGGCACTTCATACAGCGCCACAGATAATCGTGATCAAGATCCTCGCTCGTGGGCGCCTTGAAGGAATAGACCTGACAACCCTGCGGGTTAACCCCGGACATGACATGCTTGATGGCACCATCTTTGCCGGCAGCGTCCATTGCCTGAAAGATAAGCAGCAGGGCCCATCGATCCTGCGCGTACAGCATGTCTTGCAGTCCGGTAAGCGCTTGAACGCCGAGGGCTAGTACCTCTTTAGCGCGCGGTTTGTCTTCAGAACTCAGTTCGAGTGTGTCACCGGGATCGACTTCCTTGAGGCGGAAACTGGATCCGTCTGACACTCGAAATGGCTGCGCGAATTTTTTGGACCTTTTGATGATCTCCTGTGTATTCATGGTTCCTCAATTCTCATCTGTTGCCAGCCGCCAACCAGAGCTTTATACAGTCACACGACTGGACAAAAAGCTCATCGCCGTGCGGCTGTCCCACGCTCAACTCGGGGTTAAATAGACAGGTATCGGCGTCAAGTGCCTCGAGCGAGTTTGAATCTCCACCGTTCTCACAAAGTGGCGAGCACACTAATCCTTTAGCGTAGCCAGCAAATAGCACGCAAATTGGATAACAACGGGAATTGTAATTACGCCTCAGCCCGTGTCGTACTGGCAAAATTAACAGTAGCGCCAGATCTTCCAGTCGTTATTCTCGTTGAAATCATGAGTCTCCTCAGATCTTTACGAGAGTTGTCTTGAGAGGAGAATTTCGCAAGGCAGCGTATTTGGCACAGGCTAGTAGTTTTTACAGTTTCAAATTTCGAGGATCTTCATCATCTTTAATGAGGACTGAGATCCCGGTTCGCACAGAGTCCACAAATGAGTGGCTAACGGGTAAGTCGGTTAGACAGATTGAGCGCCGATGTCCTTTCGCTCTTTGAAGATCAGAATGCTGTAGCTGATCCGCTACTGTTTGAGCTTAGCGATGGGAGAGTCACGAATGAAATCGAGTATGAACAATAAACGCGCGTTAAATGCAACCATCTTGAGTATGGTTGGGCTGCTCATTGCCTCGTGTGGCGGAAAGAAAGATGCGGAGCACACGGCAACTGCCGCAACTGCTCCGCCGCCGACTGTCGTAGTCGCCCAGGTAACTCAAAAAACTGTCCCAATCTACAGTGAGTTCGTGGGCCAGACAGCAGCCAGCCACACCGTGGAGGTCCGTGCACGAGCGCAGGGCATGCTTGAGAAGGTTTTCTTTACCGAAGGGGCTCCTGTAAGGAAAGGGCAGCTCCTTTTCCAGATTCAAAAGAATGAGTATGAGGCGAGGGTCCTGGCAGCGAAAGCAGCTTTGTCGAAGGCCCAGGCTGATCTGGCCCAGGCCAAGCAACGCACTGATGTGATTCAGGCCGAAGAGTTATTGGCAAGGGCCCAAACCGCGCTCAGTCTGGCGAACTCAAATCTTGCCCGATACACGCCTCTCGCCAAAGAGAGTGCCGTCACCCAAATAGACCTGGACGCTGCTCGCGCGGCGCAAGAGTCAGCGAAATCTGAGGTGGCTGCCGCACAAGCCACTTTGAAAAATCGTACGGACGCAGTTAAGTACAACATCGAAAAAGCAACTGGTATGGTTGCTGCGGCGAACGCCGATCTAACACTGGCCCAGATAAATCTGACCTATTGCCAGATCTATTCTCCCATCAGCGGCATCATTGGTCTCCAAGAGGTCAACGTGGGCAACTTGGTTGGCAAGAATGACGCCACGCTGCTCGCTACTATCTCGTCGTCAAGTAGTCTGGACGTTGACTTCAACATCAGTGAAGCCTACATGCTCCAACTAACAAAGACAGGTGCTTCCGGTTCGAGAAGAGGCGTGGCGTTTCAGTTGCTCCTGGCCGACAACAGCGTTTACGGCCAGGAAGGACGCTTCTCTGTAGTTGATCGAACTGTCGATCCCAAGACGGGTACACTCAAGGTCCGAGCTTCCTTTCCTAACGCTGCCAATCAGCTTCGTCCCGGTCAATTCGCTCGCGTACGTGTTGCGGCCGATGAACGTGCCGATGCGATCCTCGTGCCACAAATCGCAGTTCAAGAGTTGCAGAGTTCGAAGTATGTGATGGTTGTTGGGCCAGACAACAAGGTATCTCAACGAACCATAAAAGTTGGCGAACGGTATGAAGATTCATACATCGTGCTCGAGGGGCTCAAAGCGGGTGAACGCGTGGTGACGGAAGGGGTTCAGAAGGTTCGCCCCGACATGTTGGTCAAGCCGACTGGAGGTGCGTAAGCGATGGGGAAATTCTTTATCAATCGGCCCATCGTTGCCATCGTAATCTCGGTCCTGATTGTCATGATCGGGGTGGCCACGCTCCTTTCGCTATCGGTCGAACAGTATCCGTTCCTGGCCCCACCGAACATTCGTGTGACGGCTAACTATCCCGGCGCATCAGCTGAAGCCGTGGAGGGATCAGTGGCCACACCAATCGAGCAGGAGGTCAACGGCGTCGATGCCTTGATCTACATGAAGTCGTCGAACACCAGCGACGGCCGCATGCTGCTTGACGTCAACTTTGAGGTTGGGACGGACCAGGACACTGCCAACGTGCTCACCCAGAACCGTGTCTCGACGGCGCAATCTCGCTTGCCGGCCTCGGTCACACAACAGGGCGTCACCGTCAAGAAGCAGAGCCCCAGCATCCTGATGCTGATCTCGCTCTACTCTCCTAAAGACTCGTACGACGCGAACTTTCTCATCAATTACTCCAGCATCAACCTGCGTGACCAGTTGCTCCGCATTCCCGGGATTGCCCAGGTCGATCTCTTCGGAGGCGCCGACTACGGCATGCGGGTCTGGATGGACCCGGATAAGTTGGGCAAGCTCGGGATCACTTCGTCGGATGTCATTTCTGCCATCAACGAGCAGAACATCCAGGCGCCTGCGGGGAAGATCGGAGGCGCGCCAGCCCCTAAAGATCAACAGTTCACCTACACAGTTAGCGCTCCGGGTCGGCTGATTACGGCTGAGGAGTTCGAAAACATCATCGTACGTCAGAGTCCAAGTGGTGCTGTGGTCCGGAACAGTGAC
>Ga0105248_10010707_pt1 | contig 10122 bp, 8 predicted proteins | sample KBSS34metaG_FD_81524 | JGI IMG/M metagenome (GOLD analysis project Ga0105248, IMG submission 81524) | Switchgrass rhizosphere microbial communities from Kellogg Biological Station, Michigan, USA - KBS S3-4 metaG | ecosystem: Host-associated > Plants > Roots > Rhizosphere > Soil | place... | reverse complement strand
TGGTTCGTCTTCGCCGGCATCGGCGCGCTGACACTCGGCAGCGCCATGGTGCCTGCTGGCGCCGAGTGGGCGGCCAGGCTGACGCCGTCGGGCGCGTTGACCGAGGCGCTGTCGCACGCGATGACGTTGTCGGTCGACTGGTTCGGCATCGCGGTGCTGATCGCGTGGGGCGCGTTCGGTGCCGTCGCTGCGCTTCGGTGGTTCCGCTTCACCTGACGTGCGCCCCGCCCGGAGCACCGGTGACCGCGCCCCGAGGCGCGCCGAAACCGCATTCCCTGTCGTGACGCGCGCAAGTTAACGACCGGGACGACGGTTTCGGCGAAACGATAGCCCTACTACGGTGCGTAGTTCTTGCTGCTCTACGATCGGGCGGTGCCCGTCGGACGACTTCTCCTGCGGCTGGTCGACGTGCTGCCGGAACCCAGCGTGCGGGTCCAGCGCCTCATCGCCGCCGCCGTCATCCTGACTCAGGGCGGCATCGCGGTTACCGGTGCGATCGTCCGCGTCACCGCCTCCGGACTCGGCTGCCCCACGTGGCCGCAGTGCTTCCCCGGCAGCTTCACCCCCGTTCCTGTCGCCGAAGTACCCGTCATTCATCAGGCCGTCGAGTTCGGCAACCGGATGATCACGTTCCTGGTGGTGCTCACCGCCGCCCTTGCGGTGTTGGCGGTGACGCGCGCCCGCCGCAGGCCCGAGGTGCTCGGCTACGCGTGGTTGATGCCCGTCTCGACGGTGGCGCAGGCCGTCATCGGCGGCATCACCGTGCTGACCGGACTGCTGTGGTGGACGGTCGCCATCCACCTGCTCGTGTCGATGACGATGGTGTGGCTTTCGGTCCTGCTGTACGTGAAGATCGGCGAGCCCGACGACGGCGTGCCGACACCCCAGGTGCCGAAACCGTTGCGCTGGTTGACCGTACTGACCGCGACGACACTGGCGGCCGTACTCGTCGCCGGCACCCTGGTGACCGGAGCCGGACCGCACGCAGGCGACAAGAGCGTCGAGCAACCCGTGCCGCGACTGCAGGTCGAGATCACCACCCTGGTTCACGTGCACTCGTCGCTATTGGTGGCCTATCTGTCGCTGGTCTTCGGCCTCGGGTTCGCGCTGCTGGCCGTCCACGCCCCGCGGCCCATCATGCTTCGCCTCGGGGTGCTGTTCGCATTGGTGTGCGCCCAGGGTCTCGTCGGCACCGTCCAGTTCTTCACCGGAGTGCCCGCGGCGTTGGTTGCGGTACACGTCGCGGGGGCGGCCGCGTGCACCGCCGCGACCTCGGCGCTATGGGCCTCGATGCGACAGCGGACCGAGCCCGAGCCGGTCGAGCGCTGACTCGACGCCCAACGCGAACTCGCGCTGCTGCGTGGACCGCGTGGCCTCGTCGAGTTGCCGCCACCCCAGCGACGGCTCGACGAGTTCCACCTCGAGGAGCCGCGGGTCATCCGGTCCGCCGATCACGTCGACCCGCGCATAGAGGAACTCGTCGGCAGCGATGCCCAGATGGTCCGCCCCGGCCGCGAGCGCCGCACGCCCGACGTCCCACAATTCGAAGTCCGGCTCGGCGGCCTGCAGCGTCTCCTCGGCGTAGGTGCCCGACTCGTCGAAGGCAGGCTTGGCTCCCGGTGGCGGGAGCAACGGTCCCTTGGTGAACGCGTGCGACTGCCTGCCTGCCACGAACACCAGCGCGGTCTCGCCGTCAGCGATGCGCGCGTCGTACGGCTGCACCAGCACCGTGCGACCCGCCGACTGCAGCGCGGCCGCATGCCCGCGCGCCAGCTCGCCATCGGTGAACCGCTGTGCGCCAACAGATCCCGCACCCACCGCGGGCTTGACCACCAACTCGCCCGCGGGCAGCCGAACCCGCTCCCCCGGCGCGAAGAACCGGCTCGGCACCGTCGGCACCCCCGCCGACTCCAGATCCAGCAGATAGCGCTTGTCGGTGTTCCACGCCACCACGTCGGGGGCGTTCAACAGGTTGGGCACGCGCTTCGACCACGCCAGGAACTCGTCGAGTCGGTCGATGTAGTCCCAGGTCGCCCGCAGGATGACCAGGTCGGCCTGCTCGCTCTCGGGATCGTCCCAGGCGAGCCAGCGCGCGTGCAGTCCGCGCGCTCGCAGTGCGGGAATGAGTCCGGCGTCGTCGCCGTCGCCGTCGACGAGAGCCCGGCAACCTGCGAAGACGATGTGGGGATGACGAACGTCGGGTCGCGCAAGCTTCACGTTGGAATGATAGGTCGCATGCACGCAATCGAAATCGCTCAAACCGGCGGACCGGAAGTCCTGACCTACGTCGAGAAGGATCAACCTGCCCCGGGTCCCGGCCAGGTGCTCATCAAGGCTGACGCGATAGGCGTCAACTTCCTCGACACCTACTTCCGGTCGGGTCAGTATCCGCGCGACGTGCCGTTCGTGGTCGGCGCCGAAGTGTGCGGCACGATCGCCGCGGTCGGGCCCGATGTCGCCGCGCTGGCGATCGGCGACCGCGTCGTCACCGCGCAAGCCGACGGGGCCTATGCGGAGTTCTCCGTCGCTCCAGCCGATCTGGTGGCGTACGTGCCGGACGCCGTGCCAGCGGAAGTCGCGGCGTCGGCGCTGCTGAAGGGCATGACGGCGCACTACCTGATCAAGTCCGTCTACCCGGTCCAACAGGGCGACACCGTGTTGTTGCACGCGGGCGCGGGCGGCGTCGGGCTGATCCTCACGCAATGGGCCACCAGCATGGCGGTAAAGGTGATCACCACCGTCTCGACCCGCGAGAAGGCCGAACTGTCCCGCAAGGCAGGCGCCATCGAGGTGCTCGACTATCCCGACGACCCCGCCGAATTCGGCATCAAGATCCGTGAACTCACGGGCGGGCGGGGCGTGTCCGCCGTGTACGACGGCGTCGGCGCCTCGACGTTCGAGGCAAGCCTGGCCAGCCTCGCGGTGCGGGGCACGCTCGCACTGTTCGGAGCGGCCAGTGGACCGGTTCCGCCCGTGGATCCGCAGCGACTCAACGCTGCAGGGTCCGTCTTCCTGACGCGACCCAACCTGGCTCACTACACCCGCACCGCCGACGAATTCTCATGGCGTGCAGGTGAATTACTCGAGGCAATTGCCACAGGGGTCATCGACATCACCGTCAGCCACCGCTACCCGTTGGCCGAGGCCACCGATGCACACCGCGACCTGGAGGGCCGACGGACCGTCGGCTCCGTGGTGCTGGTGCCCTAATTCATGGCTGGTGACCTGCTCGTCACGCGCACGCTGGTGGTGCCCGCGTCCGAGCTTCGCGAACGGTTCTCCAGGTCGTCGGGTCCTGGTGGGCAGGGCGTGAACACGTCGGATAGCCGCGTCGAGTTGTCGTTCGACGTGGCCCGGTCGCCGTCGGTGCCACCACACCTGCGCCATCGGATGCTGTGTCGGCTTCGCAACCGACTCACGGCCGGGATGCTCGTGGTGACGGCAAGTGAGCATCGCGCGCAGTTGCAGAACCGTGCTGCGGCGCGCCAACGGATGGCCAGGTTGCTACGCAACGCCGCGTCCGCACCTCCCCCGGTCCGGCGACCGACCAAACCGACGCGGGGATCGAAGGAACGCCGGATCGCGGAGAAGAAGCAGCGAGGCCAGATGAAACAGGGTCGTCGCGGCGGCTGGGATACAAGCTAGCGCGAGTGGCCCCTTTGGCTGTTCGCGCCTAACGCCCCAGCAGCGTGGGCAACGCCAGCGCCGAGTCGACGGCCAGCGCGCAGAAGACGACGGCCAGATAGTTGTTCGACTGCAGGAACAGCCGCAGCGGCTTCACCGCCTCACCGCGCTTGACGCCGGAGTACAGCTGGTGGGCCATCGTGAGGAACCAGGCGCCCGCCAGCAGCGCGACAGCCGCGTACAGCCATCCCGTGGCCAGTGCCAATGCCAACGTCGCAATCACCGTCAGCCACGTGTAGATCAGAATCTGGCGGGTCACGTACCGCTCGGTGGCCACGGCGGGCAGCATCGGCACGCCTGCGGCCTTGTAGTCGTCCTTGTAGCGCATCGCCAACGCCCACGTGTGCGGCGGCGTCCAGAAGAAGATGATGGCGAACATCACCAGCGCGGGCCACTCGATGGTGCCGGTGACGGCCTACCAGCCGATCATCACCGGCATGCATCCTGCCGCCCCACCCCACACGACGTTCTGCGACGTGCGCCGCTTGAGCAGCAGGGTGTAGACGAACACGTAGAACGCGATGGTCACGACCGCCAGCACGCCAGAAAGGAGGTTGGTGGTCCACCACAGCCAGAAGAACGACCCGGTCGACAGCACCAGGCCGAAGATCAGCGCGTGGCGCGTCGGTACCGTCGCCCGCGCCAACGGCCGCAGCGCGGTGCGCTTCATCATCTTGTCGATGTCGGCATCGGCGACGCAGTTCAACGTGTTGGCCCCGGCCGCGGCCATCAGCCCGCCGACCAAGGTGTTGAGGATCAGCAGCGGATCGACGACGCCGCGGTGCGCCAGCAGCATGGCGGGGATGGCCGTGACGAGCAAGAGTTCGATGACCCGTGGTTTCGTCAGAGCCAGATACGCCAAAAGCGTGGTGCGTATTCGACTCGGCGCGATGCGCTCGCGAATGCTCACGCAGTTGACTCCTCGAGTTCGCGGCAGCGCGCAGCTTCTACTACAGAGGATGGTAGACCGCGGCCCTGTGAACCGAACACCTCGGGGGCACTCGCCAGGTATTGGCTGGATTGAATACTCAACAACTCGGGGGATGCATCCTGCCGCGGACGAGCGTTCCCCATTAGGGTGATGATGACCGGCCTTCCTACCCGAGGAGTGAGTTCGTGACCACTGTGGAAGAGATCTCCGCACTCACCCAGCCCCACCACCCCGATGACTGGGACGAGCTCGATTCAGTCGCCGTAGACACCGTGCGCGTGCTTGCCGCCGACGCCGTCCAGAAGGTCGGCAACGGCCACCCCGGGACGGCGATGAGCCTGGCGCCGTTGGCCTACACGCTGTTTCAGCGGCAGATGCGCCACGATCCCACCGACGAGCACTGGCTGGGCCGCGACCGCTTCGTACTGTCCTGCGGACACTCGAGCCTGACGCTCTACATCCAGCTGTACCTCGGTGGCTTCGGACTCGAACTCGCCGACATCGAAGCGCTGCGGACGTGGGGTTCCAAGACGCCGGGCCACCCCGAGTTCCGCCACACCAAGGGCGTCGAGATCACCACCGGTCCCCTGGGCCAGGGGCTGGCCTCCGCGGTCGGCATGGCGATGGCGGCGCGCTACGAGCGTGGGCTGTTCGACCCCGACGCCGCTGCGGGCACCAGCCCGTTCGACCACTACATCTACGTGATCGCCTCCGACGGTGACATGGAAGAGGGCGTGACCAGCGAGGCGTCGTCGCTCGCAGGCACCCAACAGCTCGGCAACCTCATCGTGTTCTACGACCACAACAAGATCTCGATCGAGCACGACACCGACATCGCATTGAGCGAGGACGTGCCCGCGCGCTACCGCGCCTACGGCTGGCATGTCCAGGAGGTCGAGGGCGGCGAGAACGTCGTGGGCATCGAAGCGGCCATCGAAGAGGCCAAGAAGGTGACCGACAAACCGTCGTTCATCGCGGTCCGGACCATCATCGGCTATCCGGCCCCCACCAAGATGAACACCGGCGGCGTGCACGGGTCCGCGCTCGGCGCCGACGAGGTCACCGCCACCAAGAAGGTGCTGGGCTTCGACCCGGACAAGACCTTCGAGGTTCGCGACGAGGTCATCGCGCACACCCGCAAGCTGGTGGACCGCGGCAAGGACACCCGCGGCGAGTGGGAGCAGGGCTTCGACGCATGGGCCGAGCGCGAGCCCGAGCGCAAGAAGCTGCTCGACCGGCTGCTCGCCCAGGAACTGCCCGACGGCTGGGATGCCGACCTGACCTACTGGGAACCAGGCTCCAAGGCGGTGGCCACCCGGGCAGCGTTCGGCCAGGTGCTCAACGACGTGGCCCTCAAGCTTCCCGAATTATGGGGCGGCTCAGCGGATCTCGCCGGCAGCAACAATACGACCATCAAGGACGTGAAGTCGTTCGGCCCACCGTCGATCTCGACGGAGGACTTCACCGCGGACTGGTACGGCCGCGTGCTGCACTTCGGCATCCGCGAGCACGCGATGGGCTCGATCCTGTCGGGCATCGTGCTGCATGGTCCGACCCGCGCCTTCGGCGGCACGTTCCTTCAGTTCTCCGACTACATGCGGCCCGCGGTGCGACTGGCCTCGCTGATGGACATCGACACCATTTACATCTGGACGCACGACTCGATCGGTCTTGGCGAGGACGGGCCGACGCACCAGCCGATCGAACACCTGTCGGCGCTGCGCGCCATCCCGAATCTCTCGGTGGTGCGGCCCGGCGATCCCAACGAGACGGCCTACGCGTGGCGCACCATCGTGGCCCGCGGTGCCATCAGCGGTCCGGTGGGTTTCATCCTGACCCGGCAGGGCATCCCAGTACTGGAGGGCACCAGCGCCGACGGTGTCGCCAAGGGCGGCTACGTGCTTGGTGGCGGCAATCCGGCCGATGACGCCGACGTGATCATCATTGCGACGGGGTCGGAGCTACAGCTCGCAGTCGAGGCACGAAAGCAATTGGCGGACAAGGACATCGTCGCGTACGTGGTGTCGATGCCGTGTGTGGAGTGGTTCGAGAGCCAGCCCAAGGAGTATCGCGACCAGGTGCTGCCGCCGGACGTGTCGGCGCGGGTGGCCGTCGAGGCAGGCGTCGCGCAGAGTTGGCACAAGCTCGTCGGCGACACCGGCGAGATCGTGTCGATCGAGCACTACGGCGCCTCGGCCGACGACAAGACGTTGTTCCGTGAGTTCGGTTTCACCCCAGGAGCAGTGGTGGCCGCTGCGGAGCGATCGATGGATAACTGACGCAATCGACTAAGGAGCACCAATGACGCAGAACCCGAATCTTGCGGCGCTGAGTGCCGCGGGCGTATCCGTGTGGCTCGACGACCTGTCCCGGGAGCGGCTGCAGACCGGCAACCTGCAGAACCTCATCGACACCCGCAGCGTCGTGGGCGTCACCACCAACCCGTCGATCTTCCAGGCCGCGCTGTCGAAGGGCACCGCCTACGACGCGCAGGTCAAGGAGCTGGCCGAGCGCGGCGCCGACGTCGACGCCGCCATCCGCACGGTCACCACCGACGACGTGCGCAACGCCTGCGACGTGCTGGCCAAGGCCTACGAGGCCAGCGACGGCTTCGACGGCCGGGTCTCCATCGAGGTGGATCCCCGCCTCGCCCACGACACGGACAAGACGATCCTGCAGGCCATCGAACTGTGGAAGATCGTCGACCGGCCCAACCTGCTCATCAAGATCCCGGCGACGCTGGCAGGCCTACCCGCCATCACCGCCGTGATCGCGGAGGGCATCTCGGTCAACGTCACCCTGATCTTCTCGGTCGAACGCCACAAGGCGGTGATGGACGCCTACCTCGACGGTCTCGCCAAGGCCAAGGAGGCCGGCCACGAGCTCTCCCGGATCCACTCCGTCGCCTCGTTCTTCGTATCCCGCGTGGACACCGAGATCGACGCGCGGCTGGAGAAGATCGGCAGCGAGGAGGCACTCGCGCAGCGTGGCAAGGCAGGCATCGCCAACTCGCGACTCGCATATGCCGCCTACCAGCAGGTGTTCGAAGAAGGCCGCCGTTTCGGCGCGCTTAAGACCGACGGCGGCGCCCGGGTACAGCGCGTGCTCTGGGCGTCGACTGGGGTGAAGAACCCGGACTATCCCGACACGCTCTACGTCACGGAGCTCGTAGCACCCGACACGGTGAACACCATGCCGGAGAAGACGATCGACGCCGTCGCCGATCACGGCGACATCAAGGGCGACACCGTCAGTGGTACCGCGGACGAGGCGCAGGCCGTCTTCGACAAGCTCGACGCCGTCGGCGTCGACTTGACCGACGTCTTCAAGGTGCTCGAGGTTGAAGGCGTGGACAAGTTCGAGAAGGCGTGGAGTGAACTGCTCGAAGCCACCCAGGGCCAGCTGGACGAGAAGAAGTCCTGAGTGGGTGATGAGCGTTCGGGCAAGGATGAGGCTCCGATGAACGACTGCAGCGTCAGGCCCGACGACTGGGTGAACCCGCTGCGCGACAAGCGAGACAAGCGGATGCCCCGGATCGCCGGGCCGTGCGCAGTCGTCATCTTCGGGGTGACCGGCGATCTGGCGCGCAAGAAGCTGATGCCCGCCATCTACGACCTGGCCAACCGTGGCCTGCTCCCGCCGACGTTCGCGCTCGTCGGGTTCGCCCGCCGCGACTGGGCCGACGAGGACTTCGGCAAGGTCGTGCTCGACGCGGTCAAGCAGCACGCCCGCACCCCGTTCCGCCAGGAGGTCTGGGACCGGCTGGCCGAGGGAATCCGCTTCGTGCAGGGCACTTTCGACGACGAGAAGGCGTTCAAGACCCTCGCCGACACCCTTCGGACACTGGACGACGAACGCGGTACCGGCGGCAACCACGCCTTCTACCTGTCGATCCCGCCGAAGGCCTTTCCCCAGGTGCTCGAGCAGCTGTCCGAGACGGGGCTGGCCACGAAACCCGACGGCTGCTGGAGCCGGGTGGTCATCGAGAAGCCGTTCGGCCACGACCTTTCCAGCGCCGAAGCTCTCAACCATCTGGTGAACAGCGTGTTCCCCGAGTCGTCGGTGTTCCGCATCGACCACTACCTGGGCAAGGAAACGGTGCAGAACATGTTGGCGCTTCGCTTCGCCAACCAAATGTTCGAGCCGATCTGGAACGCCCACTACGTCGACCACGTCCAGATCACCATGGCCGAGGACATCGGACTCGGTGGTCGCGGCGGATACTACGACGGTGTCGGCGCCGCTCGCGACGTCATCCAGAACCACCTCATCCAGCTGCTGGCGCTCACCGCGATGGAGGAGCCCGTCAGCTTTCATCCCGCCGAGTTGCAGTCCGAAAAGATCAAGGTGTTGTCGGCCACCCAACTCGCCGAGCCACTCGACGAGACCAGCTCCCGCGGTCAGTATGGACCGGGCTGGCAGGGCGGCGAGAAGGTCGTGGGGCTGCTCGACGAGGAGGGCTTCTCGAAGACCTCCACCACCGAGACGTTCGCGGCGATCACCCTGGACGTCGATACCCGCCGGTGGGCTGGGGTGCCGTTCTACCTTCGCACCGGAAAGCGGTTGGGCCGCAGGGTGACCGAGATCGCCTTGGTATTCAAGCGGGCACCGCACCTGCCGTTCGACGCCACCATGACAGAGGAGCTCGGCCAGAATGCGCTGGTGATCCGGGTGCAGCCCGACGAGGGCATCACGCTGCGGTTTGGATCGAAGGTGCCGGGCAACGCCATGGAGGTCCGCGACGTCAGCATGGACTTCTCCTACGGTTCGGCGTTCGCCGAGGAGTCGCCCGAGGCCTACGAACGGCTGATCCTCGACGTACTGCTTGGCGAACCCTCGCTCTTCCCGGTCAACGAGGAGGTCGAATTGTCCTGGAAGATACTGGATCCCGCGTTGGACTATTGGGCCTCCCACGGCAAGCCAGACGAGTACGAGTCCGGCACCTGGGGTCCGGCGTCCGCCTTCGAGATGTTGCACCGGTCGGGCCGCGAATGGAGAAGGCCGTGATCCCCGAAGGCGACGACGAGTGAGCATCGCAGCGAGGCACGAGCGAGGAGCGCAGCGAGAAGGAGCCGAGCCATGATCCCCGAAGGCGACGACGAGTGAGCATCGCAGCGAGGCACGAGCGAGGAGCGCAGCGAGAAGGAGCCGAGCCATGATTGTCGACCTACCGGACAGCAGCACCGACGTCATCAACAAGAAGATCGTAGAACTCCGCGAGGAGGGCGGCGCGATCACGCTTGGCCGAGTGCTGACGCTCGTCATCGCGCCCGACACCGAAGCGCTACTGGAGGATTCGATCGAGGCGGCGAACGCGGCCAGCCGCGAGCACCCGTGCCGGGTCATCGTCGTGATACCGGGTGACCGGCTCGCGAGCGACGCCCGCCTGGACGCCCAGCTGCGGGTGGGCCGGGACGCAGGCGCCAACGAGGTCGTCGTGCTGCGGCTGTCCGGGCCGCTGGCCAATCACGCCAGCAGCGTGGTGACGCCGTTCCTGTTGCCCGCCA
>Ga0105248_10010706_pt1 | contig 10123 bp, 7 predicted proteins | sample KBSS34metaG_FD_81524 | JGI IMG/M metagenome (GOLD analysis project Ga0105248, IMG submission 81524) | Switchgrass rhizosphere microbial communities from Kellogg Biological Station, Michigan, USA - KBS S3-4 metaG | ecosystem: Host-associated > Plants > Roots > Rhizosphere > Soil | place... | reverse complement strand
GTCCACCATGTGCTCCGGCGTACAAGTACGCAGATACGTCCGGTAGCCTGCCTCGGCAACCTGCTCGCGCCGCGTCCGGTTGTCGAGCAGATCGCGGATCGCGCCGGAGAGCGCCGCGGCATCGGTCGCCGGCACGACCCTCGCGTCGCGGCCGTTCTCGAGTATTTCGCACGTGCCGGCCAGGGTGTTCGTGACAAGGGCGCGCTTCGACGCCAGCGCTTCGATGCAGACATTCGGGAAGGCGTCGGGTGTCAGTGATGCGTGGACCACGATGGCCGCTCGATCGAGCCAGGGCGCCACGCTCTGGTGCGGGACGAGATGGAAGTGGCTGTCCAGCCCTCGCGCCCGCACATCGTCTGCGAGCTGCCGCGGATAGTCCGGATCCAGGCCGAAGAGCGCGCTGCCAAGGCACACGGCGTGTGCGTCCGGGTGCGCTGCGTGCACGTCGGCAAAGGCCTGAAGAAACAGCCGCTGACCCTTCCAAGCCTGCAGCCGGCCCGGCATGAGCACGACGGTGGCGTCGCGAGGGACACCGCGCTCGGCGAGTTCGTGTTCAACGCGCGCCACGCCGTTGACGTCTGCGATCGGCACCGGTGTGCCGTGATACACGGTGCGAACAGGATTCGAGCTCCAATGGGCAACGCGATCCCGGATGGCGTTCGATGCGGCGAAGACGAGATCTGGTCTGGCCACCGGCGTCAGCCAGTCGAGCGGGCCGTTGTGCCACCAGCGGATATCGGGCACCGACATCTGATACAGGGCCCCGGGTAGCCCCAACCGCACCGTTGCCAGGCGGCCGTAGAGGAAGCCTTGCGTCGAGTTCGACAGCAGCACGTCCGGCCTTCGTGCGATCACCTGCTCACGCACAGCCGCGCAGGCCGCCCAGAGTGCCCGCGGATTCCGCATCCGGCCGCGCGGTACGCGTGCCCACGGCGTACCCATCTTCGTCAGGTCCGCCCCGAGCGCGCCATTCTCGTTCGCGATGAGAAGCGCTTCGTGCGCGACGTCCGTGCGGCGGCGGAAGCGCATCAGGTTGAGCAGGACTGATTCCGCTCCGCCAATTTCGTGCACGGGAAAGAGGTGCAGGACCTTCACGCGCAGGCGGCCTCGCGGTAGATCGCGGCCATGGCCGCGGCGTAGTTGTCCCAGCGGAAACGGGATGCCTGCTGGAGGGCCTTGCCGCGATTGGCGGTGCCTACGTCCACACCTTCCTGCACGACGCCGAGCACGGCGTTGGTCCAGCCGGGAACATCGCCAAGCGCCGCATATGTCGCGGCTCCTCCGCCAACTTCGCGGAGGACTGGCAGGTCTGTGGCGACGACCGGCGTGCCGCAGGCGAGGGCCTCGACCACGGGCAAACCGAATCCTTCGCGCTCGGACGTCACCAGCACAGCTGCCGCGCGTCTATACAGCGCGGCGAGTTGCGGCGTGTCCAGGAACGGGAGCGTCACGACATGGCCTTCGAGCCCGAGCGATTTCAACAACTCCATCTGAGCGGCTGTGAACGCGGAGCCGGCCTTGAGCAGGCGCACGCGCGGCTGCTGTTGGCGAATGGCGGCGACGGCGTTCAAGAGCACGTCGATGCGTTTCCTGGGAATCGTGCTGCCGACGTGCAGCAGATCGATCGGCCGAGCGTCAGCACGGGCGGCGCCGTTCGTGCCGGCGCTCCGGATCATCTCGTCGATGGCCCGATCGGCCGGGTCGTTTTGCAGAGGTGAGTAGTCGGGATGTACGCCGTTGTAGACGACGGTCATGCGATCTGGCGGCAGGATGCCGTAGCGCTGAAGCTCGTCGCAGGTCGCCATGCTCGGGCAAACCACGCGCGCCGCTTTCCGCAGGCCGCTCTCGATTCGCCGGGCGAACATCTTCGGCAGGTCCGACTCGCCCCGCTCCGGCTCGACGAGCGACAGAAAGGCGTCCGTGTCGTGGCACGTCACGATAGTGCGTGCTTCCGGCAGCACGTGAACGAGGTGCGCGTAGGTGTGGTCGACGATGTGGAACACGTCGTACGCGTCGCGCAGGCCCGACAGCCAGCGCGGGTAGTCCCAGAACCGGTTGACCACGCGATCCGCCGTGTCCGACCTGGATGCGGCGCCCAGCCCAGGCAATCTCGTGAGGCGCCGGACGATGGTCGGGCGAAGCGCGGCGGCCTGAATGCCCGCTGAAAGGCCCGCCCCGAGGTGCATGACCAGCATGTCGGCGACCAGATCCATGCTCGGCCAGCGCTCCTCGAGCAGATCGGCAACGATGGCCACTCGGAGCAACGCAGCCGTGGCTGGTGGCTGGGGGCTGGTGACCGGTGGCTGGGGGGTGGTGACTAACATGCTGCGATATTTGGATCTAAGGATTTGAGGATCTAAGGATTTGAGGATCTGGGGCGACGCGGCGCGAAGACACCTCGTCGAGGATGTGCGCCAGATCGCCGAATGCTTTTTCGCGGGACCACTCGCGCCGGACCATCTCACGGCCCTGGAGCGCCTGCGCGCGCGCTTCCTCGCGATGCCGGGCAATCCAGACGAGCTCGCGCGCCATGGCGGTGGCGTCCCGGCGTGGGGTCAGGCGGGCGACGCCGCGAAGAGCGATCGCCATGCCGCCGACTTCGGTGGCGACGACCGGTGTACCGCATGCAAGCGCTTCGAGCGTCGACAGGCCGAGGCCTTCGGCGAGCGAGGCCTGCGCCACGACGTCGGCCGCCCGAAAGTAATCGGCGACCTCGGTCATCGGATGTGCGGCTGGCCGCCCGAGTACCCACTGCGACGCGTCCGGCAGGCCGAGGCTGGCGGCGAGCGCGACGAAATCCTTGTAGCCGCCGCCGAGGTTGAGCAGGACGGCGTTCAATCCCTCGGCGCGTGCCAGCGCCGTCGCGCGGAGCACGGTTTCCGGATCCTTCTCATGGCTCATGCGGCTCGAGAAGAAGATCACGAACGCGTCGGCCGGCAGATCGTGCGCGGCCCGCAGGGCCGTGCGCTCTGCGTCGGCGGCCGGCGTGAAGAAGCCCATGTCGACGCCGTAGTAGGCGCCGTGCTCGGTGTGCGACGAGTACCGCCGCGCGATTTCCTGCAGGTACGGTCCGAGCGCGATGGCCCGCGTGGCCAGCCGGCCGTTGACGGTCATCAACAATCGGATGACCGCCTCGACCGTCCACGCGACAACAGGGCCAATCTGGCCCCGCTCGCGGCGGCACCGGAAGTACTCCACGGGTGCGACGGCCATGGTCGTCACGACGGGGACGCCCCGCAGGGCGCCGACGAGGGTCGCGTTCAGCGATCCGCGCAGCACCTCCTGCGACAGCACGACGTCGAAATCGCGTACGTGCCGCCACAGCCACGCGAGCGATCGGAGCTGAAACGCTGCGCGCCCTCCGTCAATTTCGTGTACCTGGATCTCGATGCCGCTGGCCGCGATGCGCGCTTTGAGTCCGCTGTCCGCGTAGTGGCGCGCCGGCACCGACAGCGTCAGGTCGCAGATCTCGCTCAAGCCGACGACGAAGCGGATGTCGGTGAAGCCTTCGACGAAGAAGAGGACTCTACGCATGCAAGGCGGTCTTGCCTGGTTCAGCGACCGGCGCGGGTTGACCGGCGGCTCGGAAGAGCACGGACTCGAGCGCGTCGATGTGGGCGCCAAGTGTTCGCTCGCAACTCCGGGTGCGGGCCGCCGCGCCCCACGCGTGAAGCCTGGCGGGATCCGACAAGGCGTCTTCGATGCCGTGCGCGAGGGCTCCGGCTAGCGACGTTCCAGAGGTCGGAACGAGCCGGCCCGTCACGCCGTCAATCAGCCACTCGGGGATGCCGCCCACGTCGAAGGCCACCGCGGGCACTCCGGCGGCGGCGGCTTCGAGCCCGACGAGGCCCAGCGGTTCGGGCCAGATGCTCGGGACGACGAGCAGATGGGCCGATGCGAGGAGCGCCGAGCGTTCAGGCGGAGACAGCCATCCGACAAACTGGACGTCGATCTCGCCGCGGGACACTCGCGTCGCCTGCTGCTCCCAAGCCGCACGCTTCCGGCCATCGCCGGCAAAGGTCACACGGAGCGAGCGACGGAGGCCCGGCTCGAGAAGGTCGAGCGCTTCGAGAAAGACGTGGCCGCCTTTGAGGGATTCCATCCGTCCGGCGAACACGAGGTGCCGCTCGCGAACGGTCCTGGTGTCCGGCGCAAGTCTTGCGGGCACCGGCAGCGCGAACGCCGGCAAGTGGACGACGCGCTCGGCCTCGACGCCCTGTGCAACAGCTTCCCGTCGCATGTGCTCCGAAAGCGTTGTCACGGCGGCGCACGAGCGAAGCAGCGCCTGCCGCTCACGCTGGCGGCCGTAGCTCCTGACCATCGTCAGGGGGCTCCACCCGCCGCAGCGTAGCGGGAAGTAGCGTACGAGGCAGCCGGGCCCGAGCGCACGCGAGCACGCATGCGGCGCGGGCAGGCTGTGGGTCTTCGTTCCACTGACGCACGTGCCGTCATATGCATGCAGAAAAATGACGAGCGGCGCGGCGCCGGCAAGCCGGGCTTCGAGCGTTGGATCCGAGAGCCCGTGAAGAAATACGACGTCGGGCCGGCCTCTCATGGGGTCCGCACCGAGCGCGTGCGTGAAAATCGACGCGGGCACGAACGATTCGTCGCCGGATGCCAGGGGGAACTCGTGCCAGACGCTGAGGTCGTGGCCGCGAGCCGAAAGGGCGGACAGCACGGATTCGAGGTAGGTTTCGATGCCGCCAGCGCGGTTCAGAAAACGAGTGGCGACGGCTATTTTCAATGCGCCACGGCCTCGCACGGGAGGGTCCGCTCGGCCAGGCCGTAGTGCGTAAGGCATCGGTCAACCACAGACGGCCACGTGAAGCGGGAAGCGACGCTCGCGCGGGCAGCTACTCCCAAGCGGCGTGCGTGCACCGGATCGTTCGCCAGCGACTGCAGGGCCGCTCGAAGCGCGTCCGGATTGTTCGGTGGCACGACCAGTCCCGTCACACCGTCCTCGACGATTTCAGGAAGGCTGGCGACATCCGTACAGACAGCCGGCAGGCCGCACGCCATTCCTTCGAGCAGGGTCTGGCCGAGCAACTCGGGAACGTCGGTGTGACCGCCGTACATGTCGTCGTGCACGCTCGGCAGCACGATACACGTCGCACGGCGATAGGCGTCCACCAGGGCGGCATCGTCGCAATCGTGATGGAACCTCACGCGTTTGCCCTCCGCCAGGACGGTCAGATCGGCGAGATACCGCTCGTGACACACGGGGCCGATGATGTCGGCCGACATCCCGGACGGGAGTGCGCGGATCAGCGTGTCGATGCCCTTGTGCGGCAGGAGGCGTCCGACGAACAACACGCCAGCTGATTGCTGGACCGACGGGTCTGGAGAGAACCTCGCGGTATCGACGCCGCCCCAGATGACATGCGCCCACGGCTTGCCGGCGTGTCCGGCGATCCGTCGGCTGTACTCGCTGATGTGCAGGTGCCCGTGGTAGAGCCCGTCGGTCGACACGTAAGAAGACAGATCCCAGCCGCCGCCTCCCAAATCGCTGGTGAAGACACGACGGCCGAACGCGCGCGCGGTGATGGCGGACACGCTGCTCGCGACGATGTGCGGCTGGTGACAGTGAATGATGTCAGCGCGGCGCACTTCGTCGAGCAGGGCAAAGGCAAACGGGTTGTCGCGCTGCCCCCGCACGTGCCAGGGACGGCCGATGACGCGGATACGAAGGGCTCCGACGTGCTCGAGCCGTTCGTCGCGCCCGAAGGTGACGAGCGAAGTCGGCGTCACGTCTGCCATGTGCCGCGCCAGCTCGAAGACGTACCGCTCGGCACCGCCGATAATGCCGTCGTTGTCGGTAAACAAGGCCGGAACCAGATGGAGAACCGTAGGCTTCAGCCTTGCTTGGTGTCCACGAGGGGCACGAAAGGCGGGGTAACCTCAGGCGCCGGCGCACGGCGCCGGAGCATCGGCAGCGCCAGCCGCAGGTACGGCCCCACCGGGCCGTTCCAGGCGAGAGGGCCCACGGCTGCGGCGTACAGCAGCACAATCGGCACGAGCAGCGAGAGGACGCCGACGAGCGAGCGGTCGTCGACGTAGGTGGATCCCAACGCCGCCGCGAGGCCGATGACCACGATTCGGAGGATGAGCGGCGCGATGGTGGCGACAAACGCGCCGACCGTCAGGCCCATTTCGTGGGCAACCGAGCGCACGTTGATCGGCAGGCTGACAACCGCGACCCCGATGATGGAGGCGACCGGCGCGCCGATTGGCCCCCACTTCCAGACCAGGAGGACCGTCAACACCACCGTGACGATGCCGTCGAGGAGGCTCGTCAGCGAGATCTGGCGCTCGTAGCCGAAGCAAAACAGCGTATACACCGTCGAGACGTTCCAGTGGCGCAGCAGCATCATCGCGGCGAACGCCAGCGACAGCCACCAGCCGCCGTACTGCGTCGTGCCGACCCACCACATGACGAAGAAATGGTTGACCGGCAGGATCGTGACGACGAGCGCGCCGCTCATGATCAGCATCGCCTGCGTGAGCGCCGTGGCCACGTTGGCCAACCGATGGCGCGAGTCCGACGCCCGAAGCTCGCTCAGCGCCGGCTGTGCCGCGTGCATCAGCAGCTGGGGATGATTCGCGAAGACGGTGACGAGCTTGCCCGTGCAGGCGTACGGCACGACGGCCGCCGCCCCGAGGAGTCTTCCCAGCAGCAATACGTCCGAGCCGGCCAGAAGCACCTGCGCGATCTGCCCAACGCTGACCCAGATCGAGCGATGAAAGTACTGATCCACTGGTCGTGTGGTTTTCGGCGACATGATGGCCGGCCAGCGGCTTCGCAGGCGCCACCATCCGGCGAGGGCCGGCACCAACTGGGCGACGATCCATCCGATGACCAGCGCGTACAGGCCCATGCCGGAGAGCACCAGCGCAACGGTCGCCATCGCGCTGAGCGCCCAGCCGACCATCTGGCTCTGTGCCAGGAACGGGAGCTCCTGGAGGCCTTGCAGCGTGGCCGTGACCACGCGCAGCGGGTAGGACGCGACGAAGACGACGAACACCAGCGCCAGCGGCCACTTCAAGCTGACCCATTCGGCCGGCAGGATCCACCACACGAAGAGACACGTCGCCGACAGCCCGACGACCTGCCATCGCACAATCCTGCGGACGCGGCCGACCAGGCTGCCGATGTGCTCGGTGAGATCGTCGATGTTCGATTGTCCCGATGCGAACGCGACCTCGCGGGGAAGAATCGCGACCACGCCGAGATCGATCAGCGCCAGGTAGCCGAGCACCTGTCCTGCGACGAGCCACAGGCCGAGCCCCTGCTGCCCGATTCGGTGCAGCAGAAACGGCGTCAGCCACAGTCCAACCAGGATGATGGTGGCCTGGTGGATGTAGCTGATGGCCGTACCGCCGAGAATGCGCCGCGTGCGGCTCACGAGTAGGACCTGTCGCGGAAAAACGATACGCCGTGCAGCAAGGCGGCAAGCGTCCAGAACAGGACGCCGAGCTGCGTGTTGAACACCGGACCGGCCATCGTCATGCCCGCGATGAAGACCTGCAGCGCGAGGACGACCATCGCCATCTCGGCGACATCCGGATTGCGCGAGGCCGTCAGCTTGAAGGTCGCCAGCAGCGACATGAGAATCGCGCTTCCGTACAGGAGCCACATCGGCCAGCCGCCGTCGAGCAGCCAGCCGGTGAGCTGAATTTCAACGTGGATCGGCGCGGCGCGAAACTCGGCGGCGTCGCCGAAGTACGTGTTCATCATCCCCCAGCGGCCCACGCCCGCCCCGAAGGGGAACTGGTCCAACAGTTCGGTCAGGGTGTAGTTGAGGAACCCTCCGCGCTCGGCCTGAAACGTCTGAAGGGCGCCGGTGTCCTTGAGGCCGATAAAACGGTTGCTAATCGACGTGCCCCCGACCGAGGAGGCCCAGAGAAACGAGGCGACGAGCAGGGCCGCGCCGGTCACCAGAATCCAGCTCGCGCCCGCGACCCGGCCCCGGCGAAACGCCACGAAGCCGAGCACCCCGGCGCTGACGATGGCCATCAGCAGAAGCGAACGGACCTGCGTCAGGTAGACGGCGTCGAGACCGATGCCGATGGCGCCGAGGATGGCCACCTTCTGCCAGGGCTTGCGCTTTCGCAGACTGAGCCCCAAACCAAGGAGAGCCGTCAGACTGCCGGCCAGCGCGGCGCCTCCAGGCGTGTCGCTCAAACCGGACGGCCGAACGATCAGTCGGCCGTCGTTGCCCATATAGCTCAAGGACGTGAGGTATTGCTCCGTGAATTGCGTGCTGAACTGAGGAGGCATGAACCGGTCGGGGTAGTACACCTGAAGGATGCCCAGCCCGGCGCTGGCGAGGTTCGCGAGAAAGACGAAGACCAGCAGCCGTTCGAGCTGCTCGGGCGCATCGACGCTCTTGTACGCCCAGAAAAGCGGCGCCGCGATGCTCAACTGAAACACACACTGCGCGATGCCGGCCGATAACTGACTGGTCGGCTGCAGCAGGTTCAGGACGAGCAGCAGCAGCGCGCTCACGAGCAGTCCGCCGCCCCGGGGGCGCGAACCGGCGAACGACCGCAGCATGTAGAACCCCATCAGGCCGAGGCCCGACACATACGGGAGCGCCCTGATGACACCGCGATACGGCTGGGAGCCCGGAATGAAGATCAGCGCGCCCCACAGAAACTGGATGGCCAGGAAGATCTCCATCCACCGCAGGTCGCTCCACAGCCCGAGACGACCTGCCGCGGCTTCTTCGACGCCGGCCTTGGCGCCCTCGGAGTCGTCGGCCTGCGCATCCCTGGGCACCAGGGGCAACACCCTGGCGGCGACGGGCGTCAGTTCCGCCGTTGCCGTACGCTCGGCAAACGCGGCGTCAATCGCAATCAGGAGATCGTCGGGCATGAACTATGAGATTTGAGGATTTGAGGATCTGAGGATCTGAGGATTTGAGAATCTAGGGAATTGAGGAGTTCGAGCCCGGCGTCACCAGCTCCCCGATGAGCCGTTCGTAGAGGGCCGCGGCGTGGGCGATGTCGTATTCCGCAGCGTGCGCCAGCCCCTGCCGCGCCATCACGCCGCGTTCGCCGGCATCAGCCAGGAGACCGCAAATTGCGCCGGCGAAATCCGCGTCGGCCACCAGGCGCCCGAAGCGTCCGTCGTCGAGCACTTCGCGGCTGCCCGGGTTGGACGTCGCGACCACGGGAGTGCCGCACGCTAGCGCTTCGACGTACGGCAGGCCGAAGCCCTCGTACGTCGATGGCGACGCATAGACCCAGGCATATTGGTAGAGGCGGACGAGCGCGTCCGTTTCGATCCCGGTGTGATACGTGACGCCGTCACGCGCCGGGCCGCGCGTCGTCACCATGTGCAGCTCGGCCTGCGGAAAGGCCGGACGGATGTCGCGTTCGAAGACGTCGAGCAGCCACGCGCCGCGCTTGCGGCCCTTGAGCGCGCCGACGAAAAGGATCGATGGATGAAGACTGCGAGCCGCCGCGTCCGGCCGGAATACGCGCAGATCGATGCCATCGGTGATCGTGCGCCGAATGAACGGATTCAATCGGCGAGTGTTGGCGCTGACCGCGACTGTGCCGCGCTGGAGCAGTGCGGTCAGCAGCTCCTGCGCGTACACGCCGGCCTGGAACAGGGCGCGGCCGATTGAGGTCGCCGAGCGCGCTTCTTCGAGCGCACTGCCGTGCATGACCCGGACGATGGGCCTGCCGCTGAGCGGCAACAGAAGGCTGTCGCCGTGCGCGACGATCACGTCGAAATCGCGGTACCCGGGGCCGAGCGCCAGCACGTTTCCGAGGTAGCCCATGGCGATGCGCCGGCCGAGCCACGTCATGACGAACGAGCGCCCGGGCAGCGGCCCCGTCTCGTACCGGGCGCTGGCGGGCCGCGGATCGTATGTGAACACAGTGACCCGGTGGCCCCTATCGACGAGCGCGTTGGCCAGGTCGTGTGCGACCTGTTCGATCCCGCCACGCTTCTGGCCGGGGCAGGGCAGGCCGTAACTGAACACGGCGATCCTGAAGCGTCGCGGGCTCGCAACAGCGGCCGCCGGCGGCTCCACAACGCGTCGAACAGACGTAGCGGCCGTCATGCGGCAGCCGCGCGATCGAACCGCGAGTAGAGCTCGAGCATCTGCCGGCT
>Ga0105248_10010705_pt1 | contig 10123 bp, 5 predicted proteins | sample KBSS34metaG_FD_81524 | JGI IMG/M metagenome (GOLD analysis project Ga0105248, IMG submission 81524) | Switchgrass rhizosphere microbial communities from Kellogg Biological Station, Michigan, USA - KBS S3-4 metaG | ecosystem: Host-associated > Plants > Roots > Rhizosphere > Soil | place... | reverse complement strand
GGCGTTAGGCCGGACAGTTCGCGGGGCTCCTGCTTGTGATCGACTTCCAATTTAAATTCAGGCGTATAGGATCCGACCGGGAGGTCGATTCGAAGCGGGTTCTCGTGCCCATGAGTCGCGTAATACTTTTCCAAGCGACGCCGGACCTCTCGCGCCTGCGCGCGGACGACGGAATCATCTCCGGTGGCATAATCCAAGGGCCGGTTGAAGAGAGCCGCTCCGATCATCCGTTCCTTCAAAGGTTCGGGGTGGTTTTCCAGTCGATACGCCACCACATAACGAAGAAATTGTTTCCCGCGCGTGCTGGTGCGAAAGTATTCACTCTCTAGAATCTGCTTGAGCGCTTCCGCCACCAGAGCGGGTGAGGAGAGAATTTCCTCTTCCTCGTTTGTTTGGAGCGGAGCAAGGGCTACCGGCTCATCATCGGCGAGAGGATCGTCCGGCCTGCGGGCGTGCGATTTTCGCAAATTCTCCGCTGTCATTTTTCGGCCCTTTCCTCCTCGCATTACTGATGTCTTGGTTGAATCCAGAAGTCTTTGAACCAATGATGTGCGCAAATTATTGTAGCGCGGCGCCATATAGAAAGAAATTTATATACATCTAACTCCATTACTATCAGCATCTTTCACATGTGATAAACCGTTGAAACCTTGCTTCTTCTCTGTTGGAAGCTGCCTAGTAGGGGACGGTTAAGCGGTCGGAAGGTTTAGAGCAGTCTGCAAAGAGCAGCATGAAACAGACCTGTTTCGGTAAACGCACCGAAATCCCGGTACGCAATGAGAAACGAGCAGTGAAGCAGTCCGGGTCCATCAACACCATCGGAAGTGGCGACCGGAAGTTCGGGCCTCAAGAGAACTTCTTTTGGCAAGAAGTGCCCGGCAATTTCAGTAAACGCTTACCCAAAACCTTGAAGTCGCAATTTTCGGAGGCAGTACAAATGAAGCAAATGGCATTTCCAATACGCTGTGTCGTTCTTCTCCTGGCGATCGCAGCTCCACTCGCCGCCTGGGGACAATTCTCCACAGGCATTACCGGCCGCGTCGCCGATACGACCGGCGCCGTCATCCCCAAAGCCACAGTCACTGCGCATAGCGATTCGACCAATGTGGACATTCAGACCGTCACAGGTTCGACAGGCGACTTTACCTTCACCAGCCTCAAACCTGGTGTCTACGATATCTCGGCGACCGCCCCTGGATTTGGTACCGCTGCCGAGACCGGAATTCACCTGCAACTGGAGGCCACGGTTACTGTCAAGCTGACCCTCAAGCCGGGCGCAGCAGCAGAAACCGTCACCGTCCGCGCAGACGAGGTCAAGCTCGACCTCACCCATGCCGACCGCGGTGTCACCTTCTCCACCGACGAACTAGAGCAGTCTCCCTTCGACAGTGGAACCCCTGTATTGTTGGCCAACACCGAACCCGGCGTCTACTTTAACGGCTGCACCAGTTGCGGGTGGTCTCGCCCCTTTGACAACAACTCCATCAACCAGTTCTCTGCCAACGGGCAGGGATCGGACACCAATGACTTCCAGATGGATGGTTCGCCCAACAACGCCAACACATACGGCAGCCGCAATATTGGCTACGTGCCTTCGACGGCCAGCATCCAGGAGATGAAGTTCATCTCCAACCCCTACGACGCGCAATACGGCCACACTGGCGGCGGCATCTTCGACATTGTGACCAAATACGGCGGCAACACCCTGCATGGGCAGATCTATGAGAATGCCCGCCGCACAGGACTGGATGCCAACTCCCATTTCAACAATGCGCTGAATCTGCCAAGAGCCAGCGACATGCGCAACCAGTACGGATTTGAAGTCGACGGTCCGGTCGTGATTCCTCACTTTTATAACGGCCGCGACAAGACCTTCTTCGTGCTGCAGTTGGAAAACTACCTACAAAACACTCCGCAATCCGGAATCGACAACGTTCCCGCGCTCAGCCCCGGATCGACTACCCAGACCGTGGTCCAAACGGGTGATTTCAGCGGGGCGTATTACTGGGATGGAACTCAGAAGCAGCAAATCGATATCTTCGATCCTCTGACGGCAAGCGGAGCCAATGGGGTCCGCACTCAATTTGCTGGAAATCAGATTCCCACTGCCCGATTTAACGCAACGGCGCAGGCGTTGCTGAGCTATCTGCCACTGCCCAATATCGCTACTCCCTCCAATCAATCCTGGGGTACTCAGAACTACAAATGGCAAATCGTTGAGACGGATCGATTCAAGAATGCGATAGCGCGCCTGGATCAGAACTTCGGTGCAAGGGACAAAGCCTATTTGCGCTTCGCCTGGAACAAGCGTTTCCAAAACAACGGCGACACAAACGGCATTCCCGGTGCCGCGGCGACAGGCGTCTATCCGCTCATCCGTCAAAATCACTTCTTTACTGGCGACTGGCTGCACACCTTCAGCGCCAACTCGATCTTCGACCTGCATTTCTCCTTTACACGTTACGTCGACGCGGAAAAAGAAGGGCCCACACCATTCGACCTCTCCAAGGTTGGCCTGAGCAGCCTAGGCGTCGCAGGCGTCACGCCCGTCTTCCCTGCGATCTCCGTTTCCGGCGTCACCGGTTTTGGCAACTGGGCCAGCAATGGCGGCAACAAAATCTCGGTCTCCAACACCATCGCCGCGATGCCCATGTGGACCTACATCCGTGGCAGCCACACGCTCAAGGCCGGCATGGACTACCGCTGGATGCATGCCAGCAACTTCACCCAGGGAGCATCCTCCGGAGCCTTCAATGTGGGTAATTTCTGGACCAAGAAGCAGGCCCTTAATGACAACACGACCGAAAACACGCAGGGCCTGGGCCTGGCCTCGATGCTGCTCGGCACCATGGACGGCGGCCACATCGACATCAATGCCAACTCCTATTTCAGCTATCCGTATTTCGCTCCTTTTGTCCAGGACGATTGGAAGGTGACACCAAAGCTAACCGTCAATCTCGGCGCACGTTGGGACCTTCAGGGACCGCCAGCGGAGGGCGCCAACAAGATGCTGGGCGATCTGGATACCACCACGCCGAATCCAGCAACATCTCAGTTGACCGTCGCCTTGCCGAACGGTGCCGGGCTGGTTGGCGGCCTGACCTTTGCCAGTGTCAACGGCCGTCCCCGCACCCTCTTTAACTGGGACTATGTCACGCTGCAGCCGCGTGTCGGCTTCGCCTATGCTTTGGACAGCAAAACCGTCATCCGTGGCGGCATCGGCGATACATTCATACAGTTTTCCGGCCAGGGAAACAATGCCGGCTTCAGCCAGCCGACAGGCTACGTGAGCAGCACGGACGGCGGCTACTCGCCCAATGGCACCACTCTCAGCAACCCCATTCCGTCTATCGCTCAGCCAGCGGGAGCGAAGCTGGGCCTGCTGTCGCAGTTGGGAAACAACCTCGGCGTCTCTAACCGCAACTTCAAGATTCCCGGCGTGGTCAACTACTCACTCGGAGCCGAGCGTCAGCTCAATGCTCATACCTCGGTCGACCTGAGCTTCGTTGGCAGCACAGGCTACCACCAGGACACCACTGACGACATCAATCACGTCAGCACAGCGTTTGGGGCTCATTGCAATCTGGAGATGGGTGCCTCTATCACCACCTACAACAATTGCAACAGCCAAGGCGCCAACCCCGAGTGGGTCACCAATCCCTTCAAGGGCGTTGACGCCTTCTCCACAGCCAACACCGGCAACGGCAACGGCTACTACACCAACACCTATCTCTCGGCAGGCGCCTTCACTCGCCCCTTACCCCAGTTCGGCGAGATTTATCAAGGCCAGCAGAATGACGGGGAGACTCAGTTCAACTCGCTGCAGGCCGTTGTCACTCACCGCTGGAGTGATGCGCTGACGGCGCATGGCAGCTTCGTATGGGCAAAGACCATGGACTCGGGTGGATTCGTCGACACACTCTACCGCATTCGCGCGCACTATCTCGATTACGGCAACCGCAAGTGGCGCTGGACCGCCAATGCCGTCTGGCACATGCCGGTCGGCAAAGGGCGCACTTTCCTGGGCAATTCCAATCGCATCGTCGATTCGCTTGCTGGCGGCTGGACGATGGGCGTCATCTACTACTATCAGGCGGGCACGCGTTCCAGCGTCGCCGGCGCCGGCTGCGGAGAAGCCTACTGCAACTGGGTAGAAGTGATCCATAAACAAAACTACGGTGTTCATCGCGTGACCAGAGACGGTGGTCCTTTCATCGCCGCTTCGAGCACCTGCGTCGGGTACTACGACAACAACGGCCAACTCCAGCCGGAGGGCTATGCGGTCTGCCCGAAGGCCGATCCATCTGCTCGCGAGGACTTCGACTTCATTCAGAGGCCAAGCTGGGCCGCATATCCGAACGTAAGCGATGCCGGCGTCTATAACCCTCGCGGTCAACAGCTCGACGTAAGTATGAGCAAGACCTTTCCAGTGTGGGAACGGACAAAAGTCGAGGTTCGCTTCGAAGGCTACAACCTGCCCAATCATCCCAGCTGGGACGGCGAAGGCTATTGGTGGGCGCCGTGGGATCCGCACTTCGGTACCATCAACCTCATCTACGGAGGACAGACCAACATCCAGCGCCAGGTGCAGTTGTCCGCCAAGATCATGTGGTGATCTGCAATGGGTTCGCGCCCGTCCTGGGCGCGAACCCACATATACGGAGCCAAGCCAGAGGCCTATCCGCTTCCGCAGAGGCACTACGGAGTCGAAAACCTCCGCACAGACGCAATGCAATCAGCCCAAGACATTCTCCAAAGGTCGTGCGTTCGCTTTGCCGGCGAAGTGCTGGCGAATGCGTGCGCACACAGGAGCGCGAAATCTGAATTCAAAACGCAAACCACGGAGGAATCATGAAACAACGCATCGCGATCTCAATCTGCACAGCGGCCATGACTCTGCTGCTGTATCCCTCAATGTTGTCAGGTCAGACACTTGTAGCAAACGGACAAGGCATGCAAGGCATGAACTGGTCTAACTCAACGTCCAATGCAACCGGCGCAAACGGCGACGGACTTGCCTGGCCGGACGGCGTGACTGGGACAGAAACCTACGCTGAGGCGTATGCGGAGGGGCAAACGGTTGGCAACGCCGTCCTCGGCGCTGGGGGGCACACGATCAGAATGCCGATCACCAGTGCCCTTACGACAGGCACCCCCTGGTCGACCTATCAAGGGGTCATCAATGGCGTCACCAGCACCGGTGCAACCGTGATTCTCTGCTGGTGGGCGGCGTCGGGCAACAATGTCTCGGACACTACTGCGTGGTACGCAATGTGGACTGCGGTGAACAACGTCTATGGCAGTACCATGTCTGTTCGTTACGAGCCGATTAACGAGCCGGCTGCCTATAGCGCCTCGGATCTGAACAATCTATACGCCACTTTCCTGACGACCTATAACCTTCCGAACTATAAATGCATTCTGGATGGCACGGGCTACGCCAGTAGCGTTACGACGGTTGGCGCAGATTCCCGCCTCGCCAATCAAATGCTGGGTCAGCATGTTTACTCCTGGTACTGGGGCGAGGCTGCGCCGGTTAGCGGCGCCAGTTGGCAGGGTTATTACAACGCGGTAGCTTCAGCAGTTGGCGCTTATGCCTGGAGAACTGTTATCACGGAGATCGGGGTCCAGACGGACGGGCGAAACCCTGCTGTACCCTTCTGGCAGCAGTGGGACTTCAATGGTTTGGCACCGGATCAAGCCGTCCTCAGTGGAGGCCTTGCATGGGCTCGCGACAATGGCGTCGCTACCATCGCCTGGTCGGGTATCAACAATACCGATCTATACCACTGGTTTTATAGTTTCACGAATCTCACCGAACCCAACCCACAGGTCGCGGACTTGTTCCGCTGGTCGTGGGGACAGCCGACGCATACCTACACCATGGTGACGGCAGGCACGTATCGGCTGCAAAACCGCGGTTCGAGCGAGTATATGGACGATCTCGGCGCGACCAGTAACGGCGCTTACGTCGCGCAGTGGTCGAGCAGCACCAGCAACAACCAGAAATGGCAACTGGCTTCGAGCGGCAGCGTTTGGTGGCAACTCAAGAATGTTGCAACCGGAGAATACGTGGATGGTCTAGGAAGCACGTCGAACGGCTCTCCACTTGCGCAGTGGTCGTCGAGCGGAAGTACGAATCAGGCTTGGGCGCTTGAATATACAAGCAGCGGCTATTACAAGCTCATCAACAGGACTACCGGGCTATGCGCTGATAATGACGGTCTCACCGGAAGCGGTACCTACCTGCAGCAGTGGGGATCGGACACCAGCAACAACCAGCTGTGGTCGTTTACCCAATGAGACCGCAATGACCTGACTGAACTTTCGTGCAAATCTGTGTTCGGGGACCTCGGAAATGAAAGGTGGGATAAACAGTACCGCGTAGAAGGTTGGCTCTTAGCCTCGTTTAGCTCAGTCAGATCGCGGCTACCCGCGATCTGACTGACGAATTCAATTGGCGTGCTATCGCCCCGATCTTCGTGAATAAAACGCTAGGGAAATCCGCGAGAAAATACGAGGTCGCCGAGCGCTTCACCTTTCACCTTCTTCTTGCGTTTGTTGCGATGTTAGCGGTCCAGACTCTTTCGATTCATGCTCAATCTCCTCTTCTTGCACCAGTTCCACCGATGGCTGGAAGAGTTGAGACGCCTATGGCACCACCGTTCGCGAAGATGAAGTCAAGGCGAATGCGGATGTTATGGCTGCCTCTCTCAAGCAGTATGGATGGCAGTACATTGTTGTTGATATTCAGTGGTATGAGACGAATACTTAGGCGCATGGATAGGCACACTTCTCCCGTAAATGTCAGGCCACGGTCAACATTGTGTTCAATGGAACATCTCGAGCTGCCAGTTCGTAGCGATGACGTGAGCCGCCGAGCCTTGGCATAGAGACTACCTTCCAGGCAGTCTTGGTAAGCCCCGCAAGAACTCGTCCTGCTGGCGTTCTCTTCGAGACAGCAAGATGAGTTCGGTGTCATGATAGTAAGGGACATACTCGGCCAAGAGGCGCTTTAGATGGCGTTTGTTCAACACGATAGACAAGCCAGCAAATGTAACACACGAATCATTTTGTAAGGGATCAATCAATCTGAGAACTTGCTCGGATGGCATTTGGGCGAGGCACAGCTATCACGCTTCGAGCGCTTCGTCACTAAATCTATAACCGACATAGGCATCGGTAAGAAGAAGCTTCGGATTAGCAGGATCGTCCTCGATTTTCTTTCGTAATTGCCGAATGAAGGTACGCAGGTATTCCAGTTCTCCTCCGTATTCGGGACCCCACACGGATTTGAGCAAGCGCGCGTGAGGTATGGGCTTGCCTGCGTGGCTCATCAGGTAGTGGAGCATCTCGAATTCCTTGGGCGTCAGGTGGATGGGTTGCCCACGCTTCAGTACTTTGTATGAAACCGCATCCAGCATCAGCGGGCCAAGGCGTATAGGTGCATCTTGTTTGTCGTCAGAGGTATTGCGACGACGCACAGCGGAGCGCAGGCGCGCCGATAGTTCACGAAGCTGAAAGGGTTTTGTGATGTAGTCGTCCGCGCCGGCATCGAGCGCGAGAACTTTGTCGTCTTCGCTGTCTAATACCGTCAGTATAAGAATCGGTAACCGGGGTATGGATCGCCGGATATTTCGGCAGGTCTCCACTCCTCCCATTCCTGGCATCTCTACATCCAGCAGAATCGCATCGAACCAGCTGACGCGCACGAGAGAGAGAGCTTCCTCTCCGCGTGCCGCTTCGATGACCGTGAAGCCCATGCTGGAGAGAGTCAAGTTCAATGCGCGCCGCATGGAGCTATCGTCATCAACGACGAGTATCAAGCCTTCTCCCACACTGGAGAGTGAGGAAGTGAGTTCCTTTGCATTCATAGAGGTCTCCTTGTGCCTTCGGGAAGAGAAAGAAAGAAGGTCGTACCTTCTTGCGCGTCGCTGACAACCCAGACATGCCCGTGGTGAGCAGCCGCGGCCTTCTTGACGACGGAAAGGCCAATGCCCGTTCCGGAAGTCCGTTCGGCTGCGTCGGAAGAGCGGAAAAATCGTTCGAAGATCCGCTCTCGATCTTCCATGCGAATCGTAGGGCCAAAGCTCTTGACAGATATGAGCGCCTCGGCACGGCTCTTACGAGCTGCGACCTCAATGACAGTGCCAGGTTTCGAATACTTCTGCGCATTGTCGATGTATTCGGTCAAGACCAATGCCAGGAGGCTGCGGTCTGCGTGAATGTGTATGTTCGGCTCTTCCATGGCTATTTTGATAGCGTTGGCGCTTCGCTGGGATGGACGACTCCGCACGACTTCATGGATGATTTCCTGAAGATTGACTACGTCCGTATGCAAGCCAAACTGTTCAGACTCGAGTTTGGCTGTCTTCAGTAGGCGCGTACAGAGGTTTGTGAGGCGAACGGCCTGCTCGTCGATCAGCGCAATCATTTCGGTTTGCACTTCTGTCAGTTCACCAAGATCTAGCAACCCTGAGCTTGCTGTTTGTACGGCAGTCAGAGGTGTCTTGAACTCATGCGCCAGTGCGTCGAGAACAGCGACCCGTAGCTCTTCACGCTGCTTGACCGACTCAGCTCTACTCTCGTTTTCAAAAGATTGATGACGCTCGATCGCCAGGGAAGCAAGAGAGGCAAGTGCGTCCACTACCAGAGGATTAAGCTTTCCCTGTATCGCCAGCGCACCCACTGAGCCTACACCCGTCCGTAACACGCGCTCATGAGTCTGCTTCTGCAGGTCATCGGCTGGGGTATCCCGCATATAACATTGCTTGGCTAGATTCTCCTCGCCGATACCCCAGTCACCGGCGCTGTCCTGGCGGCCCAGATACATATCAAAGAGAGCAACGGCTTGCGTGTTGAAGATGCGTTGTATCAGGACGATGAGTTGAGGTCCGGGTGGCTGGCGCATATCGAGAAGCAGCGAGTTGCGACTCAATTCATACAACTGTTGCATTCCCACGCGATGGATATCGGCCTCACGCGCATTCCTCAATTCCCTCGCAGAAAGCCTGCCAACCACAAGGGCGGTCACTTCGAATGTTACGAGCGCAAGCCAGTCTTGTGCGTTTGCAATGCCGAGGCTGTAAAGAGGTTCGGTGAAGTAGTAGTCGAGCAGAGCAAAGGCTGCAAGGGCCGTAAAGGTGGCCTGCCAGAATCCATAGACGACTGCAATAGTAAGTACAAGCAACAGATACAGAAAGCTGTTGGTCAGCACATTGACACGGAGGATCATTCCGCAATATGTCGTAATCAGCAGTGCAATGCATGCCATCAGGTATGGCCAAATAAATCGAAAGATGCGTTGCCGCGCTGTCATTACCGACAACTCTTGATGAATCATTGCTCCTGCGTGGGTCCAGAGAGTACTCCGTAAAGAGCTAACCTGAGCTTAACGAAATACACATGAATAAAACATAAGGAAGGAATATGGATTCTATATGGGACCCGTGGAGACCGCAATGGAAGCACGACTCGCGCTGGAGGAACAGCGAGAGTCGTGCGAGAAAAAGACCACTATTTATTGCTCGACGAGGCCGCCATGAGACGGTTGTATTTGTCGGCCGCTGCTCCCGCCTCTGCAGCCTTGGCAGTGTAGTACTCATATAGATTTCGAGCCGAATCCACAGGCCGTGGATACTTGGCCTCGATGGATGAGGTGAACTGGCTTCTGCGAATCCACTCCTGTTTTTCTGGAGCGGCTTGTTCGAGATAGCTCTTCTGCTGCGCTGTGTAGTAAGTTGCCAGTGCACTGTATTGTTCAGGCGTGTGCGCATCACGCTGTATCTGCTTCAACTGCGCATGGGTGTAGTGCGAATCGCCCGTCTCTCCAGAGGCTGCCTGGACGCCGAGTGCGCCTGTCAGCATCAGTGCTGCGATTACCGTTATTGAAGTTAAGCGTGTCATTTCCAACTTGCCTCCTGATCTATAGCTTGAAAGAAATAACATGAAGGGCACATGAAGGATTCGATAAGGTTTTGTTCATGAGTTCCATATGCGATTTTCTCAGGCATGGAGGAGCCATTGCCCTGCAACGCTCCTCTACTGAAGAGAGCGAACCCCTATGGCTTCCTTGAGCTGTTCTACAGACAAAAGATAGGCAGCAAGCGCTTGGCGATAGGAG